>Ga0187780_10001195_pt1 | contig 19577 bp, 17 predicted proteins | sample 1015_Q2_SP10_20__FD_132429 | JGI IMG/M metagenome (GOLD analysis project Ga0187780, IMG submission 132429) | Tropical peat soil microbial communities from peatlands in Department of Meta, Colombia - 1015_Q2_SP10_20_MG | ecosystem: Environmental > Terrestrial > Soil > Wetlands > Peat | place...
CGCATCGCGCGTGAGCGCGAAGCAGCATTTTCCGACCGATGTGCTAGCGGGCGCCACGATGGGCTGGTTTATAGGGCAGGAAGTGTATCGCCATCATCACGATCCCGAGCTGGGAGGCCGCGATTGGCAAACCTACGCGGAATCCCGCGAAGAAGTCTCCGGCAGAGAATCAACTCCGCGCGGCTCTCCCTACGTGGAGCTCGATAGCTGGATATATCCGGCTATCGAGCGACTGGCGGCGCTCGGATACATCCACTCGGACTTCCTGGGAGTGCGCCCGTGGACGCGCATCGAGTGCGCTCGATTGGTTGAGGAGGTAACGGAAGAGATCCAGGCCAACACGTCCGCCCCCGAGGAAGCCGAACGTCTATATAGCGTGCTGATCCGGGAATTCAGCGGCGATGTCGAAGAAGCGGGCAACGTCGGTCGGCTATCTGTCCAAATGGAATCTGTCTATACCGGTGTGACGGCAATTAGCGGTCCGCCGCTCCATGACAGCTACCACTTCGGCCAGACCATCATCAACGACTACGGCCGTCCCTACGAGCAGGGCTTCAATATGTACAACGGCTTTTCCGGTTACGGCACAGCAGGTCGCTTCACCCTGTATATTCGCGGGGAATTCCAGCACGCCCCTGCGGCGCCCGCTTATTCGGATGCGGTTCAGCAGGCCATCGCGGTGATGGACCAGAATCCGGTGCAGCCCGCGTTGCCATTCGCGTCTGTTAATCAATTCCGATTGCTGGACAGCTATTTCGCCGCCACGGTCGGGGACTGGGACCTTGCTTTCGGCAAGCAGAGCCTGTGGTGGGGGCCGGGAGACGGCGGGGCCCTCCTATTCAGCGATAACGCCGAGCCCATCTACATGTTTCGCGCCAGCCGCATTGCGCCGCTCGAGATTCCATTGTTGTCCCGGTTGCTCGGCCCGGCAAAGCTGGACGCCTTTGTCGGCAAACTTTCCGGCAACGAGTTTCCTCCGCGTCCGGCGATTCACGGCGAGAAAATCAGTTTTCGGCCCACGCAGAACCTGGAGATGGGATTCTCGCGCACGGCCGAATTCGGCGGCGTGGGCCGCCCGATGACGCTGGGAGCCATCCTGAACAGCTACGTCAGTTTCACATCATCGGTGAATTACGGTCCTTCCCGCAATCCCGGAAAGCGCGCCGGCGGTTTTGAGTTTTCCTACCGAGTGCCGCTTGTGCGGAACTGGCTCACGGTTTACGCGGATTCGTATTCTCCCGATGATCCTTCGCCGCTGGCTGGTCCGCGGCGAGCCGCTGCGCTTACGGGCCTGTACATGCCTCGCATACCCAGAGCGTCGAAGCTCGACTTCCGCTTCGAGGCTGTCTATACGAACACGCCCGCCCGCGATAATCCGCCGCCACTGAGCGGACTCTACGCCTATTGGGATCTTCACTATCACGACTATTACACGAACAGGGGAAATATCATCGGGAGCTGGATCGGGCGGGATGGCCAGGGATTTCAGTCCTGGACCACTTACCACTTCACGCCGAAAACCAGCGTCCAGTTCGGCTACCGACACGCAAAGGTGGAGCGCAACTTCATTCCCGGCGGCGAGACGGTCAACGACGGCTCAGTGCACTTGAGTTGGTCTGTGTGGACCAGTTGGGCCTTTTCGTCCTGGCTGCAATACGAAAAATGGGCCGCGCCGATACTAGCCCCAACGCAACAAACGAATTGGACTGGGTCTGTGCAGGTGGAGTTCTGGCCGAGGTCCTGGATGCGTTGATGCGACGTTCTGGGTAGACGGGCAGCGGTTTTGAAGGGAGCAGGAGTTGACCGACTTGCTGGCAAAGCCGGAAGAGAACCGTGAAGTCAGGACGGTCACTCTTCGCCCGGGCGAGGTGGTCCTCGAAGCGCTGGACGACCAAGCCCTGCGCGAGGCCCGCGAACGGAACGCGACGCGGATTCGGCTGCTATGGAGCCACCGCCGCCTCCTGCTGCGGGCAGCGCTCTGGGGATTCGCTCTGGCCACGGCCATCGCCTTGCTGCTTCCGAAGCGTTATCAATCCACCGCGCGACTGATGCCTCCTGATCAGATCCAGGGAATGGGGAGCCTGGCTCCGGGGGCGCTTTCGAATCGTGTCGGTGGCGCCCTGACGAGTCTTGCCGGGAGCGCGCTGGGCATCAGAACCACTGGCTCGCTGTTCATCGCCATCCTGAAAAGCGACACGGTGCAAGACGACCTGATCGTCAAATTCGGCCTACAGAAAGTCTATTCGGATCGCTATCTCGAGGACGCGCGGAAGGATCTGGCCAAGCATACCGATGTGTCCGAGGACGAAAAGAGCGGCATTCTGAACCTTAGCGTCACCGACCATGATCCAAAGCGGGCGGCGGCCATGGCGCAAGAGTACATCAGTGAACTCGACTGGGTGGTCACTCATCTGAGCACATCCGCAGCGCACCGCGAGCGTGTCTTTCTGGATCAGCGCGTGGAACAGGTAAAGGGCGACCTGGACGCGGCGGAACAGGACTTCAGCCGGTTTGCCAGCCAGAAGGGCGCGATTGATATTTCCGAGCAGGGCAAGGCCATGGTCGAAGCCGCGGCCACGCTTCAGGGCCAGTTGATTGCCGCGGAATCCGAGATGGAAAGCCTGCGGCAGATTTACACGGACAGCAATGTCCGCGTGCGCGCGCTCCAGGCGCGGGTCCACGAGTTGCGGAGCGCACTGGAAAAGCTCGGAGGCAAGAGCGCGAACGAGACGAGCTCGGCCCAGCAACTCTATCCGTCGCTGCGCGACCTGCCCGTGCTTGGCGTGACCTATGCCGATCTGCTTCGCCACACCAAGGTGGAAGAGGCCGTTTTCGAAACCCTCACGCAGGAAGACGAACTGGCCAAGGTGGAGGAGGCGAAGGAAATTCCAAGCGTCAAAGTGCTCGACCCGCCTCTGGTTCCGCAGAGGAAGTCGTTCCCCCCGCGGCCCATGATTGTGGTTCTGGGGACGATGCTGGCGTTTGTCGCCGGCTCGTCGTGGATTCTCGCCAACTCGGCCTGGGAGGCGGTGGACCCGGGCGATCCGCGCAAGGCGCTGGCGCTACAGCTTTGGTCGGACGTGCACGCGAGCTTGCCGTGGAATTCGTCGAATGGCTCGACGAACGGCGGACCGAGGCACTGGCTGCGGGCTCGGTTCCAGCGGACATTGGCGCCGGGCTCCGGCGAGTGAAGCACAGCGCCCATTCGTCAGTACTGCGCTGATACAGAAGGAGTTAGGTCACATGTGCTCCCCGAAGTGACGGGGCGGAGCCATAGAAAGATGCCGGTGGGTAGCGCAGTGCAACAAGCGGGCGAGAGCTGGGGCGGGTCGAGCGCGGAAGTGGGGAGCGTTGGGTTCGCGCGCTTATGGTACGCAGTTCACACCCGCTCGCGGCACGAAAAGAGCGTTTCCACGCAGTTCATCGGCAGAGACATCGAGACGTTCCTCCCTGCTTACCAAGCCGTACATCGCTGGCGCAACGGGCGCCATCGTGTGGAATTACCGTTGTTTCCGGGCTATACGTTCGTACGCATTGCGCTGGCACAACGGCTCGAGGTGCTGAAGGTGCCGGGCGTCGTTCGCCTGGTCGGCTTCAACGGCACGCCGACGCCGCTGGAGGATGACGAAATCGAGAGCTTGCGGCGAGCGCTTTTGGCCGGCGTCGGAGCCGCGCCGCACGCTTATCTCAAAGTCGGCCGGCGCGTGCGCATCACCGCCGGTCCTCTGGTGGGGCGAGAGGGGATCCTGGTGCGCCGGCAGGGAACCACGCGTGTTGTGCTTTCCATCGATCTGATTCAGCGCTCGATTCTGGTGGATGTGGAGGCGAATTCACTCGCCTTGGCAGAGTAGCCGGCAGAAATTTTCCCGGCGCCGCGGCGAGGCGTCTTTCAGACCTCAGGGAAGGTTGAGGAAACCTCAGAGGATGTCGGGTTGGCTCAGATGGAAAGCACAGAAAATGTCCTTGAGGCGGCGCACACACTGAAGGGTAACGGAGGGAAGCGATGAAAATTTTTGTGGACTCAGCCGACGCGATCGAGATCGGGAAGTGGTTGCGCGAGGGCGTGGTAGACGGTGTCACCACGAATCCCAGCATCATGCTGAAGGATGGCGCCTACGAATTGGAGGAGGGCGCGCGCAAGCTCTGCGGATTGCTGGGAGATCGGCCGGTCAGCGTCGAGGTGACCACGAACGATCCCGAGGAGATGGTCCGCCAGGGACGCGCGCTGGCTTCCTGGGCTTCGAACATCGTCGTGAAAATCCCCGTCGTGAACGAAAACGGAGAATCGTGTTTGGTCGCGGTTCGCGCGCTGGCGCAGGAGGGCATTCGCGTGAATTCCACAGCGATTCTGTCCTTTAACCAGGCGGTGCTGGCTACCAAAGCGGGGGCCGCGTACGTGAGCATTTTTGCCGGCCGCATCGCCGACGAAGGCAGCGATCCCGCCCTAGTGATCCGCAACGTTCGACAATGGCTTGATGATTGGAGTTACACGGCGAAAATCATTGTGGGCAGTATCCGCACGGTGATGGACATTCAGAGCGCGGCGCTGGCCGGCGCCCATATCATCACTATTCCACCGCAGTTCCTGCCGAAAATGGTGGACCACAAGTACACGCGCGAGACCGTGCGGCAATTCAACCGCGACGCGGAAAAGGCCTTGGAACAAATTGCGGAAGCCCGCGCCAGAACTGCGGGCGGCAACGGCGCCTGAACGTCGGTCGAAGACCTGTTCGCCGAGCTGCTCGGGGGACCGGACGGCTGACACAATCCCACTAAATCTGATCCGAAGGAGTCAATGCTATGGCAAAAGAACATGTCCTCGTTACTGGTGCAGGCGGTTTTATCGGCCATCATCTTGTGCGGCGCCTGAAAACGGAAGGTTTCTGGGTGCGGGGCGTGGACTTGAAGCGCCCCGAGTTCGAAGCATCCGCGGCCGATGAGTTCTTGATCCTCGATTTGCGCCGCTGGGATAACTGCCTGCAAGCGACCATCGGCATGGACGAGGTCTACAACCTCGCTGCCGACATGGGCGGAATCGGGTTCATCACCCAATACTTGGCCGAGGTATTCCACAACAACATCCTCATCAACACGCATATGTTGGAAGCCAGCCGGCTGAACGGCGTGCGCCGCTTCCTGTTTTCTTCCTCCGCCTGCATCTATCCGGGCTACCGGCAAACCGAAGCCGACGTAGTTCCGCTCAGAGAGGAGGACGCCTATCCCGCCGACCCCGAGCCCGGTTACGGCTGGGAAAAGCTGGCCACCGAGGAGCTGTGCCGGTATTACCAGAGGGACTTCCGGTTCGAGACGCGCGTGGTGCGCTTTCACAATGTTTACGGGCCGCTAGGCACTTACGAAGGCGGGCGCGAAAAGGCCCCGGCCGCGCTCTGCCGCAAAGTGGCGTTGGCTGCCGAGGGCGACGAAGTGGAGATCTGGGGCGACGGCAGCCAGACCCGCTCCTTCATGCACGTGGACGACTGCGTGGAAGGCCTGCGGCGCCTGATGGCCTCGGGCTACCGGGAGCCGCTCAACCTGGGCACCGACCGCTTGATCGCGGTGAATGAACTGTTCGACCTGATCTGCCGGATCGCCGGCAAACAACTGCGCCGGTGCAACGACGCCGGCAAACCGCAGGGAGTCCGCGGCCGCAACAGCGACAATACCCGGTTGCGGCAAGTGCTCGGCTGGGAGCCGCGCATCGCGCTCGAGGAGGGCCTCCGGAACACGTACGTTTGGATCGAGCGCGAACTCCAGAAACAAGGGCGCGCGTGTGTGCTCGAGAGGGTGCATGGAGCTGCCTGAGATTTCGCGGGCCAATGTTCTCGGCGTAGGAATCAGCGCCGTCAATCTGCCCGAGGCTGTCGGGTTGTTTCGGCAGGCGCTGGAAACCGGTGTTCGCGGCTACGTTTGCGTGACGGGCGTTCACGGCGTGATGGAAGCACGCAGAGACCCCTGCCTGCGCCGCATCCTGAACTCATCTCTGCTGAGTACTCCCGATGGAATGCCGATGGTGTGGGTCGGCAGGCTGCAACGCTTGCGCCGCATGGAACGCGTGTTCGGGCCGGACTTGATGCGAGCGGTCTGTCAGATGTCCGTCCCGAACGGCTACACGCACTTCTTGTATGGCGGAAAACCCGGCGTAGCCGAACACCTGAGAGCCGTGCTGGGCCAGCAGTTTCCTGGACTACGCGTCGTCGGCGCCTATACTCCCCCGTTCGGGCCGCTTGGCAAGAATGAGGAGCAGGAACTCCGCTCCATCGTCGCGCGGGTCAAGCCGGATATTTTCTGGGTGGGCCTGAGCACCCCCAAGCAAGAAAGATTCATGGCCCACTGCACCAAAGTGCTGGAGGCGCGCTTGATGGTCGGGGTCGGCGCTGCGTTTGACTATCTGTGCGGGAATATCAAGGACGCGCCGGACTGGATGAAGGTCTCCGGGCTCCAGTGGCTGCATCGCTTCGCTCAAGAACCCGGCCGGCTGTGGAAACGGTACTTGGTCAATAACCCTCGATTTCTGTGGGACATCACCTTGCAGGTGATGGGCATTCGAACCTATCCGCTCCACAGGGGCTAGTCCTGCGGGGCGCGACGCAGTCCGCGCTGCTCCGGAACAAATCGAAACATTCGTAAATTGATGATGCCACGCTCACACTCCTCGGCTCAGTCTTCCGGCGCTCCGGCCGCAGCCGCGATGGCGCCGCTGGGTCTCGAAACGGTGCCGGCGTGGAAGGCTCAGCCTCGTGTTGCGTCTTCCGATGACTCCTGGCCCCACGCCGTGCCGTTCTTGATTGACCTGGCATTGGTGTTCGCCGGAGGAATCCTCGTCTATTCTCTGCGATTTCCTGGTGACGCTCACTTGTGGTCCGCCCCTCCCGTGACCCACCACGTCGCCGTACTGGCTCTTTATGCCACGCTGGTCGGAATTTTCTGCCAGAACCAGGGACTGTATCAGGCGCCACGAATGTCCGGTCCACTCGATGAGGGCTTTGCGGTTCTCAAGGCAGTTTTCTTGGCCACGCTTCTGCTGACAGCGATCGTTTATCTCTCCGGCGACAAGTCCATTTCCCGGCTGGTAGTCGGCTTCAGCGCGCTCTTGAACGCCATCACGCTTCCGGCTTGGCGCTTCTGGCGGCGTGAAATCATCAAGCAGCGCGTGGCGAATGGGGAAGACGGTCGCAACGTCTTGATCGTCGGCGCGGGCGAGGTGGGGCGGCGGTTGGCGCGGCATCTGGAAGAGAACAAGTATCTTGGCTATGTGGTGAAGGGCTTTCTGGACTCGAATGGGAATGGCGCGCCCGAGATCATCGGGGACGTGGAGGACCTTTCCCGTCTGGCGTTAATTCACTTCGTTGACGAGGTCTTCATCAGCACGCCGTCGGAGCGCCAAGTCGTCGCCCAAGTCGTACTCGAGGCCCGTCAGCATCGCCTGGATGTGAAAGTCGTTCCCGAAATGTTCGACGGGCTGGCCTGGCGCGCGCCCATCCATTACGTCGGCGACTTTCCGGTGATGGAGCTGCTCCGCGAACCGATTCCCACTTTCGGGCTGTTCATGAAGCGAGTGGTGGACGTCATCGGGTCCGCGTTTGGGCTGGTGGTGCTGGCGCCGCTCTTGGCGGCGCTCGCCCTGATCATCAAACTCGATTCACCCGGCCCCGCTATTTACACCTCCTGGCGGGTGGGAAAGAAGGGCCGCAAGTTTCGCTGCTGCAAATTCCGCACCATGGTCCGCAATGCCGACGCGCTCAAGGACGGCTTCCGCCACATGAACGAACGGCAAGGCCCGTGCTTCAAGATTGCCAACGATCCGCGCTTGACCCGGATCGGCGGATTCCTCCGCCGCTATAGCCTCGACGAGCTGCCGCAACTCTGGAACGTCTTGAGAGGCGAGATGAGCCTGGTCGGACCGCGGCCGCATCCACTCGACGACTACGAGCGCTACCAAATCGAGCACCTTCGCCGGCTAGACGTGAAGCCGGGTATCACCGGCCTCTGGCAGGTCTACGCGCGCCGCGATCCCTCGTTTGAAAAGAATCTCTCGCTCGATCTCGAGTACATCGAGACCTGGAGTCTCTGGCTGGATACGAAAATCCTGCTCAAGACCGTCGCGGAAGTGGCAGCAGGCTCCGGCGCATGAACCACCCAGGCAGATGGACAGTGCTCGAGACCGGTTTCTGGTCGCTGGCGGATCAGGGCGCAGTTTCAGCGGGGAATTTTGTCACGGCGGTCTTGCTTGCCCGGGCCCTCGCGCCCGCCGAGTATGGGGTCTATGCGCTGCTATTTGCGCTAATGCTGTTCATGGTCGGCTTGCATGCGGCGCTCATTGCCTATGGTCTATCCCTCGACGGAGCGGCAGCAACCGAAGCTGGGTTGCGCCCTCTTGCTGGCGGGTCGCTCACTCTGACCGCAGGACTGGGGATGGTTCTAGGGGCAGCTACGGGCGTCGTCGCGGTCCTTTTTCATCGGGTGACGCTGGCGCCTTCGATTCTGTTGGCCCTCCTGTTCTGGCAGCTTCAGGAAACGACGCGCCGCGCTCTGATGTCGCGCCTGCGGCATCGCGATGCTGTTTGGGGCGACGCACTCAGCTATCTGGGCCAAGCGGCTTGCATTGCCTATCTGTTCGTGGAGAACCGGCTGACGCTTGCTTCTACGTTCGAAGTAATGGCGGCGACTTCAGCTGCAGCCTGGTTCGTTCAGGTCGCCCAACTGAAGCTCACGCTGAACGATTTCTGTGGGGGTTTGCGGTTGGTCCCTAAGTTCTGGACCGTGGGTCGGTGGATGCTGCTCACCAACGTTGCTCAGGGCTTTATAGATCAGGCTCTGCTTTGGTTCCTTGCGCTCCGTGGTACCGCGGAGGTAGCCGCCTTCCAGTCTGTTCTCAATTTGCTTCGCGCCATGAATCCAGTGATGTTCGGCATCGGGAGCGTCCTGCTTCCGACCGTTGCGGCCCAGCAAGGGAATCTCGCAGCAGGATTACATGCAGCGCGCCGCTACGGTCTCTTGGGCGCATTGATACTACTGCCGTATTTCGGCGCGATTTCCATCTTCCCCCGCCTGACTTTACAGCTCTTGTATGGGCCAACCTCGGCTTACTCAGGATTACAACTGGAGGTGAGGCTGCTCGTCGTCGCATCTACCTTCATCTACGCGACTTACATGTTGGGCGCGTACTACAACGGGCTTTCAAGAAGCTACACGGTGCTTCGTTTCCAGTTGATTGGGTCCGCTACCGCGCTCGTCGGCGGTTTTGTGCTGGTCACGCAGGCGAGGGTCCTCGGGGCCTCAGTGGCCTACGGTCTCGCGTTTGCGGCCCAGACGGCTGCGTATATTTGGTTCTTGCGGCGGCACACTCTTTCGCTGGTTCGCCCAGCGGCCAGCTCCACACTCAGCGTCACAAGTTCAGCGTCACCGGTGGAGCAGCCTTGACAAGAAGCCTGGGGCGGGGTTTTCGATTTCTTGCGCGCCCAGCTCGCGCCCAGAGGTTGCTTTCGGTCGCGAGCGAGGCCTGGGCGGCTTGGGTTCAGAGGGATCCCTATGCGCTCGCACTCTGGCGCTGGCGTTTAGACGGGGGTGATGAAACCCTCAGGCTCGCCTACCCGCTGGAGCCGAGTAGCATCGTCCTTGACGTCGGCGGGTTCTTGGGCGATTGGGCGGCATCGATCGCCGAACGGTACGGGTGCTCAGTTCTCGTGTTTGAACCGATCCCCACCCATTTCGACGCTCTGCGAGCCCGCCTCGGAAGCGTGCAGGGGGTCGAGCTGTACCCCTTCGGCCTTTCCGACCGCACGGAGATCAGGGCCATGGCCGTCCTCGGAAATGGGAGTAGCGCGTACCGCGCATCTGGAGCCACCAGAACCGTCCAGGTCCCTCTGGTTGATATCGTGGAGTTCTGGAGCGACCGCAAGCTTGAGCACGTTGATCTGCTCAAGATCAACATCGAGGGGGGGGAGTTTCCTCTCCTCGAAAGAATGCTCGCCGCTGGATTGGCCCGTCTTTGCACGAATATCCAAGTCCAGTTTCACGCTGACTATCCCGACGCCGTCGAAAGGCGGGAACGTATAAGAGTCGGGCTGGCTAAAACCCACGAGCTGACCTGGGACTACTTCTTCGTGTGGGAGAACTGGCGAGCGGCGCAGGCCAGCAGAGCCGCAGCATGCGGGAAAGGCTGCAGGTGCGAGACCTAGTACACCGTGTTTCATATGTTCGCCCACGTATTTCCTGAGCAACATAGGCCATATAAGCGTGATTGAGCATGCGTAGCAGGGCTGCGAGGTCCTCCCGGAAATCGTCCCTAGCCTAGTCGAAAGTTGTGGCTCTCGCTGAACCGCAGGTTACGCGACCCGGACCTGTTCGGTCAACGAGACTCAGATTGCAATCGAGCACGGTGAGTTCGCGAAAGCCTTTCACCTTGAGAAATTTTCTTTCCGTTCCCAGCTTGGACGGTATCCCAGAGCCGCGCGACTAGGTCTGACGCTGCTTTCCGATAGCCATGCCTAGACCGCAAATTGGAGTAGTTATTCCGACGCTGAACAGTGCGTCCACGCTGCCGTGGACGCTGCTCTCTCTGCGAAGCCAACGGAGCCTAGTTCCCCAGGTCATTGCCGCGGACAGCGGGTCCCAGGACGGGACTCTGGAGATCTGCAAGAGTTGGGGAATCGAAACGATTTACGTGCCGCCTGGGAATATGTACAAAGCCATCAACGCTGGGCTTCGTCAGATTGACGCGGAATGGGTTACGTATCTCAATTCGGACGACATCGTCTATCCGCAGTCATACGCACGCCTGATGACGCGCGGGGAGGAGCAACGCGCGTCGTTCGTTTACGGGGATTGCGACTTTGTGGACTACGAGGGCAGGTTCCTCTTCGTGATGAAATCGCCGCCGGCCAACCGCCTTCCCGGATTGGTTCGACTGAGCCCGCTCTTCGGCGGGCGCGTCGGATTCGGCCAGCCGGCCGCAATCTATCGTAAGAGTGTTTTCGAGGAACTGGGGGGGTTCGACGAGCAATACCGCAATATCGGCGATACCGACTTCTTTTTTCGCTTAGTTACCTCCGGTCGTGTCGTCGCCAAGCTGCACGGGCCCCCCGTCGCGGCCTTTCGTCTTCATCCGTCGCAGCTTAGCAACCGCGAGGGTACGAACATGAGGCAGGAGTTAACTCACTTCCGAAAGCGCACAAGGGTCCGAGCTTCGCCGGGGGATTTTCTCGACGTGCTGGCTTGGCGTTTGCAGAATTCCCCGATTTACGTGTGGCGCCTCCTCCGGATGAGGCCCTGATAGAGTTGGCGAGCGCCGCAGTCCAAACCCGGAACGTGATCTATCTCCCCGGTAGCCGACCGCTCACCGACAAGTGGGCGAAGCTTACCCTCGTTCTGGTCATCGGGTATCTGTGCGGGGGTAGGTCCTTCGCCTACCTCGGACTGCCGTGGTCCAGCGTCTATATCGGTGAGATAGCTCTGGCGGCGTTCTTGCTCTTTGGTCCAAGAATGAGACAGGGCCGGTGGCTCCGAATCGCACAGCGCGTAAAGCGGCTTCGGCGTTTTGAGTTGTTGTTTGTGCTCGTGCTCTGCTATGGGGCGTTTGAGGCTTTGCACGGCATTTCGTCGGGTTATCCGGCGTTCACGGCGGCGCGCGACACGGCCTTCAATTACTACCCGCTTTTTCTGTTTTTGGGTGTGTGGGTCGGACTGAAGGACAAGGAATTTCTGGGGCGGGCGGTCCGCGCGCTCGCGTGGTGGAACGGCTGCTATGGTATCGCATATGTCCTCTTTCTAAACCGGCTGCCGTGGACCATGCCGGGGACAGCGAGTGCTGCGAGTGTCGTGCCCTTCTTCTCGGAGCCCCTCGGATCTGCGACTTCGCTGCTTGGTCTTTTGGCCTTTGAACCGAAACTTCGACAGGTTTGGCACCTCCTCGCCCTCAACATGGTGGTCATACTCTGGGTTCAGGTGAGGACGGAGTGGGTTGCGTTTGTGCTGGGGCTGCTGGTGTTCGCTGGGTGTACGAAGCGGGTCAAATATGTGCTGATGGCTGGCGGGCTCCTCGTAGCTCTCCTTGGGGTTATGTATGTCGCCAATGTCAGTCTGCCATCACCGAGGGGGAGGGGTGGTCAGTTTTCGGTAGACGCTCTCGTTGCCAGGGCCGTAGCGCCGATCAACAAAGGTCTGGCGGACAGGCTTGCGCCTTCCAAGGATGTCGTCGGCTATGAAGGAACGGCAAGGTGGCGTTTGGTATGGTGGGCCTCGATTTGGGGGGCAGTTCACGCAGACCCGGCTCGCGCGCTAATTGGCTTCGGCTACGGATACCCTATCGGAGACTTGAATCCGTTTGTCGAGCCCGGTACATTCATTCAGACTCCCCACAGCGATTTCTTCTATGCCTTGGGATTTTCTGGATGGTTCGGAGTGGCGCTCTTTGTCCTCTTCCAGGCCGAGCTGTTGCGGCTGCTTCTCCGCAGCTACCGGATTACTGCTTGCCCCTTCGGACTAATGTGTTGGGCAGCGCTTGTCGCCTCCTCGCTATTCGAGACCTTCTTCGAGGGGCCCATGGGCGCGATCCCTTTCTACCTGCTGGTTGGAATAGCGCTTGCCCCGGGGTTACCCTGCGCGAAGCCGAATTCCAACTGTGGCGTTGACGCAACAGTAGTCATAGCCAGGGCCGCCGGTGAGCGGTGAAGATTGTCTCTAACTAGGACGTGTACCATCTAGCTGGCGCCGGGGCACTACTCGGCTGGTGCGGGGAAACTCAGCCGTGAACATCCACCGTGTGTACTCGTCTCTTGGCCGGCGGTTTAGGAGGCATAGGATGGCTGTGTTCTTCCGAGCGCTCACGGTGACGGAGCGAACCACAGTCGTTGACTTGGGAGGCGCGGCGTCCACCTGGGATTGGTTGGACGTGAGGCCTCGGCTGGTCTTGGTGAATCTCGATGCCGACTGCCCCCGCGATGGCTTCGATTCCGTCGTTGCCGATGCTCTCGCCTCTCCGTTCCGGGACGGGAGTTTTGATGTCGTGTTCTCCAACTCTCTGATCGAGCACCTTGGAACGAAGCAACGGCAGGAGGCGTTTGCGTCCGAGGTGCGCCGACTTTCCAAGACAGGCTACTTTGTTCAAACCCCTAATAAATGGTTTCCAATTGAGCCGCACTATCTTGCACCTTTGGTGCAGTTCGTTCCTCGGAAGATCCGACCCGCGGTCATCCGTTGGATGACTCCATTCGGCTGGCTGCGCAAGCCGTCACGGGAGGAGTGCAGGGGAATTTGCCGAGAGATCCGCCTGCTGAGCGCCCGCGAAATGCGCCGATTGTTCCCGGACGCCGATATCGTCCGTGAGCGTTTTCTGGGCGTGACCAAGTCCCTCATGGCTGTGCGACGTTCGAATGGGGCCGGCGCGGCAAGACCTATACAACGACACCCGGCGCAGACACAATGAAGGCCTTGTACATCTACAACCTGTACCAGCAATCGGGAGGCGAGAACCAGTGGGTGGAGAGCGAGCCGGAACTGATGAAGGCTCGCGGACACGCCGTAGTTACCTACCGGCGGGACAACAGAGAAATCCTGAATTTCTCGGCGCCGCAAAAGGCGGCGTTGCTGTGGGAAGCCTCCTGGTCGGAGCGTTCGTACCGGGAAGTGCGGGAGTTGATCCGGCGGGAGCGGCCCGAGGTGGCGCACGTGTACAACACGCTGGCGCTGGTCACGCCTTCCGTTTATTACGCCTGCCGGGAAGAAGGCGTTCCCGTGGTGCAGACGCTCTACAACTACCGCCTGGTGTGCCCGGCGGGCACGCTCCTGAGGAACGGGCGCATCTGCGAGGAGTGCACCGGGCATTCGCTGGCACGGAGCGTCCGCCACGCGTGCTACCGCGGTTCGCGTCTGCAATCGGCCGCGGCCGCCTGGACGCTCCACTCCCACCGGCGGCGCGGCACATGGCAGAACTGCATTGACGCCTACGTGGTCCCGACGGAGTTCATGCGGCGCAAGCTGGTCGAGGGCGGCCTGCCGGTTGAGAAGATCGTCGTCAAGCCCAATTTTCACAAGCCCGATCCCGGTTTGCGCGAGGTGTGCGACGGCTCCGCGTTGTATATCGGACGCCTAACTGTGGAAAAGGGCCTGCGAACGCTGGCCGCAGCCTGGGAGCGCTGGCGGAATCCGCCGCGGCTCAGGATCATCGGCGACGGCCCGCTGCGCGAGGAGTTGGAGCAAGCGGCACGAGGCTCCCAGGGCCGCATCGAGATTCTGGGTCCGCGGAGCCACCCGGAAACAATCGAGTATCTGAAGAAGGCCGCGCTCTTGCTCCTGCCTTCGGAATGGTACGAGGGTTTCCCGCATGTAATTCTGGAGGCTTATGCCTGCGGCGTCCCCGTTATCGCCAGCCGCATCGGAACGCTCGCTGACGTGATCCGCGACAACGAGACCGGGGTCCTTTTCCAACCAGGGCAGGCGCTGGATCTCGTCTCCAAAGTCTGCTGGATGGTCGAGTGCAAAAACCAAGCGCGCCGGATCGGATTGAACGGCCGCCGACTCTATCTCGCCGAATACACCGGCGAGCGGAATTACGAACGCCTCCTGGCCATTTATCAGGCCGCGATCGCGGGCAGGATTGGCGAACTCGCCAGCTCGGCAAGCGACCAAGCCGCGTACGCCCCAACTGGGGAGGAGCAGCGGGGAGATTGGATCACCACGCCGGCGGCGCTCTGAGGCCGGTCCTTCAATCTCGCTGATTTTCCAGTCCGGAAGAATCCTTGGAAATAAAACACGTAGTTGCGAAGTTTCCATTTCCATTCTTGAACGAAAGGAGCAGTTAGCTCATGGGAAAACGCATTGTTGTCACCGGAGTGGCCGGGTTCGTAGGAAGCAACCTGGCGAAGCATCTACTGGATCGAGGCTATACCGTCATCGGGCTCGATGACTTGAGCGCGGGCACGTTTAAAAATGTAGATGAGCGAGTGGAATTTCATCAGGCCGATATTCGCGACTCGAAAATTCATACGCTCTTAAACGGAGCAGATGGCGTGTTTCATCTGGCGGCCAAGAGCTCGTTGACGGATTGCCTGGCGCAGCCGCTCGAGGCCGCGCAGGTCAACACCGTGGGAACGCTCAACATGTTGGAAGCGGCGCGGCAGGCCAAGGTCCGCAAATTCATCTACGCGGACACTTCCGCGGAGTATGAGGGGATCTACGAGTTCCCGACACGCGAGGACAACGTGTGTCCCATCGGCGTCTACGCGGCCAGCAAACACGGCGGCGCGGCGTTTTGCGAAAGCTATCGCCGCCTCTACGGGATGAATATCACCGTGCTCCGCTATTTCAACGTCTTCGGCCCGGCGCAGGACTGGCGGCGCGTGATCCCGCCGGTGATGTGCTCGTTCATCGTGAGAATGCTCAGCGGCGAGCGGCCCGTCATTTACGGCACCGGCGAAAAGCGCCGCGATTTCATCTACGTGGACGACGTGAATGACTTGCACATCGCGGTCCTCGAGAACCCGGCCTCCGAAGGCAAGGTGCTGAACGCCGGTTCGGGCACCAACCTTTCCGTGAATGAGGTTTACCGCTTAGTGGAAGAGCAGCTCCAGACGGGCCTCGCGCCTCTGTACAAGCCGGACCTGCCGGGCGAGGCGGAGATCACGCTGGCGGACATCAGCGAATCCAAGAAGCTCGGATGGTCGCCCAAGATGGACGTGCGCGAAGGGTTGCGCCGCTCCGTTGTCTACCTGAAGGAGCATGTCTTGAAGCACCAGGCAATCGCACAGCGCGCCGACTCGCCCGACGGCCACTACGGTTCCACGGGTCCGGGTTCGCTGCACTGACCCCTGCTCTTGCCCGTTCGCCGCGGCCAGTGCGCCGCGCCGATGGAGTTGTTCGTCACGCTAATCGCCACCTGTGAATCCCATGCAGGGGCGCTGCTTGCTGCGCCCTTCTCGTTCGCTAGGTTTGAGGGGTACTTCGGGGATTCAACGCTCGATCTCAAAAGGAGGTAGCAGTCGTGATCATCACGCGGACACCATTTCGGTTGACGCTGGGCGGGGGAGGAACAGACCTGCCGTCCTTTTACCAGCAGCACGGCGGGTTCGTGCTGGCCGTTGGAATTGACAAGTACATGTTCATCAACGTGAACTCGCCAGTGATTGACGACAAGGTGCGCGTCCGCTATTCGAAGTCGGAACTAGTGGACCACGTGGATCAGGTCGAGCACACGCTGGCGCGAGAAGCCCTGAAGCGGTTCGGACTGGCCAAGGGCGTGGAAATAGTCTCCCTGGCGGACATTCCGGCGGGAACCGGCCTAGGTTCGTCGAGTTGCTATCTGGTCGGGCTGCTGAATGCGCTGCACGCGCTCATGCGACAGCCAGTGTCGCCGCAGGACCTGGCTGAGGAGGCCTGCCACATCGAGCTGAACAATTTGAAAAAGCCGATTGGCAAGCAGGATCAATACATGGCGGCATTCGGCGGCCTCACGTCGCTGAGCATAGATCGGGATGGCGCCGTTCACGTGGAACGCTTGCCGCTCAGCGCGGAATTGGTCGAAGCGCTCGAAAACAATCTGCTGCTCTTCTACACCCACGAAACACGCGACGCCACGGCCATCCTTGCGCGCCAGGACAGCGCCACGCGCAAACGAGAAAGCAACGTCGCGGGTCATCTACGAGAGATCAAAGACATCGGCCTGGAAATCCAGAGCCAGATCGTGGCGGGAAACCTGCGGCGCTTCGGCGAGATGATGGATCTCCACTGGCAGATGAAAAAGCGGCTCGCCGACGGAATCACCAATCCGCAGATTGACGCCTGGTACGACCTGGCGCGGCATCACGGAGCCATCGGCGGGAAAATCTCCGGCGCGGGCGGCGGCGGATTCCTCATGCTCTACTGCGAGGAAAGAAAGAATCGCGTGCGCGAAGCCATGCGCAAGGCCGGGCTCCGGGAACTCAATTTCCGCTTCGAATTTGAGGGTAGCAAGGTGGTCTTCGACATCGTCTCGCGCGATCAGCGCCTGGCCCACAACCAGCGCCTCTTTGACGAAGCCGATCAAGCGGCGCAAAAGGTAGTCTTCGCGCTCAACGCTTCTTGAGGTGGTGGGCCCTCAGTGACAAAATCACGAATCTCGCACGCACGTGCTTTCCTTCCCTCGTGCGAAATCGACATTCCCGGAGACAATCAGTGACTCAGAGGGCTGTGTTCCTTGATCGCGACGGCGTGATCAATGCCTACGCCTGCGATCGCGAGTTTGGAACCATTGATTCGCCCGCGCGTCCCGAGGAATTCGTCCTGCTGCCCGGCGCGGCGGAGGCCACTGCTAGGCTCAAAAGGGAAGGATTTCTCATCATCGTTGTTTCCAATCAGCCCGGAATCGCCAAGGGCCGGTTCACGCCCGCTTTGCTCGAATCGGTCACCGAAAGGATGAAAGGGCTCGTTGGAGAGGCGGGCGGAGTCCTGGACGCCGTCTACTACTGCCCGCATCATCCCGAAGGTTCCGTCGAGGCCTACCGGCAGCAGTGCGAATGCCGGAAACCCGGACAGGGACTTTTCTTGCAGGCGGCGAGCGAGTGGGGAATTGACTTGAGCCATTCTTATACGGTGGGTGACGGCGTGGTGGACATTGTCGCTGGCCGGGCAGTTGGCACGAGAACCATCTACGTCGGCCCTCGAAAGTGCTACCTGTGCTCGGAACTCACTTCCCGCGACGCCCGGCCCGATGGGGTCGCGGCCAGCTTGGAGGAGGCTACAGACTTGATCTGCAATTGGGAAAAGGGCCGGGGCGTCCGCCCGAAAGGAAACGGAGAGGTCGCCTCGTGTCTTTACGAAAATGGCTCGGATGAGTACGCGAGCCGATACGTTCAGGAGGCCATCGAAATCCTTAAGCAACTCGACCCGCGCGCCGTCGAGCGGATCGCAGAATTGCTTGCGAGCCTTCGCAGCCGAGGCGGCCGCTTATTTTGCCTCGGCGTGGGCGGCGGCGCGGGACACGCCTCGCACGCCGTATGCGACTTTCGCAAAATTGCGGGCCTCGAAGCCTATGCTCCTTCGGACAACGTGTCGGAGCTGACCGCGCGGGTGAACGACGACGGCTGGGATACCGCCTACGCCAACTGGTTGCGCGGCAGCCGGCTCGGCGCGAACGACATGGTGTTCATCTTTTCCGTTGGCGGCGGCGACGCGAAGAAGAACATCAGCGCCAACCTGGTGCGCGCGCTCGACTACGCGCGGGAGGCGGGCGCGACCATTTGCGGGATCGTCGGCCGCGACGGCGGCTACACGGCCCAGGTCGCGCATGCCTGCGTGCTCGTCCCAGTTGTGAATCCCGCTACCGTGACCCCGCACACGGAGTCGTTTCAGGCTCTGGTCTGGCACCTTCTGGTGTCGCACCCGAAACTCAAACAAGCAGAGATGAAATGGGAATCGGTTGAGCCCGCGGCCAAGACCTGAGCGGTCCCGAGCGCATCTCCAAACCGAAGGGCGGCGGATCGAAGAAGCGACCTCTCTGGCTCACTTCTTTTTTTGTGCCTCTCTCGCAGAGTGTTGTCAGTCGGCGTGGCTGAGTTCTTCTCGGATTACACGGCGCAGCGTTGCCTCCAGCGGCTCCCGAGCACGCCGGATGTGCTGCCGCAGCGCGTCATTGATCAAGGTTTGATAGTTGCCGCCGCCGGCCCGATCCACCTGGTCGCGAAACCATTCGAGAATGTCATCATCCAGCCGGATCGTAATTCTGGTTTTGCCCTTCGGAACCGAGATGACGGGGCCGCGCTTCGCTCTGCTGAAATCATACTCACGTTTCATGGCCTTCCTCATATTGCTGCCTCTCGCGCGGGGTTGCTAGCCGCGCCGAGATGAGCCGCGCCCTGTCCCCGCGCCACGTGTAGATCACCACCAGAAGTCTGCCGAGCGCGTCCTTTCCTAGCGTAATCCATCGCTCTTCGTCTTCAGAGTTGGGATCGCGCAGGGTCAGCGCCAAATCATCCTCAAGCGCGCTAACGGCGTCTGCGAAATGCACCCCGTGCTTGTGAAAGTTCGCCCTCGCCTTGACGGCATCCCACGTGCAGTCCACATTCCCTAAGTATGCACAGACGTGCACACCTGTCAATCAAAAATGACCGGACAGCAAGGATGCGATCGCCAGCCTGGGCAGCGGCGCCTCCCCGGCACGTACGCCCACGCCGGTATCGCGCGAAGGTCTGCTCAACAGCCGGTTGGTTGCCGGATTACCACCCCCTTTGCATATCAATCCCTCCTGAATGACCCGCCGCGCACTTTCTAGCGCCGCCTCCGCGTAAGACCATACGCCTGCCGCTCGCAAGCAGCAATCCCTAAGGGATTGTGCTTCGCGTGCGCGTACTTCGTCGCCGCCTGCCCGAACAGCTTGACTCCGTCGCGCGAAGCACGATAATTACGCGATGCGGTACATGTGTGAAATTTCCTGGAAAACAATTCACAGGGCCTTGGCATGCCGAAGTCCGCACACAGCTGTATCTGCCAGATGACCGCCTCGCTGCCTCCTCTCTTGCTTCTTCCCGGGCTCGCTTGCGACGCGGAAGTGTGGAAGCACCAGGTCCGCAGCTTGAGCGACGTCACACGGTTGACCGTTGCCGATTACG
>Ga0187780_10001196_pt1 | contig 19574 bp, 14 predicted proteins | sample 1015_Q2_SP10_20__FD_132429 | JGI IMG/M metagenome (GOLD analysis project Ga0187780, IMG submission 132429) | Tropical peat soil microbial communities from peatlands in Department of Meta, Colombia - 1015_Q2_SP10_20_MG | ecosystem: Environmental > Terrestrial > Soil > Wetlands > Peat | place...
CTCGAGCCCAATGCGATCGGGGTGGCGCAGGACACCGTCATCGGGATGGCCACGGCCGCGCCTGCCGCCTCGGCCGGGCTGATCCTGGCCGGGCTTGCCGCGGCGACCGCCTACGCCAGCGGGCCGGCTCTCATCCTCATGGCGCTGCCGATGATCATCATCGCCAACTGCTACCGCCGCCTGAATCTGTGGAACGCCAACTGCGGCGCGGCCTTCGAGTGGGTCGGCCGCGTTATCAACCCGTACATCGGTTTCATCGTCGGCTGGCTCATGATCATGGGTGGGATCATCGGGACGGTCAGTACCACGGTGGTCCTCGGGCCGTCGGTACTCGCCGTCTTCGGTTCCACCTCCTCCGCCATCCCGGCGAACCTCGCCATCGACACCGCCGTGATCGTCGGCATGCTCGTGATCGCGGTCATCGGCATCCGCATCACCGCCCGCACCCAGGTCGGCATGGCGTTGCTCGAGTACGTGATCCTCCTCGGCTTCGCCGTCGTCGGCCTGGTGGCGGTCATCAGTCACCGGCACGGTAGCTTCCCGATTTCCAAGGGCTGGTTCAGCCTCAGCGGGATCGGCGGTAAGGGCAGCCTCGCCGCGGGCTTCCTGGTCGCGTTGTTCGCGTATACCGGCTGGGACGGCACGATCTACGTCAACGAGGAGGTCAGGCACCGGCGCGCCAACCCCGGTAAGGCGGCCATGATGGCGGTCGCTTTCCTGGCCGTCGTCTACACCGTGACGCAGGTGGGCCTGCAGGGCGTAGTGTCGCCCGCTAAGCTCCAGGCCAACTCCACTGATGCCCTGGTCTACGTGGCCCAGGCGTTGGGCGGCGGCGGCTGGGCCAAGGTCATGGCGTTCTCCCTCGCGCTGTCGGTGGTCGCCACCACCGGCGTCGGGATCGTGCTCGGCGCCCGGGTCATCTACGGGATGGCCAGCCACCGGGTGCTGCCGCCGTTCCTCGGCAACGTGAACCGCAGGTTCGCCACCCCCGTCGCCGCGAGCATCGTGGTCGGCCTGATTCTGCTCGGGGGTACCTGGGCCTACCTGCTCTCCACCTCGCTGGCGAATGCCTTCGACGACGCCATCGCGGTGACCGCGCTGCTGTACGCCGCTTTCTACATCCTCACCGCGCTTGCTGCGATCATGTACTACTGGCGCCGAGTCTTCAGCAATGTCATGGATGCGGTGATCCTGGGCGTGCTCCCGCTGGCCGCCGCCGGGTTCCTCGGCTGGATCCTGGTCAAGTCGATAATGGCCGCCCCTTCGGCGCAGATCTGGTCGTTGGTCGGCATCGTTGGTGTCGGAGTTCTCCTTATGCTCGTCGCGCGCTTCGTGCTTCGACCGCAGTTCTTCCACCTCCGGCGGGAGACCGAAGGCCCGGTACGCTAGCCCCAGATTGGCGAGGCGCCCACAGCAGACCGGGTGATGTGTCTGCCACGGCTGTGATCGCTCAAGCAGGGCAGAAGCACTACCATCCCGGAGGCCGGTGTTCCCGTGCGCGATGGCCGTTACGACATCCTGTTCGAACCGGTGCAGCTAGGACCGGTGCGCGCGAGGAACCGGTTCTTCCAGGTGCCGCACTGTAACGGCATGGGATACCGGGATCCGACCGCGCAAGCGGCCATGCGCCACGTCAAAGCCGAGGGCGGCTGGGCCGTGGTTTGTACCGAGCAGGTGGAGATACACCCCAGCTCGGACATCACTCCCTATATTGAGCTGCGTTTGTGGGATGACGGCGATCTGCCCGCGCTGACCAGGATCGCTGACGCGATTCACGCCGGCGGTGCCCTCGCCGGGATCGAGCTCGCGCACAACGGGATGAACGCGCCGAACCTGTCGAGCCGGGAACCTCCCCTGGGGCCGGCCCATCTGCCCGTCGTGACCTGGTCAAACGATCCGGTTCAGGCCCGCATGATGTCGGCGTCTGACATCGCTGACCTGCGGCGCTGGCATCGCCTGGCCGTCCGCCGGGCCCTCGCCACGGGATACGACGTCATTTACGTCTACAGCGGACACAACCTGAGCATGCTGCATCACTTCCTGTCCCGCCGGTACAACCAGCGCACCGACTCCTACGGCGGCTCGGTCGCCAACAGGGCGCGTCTGCTGGCAGAGATCCTGGAAGACACCCGCGAGGAATGCGTGGGCCGCGCGGCCGTCGCGTGCCGGCTGACGGTTGACGAAGGAGTCGGCGATGCCGGAATCACGCCGGCCGAGGCGGCGGAGGTCATTGCGCTGCTCGATCACCTGCCTGACGTCTGGGATCTGGTACTCGGCAGCTGGGAGCTGGACTCGGCGACCTCGCGCTTCGCCGCTGAGGCCGAACGTGAGCCGCTGATCGCCAGCCTGAAGAAAATGTCGGCGAAGCCGGTAGTCGGGGTGGGTCGTTTTACCTCGCCGGACACCATGGCGCATCAGGTACGGGCCGGCATCCTGGACATGATCGGCGCGGCCCGGCCGTCGATTGCCGATCCGTTCCTGCCCGCTAAGATCCAGGCAGGCCACCTGGACGATATACGCGAGTGCATCGGCTGCAACATCTGCGTCTCCGGCGACATGACCATGTCGCCCATCCGCTGCACGCAGAACCCGACCATGGGCGAGGAGTGGCGCCGGGGATGGCATCCGGAGCGAATCAAGCCCAGGCCACGGGAATCCGAGGCCAGCGTCCTGATCGTCGGGGCCGGGCCGGCCGGGCTGGAGGCCGCCCGCGCCCTTGGCCAGCGGGGTTACCCGGTGATGGTCGCCGAGGCTACCCGCGAGCTCGGTGGAAGGGTATCTCGTGAGGCCAGCCTCCCCGGCCTTGCTGCGTGGCGCCGCGTCGCCGAGTACCGTATCGGGCAGCTCCAGCGGCATTACCGGAACGTGGACATCAGCCGGGAGAGCGAGATCACGCCGGCTGACGCCCTTGACCACGGATTCACCGACATCCTGATAGCGACCGGCGCGCGGTGGCGCAAGGACGGCGTCGGACGGTGGCATACCTCTGCGATCCCGGTCGCCGATGACGCGAGCGTCCTGACGCCTGATGACCTGCTGACGGGTGATCATCCACTTCGCCGGCCTGGTGCCGTGCCGCAGCGGGTACTGGTGTTTGACGATGATCACTATTACCTCGGCGGGGTGCTCGCCGAGTTGCTCGCCCGGCTCGGGCATGAGGTCCGGCTGGTGACCCCTGCCCCGCTGGTGTCCGCGTGGACTGCCCACACCCTGGAGATCGGTGATATCCAGCGGCGGGTGCGCGAGGCGGGAATCGTCGTGGACACCAACCGGGTGCTCCTCGCCGTGATCCCGGGCGAGGCGCGGACGGCTTGCGCGTTCACCGGCTCAGAAACCAGCGTGCCCGCCGACGCCGTGCTCCTGGTGACAGCCCGGATTCCCCACGATGGCCTGTTCTTGGCGCTGGAGCGGCGGCAAGACGAGTGGCCGGCCCGCGGGATCCGATCGGTGAAATGCGTGGGGGACGCCTGGGCTCCGACCACGATCGCCGGAGCTGTGTGGGCGGGTCGGCGCTACGCGGAAGAACTCGACACACCAGGCCCGCCCTCGCGCGACCGGAGCTACCGGCGCGAATACACGGCACTAGGCAGCCTCACATGATGCGTCCCGGGACCGTGCGGTTCGGCTGCCCCGATGAGGCTGAACGGCGCGGTGGTAGCCTCCCGTCCTGAGGCTCAAGGCGATCCACGTGGCGACAGGCATCGGAGCGAGTTATGGACCGGACCCACCTCGAGCCCGGGCGTGCCGCCAGCGGCTCTCAGGCGCCCACCGCGCCTGCTCCGGTTACCTGGCCCGTGACAGCGACCGACATCGTCCATGACGTCGCGCTAGAGGTACTGGAGGACAACCCGTATCCGACCTATGCCTGGATGCGCCGGCATCGTCCGATCGCCTACGTGCCAGAAACCGGGCGCGTCTGGATCACCACCTGGGATCTATGCGACGAGGCGGGCAGGAACGACGAGGTCTTCGGGCCTACCAGGGATGTCTTCCACGCCGTCTACGGCAACCCGAACGTGATGAGTCTCACCGGTGCCGAGCACCTGGCCCATCGCGCCGCGCTGAACGCGTGTTTCCGTCCTCGTGCCGTCAACGAATACCGCGAGCGACTACTCCGCGCCACCGCCGCCAGGTACATCGACGCTGTCCGCGATCGCGGCGGAGCCGACGCGAGCACCGAGATCCTGGAGCGTATCAGCATGCGCGCCATCGGTGACGTGCTCGGCTTCAACGACGTTGACGACGACGTCCTGATGCGCTGGTTCCACGGATACGCCGCCTACCTCGTCGACTTCGGCCGAAGCAGCGAAGTCGCCCAGCACGGACGGGCCGTCAAGGCCGAGGTCGCCGCCTACTTGCGAACGCGCCTTGACCTACTCGCCGCGCATCCCGACGGCTCTACCCTGTCCCACCTGCTCCATGACGGCATGCCGGAAGGATCTACCCGCAGCATTGAGGAGATCATCGGCGACGTCGGGGTCATGATCGTGGGCGGATTCCAGGAACCCGCCCACGGCGCCGCGAACTCCCTGCACGGGCTGTTCACCCGCCCCGATCAGGCGGCTCGGCTCCGGGCCGAGCCATCGGCCTGGTCTGCCGCGGCGGTGGAAGAAGGGCTGCGATGGCTGGCCCCCTTCGGCATGACCGAGAAGCTCACGACCGCCGACGTGACCCTCGGCGACGTTCGCTTCCCGGCCGGGACCGAGGTCGCGATGGTCCTGGGCTCGGCCAATCGCGACGAGACCCGGTACGCCGACCCCGATGTCTTTGACCTGGACCGTCCGAGGCAGAGCCATGCTTCCTTCGGGTACGGGCTACATTTCTGCCTCGGGCACTTCGCCGCCCGCCAGCTGGAACGGGTGATGCTCGAGGAGATGTTCGCCCGGCTGCCTAACCTGCGGCCCGATCCAGGGCACGAAGCGACCGTGCACGGCTGGGCGGTCCGGGCAGCCAAACGGCTTCCCGTCGTCTGGGACGCCTGACCCTTCAGCGCCTACTCGTGCGGGGCTTCCGCCTGCGGAGCTTCGCTCACCGGGGCCGCCGCCACTGAGGCTTCCGCCTCCGCGGCCTTAGCCTGGGTGGCCTCCGCTGCCGAGGCTTCCGCCTGCGGAGCGTCGGCCGCCGCAGCTTCCGCGTGCGTGGCCTCCGGCTCCGGAGCTGCCGCTGCCGAGGCTCCCGCCTCCGCGGCCTTAGCCTGGGTAGCGTCCGCTGCCGAGGCTTCCGCCTGCGGAGCGTCGGCCGCCGCGGCTTCCGCCTGCGTGGCGTTAGCCTGGGTCGCCTCCGCTGCCGAGGCTTCCGCCTGCGGTGCGTCAGCCGCCGCGGCTTCGGCCTGTGTAGCTTCCGCCTCCGGCGCTGCCGCCGCCGAGGCCTCCGCCTGCGGGGCTGCCGCCGCCGAGGCCTCCGCCTCCGGGGCTTCCGCCTGCGTGGCCTCTGCTACCGAGGCTTCTGCCTGCGGGGCTTCCGCTACCGAATTCATTGAGGCTCCGGCCACCGAGGCTCCGGCCGCCGAGGTCTGCGCCTGCGCCGTTTGCCGCCGGGTAGGCGCGCCGAGAGCGTAGAACACGAGGCCGACGAGTATCATCACGCCGAGCGGTATCACCTGAGACAGCGTGTACTGCAGGCGCTCCCCGGTGAACGCCGTCGGCAGCGAGTTGTCAGGATGCGCCGTGAAGGTACCCGGGTAGATGATCTCGATGGTAGTCAACGCCGCCCAGGCCGTGGTCAAGATCCCGGCCGCCCACACCCCGACCATCCCCCCTGGTATCCGGTACGGACGCCGAACCTCGGGATGGCTGTACCTGAGCTTGATCACCGCCGGGAAGATCAGCACGTAGGTGACCGTCACCATGGAGATGACCAGCCCCAGGGTGACGGTGAAGTACTTCGCCACATTGCCGCTCGTCAGCTGCAGCGCCAGGATGAGGACGATGGTCGACACCACGCCCGAGAGGAGGTTCACCACGATCGGCGTCCCGAGGCGCTTGGAGAAGTGCCCCAACGGCCTCGGCGCGGCGCCGTCGAATCCCGCGACCGCCTGCGCACGGTCGGCTCCGATCAGCCAGACCACGCCCGAGGACAGCAAGCCGAGGATCACCCCGATCGCCGCGATATCGGCGAGGATCTTCCCGGCACCGGTGAGTACCGCGCCCGAGCTGGTCAGGTGGCCCCCGTAGACCACGAAGACCTGCTGCAGCGCGTCGATGAATCCCGTCACGTTGGACAGCCGGGATGGCGGGAGTATGAGCAAGATGGCCAGGATGGGCACGCCGTAGAACAGCACGGTGCCGATCCCCGAGCGCAGGATGGCGAAGGGGACGTCCCTGCGCGGGTTTTTCAGTTCCTCAGATGCGGCGCTGGGCAGCTCGAAGCCCTCCAGGTCGAAGATCAGGATGGGCGCGGCCGCCAGGAAGACGAGCCAGGTGGGCTTGAACGCCCCGCCCCCGAAGCCGTGCACGCCGTGCTCGCCGGCGTAGATGAACACGGTGAGGGTGAAGAAGGCCATCAGCAGCACGCGGATGATCGCGCCGATGTTCGCCACCCACTTGCCGAACTTCAGGGCCATGATCACCGATGCGATGCCAGCCCAGATGAACAGCAGGCCGAAGATGTACTCCCAGGTCAGCGAGAGGTTGACGAAGAACGTGCTGAAGGTGGCCATCGCCGTGATCGCCAGCGTCCCGGCCAGCCAGATTGGGTTATCCACCCAGTACATGACGGCGACCACCGCCGCCGAGGCGCGGCCGAAGGCCTCCCTGACCCAGACGTAGGGACCGCCCTCCTCGGGGAAGGCGGTGCCCAGCTCGGCGGTGACCAGGCCGTAGGGGAACAGGAAGAACACGATCATGACGACGAGCCAGGTGAAGGCCTGAGCACCGTAGCTCGACACCGCGCCGAGCGTGTCGAGCACGATGATCGCGGCGAGCATGAGGAACGCGGTGTCGTAGCGTCCCACGCTGCGCCGGAGTTTTCTTCGTTCCTCGGTGGCCATCGCCGTGTCCACGACGTGAACCATGGCTGGGCCGGTCGATTCCTGCGCCAACGGACCCCTCCCACTCCTTTGTCTGCATCCTCGGGCGTTTTGCCCGCTGCTGGGCGTACTGTGCGACTGTAACGGTTTCCTCAGCCTGAATACCATTCCTCCCCGACAAGGTGTTGCCATAAACTGCTGATCTGAGTGGCAGGCGTGCCGGAGGAAGACTATTCTGCCGCTGATTTTTCGGTCCAGCCTGCGTCACCGGACGGCCCGGCCCAGGAACGCCCGACAGCATCCGTCGAGCGCTGACTCGGACATTTAGGACATGGCCTGAGCGTCACCGGTTAAGCTTGGCGTACCGTGAGCGCGGGCGGTCAGCGTGATGCAATACGGCTTTTCCCTCCATATGAGGCATACGCCAGCCGGTTAGCCGTTAGAGTGACGTGGACTATACCGTGCTAGTGCGCGGATATAGGCCTCTAGGGAGGGGTGGCATGTTGGTTGTACCGCCGGGTCGGTTCCCGACGGTCCTGAGCGCTGAGCGCCTTAATCGGCACGGGACCTGGCAATACCGGGACCACACCGTACACGGCATCACGCGGCTCGGCATGACGTGCATGCCTCCGGTCATCGACAAGATGTGAGTGGCATGCTGGTCGAAATTTTCTTCGCACTCCTGGTAGTTGCGGTCGCCGCGCTCATGGTGATGGACGTAGTTAGGACAGCTGGCGAAAGCTCGCACGCGCAGGCCGATAGGCAGGCGTATGACGTCGAGCGCCCGCTCACGGCGACGCCTCGCGGCGCTGGGGCCAAACCGTTCATCCCGGAACCAGCCGCGAGCGAGATAGCCGTCTCCGCGGCCGATGGGGGCCTGCCCCGGCGGCCCGAGCCCATCAGGTCCGAGGCCGTCAGGCCTGAGCCGGTCAGGCCCGAGCCCATCAGGGCTGAGGCCGTTAGCGCGTCCGTCGATGGCCACCGGCACCCGGCCACCTGGTCGGCGGCGCAGCATAAGGGCTCCCGGTACGGACTGAAGAGCTTGTCTGTGCGCTCGCGCCTGTTCCTGCTGGTGCTCGTCGGCGCCGTCGCGGCTGTCGCCGTCACGCTGAGCGTCGTCCGCATTGTCGACTTGCTGCAGGGCCCGGCGATCCATTCGCACATCGGCTCAGTGCGCGACGGGGCTATCACGTCGGTGGTCGTGGCCAGCATCGTGATGATCATCATCCTGGCGCTGGCGGCGTGGTGCGTGATCATCTTGACCAGGTCGGTGCTGCGCCCGCTGGCCAAGCTGCGGGCCGGTGCTCTTGATGTGGCCACTGTGCGGCTGCCCGACGCGATCCACCTCATCGGCCAGAGCAACGGCGACGGCGGACCGCCCGAGGTGAAACCCATTGATGTGGGTTCCTCGGACGAGATAGCCGACGTGGCGCACGCCTTCGACCAGGTAAACCGGGAGGTCTTGCGGCTTGGCGTCAATGAGGCTGCACTTCGCGGGAAACTTAACGCGATGTTCGTGAACCTGTCCCATCGGAGCGAGACCCTCGCAGAACGCCAGATCCGGATCATCGATGATCTTGAACAGCGGGAAAGCGACGCCGAGCGCCTGACCAAGCTGTTCAAGCTGGATCACCTGGCGACCCGGATGCGCCGCTACGCCCAGAACCTGCTCGTCCTGGCCGGCCAGGACCTGTCCGGCCAGTGGAACCGGCCGATGGCGCTGGTGAACGTGATCCGGGCCGCGGTGTCCGAGATCGAGGAGTACGAGCGCGTCTCGCTGACGGCGCAGCCGGGCATCGCGGTGCGCGCACCTGCCGTCAATGACCTTGTGCACATGCTCGCCGAACTGGCTGAGAACGCAACGTCGCTGTCCGCGGCGAACACGCCGGTCATCGTCTCCGGCCGTCGGCTAGCCACCGGTGGCGTCCTGGTCGAGATCACCGATCAGGGTTTCGGCATGAGCGCCGAAGAGATGGCGCATGCGAACTGGCGACTGGAAAATCCGCTGCCGGAGATCACCGCCTACAGGTCCATGGGCTTGTTCGTGGTCGGTCGGCTTGCGGCCCGGCACGGCATCAGGGTCCGGTTGCTCACCTCGGAATCTGGCGGCCTTACCGCCCTGGTCTGGCTCCCAGATTCCCTCGTCATGAACCAGGACCCGGCCGCTTCGCCTGAGTTCAGCGGCTATGGCAACGCCGGTGCACGGCCGGAATCGCCGGACGGCGCCGAAGCGGGGTACCACAGCCGACTGGATCCCGACCGCGCGACTGTGGAGTAGGCAGCGAACCAGATCCGGCGGCGCTAACCCAGATCGGGCCACTGATCCAGGGTGTACGCCATCTCCCAGAACATGCCCTCCAGCCGCGAGCTCATCTTGAAGATCTCGGCCAGCTGCGCGCGCTTGGCAGCGCTCACCGACCCCTCGCGGGTCATCTCGTCCAAGGTCTCGCGCATGTTCAGGACCAGATCGGCTTCCTCCTCCTGGAGGTAGAAACCGACCCAGTCCGAGTACACGGGATGCTCCACGAGCTGGTCCTTCAGGCCCCGGGCGATTTCGATGTAACTCCAGGAGCACGGCAGGATGGCGGCGGTGATCTCCAGCGGGCCGCCTGCCGCCGCCGTGGCCAGCAGGAAACTGGTGTAGGCTACGTTAGCCGGGGCCTTCCCGAGCGAGCCGCCCCGGTCTTGAGCACCCAGGCTGATCACCTGGTCCAGCAGGCGCCGGTTGCTCGGGATCTCCAGGCGGATGATCCCGTCCAGCTGCCTGGTGAAGAACTCCAGCTCATCCTCGCTGGCTGACTTGGCGGCGCCCATGGCCATGCAGCGCGCGAACTCGGGAAGAAACAGCAGGTCCTGCTCGATGAAGAAGCGGAACGCCTCGAGCGGCAGGGTCCCGCGGGCGAGTTCGCCCAGGAACGGGTGAGCACGCAGGCCGGCCCAGATGCGGTCGCATTGTTCCCGGAGGCTGGCGGAAAAGGTCGGCTCCACGGACGTCCCCATGAACGCACCCTAGCGTGAGGCTGCTCACGAAAGCCCGACCGGACCAGGCCCGCTATGATCGCGCGAGTAAGCAGCCTGGGGCCTCTCGTACGAGCCTCACCGTCGCCTGCGCGCGGCAAGCGCGCTGGCCGGGGCGTCAGAGGAGAACAGATGACAGATCACTCCGCCGCTCCCGCCGCGGGAAGCCGCTCGGCCATGGGAAGGCCGCACCGATGACAGTCACCGACCAGCTGAAACAGGCATCCAGCCTGGAGATCAATCAGATCACCACCCACCCGTGGCTCACCGCCGCCGCCGCTGGTGCTCTCCAGGCGTACCAGATCGGCGCGTGGGCCGCGCAGGACCTGCTGTGGGGCGCCTGGTACGGCGGGGTCATGACCGCCGCCCGGAAGGAAGCCCCGCCGCTCGCGCAGGAGGCGTTCAGCTGGCTCGACGCTAACTCGGACCGGGAACTGGGCTGGCTGCGCGACCTGGCTGCCAGCTATCCGCAGCCTCCCGGCTGCGACCGGATCTGGCCCGCCTTTCTCGGCTACGCCGCCTGGGCGCAGGTCATCGCCCGTCGCGGCCCGGTCCAGGCCCTCACCGTCGCCTGGGCGTGCGAGGACGCCTACCACGAGGCGTGGAACATGGTCCGCGACGCCCGCCCGGAACAGGAGTGGGCCCGGTGGGCAGCGGCCGAGAACTGGGGCAGTCCGGGGTTCACCCGGATGATGGCGGCAATGGCCGCCGGATTGGACGCGTCCGCCGCCGCAGGCGGCGTACCGGTGGGCGAACTGGCCGAGATCGCCCGGCAGACCTACGCCTGGGAAGCGATGTGCTGGACCGATGTGTACGAGTGCCGGGGGTGGCAGCGGTGACCACCGCCCGCGACGAGCTTGCCGTCTACGGCGGGCAGGAGCCGGTCTCGGTCCATGACCCGCGCCCGGAGGTCGCTGGCATCCACCCGGTTTCGGACAAGCACCGGTTCGGCTCGGCGTGGTGGCAGCTGACTTTGTGGTTCACCCCGAACGTGGAGGTGTCGGGGCTGTTCATCGCGACCCTAGCCGCCTCGCTCGGGCTCGGGTTCGGCTGGGGCTTGGCGGTGCTGCTCGTCGGCGCCATCCTCGGCACCCTGGTCTTCGCGTGGATGGTCACCTGGGGCCCGAAGGCCGGAGTCAGCCAGCTGGCCCTGGCCCGGATGCCGTTCGGCCGGTCGGTGGTCCTGCCCGCCCTGGTGCAGGCGCTGACCGCCGGCGGCTGGATCGCCCTCGTATCCCTGTTCGGGGCGCAGGCGGCCAGCCTCCTGTTCGGCGTCCCCTTCTGGGCTGGCGCGGTTATCGTCTTGGCCGTCATCGGCCTGCTCGCCGCGTTCGGCTACCAGTGGATACACCTGGCCGAGGCGTGGTTCGCCCCGGTGATGACGGTGCTGTTCGGAATCCTGACCCTCCGGATCCTCCAGCACCACTTGACGCTGCCGGTACAGACGGTGCACGGCACCGCGCTGGTCGGCGCTATCTTGCTGATGCTGGCCGTGGTCCTGTCCGGGTCCCTGTCCTGGACGCCGTACGCGATGGACTTCGGGCGCCGGCACCCGGAAGGCATCTCCTCGTGGAAGATATTCGGGTTCGCGGCCGCTGGCACCCTGGCCGCCGGGATCTGGTCGGCGCTGCTGGGCCTGTCCGCGGCCAGCGTCATCGGGGGCAACCAGACCGCCGCCGGGATCCGGGCGGAAGTGGGCGGCGGCGCGGCCGGGGATGTAGCCCTGGTCGCGATCATGCTGGCGGCCGTACTGAGCTGCTGCATGAACGCCTACTCCTCCAGCCTGGCGTTCCAGGCCGCAGGCGTCGCCGTCAAGCGGCCCTGGCTCACCATCGGGATCTCCGGCGCCGCGCTGGGCCTGGTGATCTGGATGCAGACCGGCTCGGTGTCCGGCCACTTCCAGGAGGTGCTGCTGCTGGCCGACTACTGGGTGGCCGCGTTCGTCCCCATCGTGGCGATTGACTGGCTGCGCCGGCACCGCGAGTACACCGCGGCGCGCCTGCAGGAGGCGATGCCGCTGCGCAGGCTGCCCGTCGGCTGGCCGGCGCTGGCCGCGTTCGTGGTCGGCTTCGCTGCCATGATCCCGTTCATGGACACCACCGTGTACGAGGGCCCGGTGGCCACGGCGCTGAAGGGCGGGGACCTGGCCTATCCGGTGGGGTTCGCGGTCACCGGCCTGCTGTACTGGGCGCTGCTGCGGGCGACGCGGCGGCGGCCGCAGGCCGCGGCCGAACCCACGCTGGCCACCGCCCGGCTACCGCGTTCGCCCGGCCCTGGCTAACGGGGCACGGTATGGCGCGCCACGAGAGCCGAGAGCGGGACTGGCCGTTGACGTGAGCGAAAGTAAACGCTAACGTTAGCGCTTACGTACGTTTGTGACAAACAGCAGGCGAGGCCATGGGACCTGGTCGGCCAGCGGGACCGGCAGAGCCGCACGGAGTCGATGAGGTCGACGAGGCGTTCCGCGCGCTCGCCGAGCCCCGCCGTCGCGCCATCCTGCGGCTGGTGGCCCAGAACGAACTGGCGGCGGGAGAGATCGCCGGCGCCTTCGATGTGACCAGGACCGCCGTAAGCCAGCATCTCACCGTGCTCAAGAACGCCGGTCTCTTGTCCGAACGGAAAGTGGCTACCCGCCGCCTGTACCGTGCTCGCCCCGAGGGGCTGGCGGGCCTACGGCAGTTTCTGGACCAGATGTGGGCGTCCTCTCTTGAGGTTGCCCGCGACCTCGTCGAGGCGGACCGGGGCGTCAGCGACGACCGGGCCCCGGCCGCCAGTTGAGCGCCGCGGCCCCGCCTCCCGCGCGGATCAGCTACACGGCAATACGAAGGGACTGACGGGTATGGCGCAGGACACCCAGCGTCAGGTAACGGGTACGGTGACGGCGCTGCGGCGACCGCCGGTCCGGCAGTCGGTGCTGGTCCGCAGTGACCGGCAGCACACCTTCGACACCTTCGTCCGGACCATCGGCGCCTGGTGGCCGGTCACTCCGTTCTCGGCCGGGAAAGACCGGGTCCGGGACGTGACATTCGAGCAGCGCCAGGGCGGCCGGGTTTACGAGACGTGGCAGGACGGCACTGAGGTCGACTGGGGACAGGTGCTGGTCTGGGAGCCGCCCGCCCGGTTCGTCATGACCTGGAACATGACCTCGGTGAGCACCGAGGTCGAGCTGACCTTCGCCGAGCTCGGCCCGCTGCTCACCCGGGTCGCGGTCGAGCACCGCGGCTGGGAGCGGCTGACCGGTGAGCAGCTGGCCCGGGACTGCGCGCTGCCCGGCGGCTACCTCGGCGGCGCGTACCGCGAGGGCTGGGCTCGCATCCTCGGCTGCCTCGCCGCCGTGATCGGAGGACAGGCATGAAAGCCGTCGTGTTCTACGAGTCAGCCCCCGATGTGGCGGCCAAGGCGCCGGCGCATTTCCCTGCGCACTGCGCCCGGTGGCAGGGGTTCGCCGACCGCGGCGAGCTGCTGATGATCGGGCCGTTCGCCAACGCGCAAGAGGACGGCTCGATGGGAATCTTCGCCAGCCGCGAGGCGGCCGAAGAGTTCGTCCGCGACGACCCGTTCGTGCTCAACGGCGTGGTGCGCAAGTGGACCATCCTCGACTGGAACGAGGCCCTGGTCCCCGACGGCCCGTAGCCCCGTTCGCCGGGCGGTGACCCGGCCGGTAGTTGAGCAGGTTATGGCGGCACGAGGAATCTGCCGCGTTCGCGGGCCTCCGCTTCCCTCGCGCGGCGATGAATGCGAGCCCTACCGCTGCATTTGCTGCAGCCGAAGCCCTTGGCGAGCGGGGTGCCGCTGACAGGGCACGGCACCCCGCTCTGGTCAGGCGGACGTCCGCGGGGCTAACGCCGCACCGCGCGCCCGCCTTATGGCCTTTCCCGCCGGCAGCGGCCACGAAGAGAAAACCGCCCTTCAACCATGGGCCTAAGCCCCCAGAGCGTCAACTCGTTTTCTCCGCAGCCGTCCGCGAATAGCCAGAACGCCAAGCTGGCCGCCGAGCTGCCCGGCCTGATCGCCTACGCCCGCTGCATGCGCGGCCACGACATCGCCATGCTGGACCCGAACTCCTTCGGCGCGCTCAACCTGGGCCAGGTACCCGGCATCACCAACGACTTCGGCCGGTACTCGCCGCAGTTCCGCGCCGCGGACGCCCCGCGTGATCCCGCCTGGCTGCCCCCGCCGGTCCCGATCACGACGCGGTGGCCCTGCTCAAGGCGGCCGGCTTCGCCGACGCGGCGGCCGTCAGCCCCGCCAGAACGGCCTGACCTCGATCCGGCCGAACTGGGCCACCGGATGCGCCGCCGCCACCTGGACGGCCTCGTCGATATCCGCGCACTCGAGCACGTCGTATCCGCAGATGACTTCCTTGGTCTCGGCGAACGGGCCGTCGCTGACCAGGACCTCGCCGTCACGCACCAGGACCGTCTTGGCCTCGCGCGGGGGGCGGAGCCGGTCCCCGTCCAGCCGGATGCCGCGGGCGGTCACGTCATCGAGCCAGGGAAAGCTCCCGTCGTCCCCGGTATCCGCCGCGTCCGACGCATCAGCGCCCCCCTCGTCCTCGACGGCGGATTCCTCGACGCAGACCAGCATCAAGAACTTCACGTCTTCTCCGATCCTCGTGGCTCACGCCCGGTCTGGATGTGCCCCGGGTGTTTATAACACCACGACGAACAGGAGCCGCGAAAAGGACAGCCTCCGCCGTCCCGCGCTGGTCCGTGGCTGGCGTGCCCGGCCCGGCCCTAGGGCCGGGCGGCGCTGGCTAGGCTGGACCGGTGCGGCTGCAATTCTGCGGTGTTCGCGGATCCACCCCCGCGCCTGGCACGGATTTCGTCCGGTACGGCGGCCACACGTCCTGTGTGGCCGTCGCCCATGACGGCGCGACGGGGCCGACGCTGATCCTGGATGCGGGCACGGGCGTGCGCCGCGTCACCGCGCTGCTGGCCGGACAGCCGTTCACCGGGACGATCCTGCTCACGCACCTGCACTGGGATCACGTCCAGGGACTGCCGTTCTTCCGTGCCGGGGACCGCGAGGATGCCAGGGTCACGCTATTGCTGCCGGAGCAGGACGACGGCGCCGGCGCGGAGGAGACGCTGGCGCGGGCCATGTCACCGCCGCATTTCCCGATCTGCCCGAGCCAGCTCAGGGGGCGCTGGAGGTTCGGCACCATCGCGCCCGGGCGGCTCGAGGCGGAGGGGTTCACGGTCGAGGCTCGCGAGATCCCGCACAAGGGGGGCAGGACGCTGGGGTACCGGGTCAGTGACGGGCGTTCGGTCGCGGCCTATGTCACCGATCACTGCCCGACCGCGCTGGGGCCGGGCCCGGACGGCTGGGGAGAATACCACCCCGGCGCGGTCGAGCTGGCCGCGGGCGCGGACGTGCTGGTGCACGACGCCCAGTTGCTGGCCGAGGAACTGGCGGCCTTGGCGCCGTTCGGTCACGCCGCGGCCGACTACGCGGTCGGCCTGGCCCGGTGGGCCGGGGCCCGGCGGGTGGTGTTGTTCCATCACCAGCCCGACCGGACCGACGATGCGCTCGACCAGCTGGCGCGCCGGTTCGCGGCCTCGCCAGTCCCCGTCGCCGTTGCTGCGGAGGAAGAAATACTTGACGTGTGAGCGAGTCAGGCCCGTGCTGCGAATCGTGCTCAGCGGGCTTCGGCCTCCCGGACGCGTTTTACCATCAGCTCCAGCAGGGCCCAGGCCGTCTCCGGGTGTGCCATGGCGAACGGACGGAAGACCCACGAGGTGAATAGCAGGCAGCGCAACTCCGTCTCGGCGGTGATCTTCGCCGAACGGTAAGAATGGTCGATCAGCGCCATCTCGCCAAAATAATCACCGGTGCCGAGGGTGCGAGTGGGTCGTCCGCGCACGCTCACCTCCGCCCGTCCCTCGACGATGACGCCGAAAGTTACGCCGAGCTGCTCCTCGTCGGTGATCACCGTGCCGACGGGAAACTTCCGGTCGTGCGCCTCCCTCGCGAGGCTGGCCAGGTCCTTCTTCGAAAGCATGGAGAACAGCGGGACCTGGGCGAGGATCTCTTGCGGCGTTGTCATGGCATGATGCTACGCGCAAGTTTCAGCCCTGATCATGATCTTCCGGATCCGATTTTCTGGCTTATGCATGCCCTGGCTGGCATTCTCAAAATGGCAGCGACGAGACCGAATGAACCCGGCCGTCCGCGGAGGAGTAGGCGATGTCCGATCCAGCACCTCACCCCGAAACAGATACCGCCGCCGGCCACGCCCCCGGGCCGCGGGAAAATGCTGTCCAAGCTCGCCGAATCGGTGTTCCGCCTGGGCCGGCATCCGGAGGCCGCCTTGCTCGACGGCGATCTCATGTCCCGGCTGATCTACTCGGCGCTGGCCGAAATGGAGCCGGCCGGCCTTTCACTGGTCCGACCAGACGAGAGCCTGGACCTGTTCGTCACCACGACCGACGTGTACGGGTATGACACGGCCATTCCCACCGGTGCGGGCGGCATCTCGGACACGGACAAGTCTTTCCGGCAGCTCCTGCGTTTTCACTACGACCAGGTGCAGCCGCCTGATGAAGCGGAATCCGACTTCAGCGACGTGGCCGCCCTGGCGTTCGCCGCGCGAGCCACGGCGGGGTTTCCCGGCGCGTTTCCGCCGGTCAGCCTGAGCAGTTTTCTCCGCGCGCTCAACTCGCAAGCTGGCACGGCGACGACGGCGTCGCCCGGTCAAATCGCGCGGTATTTCGTGTACGGGCTCGACTACGGACAGATCGAAAAGGACCAGTGGTTCATGGACGGCGGCGTCCTGGACAACCATTTACCGCCGCCGCGCGGGGGCTTAGCCAGCCCGAAGACGCAGGCCGCGAGGGGTGGGCCGGAAACCCGCGGCCTCCAGCGCCTGGGCCAGCGCGGAGCCGGGCCCCCCTTGGCCGCGTTGGCCACCGTAACCGACCGTCAGGCCGTCAGCGCGTTCCACGGTCAGCCGTCCCAGCGCGCCGTCGCGGACGGCGGCGGCCAGCGCCGCCGCGCTCGGGCCCAGCAACTCCGGATCATCGGTCCAGGACAGCAGGGTCCGGCCACCGCGCTCGACGTACAGCACGAGCGATCCGTCGACCAGCACGACCAGCGCGCCCGCCTTCCGGCCCGGCCGGTGCGAGGGTGGCGTCTCACCGGGACGATCCGGCCAGGCCAGCGCCGCGCCGTAGGGCTGAGCCGGGTCGGCGGCCGCCAGTACCGTAACTCCCGGGGGGGCGACCCCCCGGGGTCCCCCCGATCCTGGGGGGACCTTCCCCCCAGACCCCCCTGGGGGGGACGAACCCCCGAGCCCGCCGAGATCCGCCCGCTCAGGAGCGGACTGCCCTCCCCCCCGTATCCCCCCGGCGGCCATCGCCCGCATCCGGTCCACCGCGCCGGGCAGCGCGAACTGCGCCGCGCCGAGGCCCTCGACGAAGTAGCCGCGCCGGCACTGGCCGGCCTCTTCCATGGCCCGCAGCACCGGGTATACCGCGGCGAAACCGCCGGGTATGCGCTCGGAGGCCACCGCGCCCCTGGTGAGCACGCCATGCCGCTCCAGCAGGGTGAGCGCCAGCGCGTGCGCCCGCACCGTCCGGCCGGCGTCACGGTCGTCGCGAGGGCTCCCGCCGTCAGCTTCCTCCTCGGCCGCCCGGCCGGGCAGCAGCGACCACCGGCCGCTGACGGTCGGCGGACCCGTACGCGTCGGCATCGGCGGCCGCCCGAAACTGTACCGTCGGCCAGGACCTCCGGGTCGAGGTCGCGGCATGGCGCGGGCGGGCGCCGCCGCCCGTCGCTGCTGGCCGCCGAGCATGACCCGCAGCGGGGCGAGCGTGTCGTTGGTGAGCAGCCCGGCCCAGACCAGGTCCCAGATCGCGGCCGCCACCTCGCCGTCATCGGTCGCCTGAGTCCCGGAACTGCCGAGCAGGGCCGCGGTCCTGTCGCTGAGCATCCGGAAGAACAGCGCGCCGCCCCCGCCAAGCGCCTCGAGCAGGGCCGAGTGCGCCGGGGTCATGCTCAGCTCGCCTGGTTCCGGCAGCATCAGCGCGGCGCCGTCGGCCGGCGCGAGCACCACCCAGCCATCGCCGCCGGGCAGCGCTCCGGCGCCGGCCCAGACCACCTCGCCGGCCGAGGTCAGCTCGTCGAGCAGCGCGGGGGAGTAGCCGGGCACCCGCCCGGGCAGGACCAGCGTCTCCAGCGCGGACGCGGGCACCGGCGCCCCGGCCAGCCGCTCCACTACCTCCAGGACCGCCCCGGCATCGGCCCGCCGGCGCGTCCCGCTGCCGCCGTTCCCTCCGGCGCGGCCGCCGCCGTCCCCGGGCCTGCTGACACCGGGCCCGCTGATGCCGTGCCAGGCGGGCAGGAACCGGGCGAGGACCTGCTGCGGTACCGGCTCCGCCTCCTTGCGCAGCCTGGCCAGGCAGCGGCGGCGCAGCAGGCGCAGCACCTCGGCGTCGCACCACTCGGTGCCGCTCGCCTTGGCCAGCGACTCATCGGCCGCCGGTCCGGAAGCTGGCCCCTGGCCGGCGGGCAGGAACTCGCCCTCGACCACGCGCCCGTCGGCCGCGAGCCGCCGCAGCGTCATCGTGACTACCGCCGCGCCGAGCCCGTATCGCCCGGCCACCGCGCCCGCGCCGAACGGGCCGTGCGTACGCGCGTACCTGGCCACCAGGTCGCTGAGCGGGTCAGCCACCGGCTCGCTGAACGCCTCGGGCACGCCCAGTGGCAGCGGCACCCCGAGCGCGTCCCGCAGCCGGCCCGCATCCTCGATCGCGGCCCACATCGGCTGCCCGGCAACCCGCACCTCGATGGCCCGGCGCGCCGCCGACAGCTCCGCCAGCCAGCCGTCCACCGCCTCAGGGTGCACGCACCGCTGCGAAACCTCCTCCGCCGTGAGCGGCCCCGCGGTCCGCAGCAAGTCAAAGACATCCTCCAGGTCGCGGACCCGGCGGGCCTCCGACAGGTGCTGCAGGTCGCGCTCGGTCTCCGCGACGACCAAGGGATCGAGCAGCTCGCGCAGCCCGTCCTGGCCGAGCAGTTCGGCCAGCAGAGCCGGGTCCAGCGACAGGGCCTGCGCGCGGCGTTCGGCGAGCGGCGCGTCGCCCTCGTACATGAACGCCCCGACGTAGCGGAACAGCAGCGACTTGCCGAACGGGCTCGGGGAGGCCGTCTCCACCTCCACGATCCGTACCCGGCGGGCGGCGATGTCCCGGAGCAGCCCGGTCAGGGCCGGTACGTCGAACACGTCCCGGAGGCACTCCCGGACCGTCTCCAGCACGATCGGGAACGCCGGGTACCGGCTGGCGATCTCGAGCAGCTGCGCCGAGCGCTGCCGCTGCTGCCAGAGCGGGGTACGGCGGCCGGGCTGGCGGCGCGGCAGCAGCAGCGCCCGGCTGGCGCACTCACGGAACCGGGACGCGAACAGCGCGCTCGCGGCGACCTCGGCAGTGACCAGATCGCCGATCTCTTCCGGATCAATCAGCGCTATCCCGCTCGGCGGCGGCTCGTCGGAGTCCGGTACCCGGATCAGGATGCCGTCGTCGGTGTGCAGCGCCTGCACGTCCATCCCGCCGTACCGCTCGCGCAGCCGGGCCGCGATGGCCAGCGC
>Ga0187780_10001197_pt1 | contig 19570 bp, 22 predicted proteins | sample 1015_Q2_SP10_20__FD_132429 | JGI IMG/M metagenome (GOLD analysis project Ga0187780, IMG submission 132429) | Tropical peat soil microbial communities from peatlands in Department of Meta, Colombia - 1015_Q2_SP10_20_MG | ecosystem: Environmental > Terrestrial > Soil > Wetlands > Peat | place...
GGAGGTGGGACCAGGGTCGGACGCGGTCGAGCATGTAGCGATGGTGTCGGACATATTCTCCGACATCTACCACTTCACTCATCCGCAGGCGTACATGTTCCGGAATGCGCTGCAGAAGCGCTTGGGCGAGACATCAGCCGAAGAGATCCCCACAATCTCCTCCCTCGTCAAGACCATCGAATCGTACCCTCTAAGGTCCGCCTACGACAACGAGACGAAGGTGGCCCTCCTGCGGAGGCTGGTTCCACTTACCCAGGGTCAGCCGGGCAGGGCGCTGAGCGGGTCGGGTTCCCTGAAGCTCGACGAGCTGCTCGGCACGACGGTCTGTGTCGAGCTGGGGCACATGAGGGACGTGCAGTCGCGTGGCGTGTTCTCGGACGTGCTCCTGAAGATGGTCTATGAAGAGAAGGTCAGGCGCAAGAGCAGCTTGGACCACCTAACCGTCATAGAAGAGGCCAGGAACATAGCTCCCGCCAGGAGGCCCGAGGACCCCCCTACGGTGGGAGAGAGAATGGTCTCCGAGCTGAGGAAATTCGGGGAGGCGATGCTCTTTGTGGCCCAATTCCCGAGCCACGTGGCGTCAGAGATTGTCAAGAACTCGGGCACGAAAATCGTCCACCGCCTCGCGTGGCCGGACGACGTTTCACTGATAGGGGACTCGCTCGGGCTCAACGAGAAGCAGAGGGAGCACCTAACCCGGCTCAAGATAGGTGAGGCGGTCGTGGGACTGGGGAGGATTCAGAAACCTATCCTTGTGCAGGTTCGCCCGGAGTATCATTCGACAGTCGAGAGCAGGAGCCTCAGCTTCGCCCCTGAGTCATAATCGAGAGTCCAGTCGATCCGTGGAGTGGGCCGGGGCCCGGACTCGGCGATCCTGGCCGCGATTGCTGCTGCTTCGCCGGGCGTAGTGCGGGTGGTGTCCACCTCCCATGTCTTCTCCTTCCCGAAGGTGTCAAACGCATCCGAAGATACAACACCTATGAGTTCCGCCTCGACGTCCTCAACAATCTTCTTCGGTTCGTACCCCCTCGCACGCAGCCTCTCCTTGAGAGCGACTGGCTCGCACCTGAGCACGACGACCCTTGAAACCGCTCTCGAATCAAGGACGTACGGAAGAAGGTGGCCATAGGCAACGGCGTCCCTCGGCAGCCCACGCCGTAGCTTCGTCCGGAGCTTACCAACGTCGACATCGCCTGACGCTTGCTTGACAAGGTGGTAGGAGTTCGCAAGTTCGTTCAAGCTCAGGCATTCTACTCGCAGCCTCTCTGCCACGATGGGTGATATTGACTTCTTCCCCGTGCCCGGTGTGCCAGTGATTCCGAATATCGCCAAGAACAGCTCCCTGAGGTTCAGCCGCGCGCCTGCACGGGAGTCTTGAGCTTTGCTTTCCAGTGGGCCCTGAACTTGGACAACTTGGGGGCGATTACGGCCTGGCAGTAGGGCTTCGACGGGTTCCTCGAGTAGTACTCCCGGTGGTAATCCTCAGCGGGGTAAAAGGCCCCCAGGGGGGCGACCTGGGTGACGATAGCGTCCCGGAACGTCCCTGCAGCGGTCAGCTCGCGGATTATTGCCTCGGCCTGCATCTTCTGCTCCTGGTCACCGTAGAAGATCACGGAGCGGTACTGGGTCCCTGCGTCGGCCCCCTGCCTGTTCAGGGTGGTGGGGTCGTGGGTGGAGAAGAACACTTCCAGAAGCTCCCTGTATGTTATCACGGACGGGTCGAAGGTTATCTGGGCGACCTCGGCGTGCCCCGTAGTGTCCGTACACACGTCCTCGTAGCTGGGGTTGGGAACCGTTCCTCCTGAGTATCCGGGGACGACGCCCAGGACCCCGTCAAGCTCCGAAAATACGGCCTCTGAGCACCAGAAACAGCCGCTGCCGAAGGTCGCGACGTCCCTGCTTGGCAAGGCGTTCGACAGATTCTCCCCTGAATTAAAACTTGGAGGTCAGGCCGCCTGCGATTCTCAGGGTCCCTCCGTTGAGGTCAACGACAACGGCCTTCATTCCGTCCCAGACCGGGACCTGCCACGGCAGCTGAGCTACAACGGAGGAACCTCTGGAGGCGGCTATCCTGGCGGGCACCATCTCCCCCGGGAGCTGGACGTGGAGATCCCTCTCTGTAACCTCCTGCTTGTAGTAGGGCGATTTCGCCAGGTCAAAGGTCGGGGAGGTGGACAGCTGGAGGGTGCCGTCATCCAACCAGTGACTCTTCTCAAGGTCGTCCGGCTCGACCCCTCTTAGGGACAACCCCACTCTGATCCCCCTTCCCGCCGAATCGAAGTCGATGTCGTTGACCTGTATCCCCTTGACGTCTGCCCGGAGGTCGGTAGGACCGGGTATCGGCCTCAGCTGATCGTGTATTGAAACACTTCCCGAGAGGACGAATCCCAGGGCGACCGTTCCCACACCCTTGACGGTGAAGGCCCGGTCAACGTAGATGAGGGTCTTGCCCTTCGGGAAGTCTGCGCGCGGGGCGGCGTGCGAGAGGTCTATGGCCGAGGACCCGGCTTGACGCTCATCCGCCCTGTACGAAGACACGGGGGTGCCCCGCAGCACGGACGTCGCATCCTCGGGCGTGGATGCCCCGTCCACGAGCTCCAGAGTCCCGGGAAGGCCGAAGGCTCCCAGAAGGACGGCCAGCTCGCCATCGGGGGCCGTCAGCTTCCCCGATTTTGGAAAGAAATAGAGCGCGTGGTCCACGAGTGAACCTATTCTGGCATACCCCTGCACCCTGTCTGGATAGTCGGCGGTGTCCAGGAACGCGTACCTCCTCCCCCCCTCGGCGCGGGTGTAGACCGTAATCCCCTCTGCCTCGCTCTTCTTGGCGACCGAGGACTCAAAGGTGTCCTTGGTGTGCTGGTCAGTGCCAAACACACCCACGGTGATCCCGTCCATCGGCTCGCGCTAACTCCTGCGCTTTAGGTGCTTATCGAACCAGCGGATGTAGTGGTTGAGCCGCTGAACCCTGTGCTTCGGTTTGCCCACACGTGAAAGGTCGTGGTTCTCTTCTGGGAAGAGGACCAGCTCGGCCTCCTTGCCCATCTTCTTGAGGGCGGAAAAGAACTGGAGCCCCTCGACCATCCAGCAGCGGTAGTCCTCCATCGAGTGCACCAGCATCAAGGGCGTCTCCACGTTGGGAGCGTACCTGAGGGGGGAGTCAGCGAGGAGCTTCTCCTCCGCGTTCCACGGGTCACCCCCGACCTGATCTTCGGTGAAGTAGGGCCCGATGTCCGAAGTCCCCCAGAAGCTGGTCCAGCTTGATATGCTCCTGTCGGCGACCCCCGCCCTGAAGCGCTTCGTGTGGCCGACCACCCAGTTCGTCATGAACCCCCCGTATGAGCCGCCGGCGATGGCAAGGCGGTTCCCGTCTATCTGGGGAAACTCCTTCAGGACGTGGTCCAGCCCTTCCATCAGGTCGTCGTAGTCCCTGGTTCCGTACCTCCCTCTGATGTCAGCGAAGCTCTCCGAGTACCCATCGCTCCCGCGCGGGTTGAAGTACACAACAGCGTAACCCGCTCCCGCGAAGGCCTGGAACTCGTGCATGTACGAGTAGCCGAAGGCAGTTTTCGGGCCTCCGTGGACGTACAGCACGCCCGGGACCCTGGTCTTGCCGGGCGGGAGCATCACCCACCCCTCCACGGGCTCGCCGTCGCTGGCCGTGAACGAGACATGCTTCGGTCTCACGATTCTGAGCTCCCCTTGCAGATCGGCGTTGAACGAGGTGAGCACCTTCTCCCTGGGTGAAGCGACGTACACCTCCTCGAGTCTGCAGTCGTCCATGGCTACGAACGCCACGCCCCCCTCGTGCACGTCGTACCCTTCGATGCTCCTGTCCCCCCCGATTACGAGCTCCGGGGAGTGGCCCGGCTGTACCCTGTAGAGCCGCACGGCTCCGCCGTCAGCCTGAAGGAAGTAGATCCCTTCCCTGCACCAGACGATGTTCCCGGGCCCGTGAGCCTTGGCCCGGGCATCGCTGTTGAGAGAGTTGACCTTGTCCCTGTCGACCTTCTCGACCTTAACCGCCCTCCGCGTTTTGGGGTCAATGGTCCAGATCCTGGTGTGGGAGGCGAAACCTGCAGGGAGATCGTCCCCGGCGACGGCTATCGAGCGACCGTCAGGGCTCCACGCGACGGAGCTCATTTCCATGTTCGAGTGCGTTAGCTTCCTCCTGTTCTTGCCCCTGGAGTCGATTACGAACAGGTCGGCGATGTAGGGTCTGATGTCGCTGGAGGACGCGATGTAGGCGACCTTCTTGCCGTCATCGGAGACGGCGAAGTCAGCTATGTCGAAGGCGCCAGCAGTCAACTGCTCGACCTTTCCCGATTCGACCCCCACCCTGAATAGGTGCTTTCTCTTGTTGTAGATGAACCCGAGCCCGTTGAACCAAAAGGTCAGCCTGTCTATCACCTTTACGTCTTCTTTCGATTTCTTTGTGACGGAGGACAGGAAATAGATTGAGTCGGATTCAGGGGACCACTGCGGAGTCTCGATGCCGTCTTCCGACCTCTGCAGAAGCCTGGCTTCCCCGCCCTGGGACGATATGACGTAGAGGCAGTTGCCCTTGTCCTCCTTATTCAGCCCCCTCCGCGATACGAAGAGAATGGAGCGGCCGTCTGGGGACCACTTCGGATCGGAATCTTTCTTGCTGGTGGTGAAGAGGGAGCACCCTCCCTTTCGCACGTCGGCTATGTACACATCCGAGTCGTAGGAGTTGTCCTTGAGGTTCGCCTTTCGCACCGAGAAGGCGACCTTCTTCCCATCTGGGGAGAAGCTCGGCTCAGAGAACGCCGAATAGAGCGCAAAGTCGGACGGACCGACGGCCCTGGGCAATGCCCGCGGGATTGAGCTGGCGGGTCTTATGTCTTGTCCCGCTGAGAGGTCTTACTCACGTTCGCCAGCTCCTTCCTTCGTGTAGGTCTCCGTGTGCTTTTTCTGCGGCCAGCAGACGGCCTATTCCGCGTATTCCTGGATGGCGGAACGAAGCTCAGTCGCTATTCTGCGCAGAGTCGCCGGCCCGAATCCCCACTCGACGCCGGCAGCTTCGAAGAGCTCCGGGAGGGCGCGGCCGCAGCCGAGCGACAGTGCGCTCTTGTAGGCCCCTACGGCCCCCTTTGGGTCCTTCCTGTATCGGGACCAGACGCCCAGGGCGCCTGTAAGCGCGATGCCGTACTCGATGTAGTAAAACGGGACCTCGAAGAGGTGGAGCTGGCGCTGCCACCTGTACGCCCTGCTGCTCTCGAGCCCCTCGTACGACTCGAGCCCGCAGAACCGGTTGAATGTCGATACCCATGCCTTGACCCTCTCGTCGGGTGTGTGCGCGGGGTGCGTGTACACCCAGTGCTGGAAGGCATCGATGGTGGCCACCCATGCGAAGAGTTTGACGTTGCCGACGAACTCCTTCCAGTTCGAGCGCTTCGCGTCATCCCTGTCGTAGAACGTCCCCTCATAGTGCTCCCCAGTTATCATCTCCATGGACATCGAAGCCACTTCTGCGAACTCCATCGGCATGTTCGCGCCAGCGTTGAAGAAAGGAACCTTTGCCTCGCTCAACAGGAAGGTGTGGAAGCTGTGCCCAGACTCGTGCAGGAGCGTTCTCACGTCGTCGTCCTTGCCAGTCGCGTTCATGAAGATGAACGGAAGACGTACCTCCGCCAGCTCTTCCTGGTATCCTCCGGGAGCCTTCCCCTTCCTGCTGTCCAGGTCAAGGAGCTGAAGCTCGACCATGCGTTCAAAATACGAGGAGAGCTCGTCGTCCACCTTCGACATGACCTTGCCCGCCCCTGATACGAGCCCCGCGATCTCCTTGAAGGGGTGGAGGGCCGGACGTCCTGCGGGATCTACGGCCAGGTCCCAGGGCCTGAGGAAATCGACCTCCATCTTCTCCGCCCTGGCCCTGTCGATTTCCCTGCTCAGAGGGACTATCGCCTCCTCGACACCTCTGTGGAACTCCTCGCAGTCCTGGGGGGCATAGTCGAACCTGTCCTTCTTCACAAAAATGTAGTCCCGGTAGTTGTCGAATCCGGCGTTGCGCGCTATCCTGTCCCTGAGGGCGATCATCTGCGTGTAGGTATTGTCGATGGTTTCGCTATCCGCCAGCGCTCTCTGGCTCGAGAGCCGCCACGCCTCCTCTCTCACGGCCCTGTCCGGCTCTTCGAGGAATCTGGACATCTGCTGCATGGTCCTCTCCTGGCCGCGATAGGTGACGGTCATCGCACCAGTCGTGCGGAAGTACTTTTGTGAAAGGGTCGAGTCCTCCTTCTCGAGGTCCACGTTCCCCTCCCTGAATATCGAGACGGCACTCTGACGTCTCCTGTCCTCCAGCCCGTAGGTCCTTCTGGGAAGCTGAGTCCTAAAAGGAGAAGCCGCGTACTTCTTCAGGAGTTCGAAACTCGCCAGTTTGATCCTGGGCTCAAGGAGCTGGGTGTACTCCTCGTAGGCCTTTGCATATTCGGGGTTATCTGTCTGCCGTGTGCTGTTGAAGTAGCGCACAGCTCTTTGCTCATACACGTAGGCGTCGAGCTCGGCCTCGTCCATGAGCCAGCGCTCCAGTTCCGCGGATGACCCTAGGCGGCGCCTTCCCAGCTCTTCGAAGAACCTCTTGAGGTCGTCCCATTCGAACCTGATTTCTCGAGGGAGATACCGCCGCTTGAACTCGCGCGGAAGCGCAGAATAATCGAAGACCAATGGTTGATCGGCCATCCCGTGCGCCCTCAACGCTACTTATGCTTCACTGGTATAGCCATGGTGTGACTCACCGGCGCTGGCCCGATACACTTATTCTCGCTCGGTAAAAGGGCACAAGTGCTGGCCCTTCTGTTGGCAGCGAGCCCCATCGTAGCCGACATACCCGTCACTCTGGTCCTCCTTGTCTGGATGGGATTTGTGCTGCTGGTAGGGTCCAAGTGGCTGTACAACGTCGTTTTGAAAAAGGGGTGGGACCCGAAGAGAGGAACCTATCTGGGGAGGAAGTTCGTACACATATTCGGCGCAGGCGTCGTTGCCGTAATCCTGCCGTTCGAGTTCCACGAGCCCTACTTCCCCTTCGCTTTCGCAATGACGCTGGCACTGTTGACCTTCACCCTGCACAGGACGGGCAGGATCCTGTACTGGTTCCAAGACCCGGCGAACTATTCAGAGACGTACTTCGCGCTGACCTGGGGAATCGCCGTCCTCGTGACCTGGTTCTTCGACAAGACATTCCTTCTCGCCGTGGTCCCAACCCTGTTCATGGCCTGGGGGGACGGGGTAACGGGGGTCGTGCGGAACCTGATGTACAAGAAGCGAACGAAGGCCTGGGAGGGGTCCCTCGCCATGCTGCTTGTCTGCATCCCCGTGGGTATGCTGATGGGGGTGGCGGGGGTGATCGCGGGGGCACTGTCAACGGCGGTTGAGAGAGTAGAAGGATTAGACGACAACATCAGCATCCCGATCGTCAGCCTGTGCATCCTCATCCCGGCCTGGGCGCTCAACCTCAACGTGCCGATTCTCTGACACTGTCAGCCTGAACCCGACGGGCATCCCAAGCTGCTGAACGCCATCTGATTGCCCGTGCTTTATACGCCGAGCAATCTCTGGGCAGCGGGCAGTCAAATGGCGACCGGTACGTTGCTCTGCGACTCTCTCACTAAGGTATACAGCGACTCGAAAGGAAAGAAGGCCCTGGACTCGGTCAGCCTTGAGGTGACGTCGCACGGCATCTTTTCTCTGATAGGCATGAATGGGGCGGGGAAGACTACCCTCGTCAGGATTCTTGCGACCCAGCTGGCGCCGACGGCCGGGAGGGCGTCCGTCGACGGCCTCGACGTCATTGCCGACGCGAGGAAGATCAGAGAACGAATCGCCTGCATCCCCCAGGAGGCTAGGACAATACCGTGGATGACGCCCAAGCAGACGGTGCTTTCTTACCTGCTCTGGAGAGGGGAGAGCTACGGCGAAGCCAGCCAGAAGGCGTCCGAAGCGCTCGCCAAGGTGGGACTAGAGAAGCAGGAGAACCTCCTCAACAGGCGTCTGTCGGGAGGGACGAAGAGGAAGGTGCTCGTAGCGACCGTGCTCTCGTCGGACGCCGACATCATCTTCTTGGATGAGCCGACCACCGGCCTCGACCCGATTTCCAGGCAGGAGCTTTGGACGTCCCTGACAGGGCTCGCCGAACACCGCTTCCTCATACTCACCACGCACTATCTCGAGGAGGCGGAAAGACTGGCGAACGTCGTCGGGATCCTTCACCTGGGGAAGCTGGTCGGCCTCGGGACACTTGATGAGCTCAGGTCGACCCTCAAGTACCAGTACAGCCTCATGATAACGGCAGAGACCGATCTCCCTGCCGTCAGGGAGGGGTTGGTGACGAGGTCGGGGGCGGGCCAGACCCAGATTCTCACCGATGAATCAGAGGCTCACCAGATATCGCTCTCGCTGCTCGAGAAGGGAGCGAAATTCTCCATGAGCAGAGTCTCTCTGGAGGACATCTTCTTCCACTTGGTCCACGGGTCTTCTAGGGAGGATTCCGAATGAAGGCGTGGGGGAGGGAAGTGCTCGCGTCCGTACTCGTTAACTCGATTTATGAGATGAAGAACTACCCGGTCGTGCTCCTGAACACTGTGCTTGCGCCCCTATCGTTTCTCATAGTGATCACCTTCGTAAGCAAAGGGCAGCTCATTGGAGAAGCCATAGAGGGCGGTTTCATCATGAGCATGTTCCAGAGCGGGATGTCCCTGCAGGGGGACCTCTCCCACCTGAAGAACGACTTCAAGCTGCAGGACATGGTTGTCAGCTCACCGACAACTCCGGGCGCCTATGTGACAGGCATGGCCCTCGCTGAAATAATCTACTCGATACCGGCACTCGCGGTTCTGACTGTACTCGCGGCCATCTACGTACATCCGGGAGCCCTCGAAGCGCTCGAGCTCCTAGGGGTGTTCCTGCTGATGTTCCTCGGCTCAGTCGCCATGGGGTTCACCCTCTCCACCTTCTCCAGCGACATAGTGCAGAGCTTCGCGTTCTCGAGGCTCATTTCGACGCTCTTCTCCACCCTCCCTCCCGTCTATTACCCGATCACCTACATTCCGTTGCCTTTCAGGTACGCGGCATACCTCTCCCCAACAACCTATGCGGCAGAAATCGCCCAGAACGCGACCGGCCTGATCCAACTGTCGGCCACAGACATTGTCTTCGGGTGGGCGATCCTCGTTGCTGTAAGCCTATTATTGTTCTTGATCGCAGTCAAAAAGGCCAGGTGGAGAGACCCTTGAGCCTTCCACGGCTTTCCCGCGGACCATCTAGCTTCCTCGGGGGGGCCCACAGACCGACTCATGGGACGAGAAAGGACAGGAGAGCGCGCGTGTGCCGCAAACAGGAGCTATCTTGTCATCGCCCGGCGGAAGACCGGGACAGCGATTGCGGTCATCACGATTCCGAACGCAATCAGGACGGTGAGATCGGTACTGATATCCGGTATGGCTGCCCCCAGAACCATCACCTTTCTCAGGGCATCGGTCGCGTAGGTCAGGGGGAGCACCTTTGATATGTCCTGCATGTACCAGGGCATTTGCTGAATGGGGAAGAACACCCCGCTGAGGAACATCATTGGGAACATCAGTGTGGTCATCAGCATGGTCGCCGTCTGCTGGTCGCTCGTGAACGACGTGAGCACTATGCCGAGGCCGACGAAGCTGAAAACGCCGAGCAGCAGCAGACCGATCACGAGGAACAGGTTACCCTGTATGGTAACTCCAAAGAGCGCGATGGCGAGAATCATTAACACGCCGCCCTGGAGAAGACCCCTCGCCGTCTGGGCGAGGGTTTTGCCTAGTATGATCGATAGCCGGTTAATCGGGGCCACCATCATCCCGTCCATGGTCCCCACCTCCTTTTCCTGCGAAATCGCACCCGGAAGTCCCGTCATCACGCTCATCATCACAGTCATTGCCATTATGCCAGGGGCGACGAACTCGAAGTAGTTGGAAGAGCCGGGGACTATCCCTTCGGTGATCACCTTGTAGGGCTCGACAATGGCCAGGGCGACGCTGGGAGACACTCCAGGGCTGAGCTTCATCACATTCTGCTGAGCAAGTGCTGTTCCCATGCCGCCGAACACACTCGTCAACAGCGTCTGGATTGTAGCGGAGACCTGTGGGTTCGAGGTGTCGGTCATTATCGATACTGTCCCCTGCTTGCCGTTGAGAAGGCTGGACGTGAAGTTGCTTGGAATGATTATCCCGCCTTCGAGGTCCCCCTTCTGAATCGAATCTTTGAGAGCGGCGACGCTGGGAGAAGTGGTCAGGTGCAACATGCTCGTCTTCTGATTGATCTGCTGCAGCAGTGTTACGAACGTCTGGCTCGCCACGGTGGAGTTGTTGTAACCGGCGTCCGTGTTCACCACGGCCACGGGGAGGTTAGCGCCTGAGCTGCCGCTTGATGGATAGATGAAGCCGATCATGCCCATCATGAAGAGCGGCATTATGATCAGGAGGACCAGGCCGAACTTGTTCCTGTACAGCTCCATGATGTCCTTCCAGGCAATCCTGAAGCTGTGGGAGAGCATACCCCTGGCACCCATCTCGAATCACCTTATCCTCCTCGCTCCGCCCATGAATCCCCTGTGCCGCTCAAGAGGGATCTTTCGGTCGGCTGCGTCTCTGACCTCGTGCCCGGTGATGTGAAGGAACACGTCCTCGAGTGTCGGCTGCAGATTCTCCACTGAAGCAATCTTCCCGCCGTTCTCTCTTACGAGGTCGATGACGTTGTCAAATGCGTCATCACCACTCGCTATGAGTCGGATGTGGGTGGAGTTGTCCTGCGAGGCCGTCTTGACGCAGTCAAGCCTCCTGAGAGACTCGAGCAGGGCAGGGGTCAGGTTAGGGATGTCCAGCTTCAGCACCGTGGAGTGATCCCCCGAAACGAGCTTCTTCAGATTGGCCGAGGTGTCGAGAGCCACTACCTTCCCATGGTCAATGATACCGATTCTGTCGCACAGCATGTCCGCGTCCACCATGGTGTGGGTTGTCACGATGATGGTGGTCCCGTTCTCCCTGTTGAGCTTCTTCACGAACTCCCTGATCTCGACGGAGGACTGGGGGTCCAAGCCGAGAGTGGGCTCGTCCAGGTATAGCACCTGAGGCATGTTCAGAAGGGCCCGGATCACGTTCATCCTCTGTCTCATTCCAGTCGAGAAGGTTCCCACGAGCGCATCCGCGAACTTGGTGAGCTGGACCAGCTCGAGCAACTGGTCAATCCTCGGGCCTAGCTGGTCTCTAGGGATGTCGAACAGGCTGCCAAAGAACCGCAGGTTCTCCCTCGCGGTTAACCTGTCGTACATTATCATCTTCTCCGACACTATGCCGATGAGCGTCCTGACCTGAGTGTCCTGCTTCACTATGTCGTAGCCGCCTATGGCTGCGGTCCCGCTGGTTGGCCTTGCCAGGGTCGAAAGAATCCTGAGTATTGTGCTCTTGCCTGCGCCGTTGGGACCAAGGAGCCCGAAGATCTCGGCCTTTTTGACGTCGAAGGAGACGCCGTCGACGGCGTAGAAGTCTCCGAACTTCTTGCTCAGCTCCTTGACCGCTATCATTGGCTCGCCGGGGGAGTTTCGCGAGTCAGAGGTAACCATCGTCACGCTCATGGCCTCATCCCTTCCCCCCTGGCCACTGACCGACGCCCCGATCCGGTCCCCTCCCCCATGTGCATGAGTGACTCGTCGACGCGTGCCAGCTCTCTTTCGAGGTTGAGCTTGTACTGCCGCAAGACGAACAATTTGTCTTGCCCACCCAGCCCACTTCGCTCCGACTCCAGGGTCCTCATGAGGTCCGTCTGGAGCTCGAACGAATTCGAGGCAAATCTGATGAGGTCGTCAGGCTCCATCAGGTCTACGAAGAGGGAGCTCACCATGCGCAGGCGACTGCCGGACAACCCCATGGCCTTCTTGACCCTGGATATGTTCCGGAGACCTGCGGGGGTCACTTCGTAGATCACCTCAGCAGGGGCGCGCCCAGACCTTTTCCGGACGGTGATGTACCCCTGCTTGACAAGCTTCTGGAGCACGGGATAGACCGACCCGGGGCCCGGACGCCAGGCTCGCTCGGTCTTTTCTTCAATCTCTCTCATGAGGTCATAGCCGCTCATGGGCTTCTTGCCGATGCTCAGGAGCGTGTAGAACCCCAGCAGGCCCCTGGGCGCAACGTGATAACGTGGGGAAGGTTCCTCATCCGATTTGGTGGTTCCTGTCCTTGATGGGAGTTTCCGAGTAGCCTGCACGGTGGGCGACTCAAAACGTGCGCATAAAAGGCATATCCCTAACTATATCGGTAACGATATAATGGACGATGGAAGCACCCCCAGATCGCGGAGCATCCGTCCTGTGTCCCAAGAAGCCCACACCCTGCTGCATGTTGTGCTTCTAGCGTGGTTGACTCGGCGAGTGCGGGCTCGGCCATGGCGGTGGACCCAATGGCACCGAGGGTTCTGCAGGCGCTAGGAGACTTCCGTCGAGCGGAGTATAGCCATGGTTTCCTGCATGTCCACGTAGCGCCACACGACGACCAGGACGAAGAAAGACCATATGACAAAGAAGATGTCGAAGGGGAGAACGATGGGGGGCAAGGAGAACACGAGCGAAATCACCCCGTCCAGGGAGAACATCGCGAAGGACAGCACAAATGTCAGGCTGACCACTTTGAGAATGTACCGTCTCGAGAATGCCTTTCCATAAACGAGCCCGTAGAAGATGAGGAACTGCGCGACCCCCAGAAAAACCACCACGACCCCGACCGGGACTTGCACCAGGGCCAAGGATCGTGCCAAACCAGGAATCGGACCCTGATACGCGAAGTTTGCATACTGATACGTGCTTTCGTTTACGCCCTGTATGACGTCGACTATCCCGCTAACAAGGGAGAGGATGATGATGAAGCTGAGGAACCTGGACCTGCCTCCCTTCACGTACAGCTTCCTTGCGGGCGTTTTCGAGCCCAGTCTGAAGCCACAGTAGGGACATCTCGCGTAGCCTGGTTCCAGCTCTCTCTTGCAGGAGGGGCAGAAGGGCTTCAATGGCGTTTCGCAGAAGGGGCAGAAGCTGAAGTCCTCCCTGATTTCATTCCCACAGTTGGGGCAGCTGGTCAAGATGCGATCTGAACCCTCACTCCTCTCGGCAGAGCCTAGGCGAACTCGGGCTTGTCATTTTCAGATCTCTTGGAGTTGACTCGAGCGGGGCTCCTCTCGTATTACGTCATATGGAATCAGTATACAGATTCACTCGACAAGAGGGGCCTAGGCGGAATGCGGGAACATGAAACGGGGCTCGAGTGCAGGGCCGCTGGCAACAGCCATGTGCAAGAACCAAAAGTGCGTGAGGTCTTTCGAAGCCCCCCTCAGGGGCCACCTTCCATGGAACCGCGAAGATTGGGTTGAACTGCCTAGGATGCAGGGAGGAACGGGAGTTCCAGAAAACGGACTTCCACTTGGCCCCTAACCCCGGGGAAACGGGCATTCACCCAACCTGGGGCAGAGGACCGATCTAGCGCCTCGACAAGAGCATCCCTCATTCAGGGGCTTTGCCGTTGAGACCGGAACGTGTGAAACGTGGCTCAGACTGCCCCGGGGGGGATTTGGACCCCCGTCGCTAGCTGTCCCCGACAACAGGTGCTCGAGAGGCTAACATGCTTGACCGGGCTACACCACCGGGGCTCGGCCTCCCTCCAAATGGTCTGGATATAGTGATTACTCCATGCAAACGACCGGAAAACGCGTTTGGAACCTCAGAGAGGGGTCAGCAAGGCTCTATTGGTTCTGCTTGAGGACCGACTTCGCGGCGAGTTTGATGTCCGAAGGCTTGACAGTCTTCCTCCCGGCGTGGGCGGCCAGCTCCACGGCCGCCTTGGAAATCTGCATCCCCACCGCCTCGAGCTCCGACCTCAGCTCGATGGCAGCGTCGTCTCCCACCCTTTCAGCGCCGGCCTTCTTTATCACCCTGTAGACAGCCGCAAGGCCGAACTCGGAACTGGACATTCGCCTTTCAGATATATGGGGTGTATTTAAAAACCTTTAGCCCTTTTCGCCCGTTCTCCTGACCTTTTTCGGCCCTAAAGAGCCCAAGTCCACCCCTATTTGGAAAATAAGGGGGAAAACCGCGCACCGACCTTCTTGCGTTCAGCTTTGCGTCAGTAGGCGATAGAGTGGGCTGAAATACCACTCTGACCATGGCCAAGCGTGCGTTTTGTCGATTCGCACCTTCACCTAGAAGGGCCGGGAGCGGCGGACCAGCTCTCGATTGCGAGGGCCACGGACTGCCTTTTGGTCAGCTGCGGCGTCGATCGCGAGACTTCAGCCATCACCCTGAGGCACGCGGAGACCTTCCCGAAGGTTGTGAAGGCTTTCGTGGGCGTCCACCCGTCTGAGGTCCTGAAAGACACGGGTCTGGCATGGATGGAACCGGCCCTCGCGCGGGCAGCGGGGGTGGGCGAGATCGGCCTTGACCCAAAGTACTCGGCGCGTGGCCCAGGAACCGCCCAGATGAGGGTGTTTCTGGCCCAGCTGGAGATGGCCCAGGCCGCGAAAAAGCCCGTTCAGGTTCACTCCAGGGATTCCGCGAGGGAATGCCTTGACGCGTTAGGGGGGTTCGGTATATCCCAGGTCCTCATGCACTGGTTTCAGGACGAGGGGCTGGTCGGTGAAGTGGTTGACAGGGGGTACTTTGTGTCCTTCGGGCCGGCGGTCCTGTACTCGAAAGGGCTTCAGAGAATGGCAAGGCGTTGCCCCCTCGGCCAGGTGCTCACAGAGACGGACTTCCCGGTTCCCTTTGGACCACTTGGAGGGGGCCTGGGCCCCGCTCTCCTGCCTTCAGTCGTGTTCAAGCTCTCGGAGCTCTGGGGAGAGGAATTCGAGGACGCTCGCTCGACCCTCGCGGGGAACGCGATGAGGTTCCTGGGGCTGTCCGAGAAAGGTTAATCATGTCATCCAATCGGGCTTGAAAGAAGTTGGACAGGACCCGAAGGCTTTCGGAAGAACTTCTGCAGCGGCACCCAGACGCCTTCGGCAGGGACTTCGAAGCCAACAAGAAGGCTCTGGAAGAACTCGCGGTAATCCCGTCAAAGCAACTGAGGAACCGGATAGCGGGATACATAGTAAAAGCCGAGCAGCCAGAGGAGGACGAAGAACAACCCGCGGCCGGCGAAGAGAAGAAGGAGTAGCCCCATGGCCCTGGCGAGAGCGGGGTTCACGCTAGGAGTCAAACCGGTAAGCGCTCTAAGGCCCCACGAGGAGACGATTCCCTCCCACGTGCGGGGGATTGCCGCCGAAATGAAGAAGGACGGCGCCCAAAAGGACCCGATAATAATCGATCAGGAAAGCCTCACCGTCCTCGACGGCATGCACCGCCTCGCCGCCTTCAACGTGCTCGGCGTGGAGAACGCGGTGTGCTGTTCGGTGGACTACGCCTCGCCAGCAATCAAGCTTGGCAGATGGGCGAGGGTCTACACTCTCCCAAGCGGGTACTCCCTGCAGGTGATTCTCAGACAGACGGGGCTCACCCGGCGAACGGCCCTGGCCCAGGCGTTCGACGCCCTCGAAGGAAGACACACGGGGCTTGCACTGCTGACGGCCGATTCGGCACACCTTCCTGAGGGGAATCTAGAACTGGGAAGGGCGATGGAGATCATGCTGGACTTCGACAGGATGGCTGAGGAGGGCGGCTGGAAGAGGGAGTTCGTATCGGAGGACGATGTAGACGTACCGCTGCAGTCTGAAAGGAGCATCGTCGTTCTGGTCAGGAAGCTGAGGAAGGACGACGTGGTGAATTCAGCCAAGTCGGGGCGGCTCTTCCCGTGCAAGACGTCCATGCATGTCATCGACCCTAGGCCCGTTGCGGTGAACTTCCCGATGGCGGACCTCGATGGTGCCACATCGGCGTCGCTGAGGAAGTGGCTCGAGGGCATGCAGGTGCAGGTCCTCCCCCCGGGTTCGCAGTATGAAGGGAGAAGGTATAAGGAAAGGCTCCTCGTCCTGAACCAGGGTTGATTCACGTGAGGTGCTACGGCCACATAGGCACCAGCGTCGGCTCCAACGAGGTGACCCTGGAGTGCGCGGATCTAGATTCGGCCGAGCTCGTGGACAGGGTGAGAGGGATGGTGACGGGGCCGGACCCTGGATTCACCCGTTACAACACGCTCGTGATGGTCGAGGAGGGGGAGGCGTTCGTCCCCGCGGGGGCACGTAGGACAGTGAGGGACGGTGACAGGGTCGCGCTAATCCCCTTCTCACACGGGGGATGAGCAGCTGAGGGTCTTTGCGAAGGCCTTTCTCTGCCCGAGGGGAGCCTCCCCCGAGGAGTTGAAGCGCCGGCTCCAGGGCCTTAACCCCGACTCCTTGGTGCAGGCAGCGAGCGCGGGCGCAGCCGCGAACGAGCGCTTCGTGGAGCTTCTCGCCGCGCAGACTCTCCAGGCAGAGTCGTCGGGAGGGCTCCTCGCCAACAAGCCCGAAATGGACTTGCTTCTCAGGCTCGCGGGAACCACCCAGATCTCCAGGGCGATCAAGGAGGCGGGTGCAAGGCCAGGAGAGCGATTCGTCCTCGTGGTGGCAGGGAGAGGAGCAGTCATAGTCCCCACCGGGCTCGACGGAACCGAGCTGCGGAGGCGGGAGCTCACGGACTCCGAGCTCGGTAGGATTGAAAGTGCAGCTCTTCTGAACGCGCGGAGAGCCTAGGCGGCGCGCTTCAGCTTTTGAATGCTGATGATGTCGTGGGGGGATATCACCGAGATTCCCGCATACTCGCCGAAGACCTGCAGGAGCACCACCTTGTCGGGGGACTCGAGATTGACCTTTCTGTCCACGGCGTCTGCGATGGCGTCGATAAGCTCCTTTTCCTTGTACGGGGAGTCCCTCGCTTCGATGGTGATCCTGAACGTCTCACCCGGGCCTATGGCAGCTGCGAGCTCCTTCACGGCCCTTACTATGCCCTCGAGCTTTGTGTCCACCACTCTGTCCACTGGGATGATCCGCATGATGTACCTGACCTTGAAGGGCTCCGAGCGGACGAACTCTGTGATGAATGACATCAGAGCCTTCGGGTTTTCGACGTCCACCTCGATGACGCCGTCGTAGGCTGATCGGTCGATGGTGAGCTTCCGGATACCCGAAAGAAGAGCGATTTCCTTGAACTCGGCCGACGCCCGGGCTTCGAGACCCTTAGCCGACGTCACTATGAGGTTCGTCTGCTCCTCCTCTCGTTCCCGACCCCGATGGGACCAGTTCTTAAGATTGTGACCTCTTCCCCGACCACCTTCACTACCGTCGACTCCTGGCCGCCTAGCCGTCCACCGTCAAGCACGATGTCAACCGACGAGCCGAGTTCGTCCAGGGCCTCCCCCGCGCTCCTTGCCGAAGGTTCGCCGGAGCGGTTAGCGCTCGTTCCCGTCAGCCAGCCTCCGCAGGCAGCGATGAGTTCCAGGCACCCGGCGTGGGCGGGGACCCTCACCCCTAGGAAAACTCCTCCCTGGGTCAGTAGAGGGGCGACGGGCCTTCTCAAGGGCGCAACGATTGTCAGAGCGCCGGGCCAGTACTCCTTGGACAGCTCGGCTGCTCGGCCGCTGAGCTCGACCAGTTCCTCCGCCCTTTCTGCTGTTGCGCACAGGACGGGAACTGGCTTCGACTCTCTGCCCTTCGCTTCAAACAGGCGCCTCACTGCAGCGTGGTTGAGCGGGTCGCAGCCGAGCCCGTAGACGGTGTCTGTTGGGTACACAACCAGGAATCCTCGCCGCACCGCTTTGGCGGCCAGGCTGATCGAATCGCTATTCATCGGCAGGAGGCGCGCCCTCACGGCATCCACCCGCTGACACCGCGAGATTTAATAGTGCAATCTGAAGCGCGACCGCCCGTCATGTCTGAAGAGGACCAAGAACTCGACGAAGACTTGGACGAAGACCTAGACGAAGACGGTTGGGAAGAGGACTCGGACGAGGACGGATTCTAGAGAACCAGCCCTCTGGACGGGGCTCATCTGAAGCCCACGTCATCCTTTAAGAGAGCCGACAGCACCATCGGGATCGCGGTTGAGGACCCTCATAGTCAATTTCAAGAACTACCCAGAAGTCTTGGGCGATGGTTCCGTCAGCCTCGCGCTTGCCGTCAAGCGGGCAGCTGATGACGCCCTAATCGAAGCCATAGTCGCACCACCTACCCCAATGCTCGCCCTTGTGGCTTCAAGGACGGGGGCCAGGGTGTACAGCCAGAGCGTCGGTTCGATGAAGGGTGACAAGACAACAGGAGAGATACTCCCTGAAGCTGTCAAAGCCGCGGGCGGCAGCGGGACGATACTCAACCACAGCGAGTCGAGAAGGACGCCCGCGGAGCTAGGGAAGCTGGTGCCCCGGCTCGCGGGCATCGGGATGGAGGTCTGCCTCTGCGCGCAGACGGCAGAGGAGGCGGCGGAACTCGCGGGGCTCAAGCCCCTGTACCTGGCAATAGAACCCCCCGAGCTCATAGGCTCGGGAATCGCGGTGTCGAAGGCGCGCCCGGAACTCGTCCAGAAGACCGTCTCGGCCGTCAGGAGGGTGGGTTACGGCGGGAAGATACTCTGCGGCGCCGGAATCGTGAGCGGCGAGGACGTGACCAAGGCCCTGGCGCTCGGCGTCGACGGGGTCCTTGTGGCCAGCAGCGTGGTGAAGGCGCGCGACTGGGAGGCACAGGTTAGGGAGCTGGCTCGTTCTCTATCTTGAGAAACAACGTCGTCCGTTAAATAGAATATTTTTAGGGCGAAACTTATGGCTCAGAAGTACGAAGCGAAGCATATGGACCAACCAAAACCTAACCCATTCGAGAATGCTCTCGAGCAGCTGAGGCTTGCTGCCGAGTACTTGAAACTGGACGAAGGACTTCACCAGATTCTGGCACACCCTAAGAGGGAGCTGACTGTCTCTCTTCCAGTGAAGATGGACAACGGGAAGATCCAGGTCTTCACGGGCTACAGGGTACAGTACAACGACGCAAGGGGGCCATTCAAGGGTGGCATCAGGTACCACCCAGGTGTCACGCTGGACGAGGTAAAGGCGCTTTCAGCCTGGATGACCTGGAAGACGAGCGTAGCCAACATCCCCTACGGGGGCGCCAAGGGAGGCATAATATGCGACCCGAAGCACATGTCCCTGGGGGAGAACGAGCGGCTCACTCGCCGATACGCTGCGGCCATCACTCCCATAATCGGGCCCTACAGAGACATTCCAGCCCCGGACGTCTACACCAACGGTCAGACCATGGCTTGGATCATGGACACGTACAGCACCCTCACGGGAATAGTATCGCCGGGTGTGATCACAGGCAAGCCCATTCCCCTCGGCGGCTCTCTCGGAAGAGACAAGGCCACCGGTAGGGGCGCTGTGTACTGCACAGTGGAAGCGGCCAAGGTAAACAAGATCGACCTGAAGAGCGCCACATTCGCAGTGGAAGGATACGGCAACGCCGGCTCCTTCTATGCCCAGATCCTCCAGACATACGGCGCAAAGATGATGGCTGCCAGCGACTCGAAGGGCGCAATCATGAGCAAGACGCCCATCGACGCAGACAAGCTCATCGCCTACAAGGAGAAGAC
>Ga0187780_10001198_pt1 | contig 19558 bp, 18 predicted proteins | sample 1015_Q2_SP10_20__FD_132429 | JGI IMG/M metagenome (GOLD analysis project Ga0187780, IMG submission 132429) | Tropical peat soil microbial communities from peatlands in Department of Meta, Colombia - 1015_Q2_SP10_20_MG | ecosystem: Environmental > Terrestrial > Soil > Wetlands > Peat | place...
AGCATGGGCAAGTAAGCGAACAAGAAGATGTAGACTGGAATCGCCATTACGATACCGCTCTCACGCATACCTCTCAGGTTCAATGCCGTTATGGCCGCAAGCAAAAAGAGTGACAAGACAATTCTATGTGGCCAAAGCTGTGGAAATGCGGATGCAATAGCATCGACGCCTGTTGTTAGACTCACAGAAACATTCAGCAAGTAATTGACAATCAGCGCGGCAGCCGCAACCAAACCCGGTACAGTGCCCAATGTTGTGCGAGCAACTTCATAGGATCCTCCCCCGCTCGGAAACTTCTGGACAACTTGATAGTACGAAACTGCCAATATTGCAAGGAGCCCTACAATTGCTACGGCAATCGGCATCGCGTAGGCTAATCCAACACTACCAGCGATAACTAAGCCCAGGTAGATCTCTTGATCAGCATAACCGATTGACGCCAACGCGTCCGGGGAGAACGCTGCCAAGCCCTCTAGTTTGCTCACGCGTTTATGTTCAAGCTGTGAGGATGGGACGGAGGTTTTTCTGCGCATAGAGCAGCCTCATACAGAGCCGGTCAAGAGGCTAGTATTTGTTGTAATTCTTAGCTCTTAAGCCCGATGCTCAACGATCGAAGCAATCGAGCTAACGACAGTAGAATAGAATCGATTGTTGCGGTCTTACCTTCTGAGTAGCGCGAGCACAAAGAACAGTATAGGGAACATTAACAGAATCGCAAGAAACGTGTACTTGCGTTTGCGTTCGGAGCGCTTGAACTGATCTTCGCAGTTGGGACCACAGAATTGTTCTTCAATAGAAATGGGCGTCGAACACATGATACAATGCCTGTGCTTTGGAACCGAAGCCTTCTGTTCCTGTTTCATGTACTTGGACATGGCTGAGTTTCGTCTGTAACTGGCGCTAATTAAGAGTATCTAGTATTCGGACCTAGGATGGGCTGTCGCGTCGTTTCCGCCATAAAGTTCCCTCGTCTTCAGCTAGTCCTGCATGCCTTCTCTCCCACGTCATGTGCGCGTCGTAATCTTCTTCGCAATAGAAGTTCTTGCAGTACTGACACTGCTTGAGGTTTTCAAGTTCTTTGCCGCAGGTTGCACATTTCCGCAATTTCGACGCATACCCTTACTCGTTGCTGGGATTAAAACTGGCTCCAAGAGTATTGTTGTCCAATTTCCTATGTCAATTTTCTCGGCGACCCTATGAATCGGGGCAAGGTTGGAGACTAAGGTTCGACATTTTTGCGTCATCTTAATGGGCTCTAAATGGACTCAGAATACGGCACAGTACGTGTGGAAAAGACCAAATCATGTCAATTTCATGACATCAATCCGATTGAAATTAAAGCGAGAAGCCACCAAATGGGTTCAGGGAACTCCGAGATTGAAGTGCGAGATCTGCGGACTAGATGTTGATCTTCCTTTCAAGTGCAATTACTGTGAGCACTATTACTGCCCGGACCATAGGCTTCCTGAAAGTCACGACTGCAGCGAAACATGGCGGGTGAAAGCAGTAAGGTCCGCGCGAACGGTCATGGCGCCTCCGTTCGCACAGGAGGCTAAGAGCGTGCTGCTTCCTCCGCGGTCACGCAAAGGCTTTCGCTTTGGAGCGGCAGAGAAGAATCATTTGATACTGGGGACAGCGCTGGTTACATCCGCCGGGATTTCCTTCTACCTAGGGGCCACATTCTCCGTGCCAGGATTGATCTTGGCAACTGTGTTTTTCTTGACTGGTTTCATCGTCCATGAACTGGCTCACAAATACGTTGCGCAAAGCTACGGGCTTTGGGCGGAATTCCGGTTGAACTTAACCGGAGTGCTCTTGACCGCTCTCTCGATCTTTTCTCCTCTGAAGTTTATTGCCCCTGGAGCGGTGGTGATTGCTGGTCCGGCTGATCAAGATAAGATGGGTCGAACCGCCATGGCTGGACCACTGGTCAATGTTGGAATCACGATGGTTCTGCTTGCTTTGATGCCTGCAGTGGGAAGGGGATCGTGGCTTTTTGATGCTATTCTAGCGGGAGCATCGATCAACTCATTCCTTGCAGTCTTCAACCTGATACCGGTTTCAATCTTCGACGGACACAAGGTTTACGCGTGGAATCATAAACTATGGGCAGTCCTCTTTGCAGTCTCCCTAGCGATGACTATCTACACAACATTCATATTGCATCCGATATAACGGCTCGAATTCTACTCCTTAACGACTTTCAGGAGTATGAAAGTGCCTACGAGGAAAATGGCGAGAGCCATCAAGGCGATAACTGAGATATCTGCACCCAGCCGATGGTATACTGTCCTCGCTATGAAAGTAGGAGAAAACATGAGCACCGCTGCGACAACGACAAGCAGAGCATTGCGGACGCCATGCTGATTTGTTAGGTCAGTTGTCAACTGTTTTCACGCTCGCGTTTTCAGCAGGTGCTAGACCTTCGATAAATAAAAGTTTGGTCGGTATCCTTTGTCAGCCGATTTCCAGCGCCTTACTTCGCTAATGACCGAATAATTGCTTAATGAATCTCTCGAGAGGGTGAGGTTTGATGTCCCTCTCCAGCCGATAAGCACCTCAGAGATGCGATTACGGTGGGACCTTTCTTCATTGTTTCTAGTGAAAGTGCGCCATAGCGTTTATACATAATGGTGGTTTGCAGCCTCAACATCAAAATTGCATCGGTGAAAAGAATGAATGAATACGTCTCAAACCTAATGACGCACGTCAAGGCCAAGAACCCGGCAGAACCTGAATTTCATCAGGCAGTTCAGGAAGTTGCCGAGTCCTTAAGTGTCGTTCTCGATCGTCACCCTGAATACCGCAAGGCGAAGATTCTGGAACGAATCCTCGAACCGGAACGCGTCCTTATGTTCCGCGTTCCATGGCAAGATGATAAAGGAACATACCAGGTCAATCGTGGCTTCCGAATAGAGATGAACAGTGCAATCGGCCCGTACAAGGGCGGCCTCAGGTTCCATCCCACAGTCAACCTAGGAATCCTCAAGTTCCTTGCCTTTGAGCAAGTGTTCAAGAACTCACTGACAACCCTCCCGATCGGAGGAGGAAAGGGTGGTTCTGATTTTGATCCGAAAGGGAAGAGCGACGATGAAGTGATGCGCTTCTGCCAGAGCTTCATGAGCGAACTCTTCCGACATATCGGTCCTGACACCGACGTGCCAGCTGGCGATATTGGAGTTGGTGGCCGAGAAATCGGATACCTCTTCGGTCAATACAGACGGCTCAGAAACGAGTTCACGGGAGTCCTGACGGGCAAAGGCTTGAACTGGGGAGGTTCACTGATTCGTCCAGAGGCAACCGGCTACGGAGCAGTCTACTTCGCTGAAGAGATGCTCAAGACTCGCGGTGAAAACTTGAAGGACAAGGTCGCGCTAGTTTCGGGCAGCGGGAACGTCGCACAGTACACGGTAGAGAAATTACTTGACCTCGGCGCCAAGCCAGTTACACTTTCCGACTCTGGCGGCTTCATCTATGATGAAGCAGGAATTACTCGTGAGAAACTTGCTTTCGTGCTGGAATTGAAGAATGTGCGTCGCGGTAGAATCAAAGAGTACGCGGACAAATTCAAGGCCAGGTATGTACCAGTGGATCCTAAGCTTGACTACAACCCGATATGGGATAATAAAGCTCAATGTGCCTTCCCAAGCGCCACCCAGAACGAGATCAACGTCAAGGATGCGGCCAACCTGATCAAGAGAGGAGTCTACGTCGTGTGCGAAGGCGCAAATATGCCCTCGACTCTAGAAGCAGCAAAACTGTTCCTGGAGAAGAAAGTCCTGTACGGACCGGCGAAAGCAGCAAATGCAGGAGGCGTAGCGACATCAGGCCTCGAAATGTCTCAGAACAGTCAACGCATGAGCTGGACACGCGAAGAAGTTGACAGCAAACTCCACGACATAATGGTAAAGATACACAAGAACTGCTTCGAAACGGCCGAACGATACGGAACACCAGGCAACTTGGTCAACGGCGCCAACATCGCGGGCTTCCTCAAAGTCGCAAACGCGATGCTGGATCAAGGATTAGTTTGAGCTAAGTTAGGCTGGGTTTAATACCCAGTCCTCCCACCGTTTTCTCTCGGCCACTTCATTGAAGATATTACACACGTGCCTCAACGTATCTGACCTCGACCGCTCAATCTCATTTTACGAATCCAACCTTGACCTCAACCTGACGAGCAGACGAGAAATAAAACAGAACAACGCCGAAATAGCGTTCCTGAAGGATGAAGCTGGGAACGCCATCGAACTAACCCACTGGCGAGATAAGAAAATCGTTGAAGGAGACAACTTCGACCACATAGCATTCGAAGTAAACGATGTCCAATCCGCTGTTGAGAAGCTCAGAAAGAACGGGGTCACAATAGCGATGGAGCCCTATTCACTCCAGGGTTCAACATCTAGAATTGCATTCGTTAAGGATCCTGACGGAAATTGGCTCGAACTCATACAGTCACCTCGCTAGTTTTCAGGACCTTCTGAGCGAACGTCATATAACCCGTGTGCCCAATCATCATGGTCGCGGGCCTAGTCTTACCTGACTCCGCCCTTATCTCACGGATGAACGACTCAACAGTGTGAACGTTCACAAAGCCACTTTGAGAAAGGAGAGAAGTGGTCTTTTCCACCTGGTTAATCGTTGGACTGAATGAAACAAGCGGAGAACCACCAGCTAGAACATTGTAGATGTGCGGAAAAATGGACCATGGATCCCCAACGTCAATAATGGCAGCATCAAAATCAACTCCCTCTATCCCTCTCGAGGCGTCAGTCAAATGAATGGTAACATTGTCCAGGACGGAAGCTCTCTTCAGATTCTTCTCCGCGATTTCAGCAAATTCCGGCCTTGCCTCGTACGTATCAATCCGGCCCTGAGGTTTTACGGCTAGCGCTGCCGCTACCGTCATCGCACCGCTTCCCGTGCCTACCTCGACTACGCGACAACCCGAAACGAGGCCTAGTTTGAGGATTATCAGCCCAATGTCCTTCGGATACATGATTTGGGTTTTACGAGCACTGTGCATAATCAGATCATTCGTTGTTGGTCGCAGCGCCCAGAACGAATCTCCAAGTGAGCTCTTAATGTGGGTGCCAAAAGGATGCCCTATAAGCTCAGAAAGGTCCACGTAACCTTTGTGCGTGTGAAATTGCTTATTCTTCTCTACGCGAAGCAGCCATTGACGTCGAAGATCAAAGTGTAGTAGTATAACTGAACCTTCTTCAATGGAACGAACCATTATGCTAGATTCCTCCTGAAAATTCGAGAAACTTGGCCGCGAAGTCTCTACCTGCGCTCGGTCTAACAAAATTAACTCGCCACGTCTCTCTGCTGAAACATGCAATTGTCACCCTGACAAACAAGATCCGCTCAACACTGGGAATTGCAAGGAACGTTGCTGGAAGAAAAGCGAACAGGCTGATCTTCCAGCACATGTTCTGATTGAGATCGAGCATGAACCAAAGAACATTGTATTTTATGAGTACGCCGATTATCGTCAGGATGATGGCAGACGTTGCCACGGGCATCAAGTTCTTTCGTTCCACGACAACGGACTGCACGTTGCTTATTGGTATCGTTTGCTGCAATCCTTGCCGCCATCCTTTCGCTCTAACGATCAAATTCTGAGGAGTCATTGAGATGGAATAGTTTCCTCCGTTGCAAACGTAGGAATCATCATTCGACAAGGAATCTACCCTCAAGCGGAGGCTCAGTTTTCTAAGTTAGACCAGATAAGGCAGTATTCTACTTAAATCATCGTCCTCAATAATCACATTTGCTTTTCTTCGCGCCAGTTCATCTTTCGGGTCAAACGCAATCTTAAAACATTTCTCAAGGGTCAGATCGTTCGCTCGATCTCCAACGACAGCAACCTCTTCTACTGGGACGGAAGCCTTAGCGGCGATTTCCTGTATTACCTTTCCCTTCCCACTGACGGATACCTTGACTGTTATGCCACCAGTCAAAGTGCCGTCGTTCACCTCCAAATCATTTGCTTCTACGAAATCCGCATTCAGTTCTTTGGCGGACTTATCGGCTAGCGCGGATAGCCCTGCACTGACGATTGCTGTCTTGATTGAGTTGTGTCTGAGTTCTTCGAATACCTGTTTAACTCCCTCGCGATAAGGGACCTTGCCAACCACATCCGACAATGTGGCCAACGATATTCCCGCCCAGCATCGTGCGTCAGCTTCGGCCCATTCCGTGTACGAGGTCTCGCCGTTCCGATAGCGTTGTGCAGCAATTCGGCCTTTCTCCCACGTGCCAAATGCGTCGTGAAGGTATCTCCAAAGACTGTCGACTGGCGTCAGCGTACCATCTAGATCAAAGACGACTAATCGGATCGGTCTGCGCATCTTCGAAATCACGCAGCCCGAAGCATTTTTGAAATCTCCAATAGTACTGGTGCAGGACTCCAGATTGAGAAAACCTTCACATATCTTACCCCCGCTGCCTTCTTCAACTCTGCTCTCATTCCATGTTTTGAATAGCCTCGGATGAAACCCTTCACTAACTCGATCAGCCCGCGCGATGGGATGGGATTTCGCGTGTAGTGACCCGAGTAGTATAGTAGCTCGGCAACGTCCCAGGCGTAATCGCCTCTCTTGCCTCCCTGCTCCAAGTCTACTGTGTAGATCTCGTCATCTTTTGCTACAAAGTTCTCTGGCTTTGAGTCACCCACAGATACGCCGACGCTGTGAATCTTCGATAAGGTTTCACCTAGTTGCTCTGCTATTCGGAGGTGTGAGGATGAGAGATTCCTTTGGTTGACCATTTCAGCGACGAGCTTGTCGACTGGTTTCCCGGGAACGTAGTCTTCGATTAGTATACGTTCGTTCAAGCTTATGCGGATGATATCTGGCACGTTCAGGTTCTTTCTTGAAAGATAGCGGTTAATTCCGTACTCATTTGTCATTCTTGCCTTACCTGAGACAGAGAATAGTTTACTGCCGAATGAAACGAGGTTAAGCGTGAACCATTTGAAGTCATTCCAATCTGTGAATTTTTTGGCGACAAGTCGCTGCTTTCCTGAAGTGATGAGAAAGACCTCGTTCAATACGCCAGCCAACGGGACAACAGTTACTCCGTGCCCCGGCTGAATCTCGCCAATTGCCTCCTGAAGTGAAGTCCGCTCATTCACAGGGACAAGTCCACGTGCCGTGCGAGCGAACAGGTGGTTCTTGGGATCTTCCGGTTTCGCTTCAGTTACTTGCTCGATCTGCACTCTGAAGGAACTGTAGAGTTCACGCGCCATCAAGTCCAAGTCTAGGAAGACAGCACGACCACGCGTAAGGTAGGAATTAACTGCTCTCTGACTCTGTTGCAGAATGTTGACTGCCTGTCGTGGACCCCTGTTCTTGAGCAGTTTGTCCACTAGAGTGTCGGGAATACTCAGGTCGTTTCCGTCCACTTGGACAGTGTCAGTGCCGAGAGTTTTCGCCGCCTTCAGAAAAGATCCTCTTAGCGTAGTCAAGTTCCTTTCTCGTACTTTATGGTCGAGGAATCTCGTGTAATCGGTCATACTCGGCGCGAAGATTCTGGCTCTCATTCTCATTCTAGCAAGCGGATAGAACTCTGGTTTTGCTACCAGTTCACGACTCATTTCTCCATACTCGAACACAAGATTCCTTATCTCCTCTCTGATCAATCGCCCGTGAAAGTTGAGAGTGTGCTCGTTAAGGTATTCCTCGTTGCTTAAGGGGAGGTAGGGGTAGAGCAATTTGTCTGTTAGAAAGTCTCCGAGTGCTCCGTTGCTCACATCGGATTCGAAGAGTTCCCTATCAACAATCAGATAGCGCCATTCATTCTTCCCGCTTAGTCGGCGATGTGTCCGCACGCCTTCCGGGTACTCGTCGCAGACTGCCATAAGATCTAGTCCGCGCCAGCTTCCAGCTCTCCCGTAAACGGATGGACCATATTCGCAAAGAGCCACTAGCTTGGCGGACGGAGAGATCTCTTCTAGTCTACCGACTGCACTCTCGATCTCCGTCCTCTCAGACAAGGCTGGTCACGAACGACAGTGCAATTGTGAAGTTTAAGTTTGTCAGCGTTTCGACGCTAATTCTCCGCGGATATGAACCCTAAAGAAGAGGAGAAGGAGCCCCTTCCCGTGGAGCCACATATCGTTGGTGAGTCGCTTCAACGGAGTTTTCTTCCCTTTCCTCTCGGTCCATTGTATTGGGATCTCTTTGATTCTATAGCCCAGCTTCTTGGCGATCACTATAACTTCCGTGTCCCAGAACCATGAATCGCTTTTCGCTTCAACTGTGAGAATCTTTACCAGTTTTGCTGAGAACGATTTGAATCCGCACTGATGATCATGTACCCCTGTCCCGAACATTATGCGCACGAGCCAATTGTAACTGACCGAAGCAAGTCGTCTGACGAGTGGTCGATTGGTGATTGATCCGGGCACATACCTAGAGCCTGTGACGAGGTCAAACTCGTTTTGCAGCTCAATCAATTTGCTGTAGGCGTTAAGCTGATCGAGATCGCCGGCCATATCCACATCCAAGTAAGCGTAAGTCTCCGCTTCAACCTTCGACCAGGCCTCGCGGAGTGCTCGGCCTCTGCCGAGTTTTTCGTCATGTTGGATGTATGTGATATTGTTGTGTCGCTCCATCAGTTTCTTTACTACGCTCGACGAATCAGACCCGTCCTCAGCAACTAAGATCCTGAAATTGCTTGTCAACTTTGACGTGTGAACCTGGAGAGTGTCTATTGCGGCCTCGAGGAACGTTGTGTCCTTGTAAACTGGAAGGGTAATTACAACTCTTGGGGATGGTGGGCTCAATATGCACGCCTAAGCCTGACCAATCTGCTCTTTTGCAGCTTCCTTGATCGCCATCTCGCTGCTGTACTTCTCCTTCCAGCCTAGGGCTCGAAGCCTCTGGGTAGAGAGCTGCATGAGCTTCACGTCCCCTCTCCATCCCCGACCTCCGTCCACTCCGCCGGTCAAGTTTATCCGAGCTTTCATGCCTGCTTCTTCCAAGACGATCTCAGCAATTCTCAAAACGCTCACCTGGTCGGCGGAACTCACGTTGTAGACATCCACTCGTGTATCGGTTCCCATGAAACTCTTGACGATGAGTTCTATTGCAGATATGCAATCCGCGACGTGAATGTACGACTTGGTCTGGGTGCCATCACCAAGCACTTCAAGTGAGTCGGGGTTTTGCTTGAGTTTCTTCAAGAAGTCTGGAATTACACCATGGTTACTCCTAGCGCCAATCACATTTCCCAGGCGGAGGATCAGTCCTCGTAGGCCGTATGTGAAGGCATATGAAGCAACCATGGCTTCACAGGCGAGCTTCGAGGCCCCATATGTACTGATGGGTAATAGTGGGCCATAGTTTTCCGGTGTAGGTCGAATTGACGCTTCTCCGTAGATTGTTGAAGTTGAAGCGAAGATTATCGTTCGCGCGCCGGCGGCTCTCATAGATTCGAGAAGATTGAATGTCGCTAACTGGTTCTCGCGAAAATGTGCAGTTGGATCAACGTCTCTCACTTCCGGATTAGCAGCAAAATGGTATACGAGGTCTACTTGCTGAAGCACTTTTCCTATGCTCTCGGCGTCCTTGAGGTCTCCTTCGATAAAGTGGCAGTTTGCAGCGGTCAAACTTTCTTGCAGGTTCTTCAGATTTCCTGCGGTTAGGTTATCGAAGACGGTCACGTCAAGTTGACGTCGTACGAGTGAATCCACCAGATGACTTCCAATGAATCCAGCACCTCCCGTCACTAGGATTCGCGAAGGCATCCGATTCACTCAAATTCACTGTTTAGGGGATGGTAACAAGCTTATTGACGATTGTGCTCCTATGTGGATGTCGGGTGAGGGAGACGATTACTGTCGTGTTGGGCACTTACAATGAGGCTGAGAACATCACTAAGCTAGTCCCCCTTATCCAAAGCATCTTTCAGACGGAAAAGCTCGACGGTGAAATCATCGTTGTAGACGATAGTTCTCCCGATGGAACCGGAGAGATCATTCACAGGTTTGAATCGGAGTATCATAATGTGAAACTTTTTTCGCGTCCTGAAAAACTCGGCCACGGGTCAGCGATTGTAGAGGGATACCGAAAAGCCAGTGGAGATATAATCTTCAGCATGGACACAGATTTCTCTCACGACCCCGCCGACATTCCACGTTTCATTGCGAAGCTGAATGAGGGCTATGATTTCGTACAAGCCTCAAGGTACGTTCGTGGAGGAAGCTATGAGGTGAGCTCGTTTGAAACATGGAAGAAGAACGTTGCCAGCAAAATTGGTAATGTTCTTGCACGTACGCTCACCGGTGTTCCGTTACACGACTTCACGACGTCCTACCGAGCCGTCAGGAGGGAGGTTGTGGAGAAGGTTGCAACGGAGTCGGCGGGTAACTCGTTCTTCCTGGAGTTCGCCGTGAAGGCGCACCGAAACGGGTTCAAGCTTACAGAGATACCGATCATCTTCAAAGACCGCGTCTCGGGAAAGTCAAAACTCAAGTTAGGCAAGCAGTCTTCTAACATGCTCAAGGAATTGTTGAAGCTCAGTCTGAGTTAGTCGCCCTTCTTCAAACGTAAAGGAAGGACCAGTCCTCTGAACAGGTTTCTAACCGATGCCTGCCTCTTGGGGTTAAATGAAAAGAAGTAGGCGCCCAGAAAGATGAGTTGCCTTATTGATGCGCAGACATTGATGAGCCCGAATGGTGTGAGTTGATCGGTCACGTAACTCGGTAATTCAGGATGACTGCTGCCAATGAAGTATAGCAGGATGATGAACGAGTTGAGAACGTCCGCGAGCCTGTAGAGTATGAAATCGAAATTTGGCGTAAGAACAACTATCGGGAAGAGTTGCAGGAACATCTGCGGATCGAACAGGTAGATAGCTCCGTACCAAGCATACCATGAGAGCAGAATCTTCTCAAGCGGCGTCCTTTCGCTCACGGCCGCTCGGATGATTAGATAGCCTATGATTCCGAAGCTGAGTATTATGCCTGAGTGGGCTCCGGAGATGATATCTCCTAGACCTGCGGTTTGGATGACCATGGAGATCCAAGTGTTCTGAAGTTGATGGTTCGGTCCACTATACCCAACAAAGAGTTTCACCCAAGTATCGAAGTTTGCGATCGCGAAGGGGGCGTTGACTAAGCCCCAAGTTCCTGCCGCTATCACGAAGAATCTACCTCGAGCTCGCCAATTCGGGAGACCCGCGAGCATGGCTGGCAGCATAACTCCCGGGATGAATTTGGTTAGCACTGCAATTGCTAGAACCAGGGAACTCTTGTCATATCGCTTCTCAAGGTAATACCATATGGAAAGCGTTACGAAGAACGCAACCACAAAATCCCAGTTATAGAACCCGTAGACGATGAAAGTGACTGTAGTTATAAGATACAGGAAGATCCGAAATTGAGATAGGTGAAGCTTAGAGCATAATTTGTACAGGAAATAGAGCGTTCCAATCATGAACGGATATTCCAGTACAGCCATCGTCACGACGAAAGTATTGTACTGGTCTATGATGATTGGGAGGAAAGTTGAGACTGCTTGGGCAATTAGGATTAGACCTCCGATTACCTGTGGATATTCGAGTTCATACTGGTAGTAGGGGATCTGGAGGTTGTGATGGCCCTGGTAAACATCTCTTATCCAAAGGTAGCCGACGTCACTGTAATAGTTTGGCACCACTAAAGGAATTTTCTCGAGAGAAGTGAATATCCAGAGGGAGGAGGCGACGATGAGCATTATTTTGAAGTATTCATCCTTGCCCAGCTGGGCTAGGAAACTGTTTCGCTCAATCCTCATTCAGTGTTAACCGGTGATGGTGAGTGTGTGATGGTCTTTAGAATCTTTTGCCCGGTATCCATTTAAGTGGACGTATGCATTGGTCACTTGATTCTCGTTTGAGGATGAAGGTTCTTACCGTTTTATTCATCGTTTACGTCATCGTGTTAAGCTTCATCCCTCTTGTGCATCAAATGTTCGTCGCCCAAAGTTCATGGCTTGGATATGGTACAGGCGCATACGCTTACCAGAGCCCCTCATACTTCGTGCTGTTCAACGACCCGTACGATGGTAGCAGTAAACCAAACATTCATGTGAATCCGTCGTCCGCGCCTAATGATCGAATCAGCATTCTAGAATTCAGTGATTGGACGAGTTACGTGGACGGTTTCAACCTATTCAATGATTTTAACGTAACAATACGCGCATCTGTCGACGGAAAAGTACTGGACGCTACTTACACGAGGCCCGGCTTGACATTACACAAGTTGATAGATCTATCCTCAGACTCCGTTGAGGTGAAGATGATCGCTAACAAGGAGATCAATGCGCACATTGAATTATGGAAGTGGGTTATGACTTCGGTGAACACTATTTCTACTGCTTCGAAACCAACAGTGATTCCAACTAGCACAAGCATCAATTTCACGTTTGACGATCAATCGTTGAACGCGATTGGAGAGGGACAGATCATATTGTCTCGAATTCCTACCCAGATTGAAATTTGGCCCTTCGAGGATGGATTCAACCGGGTGACGGTTGATTTCATAAACAGCGAGATGACGTTCACAGTCTCAGGCTCAATAACTCAACCAGGACAGGTGAACTGGAATTACGCGGACCTACCCTACGTACTCCCCATAATCGCGATCATAGTCGTTACGAGTTACCTTCTGCTGGCCAAACGCTATGGACAAGAGGATAAAAATCGCCCTAGCCGCACTCGTCGTTAGATTGGTCATTGCGCCGTTCTTTATGCACGCCGGCGACCTGGGCACAATTTACGAATCGAGTGCGATAGCGCTCCATGGCGGTAACTTGTACAGTTTCGTCTACCAGCAGACAGTGCAGATGCAGCAGGCGACTGGGCTCCCCATCTTCTTCGAAGGGTATGCCTACCATCCCTTGCTAATCTACTTCTTCGTGCCGTTCTACTGGCTTTATACCGTGATAGCGGGACCCGGGTTAGTGATCATCGGAGGCCATTTCCCAAACCTACCCGTACTCGTGTACCCTTGGGCCTTGGTAGCGATCTTCATGCTTAAGATTCCAATCATTCTAGCGGATGTTGTCGTTGTCTACCTCCTCGCTGGATTCGACGTGCGGAAGGCCGAATTTTACGCCTTCTGCCCGTACGTTATCTTCATCTCTGTAGTTTGGGGAATGTTCGACGCAATCGTCGCGGTCTTCCTCCTCATCTCCTACCTAACCTTCCGAAAGAACTCCTACGCGCTCTCCGGATTCACATATGGGCTCAGCACAATGAAACTGTACACCATCGTCCTCGTACCATTATTCATCGTAAGGCTATGGAGACAATGGAAAGCACTTGGCGAATTCCTGCTAGGATTCTTCGTGACTCTGATTCCCGTAGCTTACTACATGATCGTGAGCCCAGTCGTCTTCTGGAATGTGCTCGTTGGCTTCCAGGGAAGCCGGGTCATGGGCGGCGTGAACTTGTACAATTTCGTCTGGATCATACCGGATGTTCAGTTCGATCTGCAAATCTCAAAGCTCCCAACCATTCTGCTCATACTCAGCGTCCTGGCGATTGTTCTGTTATACGGACGAAGGCTACCGCTGCTGGAGGCTATTCTTGCAGTTATGCTAGCCAGCTTCGTCTTCGGTGCCGTACTGAATGAACAGTTTCTGGTTTCCATACTTCCGCTTATGCTTCTATGCAAGAGATGCGACGCCAGGATTTGGGTCGCACCGTTCATTTTCATCTTCCTACGATCCGCCTTTTACTATTTCGCGATCCCAATCCTTTGGACTAGCCCCTACTTCTACGACCTATACTTCCAGGCAGATACGGTCTGGAAGTACATCCAGACTGTCGGCTACCTAATGATCCCCATCTACGCGGTAGGTATAGCGTTCTCGCTACTACTCCTGTGGAACCTGATTCAAGTTCTTACGACAGTAGATGGCCCTACGGCGCCACGAACTCTCTCCCGCGTTATCCGCATGCGACGCAAGTAGTCCACGGAGAAGCATGAGACGGCGAAGATTAGAACCACCAGCTTAGCTGCAAAAACCACGTTAATCGCGTAAGGATTGGCAGGCCACCAGTTTACGATAATGTCAGGATTCTGTAGTCCCTGAACAGCCAAACCCGCTGACCACAACACGATCTGGTAGAGAACCTCGAACCCGCTGAGCATTACAAAGAACCATGAGATTACGTACAGAGTCTCGAACGCTTGATCACCAATCCTTAGCATTCTCTGTTTCGAGATTGGCGAGTTCAAACCGAAACAGTAGGAGAGGAAGAAGAGATACATGAAGAGCGTGATCGGTTTGAGTTGCACAAAGCCTAGATCGATCTCCGCGCTCACCAAATTCTGGCCGAGCACGTATGGGGACGACGCGCTAAGCGTGTAGAAGAGCAGCAGTGCCATGCTCGTTAGTCCGAAGACTATTGAGACGATGTTCATCGCTGGCATTCTCCGCCCCGACCCACCCATCAAAGACTGGAACGATGGATACTCGGGAACGGACGGTGCCTTAGTTGCGTGCTTGTCCAACGTTTCGCACGCGATTGGGTTGCCTTAAGGACAGTTTAAGGATTTGGTCGAAATCGGATAGTTGAAAGGGAATATGAGAGGTTCGTTTAGTCTGAACCTAGCCCTTCAATCTCCCAACGTGTGTTGCGATTCCACCAAACTCGTCGGGAGCATTAAATCAAGGCCGCAACCGCATAGATACACCTATACGATTTGAATCGCAGAATTTCAAATCGATTCCTAACTCAGAAGAGTACGGACTGATGGCGCCCCATTCATCCTCACTTGGTTCAAGCCTGTTAGCACCACGGAAGAAGTTGCAGCTTGCTCGCCACGCATTGATGAAGAGAATTGGCGGTCTACGGTTCGATCCTTCTGATTTCGAAATCACCCAACTTACTGTATCGGTTCCCAACCTCCACGAGGTGTTCAACGAATTCCGGATCGTTCACATCAGCGACATTCACATGGGTCAGTGGATATCGAGAGATCGAATGGAAGGGGTCGTTGGTTTAGTGAACGAGCAGCATCCTAACGTGGTGGCGATTACGGGAGATTTCGTCTCATTCGCCTTCGACCCAGTGGTTGCTGATTTGAAGAGTTCACTTGTCAGATTGCATCCCAAAGACGTAACTCTTGCAGTGTTAGGAAATCATGACCATTGGATGGGAGCTGACAAGGTTCGTGCTGTCCTGCGTGAAAGCAACATCATCACATTGAGTAATGATGTTTATACTCTTCGAAAGGGAGATGGCGCGCTGAACTTTGCAGGTGTCGATGATGTTATGGCACACGAAGATGATCTCGATCAAGTTCTCAGGAAGCTACCGTCTCTTGATCCAGTGATACTACTGGTTCATGAACCAGACTTTGCTGACATTTCAAGCGCGACCGGCCGCTTCGTGCTCCAACTGTCTGGACACTCCCATGGGGGTCAGTTTGTTTTGCCTTGGATTGGTCCCCCATTTCATGGCGCCTACTTCAAGAAATACCCGATTGGAGAATATCGAGTTAATGATATGACTCTGTACACTAACCGTGGACTCGGAGCAAACACAGTCTGGCTTCGAATCAACTGTCCTCCAGAGGTAACCGTGATCACGTTGCAGGTGGTACATTAGATGGAGCAGGAGAGATTTCTGTGGTTGCGCTCGATTGCGCGTTTCTTGATGGTTTGGGTCTGTGAAAGCGTAGGACTCGTAGTTATGACCCGTATTGTGCCAGGATTGAGAGTGGATAGTTGGCAGACAGCAGTTCTTGTTGTAGCGTTGATCTCGCTGCTGAACGCGGCCTTGTGGCCGATTCTGTCCAGAGTTGTGTTGCCCTTCCTCGTTTTCACGTTTGGCGTGGGTGCTTTGATCTTGAACGGGTTGATAGTGTGGTTGGCTGTCCAAGCAGTGCCTGGATTTCACGCGGACGGAGCCGCCTTGTTTCTTGTTCCGATCGGAATAGCTGCGATTAACACTGCAGTCTCGGGAATCTTAACAATTGACGATGACGCGCCCTATTTCCGCGCGGTTCTAGCGAGGCACGCCAAGCGGTCTGCCAAGTCGACTACGACGAACCCTGGGGTCATCTTCCTCGAGATTGATGGGTGTTCCGAGTTCATTCTGCGCGAGGCTCTACGGAGAGAGTACATGCCCACCCTCGCTGGCTGGCTCAGGAACGGCAGTCACAAACTCATCCAATGGGAAACGGACTTGTCCAGCCAGACAGGAGCCTCCCAAGCAGGGATACTGCATGGCAACAATGACAATATGCCTGCCTTCCGCTGGGTCGAGAAGGAGAACGGGAACAAGATAGTTGCGTCGAACGGACCATCTGATGCTCCTATGCTTGAGAGAAGAATCTCAAACGGCAGAGGATTACTAGCGACGAATGGAGCATCACGCTCGAACCTCTTCTCCGGCGATGCTCGGGACATCATCCTCACCTACAGCAAACTTACGGACCTGAAGGAGTTCTACACGAGGGCTTGGTACTTCTTCTACTCCAATCCATACAATTTCCCCCGAACGCTAGCGCTTTACTGCTGGGACATCCTAGTCGAAGTTACTGGACAAGTAAGACAACGGGTGAAAAACGTTCAACCCCGAATACACCGTGGGCCAGTCTACCTGCTTATGCGTGCAACAGCGAACGTGTTCATGCGTGAGGTGACAACATACACAATCGTTGGCGACATAATCGCGGGTCAAGTGGACTCGCTCTACGCCACGTACATGGGTTATGATGAAATTGCGCACCACTCTGGCATCTCTGATCATGATGCTTTTCACGCCTTGAAACAACTCGACAAACATTTCGGGCGGCTGGAAAAAGCGAAAGAGCTGTCCTCACGCCCCTATCAGATCGTAATCTTATCTGATCATGGTCAAAGCAACGGTGCGACGTTCAAGCAACGGTATGGGCTGAGCTTGAAAGACCTCGTCCAGCAGCTTCTACCAAAAGAACTCGTAGTACACGGCGAACTTGACAGTAATCAAGACCATTTTGCAGACACGGTGACTAAGCCTTTCGAGGAAAGCTCGCGAGCGATTCGAGAAGGGGCCAATCGAACGATTGATCAAACAAGACAGGTTGCAAAGAAGCTATCAGGAGAAAAAACTCGACAAGCAAGCGAAACCGGTAAGAATGCGATTTTAAAGAAGGACGATGTGATTGTGCTTGCGTCAGGAAATCTAGGGCTCGTGTACTTCACTGAGTGGAGGGAGAGACTGACGTATGAACAGATCGAGCGATCCTTTCCAGGTATGATTTCCGGATTAACGAACCATAAGGGGATTGGGTTCGTTCTAGTCCAGTCTGAACGCGATGGACCTTTAGTTATTGGCGCCAAAGGCGAATACCACTTGAACGATAATAGAATCACAGGCGAAAACCCACTCACGAATATGGGCCCCCGAGCAGCAGCACACGTCTTGCGAACCAACGGCTTCAGGTACGCTCCAGATATCCTAGTCAACAGTTTCTACGACACCGAGAACGATCAGGTCGCAGCCTTCGAAGAACTAGTAGGAAGCCATGGAGGGCTCGGCGGGAATCAGTCCAAACCTTTCCTTTTAGCCCCGTCCGATTGGAATCTTGACGGTGAGATCGTTGGAGCGGAGAACCTTCACAAGGTGCTCAAGAGAGAATTACAGAACCTTTGGGACTCTACTAGAGCCTAGTCTCTGGTTCAGAGGAGACAGTAGCCCAAGTTGTGTCCGTGCGAGTGGACCTCAGCGTAAGCGCTAGAAGCCAAATATCAGTTGCAGAAGACTTACGTGTTCAGTAACATTTTGTGGAATACAATTGTTGCAAGCCACGTTCGTAACGCTTGACGTCATCACCAACGCGCTCTGGGTCACGGTGCTGGTTTGGGTGACTATCGTTTGGTAGGTTGACGTGCCAGATTTAGCTAAGTTATCGTTGAAGACGTTGGAATAGGTGACCGTACTCCCATCAGCCTTAGTCAACACCACCGTAGACAAGTACCCATAACCTTGCTGCGTATCCTGAACGTTGACAACATTATCGCTTGGGTTGACCGTTATGGTGGTCGTGTACATGTTGTAATTTGGCCAACCGTAGTAGCCGCAATGTATGTAACCAAACGGCCCTCGATAGCAGCCACTGTAGTACTGCCCGTAGTACCCGTAATAATTCGAAGGAACATACTGGAGGGTCCCTACGTACACTTGGATGGGCTGCATATTGGTCGTAGGGTAGGCCTGAAGTGATGTTTGGTATGAAGTCGACTGGTATGAGACAGTGGTGGCAGTTTGGCCTGCTACGTAGATAGTCTTCTGTCTGGGGAAGACGGGAACGATCAAGATTAGTACGATGATGCCGATCGCGATTAAAATTCGCTTATCGATACCTCCAATCTTTCCTGAACCTGCAGTCTTAACTGTGGTCGCTGCGGCTGCAGTTCCAGCGGTGACAGGTTTTCCACACTTGGGACAGAACTCGCTGCTCGCTTCAAGTTTTTGGCCACAGTGCGTGCAAAAGTCCGATTCAGGCGCCAATTATATTCAGTAACAAGTGAAGATGAATCATATTTAAGGGAACTGTAAGCGTCGGTTCGAAAAAGAGAGGAAGCTCAGCATCGACATCAACTCGCCGGTGCTGAACTCGGATGGATGATTTCTGTACGAGTTCTCTGCTTACGCTGGTGCGGGACCAAGCATGTCTCGCTGTTCCGCAACCCGACGTGCCACTGCAACTCTCGCAACTGCACGACGTTTCGCAGCACGGCGGGCCATCGCTACAGCGACAAGTCTTCGTTTCTCCGCACGGCGAGCCATTGCCACCGCGGCAATCCTACGCTTCTCGGCACGACGAAGTGCAGCGACAAGCATAAGCCTTCGTCTTTCGGCACGGCGAACCATCGCGACGACTGCAAGCCTACGCGTCTCCGCACGACGGAGCATAGCGGCGGCTACGAGTCGGCGTTTCTCTGCACGTCGAACCAGGGCGGCAGCCAAAAGCCTGCGCCTCTCAGCACGACGGTGCATCGCAACCAGAAGGGCCATCCGTCTCGCAACACGACGTTGCTCAACGCGACGGGCCACAACGGCAGCCATCAAGAGACGACGTTTCACCATACGTTCGTGAAGACGACGGTGCATTGCAAGAGCCAAGACCAGACGCCTCTCCGCACGACGCACTTCAGCAACCGTGCGAACAAGGCGCATTTCAGCAAGAGTTCGAAGGCGACGCCCTTCGACCATTGCCTTGCCCACTCGAGCCATAGCCTTAGCTTTCGCCTGACGAGCATCAGCAGCAGCTTTGAGAACACGTAACTCGGCTAGTCGTTCTAGTCTCATGGACATGTTGTTCACGTAGCTAACATTTAGTTGTCAAAATGCTTTTAACACCTTCGTCAAACCATCTGGGAAAGTATACATTCTTATGCTAGGATTTGCGGGCCCTTCAAGTCGCGCTCAATATCTGCAACATACAAGCCGTTGCAATCATATCGACGCAAGGACTCATTCTAATTGTTATATGCAATTGAGAGTCGTTCGTCTTGATGCTTATCGCGGGGTTCGATGGTAACTGTCCTAAATTCTGTAATGTTGA
>Ga0187780_10001199_pt1 | contig 19544 bp, 15 predicted proteins | sample 1015_Q2_SP10_20__FD_132429 | JGI IMG/M metagenome (GOLD analysis project Ga0187780, IMG submission 132429) | Tropical peat soil microbial communities from peatlands in Department of Meta, Colombia - 1015_Q2_SP10_20_MG | ecosystem: Environmental > Terrestrial > Soil > Wetlands > Peat | place...
AAGGCGTCGATCGAGGCCAAGCAGCAGGCGGAGCAGGACGCGCTAGCGATGAACTTCAAATTGCAGAAGGAGACGCAGGAGGCGCAGCGCAAGCGGATCGAGGCGCAAGGCATACGGGACTTTCAGCAGATTGTCGCCCAGGGAATCAGCCCGCAACTTCTGGAGTGGAAGGGCATCGAGGCGACCGAGAACCTTTCAAAGAGCCCAAACTCCAAAGTCGTCGTGATCGGAAACAACAAGAACGGCTTGCCGCTGATCCTCGGGCAATAGGACGGAGCAAGTAAACAATGCGTCTGGCGTGCTCTTGTTCTGAGTTGCTAGGATGAGTCGTGTCCTCGCTGCTGGAAGTTCGCTCCTTATCAATCCAAGTTCCGGTCCGGAATACGCATGCCGCCGCAGTGGGCGGGAAAGCCAAGACAAGCGAAGTAAGAGCTTCCGCGTATGCAGTTTCGGACCTGAGCTTTACCATCGCTCCCCGCGAAGTCCTCGGGCTGGTCGGGGAATCCGGCTCGGGAAAATCTTTGACATCGCTGGCGATCATGCGGCTGCTGCCGCCGGGTTTGCAAGCCAGCGGAGAAATCATATTTCAGAACCACAGTGGCGCTCAGAACCTGCTTGATATTCCAGACGGGGAGATGCGAAGCCTGCGCGGCTCAAAGGTTGCGATGATTTTTCAGGAACCGATGAGCGCGTTGAATCCGGTCATGCGGGTGGGCGAACAAATTGCTGAGGCAGTTGCGGTCCATGAGCGGATGAGCAAGAAAGATGCACGCGACCGGGCAGTTGCGGCGATGGAGGATGTGGCAATTCCTGACGCGGCGCGGCGCTCCCGCGATTATCCGCATCAGCTCTCGGGCGGAATGCGACAGCGGGTGATGATTGCGATGGCGGTTGTAAACCGTCCCCAGTTACTGATTGCGGACGAGCCGACGACGGCGCTGGATGTCACGATTCAGGCGCAGATTCTTGGGCTGCTGGCAGAACTGCGCGACAAGTACTCGCTGGCCATGCTCTTCATCTCTCATGATCTGGCTGTGGTATCGCAGGTTGCCGATCGGGTTGCGGTAACGTATGCGGGCAACCTGGTGGAATTGGGATCGAAGAGAGACATCTTCACTTCGCCGGCACATCCATATACACAGGGATTGCTGAATGCGGTCCCGACTCTGAAAACCGATCGCACCCGGCCGCTGCGTACCATGGAGGGGACGGTTCCATCTCTCCAGGCGGCCCTGCCAGGGTGCCCGTTTGAGCCACGGTGCGGTTTCAGGATCCCACAATGCGCGGTGCTACCGCTGCTGGTTGAGGTCGGGCTGGGACACTGGGCGAGATGTCCAGTCGTAAACTCGGAAGCTTATTCAACCTCGAGTGGCCCCACGAATCGCGCCTGAAAGGCGTCTCAGGTCTATAATCACGAATTCACTGGGTGCACGGTGCGAATTCTGGTTCTTAGCGACATCCACAGCAACCTCGAAGCGCTTGAAGCGTGCGTTGCGGCAGCACCCGCGCACGATATGGTTGTGAATTTAGGCGACGTGGTCGGATATTGCGCAAGTCCCAATGAAGTGGTGGAGATTTCGCAGCGCCTGGGAAAGGTTTTTGTGCGGGGCAACCATGACAAGGCAGTGTGCGGGCTGATTGAGCTGAGCGACTTCAATCCGGTCGCCGCGTTTGCCGTGGAGTGGACGCGGCAGCAGTTAACGCCGGAAAACCTTGCATGGCTGCGGGGCCTTCCGCAAGGGCCGATCCAAGTGGAAGGAGTTTCTGACACGCAGTTCGTTCATGGATCGCCGATCGACGAAGACGAATATCTAGTAACCGTTCGTGACGCCATTGAACCGATGATGGAAACCCCGGTGGGGCTGACGTTCTTCGGACACACTCATCTGCAGGGAAGCTTTGTAGCGAATGCCGCGCATTTTGATGCCTTTCGCCCTGCCTATAAGACGGTGGGGCAGCCTGAGACTTGTGAAATCCCGCTAAAGAACGGGACCCGGTTCCTGATAAACCCGGGATCGGTCGGACAGCCCCGAGATGGCGACTGGCGGGCGGGATTTGCGGTATTCGATACTGATGCCAGAACCGTAACTTTCTACCGAATTCCCTATGATCTCAAGGCGGCGCAAGACCGGATTTTTGCCGCCGAGCTGCCAACCCGCCTGGCCACGCGGCTTGCTGCCGGAAGATAAAGGCAGTACTTATTCCAGAAACATGCAATCGCCATAGGAATAGAAGCGGTAACGTTGTTCTACGGCATGTTCGTAGGCCTGGAGCACTTGCCGCGTTTCTCCGAAGGCGCACACCAGCATCAGGAGGGTGGACTGCGGCAGATGGAAATTGGTCAGGAGAGCTCCGACCACGCGGAATTGATAGCCGGGATAGATGAAGATGCCAGCTTCCCGGGTTCCGGGCAGCAGGCGGCCGGAGGCGGCAGAGTCCTCCAGAGTTCGGACGGTCGTGGTTCCGATGGCGACCACGCGCCGGCGCATCTCAAGCGCGCGATTGATTTTGGCAGCGGCCTCTTCTGATATGGAATACCATTCGCGATGCATGCGGTGGTCCTCTACCCGCTCCACTCGCACCGGCTGAAACGTTCCCAAGCCAACGTGGAGAGTGACCTCGAGGGTTTCGATGCCACGTTTTTGGAGGCGGTCGAAAATCGCGGGAGTGAAGTGCAGGCCAGCGGTGGGCGCGGCCACTGATCCACGCTCGCGGGCGTAGATGGTCTGATAACGATCGCGGTCGGCAAGGCGGTCGGGGCGGTCGATATAAGGGGGCAGGGGCACGTGCCCTAGCTGCTCCAACAGACGAAAGAAATCGGGCACGGGTTGAAATCTGATGCGCCGCTCACCAAAAGTGCCTCTGCCGACGACTTCGGCCTGCAACTGGCTTTGATCGCCGAAGAAAAGCTGCTCCCCGATGCCGATCTTTCGTCCGGGGTGAACCAGGCACTCCCACTCGTTCGGGTCGCCGCAAAGCTGGCGAGTCAGCAGGACCTCGACGAGGCCTTTTAGAAAATTGCGAGCGGCCGGATTGTGTTCACTCAGTGGCTGCGCCCTGGCCCCACTGCGGCGACCGTAGAGGCGGGCAGAAAAGACGCGAGTGTTGTTGAAAACCAGGAGGTCATCGGGGCGCAGCAAGTCCGGGAAGTCGGTAAAACACCGATCGCGAATGGTTCCGGAGCTACGCTGAAAGTGCAGCAGGCGCGAGGCTGCACGGTCGGGCAGAGGCTCCTGCGCAATCAGTTGCTTTGGCAGGTGGTAATTAAACTGGGATACGAGCACTTTGAGTTCATTATAGAATTCGCAATCGTGCGGAAGGCCAGTTAGCCAAGGGTAGGGGGTCAGTTTGCCATGCAGGGTGACAATGCCAAACCGACCCCCTACTAACTGAACAATCCGATTGTCTTGCGTCGACGCGTGATTTACCATACGCCGACAGTCTCCTCACCCGTGTTTGAACGCCATGTCTACCCAATACCGTACACGCCGTGAGATTGTCTCCTTTGGCAAGATGCTGCACAGCCGCGGCTACGTGGCGGCGACCGACGGCAATTTATCAGTGAGGTTGAACGAACGACATATTCTGGCCACGCCGACGGCCATGAGTAAGGGGGCTTTGCGTGCTTCGGACCTAGTCACCGTTGACATGGAGGGGAACCGGGTCAGCGGAAGCCGGCATGTTTCGAGCGAGATTGCCATGCATTTGCTGATTTACAAACAGCGTCCGGAGATCGGCGGAATCGTGCATGCGCATCCGCCGACGGCAACCGGTTTTGCCGCCGCGGGGCTGGCTCTGGATCAGCCGCTGGTTTGTGAGGTGGTCATCGGGCTGGGTTCTATTCCGCTGGCGAAATATGGGACACCGGGTACAACGGAACTGTGTGACTCGTTGAAACCTTTGATTTCACAGTATGACGCGATTCTGATGGCGAACCACGGCGTAGTGAGCTACGGGGAAACGCTTAACGAAGCCTACATGAAGATGGAGACTGTGGAACATTTTGCGCAGATCGCGCTGGTCGCGCACTTGCTGGGGCGAACGAAGCCTTTGGGCGACGAGGCGCTGGAAAAATTGCTGCTGGCCCGGAGTAAATACGAAGGCGTGCACTCTGCGGCGCCGCTTCCTCTGGCGCGCTCATACAGTTCTGGAAACGGCGACAGTCGAAACACCGGCGATCGAGCTCCTCAGAAAAGAAAGATCCCGCGGGATGCAGAAAAAACCAGAAGTTAGTGAGCGCCGGATGCGCTGCTGGAGCTTTGGCCCGCAGTAAACGTGGTCCAAGGGCCAGCCTTCATATCGCGAAGAACTGGTTTCTGCCAATTGAATTCGGGATGCTGCTCGAGAAAGTCCCTGGCGATGAAATCGGCTCCGCAGGGATGGCCGGCGCGGGCAACCAAGCTCATCTTCCCGGCCATGGTGCTGTCGGTGGCCTTGCCTTGCACCGCCCCGCCGGGCTCGTAGGCTTCCCACCCCCACTGCTTTGTACCCCTTGCTGACGCGTCGACGTGGCCGCAGAGAGAGCGTTCGTCGGCCTGCTCTTTCTTCTCGTAGCTGTCGAAGTGATCGGCTAAAAACCTCTCGGCCATATTTACATCAATATTTCCCTTGTTCTGTTGCATTAACTCCTCCCAGCGCAGGCGACGCGCGTTGGGCGAAGAAGAACGGTCATTCTTATCAAAGGACGGAGTCTCCTCCGCCAAGACTTTGGAATCCTGGGCAAAGTTGGAGCTGATGAAATAGCCGTCTTTGGTGCGCCAGAGGGGAGTGTTTTTCAAGGCGAGTTCAAGGTAGGCGATTTCGCCGGTTTTGCGGTCTCCGATCAACCAGTCATTGGCATAGCCGCCGTTGTTGCCTTCCTTGATGATGCGGACGTAGTCGTCAATGGAATTGGCATACTGCAGAGCTTTGCGAGAGCGCATGAACTCGGGTTGGCCATTGGGGTCCCAGCCCTCGAACTGAGTGATGGTAGTTTCGGCGATCATGATGCCGGCGGAGTTGACGCCGAAGTCGTCGTCGCTGGTGATGACGCCGGGGAACCCGTCCATGAGAATTCGGTTGCCATGAACGGGCTTGATGTCGAACATTATCACCCAGCGCGCGCCGGCAATGTAGCTGGTCCAGTTGTTATGAGCGATGACAATTTTGTGATCCCTGGTCATGCTGCCGGTGGCGATGAAGGCGCTGCAATTTCCTTCTGCGACAAGTCTCGGAGGGTTTTGCGCATGCTCACGTTTGTTCAGCCATGGGACGTAATAGTCGGGGATTTCTTCGAAAGCGTTCAGGGCGACCAGATCGTAGACGTCGAGGCCCACTCCGTGCGCTTTGAGGCCATCCGATATGCCCTGCAATTCCTGCTGATATTCGGCATCAATGTGGGGCCAAAGCATGTCGCGGGCGGCGGTGCGGAAGAATTGCCAGTCACGTTTGGTGCGATAGGTATCTTTGAACTGAATGGCGTGGAACGCATCCTGAATTTCGGAGGCGAGGAGGTAGCCGTGCTGAAAGCCGATGTCGGAGGGAGAACCCTCGAGATGAACATAGGTCCAACCACCCTGCTGAAAGCGGTAAGCCTTTTGCAGCCGCGGATCGGAGCCGGCTTGCTGACGAGCAGAACCGGCATACAGAGAGGCGACCAGAATTAACTGCGAAACCAGGATGGCAGTTTTCCTAAGCATGAGGGCCCACTTTCAGGCAAATGCAAAGAACACGCGGCATTGTACAACGCTATGGGACGGGGTTTTGAGTGTAATCGCCTGTTCGCATCAACTGCCGATTCATTGCAACTTCGCGTACTCAGCTTTGGCGTCCTTCAGGATGGGGATGTCGGGGTCGGCGTCCTTCCAGAGGGCGAGGAAATCCTGATAGGCAGTGCGGGCCTTTGTCGTGTCACCGCTGAGGGCATACGCGCGGGCCAGGCCTAAGTGCGCCAGCGCGCCGAGGGGATCGTTCTGAACCACGCCGGGGTGATCGAGAATTTTCCGGAACTCAGCGGCGGCACTCCCTTGCCCTAGCTTCAGGTAAGCCACGCCTCGAATGTACGCGGGATAAGCGGGAAAGAGGACGCTGAGCTCGTAGGGCGTAGCCGCTGCGAGCGCCTCGACAGCCTTGGCAGCATTGCCGCTTTCGAGAGCAGCAGCTCCATGGATCATCGGCAGATATTCCGACAGCACGAGCGTATCTTCGGGGAAGCGTTTGGCCAAATCATCACCCAGTCGCGTAGCTTGGGCAGAGTCGCCCGCCAGTGCCAGAGCAATGGCGGAATAGCCCTGCACGTCTCTGCCATTTGAGAGCGCCAGAGCCGCCTGCGCCTGCTGTTTGGCGAAGGCGGCGTTACCCGACATAGCTTCGTGAATGGCGGCGTCGGCCTGATAGCCGGCGGCGGTCTCTTTTTCATCGGCACGGCTTGCAGAGTCAACCGCGCGGCGCAGCAGTTCCCTCTTCTTGGCAAATTGCCCCGCGTAACCGGCGGTTTGGGATTCGCCGGCCAGCATGGCGTCTTCGAAACCAGGCTTGCCCATGACAGCTGCCGCCTCACGCTCCATCCCAGCCGCGTCGTGCTGCAAAAAGTCAACCGTGTAGAGGAAGAAATGAATGGCGGGAGGATCCAGATGGCGGGCTTGCGCCTCCTGCGCGGTGGCTTTGGCTTCATCCAACCGGTCAGCGTTCAGGTACCCGTCGACCAGATTCCCGTAAGAATTAGCGACCCCTGGATTGAGTTTGAGAGACTCCTGGTTCGCCACCAGTTGCTTCTCATAGTCACCCAGTTGCTGGTAGATGACGCCCAGGTTTCCGTTGGGAACATAATCGCGCGGATAGGTCTGCGCCCATAGCTCGTAAGTTTTGCGGGCGGCTTCCAGATTACCGACGCTCAAGTGCTCATAATGCGAGGCGATATAGAACTTCTCGCGCTCGCTGACGCGCTCGCGCAGTTCATACGCCTTGCGGGTATTCTCGATAGCGCGCTCTCTCTGGCCCAGGTCGTTGTAGCAGGTTCCCAGGCGCGCGTAGGCCATGGCGAAGTTAGGGTCAAGGCTGATGGCGTGCTGGAAAAGTGGAACAGCCGCCGTGTAGTCGCCCTTTCCTATCATCGCCTGGACGCCCAGGGTATAGGCTTGCAGGGCCTCAAGCGAGGGCGTGGTCACGCTCTCCGCCGGCGCGTCGTACTTCTGCACGGAGGCCAGCGATTCGCCCAGCTTTTCGCGAAGCTTGGAGGCCGCCTCGCCCAGCGCCTTCAGAACCTCCTCTTTGCTGTTGGCTGTGGCTTGCTCGTTGGCCAGAAGGTCGCCACTGTGACAGTTCACCGCCTTCAGGCCGACAACGTATTCGCTGCCCAGGCTGGAAATCGAGCCTTCGATGGTGGCGGAACTGGCGGTACGCTGGCAGACTTCTCGTGCCAACTCGCTGGTAAGGCGCGAGTCTTTCGGCTGGGCCATGAGGGCGAGCGTCTTCGCCACCTGCTGATCGGAGAGCAGATTGAGAAATGGCGACTGCTCCAACTGTGAGGAAAGCCCCTGGCGCAGCGTGCCGTCGAAGACGGAATCGCTGGTGGTGTTGGTGAAGTCGGAGAGAACGACGGTGTCTCTGTCGGTGAGCGGCTTGGCGCGATTCGAACGGAAGTAGAGGCCGCCGGCAATCAATGCGACCAATACGACGGCCGAGGGAAGCACGATCTTCCAGAGGTTTCGCTTTTTGGCTACTGGAGCTTCGGCCACCTTCATCGCGCTGGACGATGACGGGGTGCCCGAACTGCTGGACACCGATGCCGGAGTTGGCGCCGCAACCGCCGCATGGGTTTCACTTTCCTGTACGGCAGCGACACTTCCCGAACTCGCCGCTCGCACGCGCCCCGTCTCCGTGTCCCGCTTCAGCCGCTGCAAATCAGTCCGCATGTCGGCTGCGTTTTGATAACGGAGGTTGCGATCCTTTTCCAGAGCCTTGCTGATGATGTCTTCCAGCCTGGGCGGAATGTCGCGATTGAAGCGAATCGCGGGTGGCGGATCAGAGTGCAATATGGCGTCGAAGATGAGGCCAGAAGTTTCGCCGTGAAATGGCAAAGCTCCTGTCGCCATCTCATACAGCACTGCGCCGAAAGAAAACAAATCAGTGCGGGCATCCAATTCCTTGCCCTTGACTTGCTCGGGCGACATATACGCCACCGTGCCGAGCGTCGAGCCGGGGCTGGTCAGGTGCTCTTCGTCAACCGAGCCGGTCTGCGTGCCTACCGCTGCGATCTGGCTCGAAGAACTGGCTGTGACCACGACCTTCGCCAGTCCGAAATCCAGAATCTTGGCGTGACCGCGCTTGGTCACGAAGATATTGGCAGGCTTGATGTCCCGATGCACAATTCCTTCTGCGTGTGCGGCGTCTAACGCATCCGCAATTTCGATGGAGAGGGAGAGCATCACGTCTGTGTCCATCGGACGATTGCCGATGCGATGCTTCAGCGTCAGCCCATCCAAAAACTCCATAACGATGAATGGATGATCGCCTTGTTTTCCAATTTCATGGATAGTGCAGATATTGGGATGATTCAGGGCGGATGCGGCCTGCGCCTCCCGCTGAAAACGGCTCAACGCTTGAGGATCCCTGGCTACGTCATCGGGGAGGAACTTGAGAGCAACAAAGCGATGCAGGTTTACGTCTTCGGCTTTATAGACCACACCCATCCCACCACCGCCTAGTTTTTCGACAATGCGGTAGTGCGAGATGGTCTGGCCGATCATGGCGCGACGCCATGTTAAGCGGGAGGCCAGGGCAAGTCAATGAGAGCTGACCGGTTCGCTACATTCAAGAAACTTGCGATGTGCCAGGCTTCGAGCCGCAATTTCTCGTGACTCTGACATTCAACGGGTATGAGCCAGCACGTCCCGAGCGACTTTCGCTGCGGACCTACGCCGATTGCAACGGGAACTGTACTTCCAGCAGTTGCTCCAGGTGGAGTTCCCGCTTGGGCCCGGCGAGACGGTAGCCTCGGATTTGCATCCAGCGTTGAATCGCGTTGTAGGCAGGGGAATCGTCATCCACGGCGGTGTAGGCGCAGGCCAGCGTGGCTGGGGCGAGATGCTTGACGTCATAGAAGCTTCTGGCGGCAACGCGTTCTTTGAGCGACACGAACATCTCTCCGACAATGCCTCCGGTTGCTTCGCAGCCGTGCCAGAGTACGCCGCGCAGGTTGCCGATTGCGTGCGTGGGCAAAGAGTCGATGAGTTGCTGTTCGAGTTGCCATCGCTCCTCGTAGTCGCGCATGCGCGAGCACACCGACGCAATCAGCAGTGCGGGCCGCCGCTTCACCGTCACAGGAACGGGGTGTTCGGTGGCCTCGAGTTCCTTCAGGGCGGCGTTGATCCACAGCAATGAATTGTTGGCCGTGTGGATTGAATCCTCCACGCTCTGCTTGAGGTCCTGCAGCATCTGGCGGCGGTCCTGCTTCGATTCTGCCTTCCTGATCAGGTTGCGCACTTCAGCCAGCGACAGCCCGATATCTTTCAGTGCGATGACAGAAGCCAGTTCCTGCAGTTGTTGCGGAAGATAGTACCGGTAGCGGGTGCGGGGATTGACACTTGCAGGACGCAAGAGCCCGACTTCGTCATAGAAGCGGAGCGTTTTGGCCGAAACTCCGCTTAGATCCGCAAACTCGCCAATGCGATATTGACCAGCCATAGCAAACCCCACCGGTAGCTACTGAAAAGACGACGATAACACCGGGAAGGATTCCACATTTCTGAGTTATTGGCTTGAAGCTTACGGTTTACTGGAATGTTTTACTGAAGCGGTAAGAAAGATGGCGCTGAAGCGGTTGCAGCCGTCCAGCGCCTAGCCAAATAAAGGAGACACGCCAATGTCAGCCTTCAAGGCTGGCTTCATTGTACTTGTATTGTCTTTGTGCGCGCATGCGGCAGCAGCAGTAAACATATGGGCAACGGACAAGGCTTGTCCCGTAATCAAGCCGGCCGCAGTTGAGATTGCGCGAGTGCCATTCCCTGCGGGATGGACTGTGCTCGTCGCGTGCAATGAAGTGCAGTGGGTCAGGCTGCAGAGGAAGGCAGATGCGCAAGGCACTCAGTATGCCTTCACCAACGTGAAGGGCAGGATTACGGTAGTCCGCGGAGCGATCTTTTTGAGGGGTGTGGAAGGGCGGACTGCGCATCGGGTATTGCTGCATGAGATTGGGCATATTCGCTGCGACTGCGATGACGAGACGAAAGCGGAGAGCTGGGCAGCAGCCAACGAACGGGCGCAAAGATAGGCGCTACTCTTGAGAGCAATTACCTTTCGGAGTAGAATGCCCGCTGCATTCGGCCTGCTCCGCACTTGTCCTTGCCAGAGCAACTTGCACCTGGTCATCGGGAAAGATGTCATGGCCAACTCAAAGCCGTTTGTAGCGATAATCGTCGCCGTTCCGTTCTTAGGGACATTACTGGCGATTGCTTTGCTTTGGCAGCGGGCCATCTACTGGCCTGACGTTGCCCTGATGTTATGCATGTACACCCTTACCGGACTGGGCCTAACCGTGGGCTATCACCGGATGTTAACCCATCGCAGCTTTCGCGCTCACCCCGCCGTCAGGTTCTCTCTGCTAGCCCTGGGTTCGATGGCGCTGATTGCGCCACCCGTGGAGTTCGCTGCTACTCATCTAAAGCATCATGCCCACTCCGATCGCGATGGCGATCCGCACAGCCCACTGGAGGGCCTGTTTCACTCCCATTTGGGCTGGTTATGGAAGGACCGGTTCGCGGAGCCGCAGGTATACTGTCGTCCTCTGCTCGCCGACGGAATCGTCGTATTTGTGAACCGCACGTTTCCGCTCTGGGTATTGCTCTCACTTACAATTCCCTTCCTGCTGCGCGGTTGGACTGGATTCCTCTGGGGCGGACTAGTGCGGATTTTCCTTGGGCAACACGTGATTTTCAGTGTGAACTCCATCTGCCACGTTTTCGGCCGGCGCGACTTTGATACCAACGACACCAGTCACAACCATTGGCTGATTGGTCTTCTCGCCATGGGCGAAGGATGGCACAACAATCATCACGCGTTTCCGCGTTCGGCATTTCACGGACTGGGGCGCTGGCAACTCGACCTGTCCGGCACGGTGATCCAGGTTCTCGAGCGGCTCGGCCTGGTTTACGACGTGCATCGAGTCCCCGCCGCGCAGCTCTTGCGCTATTCGCTGCACGCCCCCGACCCCCTTTCTAGCTCGTTGCACCCAATGAGCGACAACACCGCACGACCGACAGGGTTGCCGTGCCTTCTGGGCAATAAGGAAGTACGAAAGGAGATTTCATGTCTGCACCAGCCATAAAAGTCGCAGATGGGGCGGTGCAAACTACCCTATCGCTGCTGGAAGAGCTCTTCCGAGGCATTACGGTGCCCGAGATCGCTGTACGCCTGTGGGATGGAACAGTTTTCCGCTCCGGATCCCCGGGATTCACGCGCTGCACGCTGGTGCTGCAACATCCCGGTTCGCTACGCGCCATGTTCTTACCGCCCACGGAGCTTAACCTTGCCGAAGCGTACTTGTATGACGATTACGACATCGAGGGGGAAATCACCGCCCTCACTCCGCTGCTAAAGCACATTTTGGAAAAACCCAAAGGCAAGCTGGACAGCTTACGACTTGGGGCGCGCCTACTTTCGCTGCCCAACACGGCCCGTCCTCGCAGCGGTGCAACTGCCGCCAACCTGCATGGTTCGCCGCACACTAAGGAGCGCGACCGTGCAGCGACTAATTTTCACTATGAGCGCCCGATGGAGTTCTTCGCCCTGTGGCTGGATCCGGGCATGGCGTATTCGTGTGGCTACGTGATTGAACCGGATGATGACCTGGAGACGGCACAGCAGCAAAAACTCGAATACCTGTGTCGCAAGTTACGCCTGAAAGCGGGCGAACGCCTCCTGGACATCGGTTGTGGATGGGGCGGGTTGCTTATCTATGCTGCCCAGCATTATGGGGTGCGAGCAGACGGGATCACCCTCAGTCCAAAGCAGGCAGAGTGGGCGCGTGAATGCATCCGCAAAGCCGGGCTTGAGGAAAGCTGCGATGTCATGATTCGTGACTATCGCGAGATCGCACCCGAAGGGTACGACAAAGTTGTGTCCGTCAGCGTGGCCGAACACATAGGGGAGCCTTTAATGAAAACCTATTTTCAGGCCGCCTGGGAGGCGCTCCGGCCTGGCGGTGTCTTCCTGAATCACGGCATCGGCATCCATTCCACCGCCCCCATTGTTGGGCGCGAGTTCATTCACCGCTATGTCTTTCCCGACGGAGAACCTCTACCTATCGCAACCACTCTGCAGGCTGCCGAGTCAGTTGGGTTCCAGGTTAGAGACGTGGAAAACCTGGGAGACCACTACGTGTATACCCTGCGCCATTGGCTACGGCGCTATGAAGAACGTGCGCAGGAAGCGAAGCAGGTTGTTGATGAGATTACTTACCGTAGCTGGCGGATATATCTGGCCATCGCACTGAGTGAATTTGAAGTGGGCACCGGTCAGTTGTATCAGACTTTGCTGCTCAAACGACCTGAACCACGACGCAGCGGCATGCCCTTGACGCGCCTCGATTGGTACTCCTGACAACGCTACGGGAAGGGGTTTTGAGTGTAATCGCCTGTTCGCGACAATGATCTACAGGGCCTGCTGAAAATGGCGAGCGCCGGCGACCGCGTTATGTTTTTCGAAATTCGAGGAACTCGATCGGGGCACCGTTTTCGACGATAAATGCAACCCTCACGCCATCGGAGGGTGAGTTCGGCTGAATAATGATTTCCTTCCCTTCAATCTCCGCCTCCAGATCATCTACCTCGAAGGCGACGTGCGGAACGGTGCGGACGAGATCAGGAACGGGTGCCTCAGGCTCGAAGCGCATCCATTCGATTCCGTATGCGCTGGTTTCATACCCGGACACGTATGTCGCGTACCGTTTAATGAGTCTCTCACCTTCGCGGCGGTCGGTGGTGGGGATCCCGATGTGGTGGTATCGGCGCATCGGTCTGCATTCTATCGCAGCAGACTTTTGCTGTGAACTACATCTGTCGTGAAATCCCTATTTCACAACGTTGATGCCTATCAGCACTTGGGTTTGTATTGCCATTTTGTCGTCATTCTTAATGCGGAAAATAGCTATAAACGGGAGTAGAATTTATAACCTCGCGCAGAACCGCAACCATCAGTGGTTGCCTTGGGGGCTTTGGATTCGTCAGGGTCGCAAATAGTTTTGCGCATCATGGTGAGGCATGCCCGATAGCTTCGATGATTTTGATCAAATCGATGCCTGCTATCGGGCCGCTGAGGAGCAAAATCGGCGCAAGCTGATGAAAGAGGCCAGGCCTGAATGGCATCAGCTGAAGTGCTTTGTCTCACAGTTGGCATCAGAAAGTGAAGGGCACGGGGGACACAAATTTGAATGGTCGTCATCCTCGTCCCAATCTGATTCTCTCCGACTGAAAAATGTGACCGTAAGATTCCTGGATGAAGGAGAGAGAGACGGTATCCTGACCTGCTCTCTGCGGTTTGCTGGGATGCCAATACGCCGGGATGACGTGGGAGTAGCCCGTGGATCTGCCCTCGGACCTGTGGAATGGTTCTTGAGAGCGGTACTCCTAGATGGGGGTGGCGTCGGTTGGTTCGTCTGCGAACTGGGGCAAACCTTTTCCTCAGCGGAACTCGCAGAGGAGATAGTTGAGGAACTATCCAGGTATTACAAGGCGTACGAAAAAGACTACAAGCGCTGGCCTGCTGCCTAGGCTCGTTAACTGATTCCTGCCGGCGTGGCGGATGTCCAACTTCCCGCTTACAAAATTGCGTTTCCCGTGTTCGGTGGCAGAAGTTGCAATCCATTATCCGCGAGTCAGTTGGCGAAAAATCGCGATTACACCAACCAAGGTCAGCGGAGGCGTTCGGTGTGCTCGTTTGCGGGAAAAATCAGACTCTTGAGGTCTGTAACAGGTCGTCAGAAATGCCTAACCACTTCAAAGCTGAAGCTCGGTCACGAAACACTTCGACGACGGGGCCGTTTTTTGACAGCTCCACATAGGTTTGGAGCATTCGCGCAACTCCGTAGGTAAATTCGCTAGGAGCGACCACGGCTCGCCGTGCAGTAGGGGAAAAAATTTTGCGGTGGTAAAGCGATCTTGCGTTGCTCGCCGATAAGTCAGTATCTGTTGCCAGCGACGCATCACTGAGTTGGTTGAATTCTGGATTGAAGTCAGGGTCATTCAGCAAACGATTGTGGTTGGCCAGCATGTCGGAGAACGTCACCCGGCCTTCCTCGATGGTGACGACCAATCGTTTGTCCTTGTAGATGGCGGATCGGACGGGCATATGACGAGTAGTCTAGCATTGTTGTGGCAGTTCGGACATCATCGCGGCCGATGAAGGGGAATCGGCCCGAGTTGATTTCACTCAAAAAAACGGGTGAAAACGTGCAGTCGTCTGATAGCAGCAGTTGACCGAATCCCGCCATGATCAAGCTCCTCGGACTACGGCCAGTTGACGCGAAGAATATGAGATCTGGATTTCGTTCGTTTCTCTGAACCGAACGGTTGCAATGTCCGCGCCACGCACGAAAAGTGGGTTGGGAAGCAAAAGCAGTGAAATATCGCTTAGCATGGAGTTATAATTCTGCCGCTTGGGCCCACTCTCGTGGGGGAGTTGTGGACGACGACTTCTGCGCAGGACATTACCTTCGGTTCCAAGCGAAGCGGGCCACTGTTTGAGAAAACTCTGCTAAGACTCGGGTGGACTAACCAAGCCGTGGCCTGGGTCGGGAGCGCCCGTATGATGCATTCAAGGCATTCGCGCTGGGCGTGGGGATATGGTAACGCCGCCCTGCTTCTGTTTGCGGCAGCTGCGTCAGCCACCACGCCGAGCTTCAAATCACCGCAGCCCTACACCGTGGGAACCGCGCCAGTGGCCGCCGTGGTGGTTGACCTGAATAATGATGGCAAGCCCGACATTGCGGTCGCCAATAGCGGTTCGAGCAATGTGAGCATCCTGCTCGGGAGCGGTGACGGCAGCTTCAAGGCGGCGAGCAATTTCGACGCCGGGCTCGCCCCGAGCGGGATTGCCGTGGCGGACCTTGATGGTGACGGGAAGCTGGACATCGCCGCCTTCGTGGCGCCAAACGGCGACACCTCGACCCCGGGCGCAATCTCAATTCTGCTCGGTAACGGAAATGGCACCTTTCAGGCGCCAATGGTGACTACGCTGACTGTCCACGAATCGGTGGTGGCTGTCGTGGATGTGAACGGAGACAAGAAGGCCGACCTCATCGTGAATGTGACCGATTCGAACTTTAGCCCAGCCGGTGTTGCGGTCCTCCTGGGGAATGGCGATGGCACGTTTCAAACGCCGAAGACCATCGCCAGCGGCGTGAACGGGCTTTCCACGGTCGCTGACTTCAACAATGATGGCAAGCCCGACCTGGCCGTCAACACTTCAACGAGTGTGCAGGTGCTCTACGGTAATGGGGATGGCACGTTCACCCAGGGTCCACAAGCATCGCCATCGGACGGTGGGACGCCCGGGCGGGCTTGGGCATTCGATGTGAATGGCGACAACGTTCCTGACCTGATCGTGGACTCCGCCATCTACCAAAGCGCTGGAGACAACTCGAGCATCACCCAGAGCGTCGGGGTGTTTCTCAGCGGAGGCGGGCAATTTGGGAGCGAGGAGGTTTTTGCGACGGGGTCGTCGAGTAGTTTTGAATTCGGCACCAGGAGCAATACTCTGATAACCGACATCGCAGCGGGCGATTTTGACGGCGATGGAAACGGCGACATCGCGAATCGGGCCAACCACTATGCGTTCGGCGGTAAGAGCACCTCCAATCCCGCGTGCGCCCTGAATCTTGGGAACGGTGCCGGGAATTTCACAGTGGTTCCCATGGCAGACCCAGGCCGTTTGGGCGCGGCCGCTGATGTGAACGGAGATCAGCTCACCGACCTGATTGTTCTTGACGCCGCGACAAACAGCATTGCCGTGTTGGTCAATTCCACGCCGGCGTTTTCAATGACGCCGTCGGCAACCACGCTCACCGCCAGCGCCGGCCAACAGATAGCCGACACACTCACCTTCGCGGCATTGAACGGCTTTTCGTCAACTCTCCAGCTAACCTGTCAGGTAACCGGACCCCAGCCAGCGCCGAGTTGTTCGCTCTCGCCAGCGTCGGTCACCAAGGCAGCCGGCACTTCCACGCTCACCATCAATGTGCCATCAACCCAAAGCGGGCTGGTCCCCCTGTGGCCTTCACGATATCTCTACGCACTTGGACTGGCCGTAGGTTTCCTGGGATTCATTTCCAAGGGGAAGTCGCGCGCTGCAGCGACCGGCCGACGAGCGATTTTGATGAGCACCTTGCTGTTCCTTATTGTTGGCTGCGGCGGGGGTGGCAGCAGCAGCCAAATGCAATCGCCCCAGCAATACACAGTAGAGGTGACGGCGAAATCAGACACGCTCACTAAGGCATTGCAGATTTCTCTGACTGCGCCGTAAACCTCTTGGGCGGCGGATCTCGGATTCCAACTGCTGTGGTCAATTGGCGAAAAATCCCTATGAGGCTCGAAATAGTTTCAGTGGGGGGTTGAGTGTAATCGCTTGGTTTCATCAACTGAGCACGGCAGTGTGCTGATGTGTAACTAACCATCTCACTTTTGTGAGCGGTTACTCGTACCGCAGCGCCACCAAGGGATCGACCTTTGCCGCCCGCCGCGCCGGAAAGTAGGTTGCAGATGTGGCAAACGTGATCAACAGCAACGTTGCCGCCAGAAAGGTCGCGGGATCAGCTGGTGAAATCCCGAAGACAAGCTCGGCTACCACTCGCCGAAAAACCCACGCTCCAAGCAACCCCGCGGCTGCGCCGACGGCGGCCGGTCCGAGTCCAGCTTTGATGACCATCCAGAGCACGTCCCCGCGTTGTGCTCCCAGGGCCATGCGTACTCCGATTTCATTGGTTCGCTGCGCCACGACGTACGATGTAACGCCGTACACGCCAATTCCCGCCAGCACTGTTCCGAAGAATGCGAATAGAGCGAGCAGGCCCGTCGTGTAGCGGCGGTCGGCTGTGTGCTGTTGCATGATCTGGCTCATGCTGGAGACCTCGGCGAAAGGTACGTTTGTGTCCATCGAGCGGAGCTGCCGCCGGATTGGCTCCGCCAATTGCAGGGGATCAAGAGCCGTGCGGACGAGCAGATTCTTAAAACCGAAATTGAAGTTCGGAACCTGACGGAACAGAGCGGTCAACTGCGGCTCGGGAGGGAGCGCCAATCCCCTGTTCAGACTATCGGCGGTTACTCCAATGGCAGTGAAGGTAATGGTCGGCGTGCTTGAGGCAACAGTCGGAGGCAGATTTGTGGCAGCGCCTTCCGGAGGCATGCCCATCTGGATTTGCTTTCCGACTGGATCTTCTCCGGGAAAATAACGCTCCGCGAAGGACTTGTTAATGAGTGCGACGGGCAGGCTGTTCTCCGTATCGGAGTCGGAGAAGTTCCGGCCGCGAAGCAAGGGAACGCCGAGCGTATGAAGGTAATGCGCATCCGTCACGTTGAATGTCGCCTCGACCGGATTTTCGAGGCCTGACACCGGTCTTCCTACGATGGTGAAATACTGCATCCATTGATCGTCAGGCGGGTAAGCAGCGCTGATCGTGACATCCTGCACCCCGGGCAACTGGCCGACCCGTGTGGCATATGCCTCACAGAAGTGCGTGATCATGTCCGCATTCGAATAGCGGACCGGAGGCAGAAAAAGATGGGTTCGCAGCAGGTGGTCCATGCGAAATCCCGGGTCTTGATTCTGCAAGCGCAATAGGCTCTGAATCAGAAGTCCGGTGCCCACCAAAAGCATTACCGCCAACGCCATCTCGCCGGCAACAAGGGAATGCCGCAACCATTGTTTGCCGTGTCCAGCGACGCCTCGCCCGCTTTCTTTGAAGGCTTCCGACAGATTCGCTCCAGAACTGACCCATGCCGGAATGATGCCGAAGATCAGACTGCTTCCTATCGAGACCGCCAGGGCAAAAACCAGAACTCGAAAATCCACGTGAACTGCCGTCAACTGCACCAGTTGCGCCGGATGCACGCGCGTCACAATTACACACGACGACCAAGCCAGTGCACAGCCCACAGCGCCGCTCAGCACTCCCAGCACCAGGCTCTCAATCATGAATTGCCGGATCAAGATCGATCTCGCCGCCCCCATGGCGACTCTCACCGCAACTTCGCGCGCGCGGCCGGAGTTTCTGGCCAAGAGCAAATTGGCGACATTAGAGCACGCAATCAGAAGAATCAAAACAACCGCACCCATCAGCAGCAGGATCACCGGACGCAGGTTGCCGATGCGGTCCTCCTGGATGGGTCGAAGAACGACCCCAACTCCGCGATCCAGCGGATGACTCGCAGCGAGATTCTCCGCGATGCTCGCGAGATCGGCCTGGGCCTGTTCAAGGCTGATGCCGGGTTTCAGCCGGCCGATGGCAAAAAAGCTCGACCTTCTTGCGGTTTCGTCCCAGATCGAGGTTTGAGTGGGGGAAAGATAGGGAACAAACGGAGTCCATAGTTCGACGGGGCCGCGGGAGCTATCGAAGGACCACCCAGGCAATCCAGGCGGCATGACCGCGATGATCGTGTAAGGCTCGTCGTTGATTCGGATTGTCTTCCCGAGGATCGCCGGGTCGCCCTGAAATCGGGACTGCCAAAAGCCATAGCTCAAGATCACTTCAAAGTGATTGCCCCAGCGGTTTTCTTCTTCCGTGAACAGACGACCCATGAGTGGATGGATGCCCAGCAGTTCGAAATAAGCGGCGGGCACCAGCCCGATAGGCCGCTGCTCCGGTTCAGTCGCCCCTGGCAGCGCGCTGACATTCTTCCTCCAACCCGAATCGTAGGCGGCCATTTTTTCGAAGGTGTGGTTTTGCGCGGCGAAATCACGCACGTCCAGGGGGGAAGCGCCTTCGACTGCATTGCCTTGCCTTTCGAGGATTCTGACGACGTGGTCGGGATCACGAAATGGTGGAGGCTGCAGTAGAACTGCGTTCATTACCCCGAACATCGTCGTGCTCACTCCGATGCCCAGTGCGAGAGTCAACAGAGCGACGGCAGTGAATCCTGGACTCCTGCGCAACTGCCGCAACGCATAACGAAGATCTTGAACTTGTCCGGCCATCTCAGTTTTGTAATGCTACTCCGAAGGCTCACACCGGCAATCCAAAGACGCAGCCTTCTTCTTTCACGCCCTTAGATTGGTTCATTCAAAGCAAGACTCTTTCCACTCCAATCGAAAGTGTAAGCACTTGATGACAAAGGGCGAGGGAATACGGTTATCGAGACACTGATGTTTGAGGGTGTCCACCGCCGCTCGTGGATGTCCGGAAGCGAACAGGTATCGATTTGCCACTCTACGAGAACTGTTGTAGTTGGCGCAAAATCTCCATATCACGCAATATAAAAAGGCGCCCACTTTTGCGATAGGTTGTGTGTTCGCATCGCCAACCTAGCGAAGAGGAGCGCCTCTATGCGTGAAGAAAAGTATATCGGCATGGACGTTCA
>Ga0187780_10001202_pt1 | contig 19514 bp, 18 predicted proteins | sample 1015_Q2_SP10_20__FD_132429 | JGI IMG/M metagenome (GOLD analysis project Ga0187780, IMG submission 132429) | Tropical peat soil microbial communities from peatlands in Department of Meta, Colombia - 1015_Q2_SP10_20_MG | ecosystem: Environmental > Terrestrial > Soil > Wetlands > Peat | place...
TCCATTATCCATACGAACAGGAATTTTTACAGTCATCATGCGTAATGGTTCTTTTAATAAATCATACATCTCAGATGAATAACCTAACTTTTCAAGAGCTTCCTTAATAACTTCTTGAGTCGGAGCAAGGACATCAATATCAGTTATGTTATTTTTCTCTGTTGATTTTTCGGCTACCATGGTAATCCCCCTAAATGTTTTGAACTGTTGATAATTTCTATCTTCCAAAAATTAGTATACAACTTTCATTCCTCTTTTGAAAGTTAAAATAACCTAGAAAGATAAATTTTTTGTTAATATGTAAGCGTTTTTACATTTAGTATTATACTTACTTTTTGTCATTTTGAAAAGAATAAATTAAGATAGTTTATAATAAATTATTTTAATCTTTTTTATAGGCATATAAATTTACAAATCAGTTCAATCTATGCTATAAAATGTAAAAACCTCTCACTATATTAATGAGAGGCTTTCTTATTACTAAAATAAGATACAATTTGTTTAATTGCATTTTCGTTAATCAATACTTTTCCATATTCAAGTAGACGATAAATTGTCCGTGTTGATGGATTTCCATATTCCGCCAAGAATGCATAGAACGTTTCTATATCTAATTTACCTGCATCTGTATCCTCAAACAATAAATAAAAACTATTTTCAAATGAGAATAATTTCCCTCCAGATATGCCTAGACTATATAATACTTCAGATAGCTGGATTACATCTTCTATAGTAGAAAACTCGTACAATATATGATCACTTTCATCAACAATTACTTCCATCGAAATGTAATCATCTTGAAAGTCTTCCTCTTCATCAACTTCATCAGACTTTGTTACGATTACAACCATTCCTTGCGCTTGAAGAGAAAATACTTCTACAGAAACTTTCCCATCCACTTCAAATCCTAATTCAACGCTAGCTTCATGCATCATATCTTGAAACAATTGTTGAACCTTAGGAGCATTATACCATAAGTCTTCTTTCGTTAACCCTCGTTCAGATAAGTCATCTGTAGTAAGAAAAACTTTTATTTTATTGTAGTTCAACCGTTCCAATCTCATGAACTAGCCTCCTTGCTCCCTTTACCATACAATATTTTATGTAAAGTTCTTATTTTGGTGAGTTATCCATCCGTTTTTCTATTAAAATGATAAGTTCTCCTCAATCCATTTTTCTAAAGCTTCTATGGAATTATCAATAGTTAATTGTAGAAATTCTTTATTTTCTGGATTTTCTAATTCAGCATTATTACTTAAAGCTATCTTTAAATCAGGGAATTGTCGTTTTATTTCTTTTATAATATTAATCGCTTCTTGAAGATGATTTAACATTGTACATGACATAACTAATCCCTTTGGAATAACTTCAGATAACACGGCCTCCATATCTTCAATATCCAATGATGCACCTATATAAACGACTTGAAAGCCTCTTCTTCTAAAGAAAGTAGCGAGTATTAATAATCCAACATCTTTCATCTCACTTGGTCCACAAACAAACATAATTTTAGGAAAAGATGCGTTCACTGGAGTATGCTGAAAAACAACTCCTACACGAGTTCTTAGGAAAGAATTTGCAAAATACTCATGTGAACTTCTAATTTGTTTCTCTATTCTCATATCACAAATTTTATTTAATGCTTTTAATAACACGTCAAATAAAACTTTCTCAATTGAATACAAACTAAATGCTTCATCAACAAATCTATTCGCTTCAACCTCTTCCAACTTCAAAAGAGAATTAACCAAGTTATTTACTAACACTTCGCTTCGGTCAGTTTGTATAGGATCATCTAAAGAATTTTCTTCACCTGTTTTTTCATACAAGTTAACTGCTTGTCCAATAGTGAAACCTTCATTGACTTTATGAACTAACCATTTTACGATCTGAACATGTTCCTCTGAATATAATCTATGTCCAGCTTCATTACGAATCGGTTTAATAATGTGATATCTACGTTCCCATGCACGTAATGTTCCAGGTTGAATACCAACAATAGTTGAAATAGCTTTTATATTATATTTTCCAACAGGAGTCATGAAAATCACCTCCATACTATTCCCTATCTCCCATTGTACATGAGAAACCTAAAAAGTGAAATTTATCCTGCATTAACGGACAGTAATACCCCCACTTCAAGATTACGAGAAATGCGAAGAAAATAAGTGGGGGATAAGCCCTCCCACTTATGGAAGTTTCACTTTATGCTCTTTTTATTTTAAGTATATAACCTAGTTGATTTTTACTTCTACTTTGAGTCAACTCATCAATTTCTATATATTTAGTCATACTATTTCTAATACTTTGGTTATTACCTTGTTGAAATAAATAGAGCGGAATTGATTTAAAGAATGAAGTGTCCGTTTCTCTTATTTCATCATAACTAATTACTATTTGATAGCTATCATTCTGACAATCTTGAACTGCTAAATTTAGCTGATCGCGGTGATTAACTACATCATCCAATCCAACGATAGAAAAACGATCACCATCAGATGATTCATAGTTTGCCGCAGTATTTTCTAATATCGTTACACGATTTTCAAGTAAAAAAGCGTTTATTTCTCTAAATTTCCCATTATAATCTTGATCATTCCAAATATAATGAACAGGTCCGATATTAGTTAAAATTTGAATACATTCAGATAGTTTTTCTAATTTATTATGATATCGCGTTAAATTCCCAGCAATCACAACTATAATATTAGAATTACTAAATTTACTTTTCATCTCATTAATCCGGGCTATATTCATTGGATCCGTTATCCATAAAATTTCTTGATCCTGAATACTAATTGGTAAATCTTTCACAAAGATTTCATGCTCAGAAATTAGGTTAGATTTATTCCATTTGTACATTAAATAGAAAAAAAATAAGAAAATCCCTATAAAAAATATGATCATTAATTTTTCTAGTAAAAGCACTGAACTACCTCCATATTGTTTGACTACACTTCATTATACAAAATTTATACAAAAATACTAATATTAACTCCTAAATCTACTATTGATGTAAAATTCAATCAAAAAAAAGCTTATCCTCATTTTTTTAGAGGCTAAGCTTTTTACTCTATTTATTCATATTTTACATCTACAATTCGGAATCCAATTGACTCTAACTTTTCTAACACTTTATCAGTACGATGCTGTTCATCGATTTTAATTAAAATTCTTCTCATTAAGTCATCTTTTGTATCGAATGTTATTAGGGAAATAATGTTTTCATGGTAATGGTGCAACAGATCAAACAGTTTTGCAAGTTGACCTTCTTTCTCTAGACAAGTCATTAAAATTCGAACACCCTTACGATCTTTTCCCATTGCTTCTTGAAACATTTCAACAATGTCAAATCTTGTAACTACACCCAAAAAGTGATTCTGACTATCAACAACTGCAACTGATGGGAAATCTTTTAACGTATGAATAGTACTTTCAATTAAATCATCTTCTTTTACAAAGACAGTTTTTCTAGTCGCAATTTCACCAATTAATGTATCTTTAATGAAATTATGTTTTCTCATGTCACTATTAAATGTCTGCTTGTAGATTTCGAACTGAGTAATCATACCAACATATTTTTCACCATCTAAAACCGGGACACTATCAACTTCGTTTTCTATTAAAATTTTTAATGCTTCTTCAACTGTATTTTGTGCTTGTATACTAATAGTATGATGTTTAATTACCATGCGATTTTTGGCTAACATGATTGAATCCCTCACTTTTTATAGGTTTATAGTATATTTACTACTTCCCCCACAAAAAAACCTTCTAACTTTATAAAAATTTTTTTATTTTTTAAGTTCTTGATCAATCGGTATTAATAATTTTTGTCCAGTACTTACTTCAAATGTATTTAAATGATTTTGTTCTTGAATTACTTTTTCCCCATCACGAGTTTTATAATATTTCATTGATATAGAATAAAGCGTTTCATCTGGCCCAACAATATGTATGATTATTTTTTGTTTATTTTGTGTTTCTGAATTTTGTTTAGCATTTTTATCACTTTTCGCATTATTAATTTCTGTTTGTGTCTTAATAACGTTTTTTACATTCAATTGATTTTCATTATTTGTTTCAACGATAACTTTTTCAAATTTTTTAGAAGGAACTTTTAATCCATCATTATTCCCAATTAAATTACCTGATTTATGATAAATAAAATACAAAAAAGATCCTGGTAATAAAATAAATAAAACGACTAAAAAACGAATTAATGGATATTTCAGCTTCCACCAAGGTCTATTTTTTTCTTCTTTCTCTTTCATGCTTATACTTCTTGGCGGTAACTTCAACAAATCCAAATGTTCTTGCTCACCCTCTGAGTACTCAGCATTTGGTGGAAGCGAATTACGTAGTTTTTTTGCTTGATCATCACTCATTCTTAATCTCATTCCAATCTTGTTTATCATGTTGACTGTATTTCAAATAGGTTCCCAAAATAGCATCCAATAGAAAGTGACTTACTATTACTACTAGCAAATTTTGCGTTTTAAGAAAGAGATATCCTAATACAAAACTTTCGATTAAAACAACGAAAAATAAGATAAACTTTTTCAAATAACGAAAATGCACTAGCGTAAATATAATAGTGGAGATCAATATTCCAAATTTGGTTTGAATAACTCCTCTAAACAACAGTTCTTCAGACACTGCTATAAATAGACAAAATAGCAAAATTTCGCTATATGAAAGAGAAGTAAAAAATAATTTATTAAATCCCCCATCATCAAACGTTTCCTCTGGAAGAACATAATTCATCCCAATATTTAAAATAACTAATATCAATCCTGAACCAAATCCATACAATGCCAATTCTACAATATTCAGGCTAATGAACTGACTATACATTTTATTAAATCCTATAAAGAAATAGATACTTAACAATGCTACAACAAAAATAATGAATTGTGATAAAAAAACACTCTTTTTTAATTGGTTAATTGATATTTCATTGATTTCTTCCATTTATCCACCACCAATACCTAATTTTTTTCTAATATCATCTTCCCAATGATAAGTGAATTTATCAGTAGATAAACTATCAATTTTTTTATACTTTTCTATGTTAATTCCACATATATGACAACAGTTTTCAGGTCTTTCTACTAAGTTTTCATTAAATATTGATAAGTACATAACTCGCAAGCAGTCTTTTGATTGAATATAATTTCGCATGAAATTTAGATTTGTTATTTTTATTTTTTGTCTTTTATTAACCCATTTTATTAAATAACCTATAATGTCATTTGTTATTTTATGAATGTATAAATTATTTTCTACAATCAAACCAAAGTCTTTTAATTGATTTAGTATAAATTGCCATTGCGGTTCTCGAAACCCAAACGTCATTTTCCAAGCATTACTGATCACTGCATCTAATTGAATCATATGTTCTTGTTGATGATCTAGATAAGTAAAGAATGCTTTTATTTGTTCTTGAGAAGGTAATTCATCTTCTATTAACGCAAGTGGGAATTCATGATCTTTTTTATTTACTAATAAAATCGCAATACTTGCAAGAGTGTCTCTCCCTGCACGACCAATTTCTTGTAAATAATTTTCAATATTCGCTGGATATTGATAATGGATGACAAAACGAACATTTGGCTTATTGATCCCCATTCCAAATGCACTTGTACAAATGATTAAATTAATCTGCCCGGCTAAAAATTGTTGCTGGATTAAGATCCTTTGTTCAAGTTCCATACCTCCATGATAATATGCAACATGTTTGATTCCTTTCTCAATTAACTGATTAGTTAATTCTTCGCATGTTCTTCGTGTACCACAATAGACAATACCTGGTGATTGCAATTTATCAATATAATTAAGAAGTTGATTGAATTTGTCTTCTAAAAATTCACAATTCACTATTTTCAGGGCAATATTTTCTCTATTTACCGAATGGATATGTTTTTTGACTTTAGTTAGAGAAAGTAGATCAATCATTTCTTCGATTACTTCATTTGTTGCTGTAGCAGTTAATGCTAAAGTCTGCGGTTTATTTAATTTACGATAAACTTCCGATAACTTTAAATAATCTGGCCTAAAATCAAATCCCCACTGTGATATACAATGGGCTTCATCTATTACAAATAGAGCAATTTTCATAGTTTGTAATTTCTTCATTAGACTCTGATTCTGAAACATTTCAGGTGAAATAAATAAAAATTTATATTGATGCAGATGATTAATTGCCGCTAATTTATCTTCAAAACTTCGAAAACTATTTAAAGCGACAACACGTTTTTCACCAAATTTACGTATTTGATCAACTTGATCTTCCATTAAGGATAATAATGGTGAAACAACAATTACAATTCCCTCCAGAAGATATGCAGGAAATTGGTAAAGTAATGATTTCCCGCCACCAGTCGGTAACATAGCAATAACATTCTTCCGTAATAGAATGTCTTCTATAATTTCTTTTTGGCCCTTTCGAAATGAAGAATAACCAAATTTATCCAACAGAATCTTTTCTAATTCCATCTTAATCACCTAATTTCACTAATGATAATCGAATTTGAAAGTATGATAATTCATCATGTAAAGATTCTTTTATTGATCTTAATTTAAGAGTTTTCAAATTTCGACTTGTCTCTATAATCTTATTTAACTCATTAGCTGTAACAAATCGTTCAAACGGAAAATCTACATCATAGATTGCAAATTCGACAATATGATCCTCAATGGTACTTTCTTTTAATCTTCTTCGTTGACTTATTTCTTTAACAGATAAGCCCATTTCAAAATATTTTTTTGTTTCTAACGCAGTTTGAGTAATAGTTTGTTGATTTATTTGTTCTAGAAAGATAGATAACATTGGAAAGCTACTTTTATTTTTATTAAGTATAGACAAAATAGAATGCAAAATAGCTTGGAATTTGACATGAACCAACCAAGGATCTTCGTCTAATTCAAGAGCGATTTGCTGACTTGTTAGTCCATATTCATTTGACCCCGATAATCGTTTTGAAAATAAATTAGCCTCTTCAGTAGGAAATTCCTTTAATACCTTTAAAGTCTCTTCATAGAATTGTTTAACGAGTTCTTCCTTTTTCTTTTTTAGTGAAAGAATTAAAGTTTTTACCCAAGTAATGATTTGTTGATCTTGTTGAACTGGTTTAAAATAACGAATATTTTTGTTCAGATTTGAAATTGTTTGAAAGAAGAGAGAATATCTTTTCCAAAAAAGTTCACTTGGTTTTCGATTTTTCAGTCCATTTAGATTAGAAAATGTTGGAAATTTCATTTTCGATTCTTTTAGAACCTGATTCCCAGTTTCTGTAACGATATAATAGCCTTTTTGTTCCATTTCTTCTAAGTAACCATTTAAAACTAATTCTTGATGAGTAGATTCAAACTGTTCTATTTGGATTGAGGAAAAGATTCCAAAAAACCTATATACATGAAAAAAATGACTATCCTGAATAACCTGAGCGCTTTGCTTTCCTTTTAATAAATAGTAAACCGCTTGAGAAGTACGTTCTCCTTTATATTTATAAAATACATAAAGAATAATATATGATAAATAACTATTCATCTCTAATTAATTCCCCTTAGTCAAATACTAATTTTCATTATCCATATTATATAGGGTAGCATATAGATAGGATAGGTTAAATAATGCTTTTTTTATATTTCTCACATATATTTCACCTAATATTAGTAATAATTTAATAAGGTATTTTAGAAACTTATGACAATTATATTGAAAAGTTTAAGAAACCGTTTTAAAATGTTTACAGATACATAGCAAAACGTATCTGAATTTTTTCAGGAAATGATTGGGAGGTCAATGAAATGGCAAAATACACAATTGTTGATAAAGACACTTGTATCGCATGTGGTGCTTGTGGCGCTGCTGCACCAGATATCTATGATTATGATGACGAGGGTATTGCATACGTAACGTTAGATGATAACAAAGGTATTGTAGAAATTCCAGATGTGTTATTAGATGACATGATGGATGCTTTTGAAGGCTGTCCAACTGATTCAATCAAAGTTGCAGACGAAGCTTTCGATGGTGACGCTCTTAAATTTGAATAGTTAATATTAAAGACGGTAGATGATACCGTCTTTTTTATTTATGTTTTTATAATCAAAAACTTCTTTTACAAAACGAAAAAAATAAAAAATAGCCATTAAGAGTATTCATCTCTAATGGCTATTTCATTTAATTAGTAGACTATTTTCAAGAGTCTCAAATTATTTTGAATCATGTAAATTCATTCGATTTTTAATCCACACTTTTAATTTCGGATATAATAAAACAAATAAAAGCATTATAATGATTCCTTTAATCGCATTAAAAGGTAGGATTGCAGTTACAATTAATTTATTTGGTAATGTAAAATGCATGAAATATGCATACGCCGGTAAAAAAACAAGGTAATTTAACAGGCTTAAGATTATTGCCATTATGATCGTTCCAGCAATCAATCCGAAAGTTAATCCTTTCATTGATCGATATTTTCTAAAGAAAAACGATGCCGGTATAATATATAAAATACCTGCGATAAAATTAGCTACGTCACCAATTGGAACTCCCGTCATACTTCCATTAATAAAATAATGAAGAACATTTTTGATAAATTCAATGATTACACCCGCCATTGGTCCAAAAATAATAGCGCCTATTAGTGCAGGTACCTCACTAAAATCAATGGTCAAAAAGTTTGGAAATGCAGGAATTGGAAAATTCAGCATTAATAGTAGATAAGAAATACTACTTAGCATAGCAACTACTACCATTTTGTTTATTTTGTTACGTTCTTTCAATTTACCTCTCTCCTTTTTCCCGATCTTCCCAAGAAAAATGAAAGGTTCGCTTATTCAGCTAAGATGCTAAACTTAGTTTTTGACAATATTCAATTGTAGTAAGCAGTAATGCATACATGCTGAAGACAATAAATCCCCTATAAAAAATTATAGGGGAGAAAAGTCAGTACGCCAAATAAGCGTTCAAAATGATAATTTTTGAACAATGCGAACCTCCATCTTCTCCCATCCAGACTATACTGTCGGCTCTAGAATCGCACTAGATCCTGCCCAAAATTAGGCTCGCGGGCTTATAAGCTTTTGCTTAATCACCGCCGGTGGGGAATTTCACCCCGCCCCGAAGATAGATCGAATATTAAATTGACAATTAAATATTACAATACTTACTTACTTTTTGTAAATATAAATGTTTTAAGTTAGATATCGGTTACTTTATAGGCTGTTATCATGTACTTTGTTGCTATTTAAGAATGCGTTAGTTGATTACACCTCCAGGTTGCTCCCTTTCCGTGGGGCGTGAGCTGAGCCTCCTCGCTATTCCCACAGGAGTCTTGCACCTTCCGCTGTAATCAACTTATGTCATTAAAATTTAAATCTAAAAAGCAACAATCTTTTAGAAAAGAGTCTTTTTATTAATTTCCACATTGTAATTCTGAAATTTTTTACTTTTTTGTTTAGATTGATTCAAGAGAAGAAACAATTTAGTTTATAAGTTTCTAGTGTATTAAAGCATTTAACAAATTTTCTTGACTTATTTTTACGAGAGAATCATCATTGGAATCAAACCCATATAGCAACAATAATATAGTTGTATAGATAGCTTTAAACTGTGCAATGTACTTTTCCTCTTCATCAACCTCACCATAAATAGAATAAAACTCATTTCTTGCTTCTTTAGGGATTAAGCAATAAACAATTGATAAATCTATAGCACGTTTACCAAGATGTGCATCTCCCCAGTCAATAATTCCAGCTAATTTATTTTCTTCATTCAAGATCATATTTCGATAATGTAAATCTCCGTGCACTAAAACATCTTTACTTTGGATATTAATATATTTTATTTCATTAATATATTGTTTTAAAAGGTCTTTATGTTGAAAAAGATTATGTTCGAAGACTTTCACCAGATTTTTTCTTAATTTAGGTACTCGATGAGATAAATCTAAACGTCTAATGTGGTCTCTAGGAATTCCTATTTCTTCCATTTTTTTAACCGAAATTGAATGTAGCTTTTTTAAGAAGTTTGCAAGGGGCCTGGCCATTGCAATCCTTTCAATTGGAGATAGTTCATTAGGTACCTTACCTTTTATAAAAGAATAACCAATAAATGGCCAAATAAATTTTTCAGTAGGTTTACCAAAAAACAAAGGGATTGTTGTTAAAATAGGTAAATCTGGGCCTATTATTGATAATAGGTTCTTTTCGTTTTCCAGTAATTGAGCTGCTACTACTCTTCTTGGAAAACGAAATAAATAATTTTCTTCGAGACTAAAAATTGTATTATCAAATCCTTGCCCAATTTTCTTAACTTGATATTTGCATAACTCTGGAAATTGTTCACAAATTAATTCGCTTGCATTCTTTTCATCCATTTCAACTTCTGGTTGCCATTCATTCGCCAAAAATAAACACTCCTTATTTAAATTACATGCAAAATAGGACTATCACCATATTAGATAAAGTAGATTTTAAAACTCTTCTTTATTCTAAATAGCTAGTCCTATTTTGATTCGTTCTTCGTAATTCCTACCCATACTATTAATTAGTATGCTGTAGTTGTGCGGAATGGGATTCTAATTGTAGTTTATATCCAATTCCCCACACGGTTTTGATTGACATGTTCATTTCATAAAGCTTTAGCTTCTTTCTTAATCGATTCAAATGGGTATCTACCATTCGATCATCGTCAACATGCTCATAGCTCCATACAACTTTAACAAGTTCAGAACGTGTAACAACAACATCTTGCCTCTTTACAAGTAACCATAATATAGCAAATTCTTTTCTAGTAAAGCTTAGTTCCCTTTGATTGTAATGAATTTTATACGTTAATTTATTCATTACTAAATCTCCAAATTGAATGACATCTTCCTCTTTTTGTATATTAACAATATGATGTTGAAGATGGACCTGAATTTTACAATTAAGAACTAATAGACTGATCGACGCTTTTATTACATCATCTGCACCCGCATGATAATATTTCACTATGTCATCCTCTTGTAAATCATTAGAAAGGATGAATAAAATTGCCTTAGTACTTTCTCTCAGTTGTTTACATAATTCAACACTATCAACATTTTGTAATGAGCTACTAAGTAGAATCACGTTTGGCTTCCAATCAATCGATTTCACTAAACCTTGTAAACCATTCGAACAACTATGTACTTCAAATTCATTACTAAAAGTAGGATTCATTTTGGTACATAGTTCTAAGTCTTCATGAATTATTAGCATTCGTTTTTCCACTTAGTACTCCTCCGTCAATGCGAAAGATCATATTTTAATAAAATTTTAACATATAACCTTTTCTAATTGATATACTTTTATTAATATTCAGGAAATTAATTCAATGGATAATGACAAGCTACGTACGTTCCATCCCCCGCAGGAGTAAAAACTGGTTCAACCTCTTTGCATTTTGGCTGAACATAAGGACATCTTGTATGGAAACGGCATCCACTAGGAGGATTAATTGGACTAGGTACGTCTCCTTCTAAAATTATTTTCTCCTTATTTCGTAATCTAGGATTTGGTATTGGGTTAGCTGAAATTAGTGCTTGTGTATAAGGATGCTTCGGTTTTTCAAATAACGTATCAGAATCAGCAAGTTCCACTAACTTTCCTAAATACATTACCCCTACTCGATTACTAATATGACGAACAATGTTCAATCCATGAGAAATGAAAAGATACGTTAAGTCGAATTCTTTTTGCAAATCTTCTAATAAATTTACAACTTGTGACTGAATCGATACATCCAGTGCCGATACAGGTTCATCAAGTACAATTAATTTTGGGTTAAGAGCCAATGCTCTGGCTATTCCAATCCTTTGACGTTGACCTCCACTAAACTCATGTGGATATCTTCTCATATGGAATGAATTTAAACCAACTAATTCCAGTAATTCCTTAACTCTTCTTTCACGCTCTTTCCTATCTGACATTCCATGAATCTTTAATACACGAGCAATTGTTTCACCGACACTTAAACGTGGGTTAAGTGATGAAAATGGGTCTTGGAAAATTAATTGCATATCTCGTCTTTTTTCACGTAGTTCAGAAGATGAAAGGCTAAACAAATCGATTCCATCGAATTCTACTGTTCCACTAGTAGCATCTAATAAACGAAGTAACATTCTTCCGGTAGTTGATTTTCCACAGCCACTCTCCCCAACCAGTCCTAATGTTTCACCTTTATATAGATCGAAGGTAACACCGTCAACTGCTTTTACGACTCCCTGAACCCTACCTAAAAGTCCACCTTTTATCGGGAAATGCATTTTAACATCATTTACTTTTAATAATACTTCTTGATTGATTTCTTTAAATTTTTCTTCATCAATATTTGTGATTTTTTCTAATGATCCATTTACCATTTTTAACTCTCCCAACGTTCAGAATATTTCCAGCAGCGTACTTCTTCCTCATTTTGGAACGATAGAATCTCAGGCATCTCATTATGACAAAGTTCTGTTGCATATTCACATCTTGGTGCAAATCGACATCCTTTTGGAAGATTTAACGGATTTGGAACTACACCCTCAATTGCATAAAGTTTACCTGTTCGTTTTTCTGCACTTGGCATTGAGCGTAACAGCCCTTCAGTATAAGGATGTTTAGGATTCTCAAAAATTGTAAACACATCACCCTGCTCTACAACTTGACCAGAGTACATAACAACAACTCGATCAGCCATTTCTGCAACTACACCTAAATCATGTGTAATTAACATAATAGACATATTTGATTGTTCTTTTAATTTTTTTAGTAATTCTAGAATTTGATTTTGTATCGTAACATCTAGGGCTGTTGTAGGCTCATCAGCAATTAACATTTCTGGATTACATGCAAGTGCAATCGCTATCATTACACGCTGTCTCATACCTCCGCTTAACTCATGAGGGTACTGATTAACACGGCGTTCAGCCTCTGGTATTCCTACTAATTTTAATAATCGAACTGCTTCTTCATAAGCTTCTTTTTTTGATAATTTTTGGTGAAGCATAAGTGATTCAGCAATTTGATCCCCAACTTTGAATACTGGATTTAACGAGGTCATAGGCTCTTGGAAAATCATTGAAATTTGATTTCCACGAATAGCTCGCATCTCTTTATCTGTTTTTTCTAGTAAACTCTCATTATGAAACTTAATATCACCATCAACAATTTTCCCAGGAGGACTAGGAATTAGTTGCATAATTGATAGAGAAGTTACACTTTTGCCACTTCCTGACTCCCCAACAATAGCAAGTGTTTCACCTTTTTTCACTTCAAAACTTACACCATCAATTGCAGGAACTACACCATCTTCTGTATAAAAATACGTTTTTAAATTTTCAACTGAAACAATTGACTTTGTTTTTGTAGTAATTGACATCCCCTATTTCCTCCTATTGCTTCATTCTTGGGTCCAATGCATCACGTAGCCCATCACCAATAAAGTTTACACATAAAACTGTAATAATAATAAATGCTCCTGGGGCAATAATTGTCCATGTATAATCAATAATTGACGTTAAATCTTGAGCTGCAGTTAGCATATTTCCCCAACTTGGAGTAGGTGGCTGAATTCCTAAACCTAAAAAACTAAGTGCAGATTCACTTAAGATAATTGATGCTACATCTAATGTGGCAATAACAATAATCGGAGCAATTGCATTAGGTAAAATGTGATAGAAAATAATACTTCTATTTGTTTCTCCTGTCGCTCTTGCAGCCTCAACATAATCTCTCGTTTTTAAAGATAGAATTTCACCACGAACGATACGAGCCATACCTGTCCAACCGAATACACTTAGTACAAGAACTGTTGATAAAATGGAAGGAACCATTATTGATGCAACAATTAAAAGTAAGAAAAACGTTGGGATTGATTGGATTGCATCAATAATTCGCATCATTACATTATCAATCTTTCCACCAAAGAACCCTGCAGCTGATCCATAGATGACACCGATTGTCACAGTACAAATCATCGCTAAAAATGCAACACCTAACGAAATTCTCGCACCATAGAAGGAACGTGACATAATGTCGCCACCCTGTGCGTCAGTTCCAAATGGAAACTCTTTATTCGGAGCAATATTTGAATTTAAAATATCATAGACGTCTGGTTTATGAGGTGAAAGTAAAGGTGCAAAAACCGCAATTAATACGATTAATGAAAAAATTATTAAACCAGCAACCGCTAATTTATTTTTCTTGTATCGCTTCCAAACAACTGCTGCCCGGCTTTGAATTTTTAATTGTTTTTCGTCTTGAACAATTTGATTACTTGATTCAATTTTTGGATTCGCTAAACTCATAGTCAAATACTCCTTTCTAATTTTTACCGAATTTAATACGAGGATCTATTATTGCATATAAAATATCTGCTACTAAGTTTGCAATTACGACTAATATTGCTGCAATCATCGTCGTACCCATAATAACCTGGTAATCACGAATAAAAATAGCATTTATGGACAAACGACCCATTCCTGGCCAAGCAAAAAGTTGTTCGATAAACAGTGCTCCACCAAATAAATTTGGTAACTGTAAAGCGATAATTGTAATAATAGGAATTAATGCATTTCGTAATGCATGTTTGAAAATAACTTTTCGCTCTGATAATCCTTTTGCTCTTGCTGTACGAACATAATCTTGTTTAATTACTTCTAACATACTTGATCTCATAAAGCGTGATTTTGTTGCAATTAAACCAAAGGCTAATGTTAAGGCTGGTAGTGCTAAGTGGTATATACGATCCCACAAATCTAAGTGACTATAAACTGACCTCATACCCGATACCGGAAACCATCTTAATTTTACAGAAAAAATTAGAATAGCGAGTAATGCAATAAAAAAGGACGGGACGGCAATTCCTAAAAAAGAATACGCAGTAAAAAAGTAATCTAGCTTTGAATACTGTTTAACAGCTGAATATACACCGATTGGAATGGCAATTAATATTGATAGTATTATTGCTGTTCCCATTAATGTCAATGTTGCTGGAATACGATCAACTATTTTCTGTGTAACAGGTTGTCCATCTTCAAATGAATAGCCTAAATTCCCTTCTGTTACTAATAATTTCATCCATTTGTAGTATTGAACATAAATTGGTTGATTAACACCAAGTCTTGCTTCCAGTTTTGCTTTATCTTGTGGTGTTGATTTTGTATTTGCTTCTGGATTTTCATATATTGCTGTAGGATCTCCTGGTGATAATGTCATTAATGCAAATGAAATTATCGAAATAATGAATAATAAAGGAATTGCTTGTAAAGTTCTTTTTACAATATACTCAAACATCATTTTCCCCCCCAGTGCAATTTTCAGAATAATTCGACAAACATTACTTAGAAAGATAGCCGTAACGACGTATTGACGCTACGGCCACCTAAAAAATATATTTACTTATTTATGTTTACTTGGATTTTTCCAGTACCAATCCTCAACGTTATACCAGATAGTTCCTAGTGATGTTTTGATACCTTGTAGATCTTTATTATATGCCATTGTACTTTTTGGATGATAAGTCCAAATTAAGATTTCATGATCAGACATATATTTGTGTAATTGTTGATAGATTTTATTACGTTTATTACGATCTTCTTCTTGTTTATATTGCTCTAGCATTCTATCAATATTAGGATCATTTACACGGTTTCTGTTTGATAATCCTGGGTTAGCTGCTGTTGGAATACCAGATGAATGGAAGAATTGATAATGGTCAACATTCGCATCATATCCGCTCCATCCTAATGCAAAGCAATCTAACTCACCTTTAGCATATTTATCTAAGAAAATTGACCATTCATATGCACGAGGAGTTACTTTAATTCCTAGCTTACCCCAGTTTTGTTGTGCAACTAAAGCAATTGATTGACGAACTTTATTACCATTATTGTAAGCAAATTCAAGTGTTACTGGCTTACCATCTGGATCATATAGAACATCACCTTTTTTCTTGTAACCAGCTTTATCTAAGTAATCCATAGCTTTATTTACATCGTATGGTAATGCTTTTACATCAGGATTATTTTGTGGAATTTTCGGATGCATCGGTCCACTAGCTAAATACGCAGTACCTAACATAACTTTGGATACAATAGCTTTACGATCTAATCCATATGCTAATGCTTTACGGAAATTTTCATTATTAAACGGTTTTGTTGCTTCATTAAATCCAATGAAATCAAAACGTCCTTGATCATAAGATTTCATTTGTACATCTTTATCTTTAGCAACTTGAGATTTTAAACCTGGTGTTACAGATTGAACAAAATCAATATCACCATTTATTAAGTTTAATGCCTCAACATTTGCATCAGGTAAAACTTTTGTAATAATTTCATCTAAATATGGACGACCATCGAAATAATCTTTATTTGCATCGATTACGATACGTTCATTTGTTTTCCACTCTTTAAATTTGAATGGGCCAGTACCAATTGGATTACGATGAATTTTGTTACTATTGTTATAATCATCTACACCGTTTTTATATTGATGCTTCGAAAAAATTGGAATTGCAGCAACTGAATTTTCTAAAAACAACACGTCTTTTTGTTTTAATTTAATAACAAATGTATAGTCGTTTGGTGCACTAGTTGATTTAATTGAATCGAATAAAGATGAATAGTTATTATGAGCTTTTGGATTCATGTATACATCATATGACCACTTTACGTCTTGAGCTGTAAATGGTACTCCGTCATGCCATTTTACACCTTTACGTAATGTGAATGTATAAGTTAATGATGATTTATCATATTTCCAGCTAGTTGCTAAATCTGGTACAGGAGCTCCTTTGTCATTCGTATTGAGAAGCCCATCAAAGATTCGACCCATAATATCAATAGAAGCCGAATCCGAAGAATTTAGTGGTGTTAAGCTAACTGCATCTGAAAAAGATGACCTAACAAGTTTACCACCAACTTTTTTTGGATCAAATCCTGGTCGTACATTGCTTGCAGCGTTAGAATGTAATGCCGGTAGTCCAGCAAAAACAAGAGATGTTACTAAAGCAGTTGAAAATAATTTATGTTTCATTTTTTTCATCTGAATTTTCCTCCTTTATTTATATTGTTATTTTATTTTGTTGGCGCTGGTGCTGGCGCCTTTGCAGTCACATTTAATGTTGTCACTGCTCCATCTGCACCCGCTTCAAGTGAAGCAGTCAGTGTATAACCTTTTTGTTGTAAAGCAGTCAAATCAGCTACTGATGAATCAGTTGTTTTATCTCCATTTGTTAGAGATATTTTAGCGTTATTTGTAGCGAAAGAAAGGTTATTTAATGCAACATCAGAGAAGTCAAATACTACATCTCCAGTTGGAGAAAAAGTGATACTTCTACTATCAATTTTAGAAATATACGCATTTAGTGCAGTTACCCAATCAGTTTCAAGATTTGTATAACAACTACCATTAAACGTTACTCCAGCTGCTGAATAGCCTGAAAAATCTTTGAATGTAAAATCACTAGCACCGGATGGTAGGTTTGGAACGATTACATTTAAATTCACATTATATGGTTTTGAATTTATTGTTATTTTTCCTCCAGCATATCCTAATGTTCCTTCTACGGAATCAATTCCAACCGCGTCAACAAACGCTACTTTTCCTGAATTATCTAAAATAAGATGTGCTTCTGTTCCTAATCCAAGAGCATCTGTATCAGTTGCATCGTCATTTATGAATAGTGAACTGTTTGAAGCAATTTTATAAACTTTTACACCATCTTTAATTTTTAATGTAATACTTGTTGGTGAAGATTCTTGGATTACACCAACTACATCTTTATATGCATTTTTTACTGCTAAATACTTATCGATTGCTACTGCAGCATTTTCTCTTGTTACTGCTGCATCTAAGTTTGTACCGATATCCAAAACACCTTTACGATCTAAGAAGAATAAAAAATCGATTGGACGGTTAGACCAGCTTTGTTTAAATCCTAATCCAGTAGCTAATACCTTACTTAGCTCAGCGTATGTAACTGATTTCTTTGGTAAGAATTCGCCTTTTTTAGTTAGCTGAATATATCCACCTTTAACTAGTTTTACTGCATTAGCGTTTTTTCCACCTGAAGTAGTTAAATCTTTAATTTTTACAGTAGCTGGTTTCCCAAGGTTAATGATTTTATTTGCAATATCTGCAAATTCTAATCTCGTTAAACCGTTATCTGGATTAAAATTAGATCCTTTATTTACGATATAACCTAAAGAAACTAATTTTGTAATAGCCATTTCACTTTGCGAACCACTCACATCATCAAATGATGCAGCGAATACTGACCCGCTACCTAATATTAAGCTAGTAGCGACAACCCCTGAAACAACTAACTTTCGAAGATCTCTCATTGAAATACCTCCCCATTCTTTTAAGTGTGAATTCTGAAATGTCCTATTTCTAAAAATTAGTGGATAACATACCCCCTTAAACAGAATAGAAAGAAATATTAGAAAACTTAAATATTTCTAACAAATTTATAACACATATTTTGGTAAATAAAACTAACAAAAATCTAACAATTTATTTACAAAATTCAAAATATTATATTTACAACTATTTTTATGATATTTTTTTCCTAATTTTTGTTATTTTTTTGTAAAGAAAAGGTTTTTTTTATCGATTTTTGTCGTAATAATGCGTATTTTTTTGTGGAATTTTACTTTTACAAATTAGACTTTTCTGTAATGATATCTGATTTTTTGTAAACTTTTGTAGTTCTTAAGACTTTTTAAATTACTTCCAACAACTTATTTATACCTATAAAATTCTAATATCTATCAATTACGAATACATATATGTTACTATTTTTAAATTTATCCTTTAAATTTTTAACACTTTTCAGTAATAATCCTAACTATTCCTTTAATTATTTTATTTTAGTTTTATTCTTATGATCTTCTTGCAAAATGAACTATTTTGCATTTGTTGTAACTCAATTAAGAACTTTTCATTAACGGAAGAATAAAAAAAATAATAATTTATGCATACTCTTTTTGATTTTGATTCTATTTTATATTTTTGTAACAGAACTTTTTATGTAGTTAATTTTAAATTTTAAGGGGTTTAATTTTTCCTGAATATTCAGTTAATTACGTTTGCAATTTTTCATTAGCTTCAAAACAGCGTATTTCCGATTTTTTTACTGTTGAATTACATATCTCCCAGTCGTTTCACAAAAAAGCAATCGAAGTGAACTTCAATTGCTTTTTGCTCCAACTTCTAAATTCAGTAAACAATTAGCTTCCGCTTTACTATTTCCCATTTGTTAGGACAAATGACGAGTTGTTCTTTTTTAAGAAATTTTGGATTTGAGTTTTGTTTGCTCCAATGAATAATAAAGCGATTGTTAGAACAAATACTAGTACGATTGCGAAGCGTTTTATGTAATCAAACATTTCTTTCCCTCCGTTTTATTCCTTTCTCACACCCTTTTATCCTATGAAACTTTTTATAAAATATGACAAAAAATAATAAAAACCTTTGTCTTTTTTCAAACA
>Ga0187780_10001203_pt1 | contig 19512 bp, 19 predicted proteins | sample 1015_Q2_SP10_20__FD_132429 | JGI IMG/M metagenome (GOLD analysis project Ga0187780, IMG submission 132429) | Tropical peat soil microbial communities from peatlands in Department of Meta, Colombia - 1015_Q2_SP10_20_MG | ecosystem: Environmental > Terrestrial > Soil > Wetlands > Peat | place...
CGCGGAGCTCATCGCCGACGGCGTTCACGTCGAAGAAGGCGCGATGAAATTGCTGCTGAAGGCCAAAGGAGCCGAGCGCGTGATCCTGGTCAGCGACGGCCTTTCCGCCACAGGCATGCCCGACGGGAAATACATGCTCGGGGATTTCGAAGTCACGGTAAGCAACGGAGTGTGCCGCAACGCCGCCGGGGTTCTTGCAGGCAGCACGCTGACTCTGGACCGCGCCCTGCGGAACATTGTGAATCTCGGCGTGCCGCTGGCGGAAGCCGTGCGCATGTTGACGCTGAATCCCGCGTCGCTTCTGGGAATCGAATTCAAAAAGGGTTCGTTGCGCGCCGGGGCGGATGGGGATGTGCTCTTACTTGATGAAGGATTGCACGTGACCGATGTTTGGGCACGCGGATGCGCGCTGAATTGACCGCCGCCAGAAGGAAGAAAATTGGAGTAGGTATGCTGTCTGGATGCGCTGCACGCAGCATGCTGCGCTCCCGCAAAGATAAGAAATGAGAGATAGAGAGAGGAACGTGGCTAGGGGTTCAGCGGAATGTTCAAATCCTCGGCAAGTTGTTCCGCATCGAAAGGGCTGCAGGCAAAGTAGCGGCCGTTCACTTCCAGCGTCGGGACTTTTCGCAAGCCGTTGTTGGCCTTGAGAACGATTTCCTCGGCGGAATCGTCATCTTCGATGTTTACTTCGCGGAACGCGATGCCCCGTTCTCTGAGGAAAGCCTTGGCATAGCGGCAATCCGGGCACCAACTAGTCGTATACATGATGATGGGTTCCATCATTTGTCTCTGCACATTTAGATTAGGGGAATCCGGTGAAGGTGACAGAGTTGGAGGTTGGGTGCTGCGAATCCAGCAACGTTCAATGCGAGTCCACCGGTGTGCCCCGATACTTGCGGGCAACCTGGATGCGAATCAGGGCGCGCTGCAACGCAATTGCGGCGCGGTCCCAGTCGATATTGCTGTCGATGGAACCCAATCGCTTTTCCGCGCGCGCTTTGGCCGCTTCCGCGCGCTCAACATCGATTTCGTCCGCCAGTTCCGCCGTCTCGGCGAGCACGGTCACGCGGTCGGGCAAAATTTCAGCGAAGCCCCGAATGATGGAAATAGGTTCAAAGGGTTTCGCGCTGTGAAAGGTCAATTCTCCGATGCCTAGCTCGGTCATCAGCGGAGCGTGCCCGGGCAGAATTCCCAGGTAGCCGTTGGCGCCCGGCAAGGTGACTTCCGTTGCCTCCACGCGGAGCAATTGCCGCGTCGGCGTGACAATCACGAGTTGCAGCGCTTGCGGAAGCATTGTCCCTAGGCGTTCGCCTTCATCTTTTCCGCCTTTTGCAAGGCTTCTTCAATCGTGCCAACCATGTAGAACGCTTGCTCCGGGATATCGTCGTATTTGCCTTCCACGATTTCCTTGAAGCTGCGCACCGTATCTTCGATCTTGACGTACTTGCCTTCCAGGCCCGTGAACTGAGCGGCGACGAACATCGGCTGCGAAAGGAACTTCTCGATTTTGCGCGCGCGGGCCACGGTGCGCTTGTCTTCGTCGGAGAGTTCTTCGATGCCCAGAATTGCGATGATGTCCTGCAAGTCCTTGTAGCGTTGCAGAATCGACTTCACGGCGCGCGCCACCGTGTAATGTTCTTGACCTACGATGCGCGGGTCAAGAATGCGGGAGTAACTGGCCAGCGGATCGACCGCGGGATAGATGCCGCGCTCAACGATTTGGCGGCTCAAGTTGGTGGACGCGTCCAGATGGGTAAACGTCGCGGCCGGAGCGGGATCGGTGTAGTCGTCCGCAGGTACGTAAATTGCCTGCACCGAGGTGATGGAGCCGCCCTTTGTAGAAGTAATGCGCTCCTGGAGCTCGCCGATTTCCGTGTTCAGATTCGGCTGATAGCCTACCGCCGACGGCATGCGCCCGAGCAGCGCGGAAACTTCCGAGCCGGCCTGTACGAAGCGGAAAATGTTGTCGATGAAGAGCAGGACGTCGAGATGCTCCTGGTCGCGGAAATACTCCGCAACCGTCAAGCCTGTTAATCCAACGCGCAAGCGCGCTCCGGGCGGCTCGGTCATCTGTCCATAAATCAGCGCCGCGCGAGATTTCTCCGCATTCCCCGGCACCACGACGCCGGATTCCTGGAATTCCAGCCAGAGGTCATTTCCTTCGCGGGTGCGCTCGCCCACACCGGCAAAAACCGAAACGCCGCCATGCTGCATCGCGACGTTGTGAATCAACTCTTGAATCAAAACCGTTTTGCCGACGCCCGCACCGCCGAACAGTCCGATTTTTCCACCTTTCAAGAACGGCTGAATCAGGTCCACAACTTTGATGCCGGTCTCGAACATTTCCAGCGTGGTGGATTGCTGGTCCAGCAGTGGCGCTGGCCGGTGAATGGGATAGGTGGTCGAGCTAGTCAGAGGTCCAAGCTGATCCACCGGCTTCCCGAGAACGTTCATCACACGGCCCAGCGTTGGGCGTCCCACGGGAACGGTGATGCCTTCGCCCAAGTCGACAGCCTTCATTCCGCGCACAAGCCCTTCGGTCGGCTCCATGGCCACGGCGCGCACACGCCCTTCTCCCAGGTGCTGCTGCACCTCCGCCGTCACGTCAATCGGTTCGGGCAAGTTGTAACCTTCACTGGTGATGCGAACCGCGTTGTAAATCGCGGGCAGGTGTCCCGCTTCGAATTGCACGTCCAGGACGGGTCCAATGATTTGCACAATCCGTCCAACTTGTTTTCCTGTCGCCATGCGTTCTCCTAAGCAGTACTCGATGCACCGCTCACAATTTCAATGATTTCCTTGGTAATCGCCGCCTGCCGCACTTTGTTCATGTGCAGCGTCAGCGCTTCAATCACATCGCCGGCGTTTTTCGTGGCCGATTCCATGGCGGTCATGCGCGCCGCGTGTTCCGCCGCGGAGGATTCCAGCATGGCGCGCAAAATCTGAGTTTCGACGTAGCGCGGCAACAATTTGTCGAGAAGCTGCGCTTCCGGCTGCTCGTAAATGTAATCGACCTGCGAGCTAGCCTGTCCAAAGTCTTTCCCAAACTCTTTTCCAAAGCCTCCATCCGCCTCGACCGGAAGAAGTTTTTCCAAAGCCAAGTTCGCTGACATCACCGTTTTGAATTCGCTGAACGCGATGTAAACGGAGTCTATCTGTTCCTTGGAGTACAAGTCGATGACCAGGTTCGAAATGTCGCGCGCGGTTCCAAACTCCACTCGCGCCAGCACGTTGATGTATTCGGCGATGAGGTTGAACCGCGCTTTCTTCAGCGAATCCCGGCCTTTTTTGCCCACGGCAACGACGGAGAGCTTTTTGTCCTTGTTGGCGCGGAAGAATTCGTTGGCTTTGCGCAAAATGTTGGTGTTAAAAGCGCCCGCCAGCCCGCGCTCGCCCGTCAGCACCAACGTGAGGATCCGCTCTTCCGGTCGACGCGCCAGCAAAGGATGCTGCGGCTCCGCGATGCGGCTCATGGTTGATTGCAGCACGCGCGCTAGTTCCTTCGCGTAGGGCCGCGCCGCCAGCGCCGCTTCCTGCGCGCGCCGCAGCCGCGCCGCGGCGACAAATTTCATCGCGCGCGTAATCTGCTGGGTGTTTTTCACCGAGCGGATGCGTCGCCGGAAATCGAGGAGTGTGGCCATGGTGATTCGCTGCGCCGGATCTTAATTCGCAGCCGCGGTAACGCTGCTCGTAAACCGCTCTTTAAACGCATCCACAGCGGTCTTGATTTCCGCCCTGATGGCGTCGTCCAGAGCTTTCTTTGCCGCGATATTTTTCAGCACCGAGGGGTAATTCGTTTCCGTAAATTGCAAGAATTCCCGCTCGAACCGCCGAACTTCCGGAGCCGGCAGGCTATCCAGTGCACCGCTCGTGGCCACCGCGATCATCAGCACCTGTTTTTCGGCAGCCAGCGGCACGTACTGGTCCTGCTTTAAAATTTCTGTCAGCCGCTGCCCGCGCGCCAATTGTCCTTGCGTCACTTTGTCAAGCTGGTCTGCGCCAAACTGCGCGAACGCCGCCAGTTCGCGATATTGCGCCATGTCCAGCCGCAGCGAGCCAGCCACTTGGCGCATCGCCTTAATCTGCGCGTTGCCGCCTACGCGGCTCACACTGATCCCGACGTTAATGGCCGGACGAATGCCTGCGTTGAACAAATCCGCTTCCAGATAAATCTGCCCATCGGTAATCGAAATCACGTTGGTCGGAATGTAGGCGGAAACGTCGCCGGCCTGCGTCTCAATTACCGGCAGCGCGGTGAGCGAGCCGCCGCCCAGCTTGTCGTTCAGTTTCGCGGCACGCTCCAGCAAGCGAGAGTGCAAGTAAAATACGTCGCCCGGAAATGCTTCGCGTCCCGGCGGACGCCGCAGTAGGAGTGAAATTTCGCGGTACGCCTGCGCGTGTTTCGAAAGGTCGTCGTAAAACGCCACGGCGTGCCGCTTGTTGTCGCGGAAATATTCGCCCATGGCGCACGCCGCGTACGGCGCAATGTACTGCAACGAAGCTGGCTCTGCCGCCGAGGACGCCACCACGATCGTGTAATCCATCGCGCCCGCATCGGTCAGCGTCTTCACCACCTGCGCAATCGTCGAGCGCTTCTGCCCGATCCCGCAATAGATGCAAATCAGGTCGCCGCCTTTTTGATTGATGATGGTGTCGAGAATGACCGCGGTTTTCCCGGTCTGGCGGTCGCCGATGATCAGCTCGCGCTGGCCGCGCCCGATGGGAATCATGCTGTCGATGGCTTTGATGCCCGTCTGCAGCGGTTCGCGTACTGGCTGGCGGTCTAGGACGCCGGGCGCAATGCGCTCGAGCGGGTTACGCGTTTTCGTGGCGATCGGCCCCTTGTCATCCAGTGGCTGCCCCAGCGGATTCACCACGCGCCCGACCAGTGCTTCGCCCACCGGCACGGACATGATTGTGTTCGTGCGCTTGACGACGTCGCCTTCCTTCAGCTCCGTCGTTTCGCCCAGCAGCACGACGCCGACTTCCTCTTCTTCCAGGTTCAGCGCGATGCCGTACACGTCGTGCGGAAACGCCAGCATCTCGCCGGCCATCACCTTTTCCAAGCCGTGCACGCGCGCGATGCCGTCGCCGACGCTGATGATTGCGCCCACTTCGTCGACCGCAACGGTCTGCTCGTAATTCTCAATCTGCTCGCGCAGAATCTTGCTGATTTCGTCTGCCTTGATGTTTGCCATGCCTGCTCCGTAACTTTCGAAAAAACGCCCCCGGCGTTTTTGGCTGCCTCATTTGCCGCGCAAATTCTACGCTTACTCCGCCGCCAGTCGGTTGCGCATCTCGTTCAACCGGCTGCGCAAGGAGCCATCGTAAATCGTGTCGCCGATGCGCACCACCGCGCCGCCCAGCAGCGCCGGATTCAGTGAGTACTTTGTCTCAACTTTCTTTCCCGTTAGCTTCGTCAGCGTCGACGACAGCTCCTTCTTCTGCGCCGCGCTCAATTCCACGGCCGAGGAAATTTCGGCCTCCGCCACGCCCTGCCGCTGGCGAATCACCTGCTGAAACGTTTCCAGAATTTCCGGCAGCAGTTGCGTTCTCCGGTGATCGGTGATTACAAACAAAAAATTGCGGATAATCTTGCTCGCGCCCTGCCGCGCGGTGATTTTTTCAATCACCGCGTGCTTCGCTTCGATCGTGACTGCCGGGCTTGCCAAAAATGTGCGTAGTTCCACGGATTGTGCGTACGCTGCCCCGAATTCCTGCAATTGCTTCGCCGCGGGTTCGGCCGCGCCTTGCGCCAGCGCGATGTCCGCCAGCGCATTCGCGTATTGGAGGCTCGCCGACTTCAATTCGGCCTCCCTTCGAGACTCTTCACAAAGTTGCTGATCAGCGCCGCCTGCGCCTGAGCCGTCAGTTGTTTCACCAGCACAGCCTCCGCGCCTTCCACGGCCAGCTTGGCGGCCAGTGCTTTTAGTTCCAAGCGCGCCGCACGTTCGGCCGCTTCGACTTCAGCTTTGGCCGCGGCAGAGATTTTCTCGAGATCAGCCCGCGTGGCGGCATGGATTCGTTCCACTTCCGCCGCGGACTCGCGCTCCGCGTAGGCGCGTAGTTCGACGACTTCTTTCGGCAGATTTGCGTGTTTTCTTTCGGCTTCGCGCAATTGCTCGTCCGCGGCGGCCTTCGCGTTGCCCGCTTTCGCAATCGCAGAACCAATCGCTTCCGCGCGTCCGCGGAAAAATGCCGGCGCTTTCTTTACGCACAGCCACAAAATCGCGCCCGCAACGATCGCGAAGTTAATCCACTTGAAGATTTCCGTCGCGGTTTCCGCGCCGCCTGCGCCGCCTTCCTCCGCGGCCTGCGCGCTCAGCGCGAAAAACAGCGAGGCAAGCAACACCCCAGCAGTGAAAAATGCATGGTGGTGTCTCCTCTCGCCTCTCGCCACCGGCCACTCACCCCTTCCCTTCACGCCGCTCCCCCTGCCGGTGTACCTGGCCGCTGCACTGGCCGCAACATACGCCGCGCAATTTCCGCCGCCAATTGCGCCACCGATGCCGCGACCTCACCCTGCGCTGCTGCCAGTTCCCCTGCCACGCGCTCTTTCGCCGCGCCGACTTCCCCCGCCGCTTTGCTTCGCGCGTCTTTCAACTGTGCCGCGCGCTCGTCCAGCAGCTTTTTCCGCGCCGCTTCCTGCTCCGCGTACACCTGTCCGCGCGCCTGCTTCAACGCTTCCTGGTACTGCTTCACTTTTTCCGCGGCAGCCGCTTGCGCTGCCTCGGCGGCCTTCTGCGCGCCCGCGGTTCGCGCGTCGCGCTCGGCCATCACCTGCAGCAGCGGTTTGAAGAAAAGCGCCCGTAAGATGAAGTAAAAAAGGAGGATAATCAGGGCTGTGGGCGCAGCCCCAAGGAACAGTTCGCCAAGTTGGTGACCGATGGATGGCATCAAATTGTCGCGACTAAATTTCCGTCAAGTCCGGCCCGATTCCGCATCAGGACCGCCAGGTTGGTTGCCGCCCCGCGCCCTCACCCCGTAGGAGCACACTGCGGGTTCCATGCCGCCGACTCGAACCGTATTTTATAGCATCCGCCCCGCCCTGCCGTCAACGCGACCGCTGCGTGGTAACATGCGGTGCTCCATTCGCCCATGAGCTCATCAGCAGCATTAACGGGACAAGTTTCTGCTGATTCTTCTTCAGCGCCCCGCTCAATTTGGTCCAGCGATCTCGCGATCTTGGTTTACATTGCGCTTGCTACAATCATCGTGCATCTCTTCACTGGCACACGCTACGGTTTTCACCGCGACGAACTCGCCACGCTAGAAGATGCACGCCACCTCGCCTGGGGCTTCGTTGCCTATCCGCCCATCACGCCTTTCTTCGGCCGGCTATCGCTCACCTTGTTCGGCACTTCGCTTACCGGCTTCCGCTTCTTTGCTGCTGTCGCCGAAGCCGTTACGGTCGTCCTCACCGGGCTGATGGCCCGCGAACTTGGCGGTAAACGCGGCGCGGTACTCGTCGCCGCCGTCGCCGCCGTCCCAGTTTGCCTGGGTGGCGGCGCGCTCATGCAATATGTCGCCTTCGACTATCTTTTCTGGGTTATGACCGCCTACTTCGTCGTGCGACTTCTGAAGAGCGAAGATCCGCGCTGGTGGCTCGCTATTGGCGCTGCGATCGGTCTCGGTATGGAGACCAAATACACAATGGGATTTTTCGCTCTTGCCGTTGCTCTCGGCGTTGTGCTCACGCCCGCGCGCCGCTATCTCAAATCCAAATGGCTCTGGCTTGGCGTGGGCCTTTCCATTTTGATTTTTCTGCCCAATCTTCTCTGGCAAGCGCAACATCATTTCATTTCGCTCGATTTCCTCAAGCATATCCACGAGCGCGACGTGCGCCAAGGCCGCACCGCAGGCCTTCTCCCCGACCAATTGAGATATACGCTTTTTGTCCTGCCGCTTTGGCTCGCGGGCCTTTACTTTTATCTCGTTTCACCGAAGGGCGTCCGCCTCCGAATGCTCGGCTGGATGTACGTCGTCACGCTCGCTCTGTTCGTCATCGCCAAGGGCCGCGGCTATTACATGCTTCCCGGTTATCCCATGCTCTACGCCGCGGGCAGCGTGTTCGGCGAGCAATGGCTGGCGTCAATGCGGCGCCGTTTCGCCATGACCATCCGCGCACTGGCCTGGACCGCGCTTTCTGCCAACGTGATCGTGATCATGCTCTTTTTTATGCCCGTCAGCCGCATCAACTCGCGCTTGTGGAACATCGAAAACACCGTCAACGGTGATTTGCGCGAGGAACTGGGCTGGGAAGAGCTCACGCAAACCACCGCGCAAATCCGCGACACTCTTTCCCCCGATGATCGCGCGCACCTCGGCATCCTCGCGGGAAATTACGGCGAAGCCGGCGCCATCAATCTCTTCGGCCCGCGCTATGGCCTGCCCCGCGCCATCAGCGGCATCAATTCGTTCTGGCAGCGCGGCTACGGCGATCCTCCGCCCGGAACGCTCATCGTCATTGGGATTTCACGGCGCTATCTGGACAAGCACTTCGCCTCTTGTCAGTTGGCGGGCCACACCGGAAACCAGTACGGCGTGAAAAACGAAGAAACCGAAGACCACCCGGATATTTTCGTCTGCCGCGGCCTGCTCCAGCCCTGGCCCGAATTCTGGAAGGATTTCCGTTACTACGGCTAATTCTCTGCACTCCAGCGCTCGTCGGTGAGTTTCACTTCAGTTAGTTCCGCTCACGACAAACCGCCACCTTTTAGCCCTTCCCGCAACGCATTTTCCCAGCAAAATGGAGGCATAGCCCAGGCGCCGTGGGGGTGGCTGCATGGTTCAAATCAAGGGCTCGGCGATTCAAGAGACGATTAACCAGATCCTGCGGCGCTCCGGTGACGACGCCCTCCGAAAAATCCTCAGCCAACTGGATAACGAAGCGCGCGCCGTCTTCCAAAACGAGATTTTTGCTTCCTCCTGGTATCCCCTCGACGTCTTTACCCGCTTTCTGGAACTCGAAATCAAAATCCTCGCCGCCGGCAATGAAGAAATGGTCACCCGCGGCTCCGAGGCGGTCATTGAGCGCCAGCTCCGCGGCATCTACAAGGCCTTCGTCAAACTGGGCTCACCGGAATTTGTCATCAAGCGCATCGCCGCGGTTCACGCCACCTACTTCGAGGGCGTTCCCATCGAAGTGAATCATCCCGCTCCCCGCTCAGCCGTGGTTCGCTATCGCGGGTTTCAGAAACAGCACCGCATCATGGGTTTCGCCATTCTCGGATTTTTCCGGAAGGCGCTTGAGATTTCCGGCGCCAAGGACGTCGCCCTGCAATTCACCGTTCCCATCGAACAGGGCGCTGAGTTTGCGGAACTCTCCATTACCTGGCGCTGAAGTTCTCTTGCCACTGCGCGACTCTCATTGAAAATGTCTACTTCGCAGGCTTGTCCGGAACGATGTCGTACACGTAGTGGATTTCCATGGTGTGGCCGTTTCGGCCGCTGCTCTCGATGTGCAAATTTTCGTAGAGTTGCCTTCCGTCCGGGGAAAGCTCAAATGAACGGCTCAGTTTTCCCCCGCGCGGGCTTTTTTCGTCGGAGACCAGCCGGTTGCTGTCCCATTTCGCGGCGATTTCCTCGTAATTATCGTCCTTGGATTTTTGCAGCTTGCGCCCATCGGTCATAAACGCGCGCTTGCGGTCGTGATCGTCCAGCAAATCCACTTCCGCTCCGGTCATCGAAAACGTGATCGTCGCCGGCGGACTCAGGAATTCGCGCATCTTCTGACGTTCGCTGTCGCTTTCCCCGCCGTAGCCGCCGTGATGTCCCCCGGATCCTGGGCCGCCACCACCCGGCCAGCCTCCCGGTCTCCCGCCGCCGTAGGTGCGGTTGTTGGAGTCCTGGGAGCGGTTGCGCATGTCGTCGCTCTCGTCCCGGTTCAATTTCCAGGGGCCCAGAATGGTTTGCCGCGGCGCGGGAAGCGGCGGCGGTTCCGGCGCCTTTGCCGTCGTTCCTGGCGGCGGTTGCGGCACAGAAGTCATTGGCCCTGCTGGTGCTTGTGCTGCAACCTCTCTGCAAAATGCCAGTCCCAGCAAGCTAACCGTGCCTGCTGCAAAAATGATCGTTCTCCAGATGACCTTCATGGCTACCTCGAATTCAGACACACTCCCACCTGTAATTCCTTCCCGACCGAGAGTTGGTTCCTTCTTGTTTAGAACCTCGGCCCGCGGAAAGGTTGCTCCAGGATGCCCTTAGAAATGTGTCGAGCTTAGGGCTTCGGCGCCTGGCTCCGCACGTCGTCGCAGACTTCGCGAACAGCGGCGATCACCGCGTCGGGCCGCTCCAGCGGAATCATGTGCGTGCTGTCCGCTACTACGATCTGCTTTCCCCTGGTCGAGAGCTTGGATTCGCGCACCTGTAGATCGTTGATCCAGGTTTTCTGGAATTGCTGCATTTCCTCCGCAGAAACGCCTTTGGGTAGAACCTTCGGGTCCGCCGCTTTTCCTGCCGACAGGACCACCAGCGGCCGGTTTCCCAGGTTGCCGGCACTGCGGACTTCCTCCGCGCTTTTCGAGAAGCTTTCCATTTCCGAAGTGGTCGCATCGACGAAGTTTGTTTTCAACTGCAGATACTTCAGCTTCTCCACGAACTCCTTGCTCAGCTTGCCTCCGGTGTCGTCGCCGGCGGTCAGCCGGGCGACCCCGAAGAAAATCAGTACCGCCGCCAACTTTTTCTGTCGTTCCAATTGCGCGGTCATTTCGCTCATAGCTTTCTTCAAAGTTGGCGGCATCAGGTTTTCCTGGTCTTCATGCGAAGTGTCCACGAGGACTAGCCCCGCTACGTCCGCCGGATACTCTTTCGTGTACACGCGCACGTTATATCCACCAAACGAATGCGCCACCAGCACGAAAGGTCCTTTCTCGCCCGAAACGGTCAACAGAGCATGCAACTCCTTCACGATCTCTCCCGTCGTTCGTGGCATTGGCCCTGCCGTGCTCCAGCCGTATCCCGCCCGGTCATACGAACACACGCGGGTGAACTTGGCGATTTCCGGTTGCACGAAATCCCAGCCGACGGCCGGAACGCCGAGACCGCTATCTAGAATCACCGTGGGGCTTCCTGTTCCGGAGCAATTCAAGTTGAGCGACACGCCGGGAAAATCCGCGCCGAGGGCCAGGGACTTTCCTTCTTGCGGGAACTTCCGTGAATCATTCCACGTCGCGACTGCCTGGTATACCGCTCCGCATATCGCGGCAGCAATCACCAGCAGAACGACCCCCATCAGCACGCGCTTCACAAACCGCCAGAACCACGGCTTCTTCGGTTGAACGACAACACTCCCGCTCGCCATTCGATTGCCCTCCGCGCCACGCATCTTAGTTATCCGCCCCTGCACCGTCAAATCGCTATGGACACAACTGGCTAGCGGGCCTGATTCAGCCAGTGATTTAGTTCGGTGGCGCGGCGGAGTAGCGCAAGTGCGCCGAGTTCGCGGAAGCGCGCGGCGCGTTCGCGGTAGCGGTGCTCGCCCGGGGCGATAATGGCCAGGAACGGCACGCTGGCTTCGCGCGCGGCGAGCGCATCATCGATGTTGTCACCAAGATAAACCGCGGAAGCTGGTTCGCGTCCCTCGAGAATCCTTTGCAAACCTTCGGGATGCGGCTTTTTCGGTGCGTCGTCCATAGTGATGACGGTGCGGAAGTACTTCGTAGCCGGCCAGCGATCGAACGAGAAGGAGAACTCCTGCCGCGTGCGGCCCGTGAAAAGATTCAGCTCGAAGCGTCCTGCCCACTTTTCGATCTGGCGCTGTGTGACAAGTATTTTTTCGTTGCGAACATTTCCGGGCTTTCCGTCGCTGCCCCAATAGAATTTCTCGAACGCCGCTCGCGCCTCGTCGTAGGAAATCGGCTTTCCCAGAGACGTGACCCAAGCCGCCACCATACTCCAGTCGTCGTTGAATCCCGGCCTGCTCTTCCATTTGTGGAGTTCCGCATAGGTCACGCGTTTTCCGGTGAGGTAGTGGACCGTATCGAGCGCCGAGCGCCAGTAGGTGCCGCGCACGTCGACCAGTACGCCATCGACGTCGAAGATCAGAATCTGTGGCGGCGTGCGACGTGAATTCGTTGCTCGAACTGCAGTGCTTCTTCGCTGTGTGCTTTTTGCTGAAGCTGATTTTCTCTTGCGTTTTCCGGGCACCGTTTCTGTTTCCCTTTGCGTGCAAATGGCAATCTGAAAGTTTCGCCGCTGCTCTTCGCCGCGTCAAGCCGCCTGCGGTTGCTGCGTATTCAAGCGGGTTGCTACACTCTAGGGCGCGTAAGACGAGGAGAGCAGCATGGCCAAGTTTGCCGGAGTGGATTTCATCGATTTTGATTCGCTACTGAACGACGAAGAAAAACTCGTCCGCCAGACCGCGCGGGAATTCGTCGAAAACGAAGTCATCCCCATCATCGAAAAGCACAGCCGTGAAGCGACATTTCCAACGCATCTGATTCCGCAGCTTGGCGAATTGGGATTTTTCGGGGCGAATTTGCAGGGATACGGCTGCGCGGGAATGTCAAACGTCGCGTACGGACTGATGACGCAGGAATTGGAGCGGGGCGATTCGGGATTGCGGAGCTTTGTTTCGGTGCAGGGCGGGTTGGTGATGTACCCGATTTACAGTTACGGGAGCGAAGCGCAGAAAAACAAGTGGCTGCCGTTGCTGCAACAAGGAAAAGCGATTGGGTGTTTCGGATTGACGGAGCCGCAGTTCGGCTCGAATCCCGGCGGGATGCTGACGCGTGCGGTGAAGCAAGGCAACAAATACATTTTGAATGGCGAGAAGATGTGGATCACCAGCGGGTCGATCGCGGACGTGGCCGTGGTGTGGGCCAAAGGCGAAGACGACAAGGTGCGCGGGTTCCTGGTGGAGAAAGGGACGAAAGGATTCAAGGCGTGGGACGTGCACGGAAAATGGTCGCTGCGCGCGTCCGTGACTTCGGGATTATCGATGACGGACTGCGAAATCCCGGAAGACAATTTGCTGCCGGGCGTGGTGGGATTGAAAGGGCCGCTGAGCTGCTTGAACCAGGCGCGCTACGGGATTGGCTGGGGCGGGTTGGGAGCGGCGATGGCGTGTTACGACACGGCGCTGCAATACGCGAAAACACGCAAGCAGTTTGCAAACAAACCGATTGCTTCGCATCAGCTCGTACAGGAAAAACTGGCATGGATGATTACGGAAATCGTGAAGGGCCAATTGCTGGCTCTGCATGTGGGCCGGCTGAAGGATCAAGGTAAGGCCGATCCATCCCACATTTCGATGCTGAAGATGAACAATGTGGGCATTGCGCTCGAAACGGCGCGGAAAGCGCGCGACATTCTGGGCGCCAACGGCATCGTCGACGATTACTGCATCATGCGGCACATGAACAATCTCGAAAGCGTGTACACCTACGAAGGCACCAACGACATTCATAAGCTGGTGATCGGGGAGCGAATTACGGGAATTGCCGCGTTCGTGTAGCGGCAGAGAAGCGCGCCGGAGCTCCATAGCGAATTTTTTCATCCAACCTGATTGCGACGGAATGAATCTTGTAAGCTATGGGGGCGCAGCGCACCTTTGCTCTTACTCAGGATGAGGCTGCGTTCCTACAGGAGAGTCCCCATGCGATCCCTCTCGCGATTTCGATTTTTGATCTTCGTCGCGGCAGCATTTTTGGCGACCGCGGTGTGCGCATGCCCGGTAGAGGCGCAGAGCAAGGCTTCAGCGGATCCGGCGAAGCCGAAGATTCGAGCGATTACGGCGTTCATCAATCTGGACCGGGCGCAATACCAGCAGCAGGTGGCGGAGGCGCTGAAAATGCTGCGGCGGGCGCAGACGATTTTCGAGTCGCGAGGCTACACGGTGCAGACGATTCGCATCGCGACGCAGCCGTTTCCGGAATACACGAAGGGACTGACGACGCAGCAGGCAGTCGATTTTTTCAAGCAGTACGACGCGCTGGCCCAGCAGCAGAAATTTGCAGCCGCGATCGGTCCGGCGATGCTGAACGCGGACGACAATCCGGCGCAGGCGGATTTGCTGGCGGAAATTCTGACCAACACAAAAACGCTGGACGCCAGCCTGGTGGTGGCAGGGGACGACGGCGTGCGCTGGGGCGCGGTGGGCGCGGCGGCGCGCGTGATGAAGAAGCTCGAAGAATCCACCGAGCACAGTCAGGGAAACTTCCGCTTTGCGGCCATTGCGATGGTGCCACCGGTGACGCCGTTTTTCCCGGCGGCGTACCACACCGGATTTGGCCACCAGTTCGCAATTGCGCTGGAGTCGGCAAACGTGGTGGCCGCGGCTTTCAAGGACGCGCCGGACCTGGCGACCGCGAAACAAAGGTTGACGGATTCGCTGGCGGCTTCGGCGTTTGAGATTGAGAGGCACGCGGGGCGCGTGGACCAGGAAACCGGCTGGACGTATATGGGAATCGATCTTTCGCCGGCGCCTTCGCCGAAAGGCGGTTCGATTGGCGAGGCGATTGAAAATTTGACGACACAGCCGGTGGGCTTGAGCGGAACGTTGACGGCGGCGGCGACCATCACGGCGGCGATCCGGAACGTCAAGGTGAAGCAGACGGGCTATAACGGCCTGATGCTGCCGATCCTGGAAGATTCGCGGCTGGCGCAGCGCTGGAGCGAAGGGCGGATCTCGATTGACGCGCTGCTGAGTTACTCGGCGGTGTGCGGAACGGGGCTCGACACGGTGCCGCTGCCGGGGGACACGAGCGCGGAGGAGCTTTCGCTGATTATCGGAGACATGGCCAGCCTAGCGGTGAAGTGGCACAAGCCGCTTTCGGCGCGGTTGATGCCGATTACGGGCAAAGGCTGGGGCGAGGCGACGGATTTTGACGATCCGTTCCTGGTGAATGCAACCTTGCAGCAGCTGAACAAGAAGTGAGCGCGTGTTTGGTTCCAGCGCAGGTCGAGACGTTCCGAACAATTCCCAACCTAATCCTTGGCTGCACCCAGGATGTTATTGGCCGGGGTACGGCCGACGCTCCAAAGGCGGCTTAGTAGGGCCGATTGGAGCCGAAGAGGCGGAGGACGATTCCGGCGGTAGCCCAATAGCTGGTTTGGGCCGTATTGGTGCCGAAAGAAGTCCGGTAATAATCGACGTCGAGAAGGCGGATTTCCAAATGGCGGCTGGGGTGGACATCGAGACCGCCGCCCACTTTGTAGGAAATGCAATTCGAGGAAGTTTTGGTGCCGCTGACGGTTGTGTCGAGACGCGAGCCGCCAACCATGCCTTCGGCAAAGGGAGTGATGCCAAAGAGATGGCGGCGACGGTAGAAGTAGCGGAAGCCGTAATGGTTGCCGTAGAGCACGTTTTTCGTGCCGTTGGAGTTTTGATAGTTGAAGGTAGTGTCCCCGATGATTTGCAGCCAGGACTTGAAATTGTAGCCGAAAGCGCCCATACCGCCCATTAAGTTAGTGGGGGAGCTGCTCGTGGCAGCGAAACGGCTGAAGGCAAAGCCGCCATAGAGATCCAGCAAATTGTAATGGTGTCCAGCGGGGTTGGGCTGTTCCCAGCTCTGGCGGGTGCTGGCGTTGCGGATAGGCTCGACGGGCTGCGGGTCGGCAACCGGCTGAGAAGCTGATGGCGGCGCCGCCACGGGCTGAGCCGGAGCAGGATCAGGCTGCGATACCGCAGCAGGCGCGGCAGGCTGAGCGGCTGGGGCCGGGGGCTCTGGAGTGCGAGGAGCCGGATCAGGGGCCGGAGTCGAAGCTGCAGCCGGGACAGAAGCTGGCTGTACGGTTGCGGGCTGCGGATCAGCCGGTGCCGCGGCAGTCGAACTGGACTGAGTGACCATGGCTACCGATTGCGGGAGAGTTGATGCTGGCGTCGGCGCAGGCGCAGAGGCCGGGGCCGATGAAGTCATTTGCGCGGTAGCAGGTGGCGCAGCAGCGGACGGACTGTTTGCGGGAGGGGCGGATTGCAGGGTGACCTCCGCGGGAGCTGGAGCGGCTTGAGGCGGAGCTGATTGAACTTGGGCAGAGGCCGCGACAGCGGGTTGCGGGGCGGGTGCAGACGCGGGCGCAGGGGTAGCCGGGGCAGCCGAAGCAACTGCGGCGGGACGCGCGGGCTGGCGCTGGAGAACGGCGGTGGCGTGGTCGATGGTAATCAAACTCGAGAGTACGTAGCCGACTTTGTTGTCGGCCGTTTGAACGCGCGAGAAAATAAAGCCGTAGAGCAAAACAAGGAAGCGCTCCCCGCAGGGCACGGAACCGACGATGTCGGTAGATTGGCGGGCCTTGCCATAAATCTGCGTGGCGTCCGGATGGCTGGAGCAGTCGATGTAGCCAATGTCGTCAGCCAGGGCGGCTGAAGCGAGGACAAGCCACCCCGCCAAAAGAAGTAACAACCGTAAACGTAGCATTCCCCCTCCTCGGCCCGGAGACTGGTCGAGCCCCAGCTACTGTTATCGCGCGAGAGAAGGCATGGTGGAACCGTCCGAAAGGACAGGAAATGTCTAAAGAAGCACCGGCCCGGAGGGCCGGGCTGCGCACCGGTGCCGCGCCTACGGCGTTCGAGACGGTTTGCTACCTGTACCCAGCCCTAACGGGCTGGGCTAAGTGTGGCGCGCCTGCGCCGCTGTCATCTGGACAGATCGAGTCAGAACTAGTTTTCGGTGAGGTACGCGAGGACTTCGGAGGCGTGGCCTTTGGCGCGGACGAGGGGCCAGACGACCTCAATTTTACCGGTCTTGCCGATGAGGAACGAACAGCGGACGATACCCATGAATCTGCGGCCCATGAAGAGCTTTTCCTGCCAGGCGCCGAAAGCTTCGATGGTCTTGTGGTCGGGGTCGCTGAGAAGCGGGAAATTGAATTTGTACTTTTGCTTGAATAAGGCCAGGGCTTTGACGGAGTCGGCGCTCATGCCGAGGATGGCGACTTTGCGGCGGTCGAACTTCTTTTTTGCGTCACGAAACTCGGACGCCTCAATGGTTCAACCGGAGGTGTTGGCTTTGGGGTAGAAGAAAAGAAGGACGCGCTGGCCCTTGAAGTCCTTGAGAGCGACGGGAGTGCCATCGTCGGAGGGGAGGCGGAAGGCGGGGGCTTTGGAACCTGGCTTGAGCATGGGGACGAAGTGCAAGAAGTTTAGCAGGTTAAGCTGGCCACGCAAAAGGCGAAAGGAAAATCGAAACACGGGACGAAGGAATCGAGGTGGCTCGGATCGAGCGAGGCAAGGAGGAGGGGTTTTCTTAACACAGAGATCACAGAGAGACCGAGAAGAACGAGGGAATACGGACCTGATCTCGAACGATGCGTGCGTGAAAGAGACCGCGGGCCAGAAAAGCGGCAGCAGGGCTGCCGCACTCCAAATTAAGAGAGGAGTTTGCGGAGGATGTCGTTGACGGATTGGGGATTAGCTTGGCCGCGGGTGGCACGCATGACCTGCCCGACAAAAAATTTGAAGACGCCTTCGTTGCCGGACCTGTATTTGGCGACGTTGTCGGGATTCTTGGCGATGACGTCGCGAGCAGCGGCTTCGATCGCGGAGTCGCTGACCTGGGCGCCAAGGCCTTCGGCGGCGACGATGTCGGCGGCGGAGCGGCCGGACTCAAACATCGTAGCGAAGACTTTTTTGCCCACGTTGGCGGTGATTTTGTTGGATTCGACAAGCTGAACAAGCTCGGCGAGAGTTTGCGGAGAAACGGGGCTGGCTTCGATTTCCTTGCCGGAATCGTTGAGCCGGCGGAGAAGCTCGGTTTGCATCCAGTTGGCGGCGGCTTTGCCGAGAGCGCCCGCTTTGGCGACAGATTCAAAGTAATTGGCGAGCGCTTGCGTGGCGGTGAGGACTTCGGCGTCGTAAGGAGTAATGCCGTAGGAAGAGACGAAGCGGGCGCGTTTGGCTTCGGGGAGTTCGGGGAGGGAATGGAGAACTTCATCGCGCCAGGCGGAGTCGATATGGACGGGGAGCAGGTCCGGCTCAGGGAAATAGCGGTAATCGTGGGCGCGCTCCTTGGAGCGCATCGAAACGGTGTGGCCATCAACTTGATTCCAGAGCCGCGTTTCTTGATAGAGGCGGCCGCGGGACTCGAGGACGCTGATGTGGCGCTCGATTTCGTATTCGAGAGCTTTTTGAAGGAAGCGAAAGGAGTTGAGGTTTTTGACTTCGACTTTGGTGCCGAATTCCTTCGAGCCGCGCGGGCGGACGCTGACGTTGGCGTCGCAGCGAAGCGAGCCTTCTTCCATGTTGACGTCGCTCACGCCGGTGTAAAGCATAATTTGGCGGAGCGAGGTGAGGTAGGCGTAGGCCTCTTCAGAGGAGCGGATGTCCGGCTCGGAAACGATTTCGACGAGCGGAGTGCCGCAACGGTTGTAGTCGATGTAAGCCTTGGTGGCGGATTGCGAGAAGCCTTCGTGAAGATTTTTGGCGGCGTCTTCTTCGAGATGGAGGCGGGTGATGCCGATGCGCTTGCGAGTGCCCGCGACGTCGATATCGAGCCAGCCGCCTTCGGCAAGGGGAAGCTCGTATTGGGAGATTTGGTAGCCCTTGGGGAGGTCGGGGTAAAAATAATTTTTGCGGGCGAAGCGGGAGCGCTCTTGAATGGTGCAATTGATGGCGAGGGCTGCGCGCATGGCCATTTCGACGGCGCGCTTGTTGAGGACAGGAAGCGTGCCGGGAAGGCCAAGGCAAACGGGGCAGACGTTGGTGTTCGGAGGATCGCCAAAGCGCGTGGAGCAGCCGCAAAAGATTTTAGTTTTGGTGAGGAGCTGGACGTGGACCTCGAGGCCGATGACCGGCTCGTACTTCTCGATAATCTCGCGCGGTAACGCGCCGGTGTCTGGAGCGGCTTTCGGCATAGCGAGGCAAAGATTATAACAGAGGGAAGTGGACGTTGATGGTTGGGGCCCGGGTGGAGAGCGAGGGATCTCTAACACAGAGATCACAGAGGACACAGAGAACAAGAGGAGAGGCCAATTCAGGGAGAGATGAGGGTCTCCTGTGAGACCCGCACCCTTATGATGGAATTTCCGCTGGGCGATCATCAGTTTCTTCCGGAGAAGCGGTAGTTGAGGCCGAGGCGGAAGTCGCGGCCAAGAGCCGGGTAGCCGAGAGCTTCCTGATACTGCTTGTCGAAGAGGTTGGCGACGCGGCCGTAGAAGGAAAAGCCGCGGGTGAAATTGTAGCTGGTGGCCACGTCGAAACGGGCGTAGCTGGGATTGCGCGTGAGGCCGAGACCAAGGAAGTCGCTGTCAGTGCGGCGGCCAGAGAAGTAGCCTGCGATGTTGAAATTGAGGCGGCGATAGTTGGCGTTGAACCAGAGATTGCCGGAGTTGACAGGCCTGCGAAGGAGATGATTTCCGGGCTGTTCGACGGGAGGAACGGTTGGGACGGTCTTGAGAACGCGGGAGTCGTCGAAGGAATAGCTGGCTTTGAGCGAGAGCCAGTGATTGATATGGGCTTCACCGGACCAATTCACGCCGCGAGCGCGGGAGAGGTCGCTGTTGAAGAGGTTCATCACGAAGCCGGTGAAGCAGGAGGAGCTTGGCGCGCCCTGCTCCTGGTTGATGAGGTCGCGA
>Ga0187780_10001204_pt1 | contig 19512 bp, 21 predicted proteins | sample 1015_Q2_SP10_20__FD_132429 | JGI IMG/M metagenome (GOLD analysis project Ga0187780, IMG submission 132429) | Tropical peat soil microbial communities from peatlands in Department of Meta, Colombia - 1015_Q2_SP10_20_MG | ecosystem: Environmental > Terrestrial > Soil > Wetlands > Peat | place...
ATTGCTCACCGCCCGAAAACGTGCGTTGGGCACGCCTGCCAAGCAGTTAAAGAATAACAGACGTACCGCAAATGTCAATGGGCGCGTCGAGGGACTGTGCGGAGAGTGGAAGACTCGAACTTCTGGGGCTGCAAGAGCCCTCAACGCTTGGCAAGCGTGCCCAGTACCCCCACTGGGAGCACTCTCCGAAGCACGCTACCCATTTCTTATATATACCATACGAGTACGTTTATAGAAAAGAAATGGCGACAATAGGATCAGTAGACGCGCCGATTGAGATTTTCGGCGGGTTGGTGACAGACATGGTTCCGGCGGACTTACCGCATGGAGTGTCGCCGGATTGCCAGGACGTCGTGTTCAGCAATGGCGGGGTGACGACGCGGCCGGGGTTGCAGGCGCTGTTTGGACCGCTGGCGGGGAATCCCACGGTGAATTACGTGAAGACGTATACGACGCCAAACGGGACGCTGCGAACGATGGCGCTCGACGGCTTGGGAAATTTGTACAAAGAAAGCACGCCGGGGTCGTTGACGGCGATTGCGAGCGGGCTGTCGGCAGGAGCGTACGCGAACTCAGGCACGCTGTTTGGGCGTGAGTACCTGGCTTTGAGCGACGGGATGACTGGGAACGATTTGCCGCGACAGTACGACGACACAAATCTGGATCGAGTGAGCCAGAGCGGACCGGGAGCCGGGCCAACGGTTGTAGATGAAAACGTGATCGTCGGAATTGTGGCGAGCCCAAACGGTGCGACACAGCCGGCGGCGGTTTTGATTGCGGCGAGTCCCGGTGGAGCGGCGGAGAATGGTTACCTAGTGACGATCACGACGAGCGCGGCGCACGGAATGAGCGCGGGGCAAACGGTGACGATCAGCGGAGTTGGCGTCGCTGGTTACAACGGGACTTTCACGGTGCTGGGGGTTTTGAGCTCGACGCAGTTCACTTACGTTGCGGGTGCCACGGGGCTGGCGAATTCGGGCGGAGGGAGTTCGGCGTCAGCGACTGTGACGATTCAAACGACAGCGGCGCACGGGCTGGTTGCAGGGCAACTGGTGACGATTAGCGGAGTGGGCATTGCCGGATACAACGGGACATTTACCGTAGCGATCGTGATTGACTCGACACACTTTACATACGTGGCGGGAAGCGGCGGATTGGCGGCGTCGGGAGGAGGAACCGCAGCGGCAGCGGGAAATGTGGCGGCGGGCGCGCACCAAGTATGCGTGATATTCCAAACGCGGCAGGGATATTTGACGAAGCCGGGGCCGGCGACGACGTGGACTGCGAGCGGCGGGAAGCGCGCGGTGGTGACAAACATTCCGACGGGGCCGAGCAACGTGGTTGGGAGAATCTTGTGCTTCACGGGAGCGGGAGGGGCAAGCTTTTTCTACGTGGGCGGTGGCGGGACGCTGTTCAGCGGAAACATGGTGATCGGCGACAACACTACGACGTCGCTGGTGGTGGATTTTTCGGATGCGATCCTGCTGGCAGGAACGAACGTGGATGATCTGTTCCGGCTGGTCGAGCTTGGGGACTGCGCGGGAGTGATTGATTATTCGGAGCGGCTGTTCTGGTGGGGCGAACGGAACAAGATCAACAACTGGGTGAATTTGGGGTTCGACGGAGGGTTCACAGGACCGTCGCTGCCGCACTATCCGTTGGGATGGACGCCGGACGCGACGTTTGCGCCGGGTGGGACGGATGAAGAGAGCTTTGTGGTATGGGGCGCGGCGTACTCGATTGTGGGAAATGGAACGACGGGGACACGGGGGTTGATGACACAGAGCGCGGTGCACGATGCGTTGGGTGCGCCGCTGATCCAGGCGAACACTGATTACACGGTGCGAGCGCGCTGCGCGCGGAATGCAACGCTGACGCAAGGGACACTGCATGTGCAGTTGTACAGCGCGAGCGGCGGAATCAATACGACGGGATTGCAATTGACAGCGGGGCAGCTCACCACGAGTTACGTGGAGTACAGCGCGGAGTTGACAGCGCCGCTGGCGACGATTCCAAGCGACCTGGTATTGCGAGTGTACGCGGACGGAACGCCGAACCAGAACGGGCAATTTTACGTTGATGCGATTGAGATTTTCCCGACGGCACAGCCGGTGAATGCGTCGCTGGTGAGGGCGAGCCGCGTGGAGGATCCGGAAAGCTACGACGGGATTGATGGATTACTGAGCGTGGCGGAAAACAACGGGCAGGCAATCCGCGCGGCGTTTAAATTGAGAGAGAGGCTGTATTTCGTCAAAGAGCATTCGATGCACGTGACGCAGGATGACGGGACGAGCGAGCCGGCGCTGTGGACGATTGCGGAAGTGTCGCGGCGCGTGGGGACACCGTCGGTTCGAGGCGTGGGGATTGGCGAAGACTGGGTGGTGATTGCGCACCGGACGGGGCTGTACCTGTTTTCGGGTGGAGAGCCGGTGAAGATCTCGCAGGAGATCCAGCCGACATGGAACCAGATCAATTGGCAATTCGCGCAGACGATGTGGGTGACGGTGGATACGAAGGAGCGGCGGATTTTGGTGGGGGCCCCGTTCGGAAGCGCCACGACACCGAACCGCGTGCTGATGCTCGACTATCACGACATGGCCTCCGCGAGTGACCTGGCATCGCGGCCGCCGGTGAACATCACGTATACCGGGAGAAAAGCGGCAACGGACAACGCGCGAAAGTGGTCGCCGTGGTTGATTGCAGCGAATTGCTGCGCATTGATTGAGAGGCCAAATGGAACGGCGGTGGCCACGTTAGGCGGAGGAAATCCGGGAGTGGGTGGCGGCGGACCGACGGGGAAGATCTATCAGCTCAGCGACACGCAATATTCGGATGATGGTGCGGCGATCGCGAGTTACTACACGACGCATTATTTTCCGGAGCGGACGGCGGAGAGCGCGCTGGGTGTGGGCGCGCATCGAAAGCTGTTCAGTTATTTGACGATGTATGTGGAAGGGGCGGGGAATTTGGGATTGACGGGATTTGTGGACACGTCCGGCGCGGCGCAGGCTCAGCAGGCGCTGGGGTTGAGTTCGCCAGGACTGAAGGACTTGGAGCTGCCGATCAATTTGCTCGGGGAGCGCGTGGCGTTTCAAGTGAGCACGAACCAGGCGGGGGCATGGTTCCGGCTGCAAAGGTTTACGCCGTCGGTGAGGGTGGATCCTTGGGCGCCGGTAAGAGGAGTGAATTAAGGGACGGCCGGGAGTTGGGAATCAGGAGCCGACAGCCTTTAGCCTTCAGCCAACAGCTGAGTGGGCGGAGTGTGCGGGATCAGTCGAACGTCAGAGCAGCCGCGATTTGACCTCGCGTAGGACCTACGAGCGGCCGCGATGCGGGCGAAAACGGCTGAAGGGCCGGCCACTAGAAAAGAGAGGGAGATATGCCAAGTTACTCGAATGCTTTGCCGCCGGTGTCGGTGGGATTTGGAGAAAGCGCCGTGGTGATTGCGCCAACGGACACGTTGAGCGCGTCGTTCAAGAGCGCGCAGGTGGCGCTGCAGCACACGTACGCCGGAACGCAGCAGCGGATTTCGGTGGAGATCGCGTTCAGTGGCGCGCCGGGGACGTTCACGTTGAACCTGCAGACGGCGGACAGCGACGTGGACGCGAATTATGCGAATGAAGGAAGCGCGATCAGCAGCGTGACGAACAACGTGGCGCGGCTGGAAGTATCGCAGGTGGTGGCGAATTTCGCGCGGCTGGTGTTCACGGCGCTGCAGAATTCAGTCACGGCGACGGCGAAGATCAGCGCGTGAGGTCGGGCGGGGTGAGGTCGTGGCAGCGGACTATTTCACGTGCGATAATAGCAATTAGCTAAACCCAGTATAGTGTGCTGAGAGCCCTTTGGTACAATGTAGGAAGCTATGGTAGGCTGCGACCTCTAGGTACTGGCGGGATCTGAAGGGAGTAGTGTTTTATGAAGGCTGAGAAGATTGTCAATAATGCCCTAAAGGAGAACCCCGAGGTCAGGTTGGTGCTCGAAGTCTCTGCGCGTGCACGGGAAAATGAACAGAGGGAACCGGCGAAAGAATTGCGACCATCAACTGATGTTAGCGCAAATCCAACGACTGCACAGGGTATAGTAGGGTCAGGGTAGGTCTTGGGTCACAAGAGAAATCTGATTCCCCGACTCAAACAACTTCGTCTTGATGTGCGTTGGTTGAAGCTGAATATTCATCTGGACTTCACACCGCATGTAGTAATCCCAAATCAGCTTCCATAGTGGATCATCTTTGTCCAATAACTCCACCTGAAGGCCCATATCCTTTGCAGCCTGGCCGTTGATGTAATGTCCATGGACAGGAAACAGTTCTTTGGACAGAAGTTTCTTAGCAATTAGTTCGGCGGCCTTCCTTCGCTTGGTCAGAGCTTTGTGAACTGGAACGAGCATATGCTTGTTAAGAAGGGCGACGGCAGTCTTTTTGGCAAATCCGATCTGATTCTCCATCTCATCAGTAAATGGAATGTTCAGCCCCGCGAGTTGTGTAAGCAGGCCTACGGTTGGCTCTTTCTTTTTTGTTGCCTCGGCAATTTTGCCCATCAATTTGTCCCTGGCCTCGACGAAGGCAAATGCAGAAACCCACTGCGTTATACCGGAGACGACAATTGGCACTTGCGGGTCAATAGGGCCCAATTCTGACGTATAACCCATCATGATTTCGTCGGTTCCAAGCGCAAGGATGGTAGCCGCACTCTTAGCTACGTTCGGCACAATCACTCGCAACTTTCGGTTGGTGCCCGCCAGGTGCGACCTACATATATCTATGATTTTCTCGGTAATTGTCCCGTCACCGCCGGGACTGTGGACCACTAGATTGATCTGCTCAGCTCCGGTAATTGAATTAAGCACTGTCTCAATATTTGGAATATCTGCCGTGCTCATGCTCGTTCGGGCGTGACCAAACCGCATTATGTAGCTCATCAACCGGTTGGGGCTGTGGTACTTATCACTCAAAGCCTGCTCGATTTCGGTTATGAGCTTCTGTCGCTTCAGCAATTGGTTTTGATTTACATTGAGTTCGTTAAGAATCTCCATGAAGGCGGGCGTCTTCAATTTTGCGGATGGGTCTGGTGGCAAGCTTGGCGGTGATGGTGGATTCGGGGGAGCGGGAGGATTTGTCGCCATGATAAGTTCTCCTCTGCAGATGACAGCGGAAGCATACCTCCGGTCGGTTTAGTTGTCTATTAGTAACGTAAAGGCGTAGCAATTCGACATTGCCGTTTATTTTTGCTGCTGCAGAACCAACTTTTTGACGTTCTTACGCTGGCCGCGCCGAGGTACGCGCCGCTAGAGGCAATACGGGAAATGAAATAGCGGCAGGCAGTGGGGAAGAATGTGTTGACGGTGGCACAGTTGGCGCCGCTGAAGAGCGGCGATCCGTACTTATACGAGACGCTGGTGAAGATTGTGTCGGCGGTGAATGCGGCGAGCCAGAACGCGGGAGTGGACCCAGCGACGCCGTCGCCGGCACCGGCGCCAATCGCCGCGCTGAAGGTGCAGGCGGCGAATGGATGGTTTGACCTGGCGATTAGCGATCCCGCGGCTTCACGGCCAGGGCTGTTTTACTTTGCGGAGTCGGACGTGACGCCGGCATTCAGCGCGCCGCGCGTGTATTTCCTGGGAGCGTCGCGGAATTTGTACGTGCAGTTGGGGAATCAGACGTTGTACTGGCGCGCGTATTCGCAGTACGTAGGCTCGCTGCCATCGGCGCCGGTGACGTACGGGACGCCGCCGATCGCGGTTGCTGGCGGAGGCGCGTCGGGGCCGGCGCCGTTGCCTTCGGGCGGGAGTGGCACGCTGGCAAATGGATTGATTCGCGGAGGAAATGGGTTTGGAGTGCCGGTGGGTGCGCGGATTGTGAAGGGAAGAGAGTTGTAAGCCGTGACTTCTCAGTTTTCATTAAGAAAACACCCGAAGAACAGGCCGGCGTTGAAATGTAGGTTGAGATCCTTCGGAGCGCAGAAGGCGCGCTCCTCAGGATGACAAAGTATTCGTTGGATTTGATGGGCTGAAGGATCACCAGAGAAAAATTCTGCTAAAGCGGCGGGAAAGGTCGGAGGAGAAGCTCGTGGATGCTTGTGCGGAGGTATGAAGAGAGGGACCTGGAGGAGTTGCGGAGGATTCATGCGGCGCAAGGGTTTGGATATGCGTTTCCGGATTTGAGCGACCCGTTGTTTTTGACGAGGCTGGTTTTGGTGGAGGACGAGGCGGGAAGGGAAGAGGCGGGTGAAAAGGAACAACTCAAAGAGGGGGCGCCGAACGCCGCAGACCCAGGTGGGTCGTGCTGCGCCCCCGCGAACGCAGGGCAGAGAGTGATAGGAGCGGCGCTGTTGCGTTTGACGGCGGAGGCGTATTTGCTGCTGGACCCGAAGGTGGGGACGCCGCGGGAACGGTGGGGATGGCTGCTGGGATTACACGCTGCGACGGAACGGGATGCAGCGCGGCGCGGGCTCGAGGACGTGCATGCGTGGTTGCCACCGGAGATCGCGGGAAAGTTTGGGAAGCGGCTGGTGCGCTTAGGATGGATTCGCGACGATGTGTGGACACCGTACTGCCGGAGGCTAGCGACCAGCGACCGGTGACCAGCGACCAGGAAACCTCAAGGTGCCCCTGGAAACTCGAGAGCCAAGACGCGGTGGCTGAGATCCTTCGGCGATCCTGATCGGATCGCCTCAGGATGACAAATCAAATTTCGGGCATAAGCATTTAAGGGGAGACTTTATGGGACGGGGGGCGCAGGGACAGACGTTGAATCTCACTGACCAGCAGTTGGCACAGACAAATGCGCTGAACCAGCAATTGCTGGGGCAGCGGCAGGCGCTGGGGAACCAGATCGTGCCGCAGTATCAGAGCATATTGAACAATCCGGGGTACGGCGCGGCGGACAAGGCGGCGATCACGGGGCAATCGCAGGGCGCGTTGTCCAGCGCGTTTGACGCGCTGCAAGAGTCGGCGATGAACCGATTGGCGCGGACGAGGAATTCGGCGGGATTCGGAGAGTTGACGGACGAATTGGCGCGCCAAAAGGGTCAGGCGGAGGCGAACCTGGCGCAGCAGAACGAGCTGAACTTCAGCAACACGGCGTTTCAGAGGCAGATGGCGGCACTGCAGGGGTTGTCGGGATTGTATGGAGTGGACACGGGCTTGTTGGGGAGAACCCTGGGGATACCGCCGGAATTGCTGAACACGCGGACAAATGCGGCGCGAAGCGGGTTTTTTAGCGCGCTGGGGTCGAGTTTGGGAGGGACGCTGGGGGGAATACCGCAGTTGTTTCTGTGAAGAAACGAGGAGAGGAAGTAACGATGTAAAGATACGACCAGGCCGCATTCCGGCGCGAAGTGAATCAAATTTGTTCCTAGGAAGAAGAGATGTTCTCGTCACCGTTGACGATAGTGCTGGCGGTGTGTTCGCTGGGCGCACAATTGGTGGTGTTTTTGCGATGGATGCACCGGCGAATCCGAAACGACGAAATTCAGCGGGAATTCATTCGGGACCTGGCGCTGCGGCACTTGCCTGCGATTTACCGGGCGCTGCACAGGATCGCGGAGCGGCAGGGAATTGCACTGGATGATACGCCGCTGGTGAATTACGTGGAGATCAGGAACGGGAGTAGAAAAGCGTGAGAGCTGAACGACAACGCTAAAAGCGAAATCCAGAAGGGAAATACAGCAGCAGCGAAGGCTTGACAGTCAAGAAGGGGCGGTTGAGATCCTTCACCCGCAGAAATCGCGGGTTCAGGATGACAAACATTCTAGGCAGGGCGGGCGATGCCGAAGAGTGACGATGGTATTCGATTCCAAGTTGATGGCGCTGGCAAGGAAGGCGGCGGAGGCAGAAGGGTTGGACGCGGCGGTGGTGTGCGCGGTGGTGGAGCAGGAGTCGGGATGGAATCCCTGGGCGATGCGGTACGAACCGCTGTTCTTCGCGAAGTATGTGGCGCCGCTGTACACGAACAATAAGGTCGGAGCGACGGAGGCTTATGCGCGGGGATTTTCGTGGGGACTGATGCAGGTGATGGGACAGACGGCGCGGGAGACGGGCGTGAATTCCCTGTTCCTTTCAATGTTGTGCGATCCGGCAGCGGGGCTGGCGGTGGGATGTAAGATTTTGCGGAAAAAGATTGAGGCGGCAGGTGGAGATTTGCACGAGGCGCTGTTGGCGTGGAATGGCGGGGGGAATCCGGACTACGCGGATGAGGTGATGGCCCGGGTCGCCAAGTACAGATAGTGACCGGCCGGGAACGGGAGATCGGCTGGAATGCGACTGTGGCCGAAGTTCGTGACGGTGGCGGTGGTTGTCGCTCTCGCTACGAGTTTGTTTGTGGGGTGGAGGGCGGTGCGGAAGGAGCAAGCAGAGTTAAAGGAACACTTGAAGATTGCGGAACAGGCATTGAAGGAGGCAAATGCGCGGCAGGAAAGGCGCGACGTGGGTCTAAATGAGCAATTGAAGAGGATCCAAGCGCAGAAGCAGGAGGTTCAGAGGCCGGAGCAGGTGTTGAAGGCGTTACCCGAGGTGTTGCCGTTGCCGAAGGAGATCGTGGTTGAACCGCGTGTAGAGGTGGGGACAGCCGGGAGGGTGGATGGCCGGACTGAAGACCGGCCGCTACAAAAGACCGAGCGGGAAGGCCGGACAGAGACGGTCAGCCCCGGAGTGCAACTGCCAGCGGAGGATTTGAAGCCGCTGTATGACTTTGCCATGGACTGCAAGGCGTGCCAGGCGCGACTGGCCACGGTACAGGCCGACTTGAAGGATGAGAAGGCGAAGACGGAGGCCTTGGGCAAGGAAAGGGACGCCGCGCTGAAGGTGGCGCGGGGAGGACCGGTATGGAAGAGGGTGGCGCGGGCGGCGAAGTGGTTTGCGATTGGAGCGGCGGCGGGAGCCGTGGCAGCGAAGATGATGCGTTGAGTAAGTTGCTCCAACCGCAGGCTCGTGCTGCATTCGATGAACGAAGAGGGATTCCTCGCCCACACAGCGGGCTCGGAATGACGAACTGCATGGGAAGTCGGCTGGCGCACCCCCCGCGCCAGCGGGGGAAGTGGTTGGTAGAAGGCCGGGAAGGGGTAGGAAAGCCCCGGAAAAGGCGGGAGAAAGAGAAAGAAAGGGCTTGACAATGGGTCCGATAAGGAATATTATGTTAACTAAGAAATGGGGCTGAGCCGGGCAGCCTGGACTCCTTGTTAAGGATGATGGTTCTCGACCTTCGCAAACCCCTTCCCTCTCTACGAATCCCTTGTCGGGAATTCAATCACTGAGGCAAGCAGAAGGCCAACTTTTCGAAATGCTGGGCAAATGCGCTGGCATGAAAGCCAGCGCTACATGAGGAACTTCAGCGATCGATGATTGCCTGGCCTCGGGTGTCACTTCTTGGCGGATTTGAGTTTGAGGCGGTCCATTTCGAAGTCAATGAATTGTTGGAGGGTGTGAGGATCACCGCCGACGATGCGGCGACCGTTAACGTAGACCGTGGGTGTGCTACGGACTTCAAGGAGCTGGCCGTTGGCCAAGCTGGCATCCACTTCAGCGGCCGCTTCTGTGGCGGACATGCAGGACTTGAAGGAGTCGGCATTGAGGCCGAGGCGTGCGGCGTAGTCGCGCATCTTGTCGTAGGCGTTTCCGGCGGAGATGATGTCCTGATTGTCGTAGACGAGGTCGTAGAGCTTCCAGAAGGTCTTGGGGTCCTGGTGGAAGGCGCAACGGCCGGCGAGCGCGGCAGTGCGTGCCCAGGGGTGAAGCTGGTCAATGGGAAAGTCCTTAAAGACAACCTTGACCTGGGGGTAGTTGGGCAGGATGGCGCGAAGGGCGTCGTGGAGGGCACGGCAGCTTGGGCATTCGAAGTCGGAGAATTCGACCACGGTGATGGGAGCCTTGGGATCGCCGAGGACTGGAGCGCCGTCGAACTTGATCTTGGACATGTTGTCGGCGAGAGGGTCGGTGGTGAGGTCGGAAATTTCGCCGCGGAGAAGATAGCGGCCGTCCTTGGTGAGGTACATCTTGAGATTGTCCGAGCCCTCGGGGGACTTGACGTCAATGGCGACTTCGGAGAGCCCCGAGGAGCCGAGTTCTTTGGGAGCGCCGACGGTGATCTTGATGTCGGGGCCGAGAGCGAAGTAGTAGCGGAGGAAGGCTTCGATCTTCTTCTGGGCGTCGGTGGCGACGACAGGCGTGCTTGATTGCGGGGGCGTGGCGGCAAAGGCGCTGGCATGGAAGCCGGCACTGCACGAGATGGCCGCCAGGACGAAAGTTGTGAACATGACAAAGGATCGTATGGTTTTCACGCGTGTCCTCGAGTTTAGTTATATGTGCTAAGTTCTAAGTTTTAAGTTAAACCTTGAAGCCGTCTCGTGGGCCAACCTCGCCGCTACAATTATGCCGGTTTGAAGACCGGCCGCTACAGTTCACTAGGAGTCTATACACAGATTCTGTCATGGGATAAAGCGCTGCGCGATGGGAAATGGGCGGCCGAAGCCGAAGGCGCGGGAGGTAATCTTGAGGCCGGGAGCGGCTTGCTTGCGCTTGTATTCATTGCGATCGACGAGGGCGGCGATGTCACGGACGAGCTTGAGGTCAAAACCGGTTTCGACAGCAATCTCCTCGGGACATTTCACTTCTTCGATGTAGGCCTTCAGGATGCGGTCCAGAACCTCATAGGGTGGAAGGGAGTCGGTGTCCTTCTGATTGGGACGCAGCTCGGCGGAGGGAGGTTTCTCGATGATTGAGCGGGGGATTAATTCCCTTTCGCGATTGATGTAGTTGGCAAGGTCATAGACCATGAGTTTCGGAACGTCGGAGATCACAGCGAGGCCGCCAGCCATGTCGCCATAGAGTGTGCAATAACCGACGGCATTTTCGGATTTGTTGCCGGTGCTGAGGACCATAGAGCCGAACTTATTCGAAAGCGCCATGAGGTAATTGCCGCGGATGCGTGCCTGGATGTTTTCCTCGGTGGCGTCGGCGGGACGATCGTGGAAGGCAGGCGCAAGGGTTTGCATGTAGGAGTCGAAGACGGAGCCGATGGGGATGGAGAGGAATTCGATGCCGAGATTGCGGGCGAGGGCCCGGGCGTCGGTCTTGCTGCCTTCGGAGGAGTAGGGGCCGGGCATGGAGACGCCGAGGACATTGGACGGTCCGAGCGCTGCGACAGCGATGGCGGCGACGACGGCGGAGTCCACTCCGCCGCTGAGGCCGACGATGGTCTTCGAGAATTTGCATTTGCGAACGTAGTCCCGCGTACCAATGACAAGGGCTTCGTAGGCGTAGGCGGTCTCGTCTTCGGGCTGCTCGTGGCAGTCCCCTTCTCCGGTGACAGTGTCAAAGAGGACGATATCTTCTTCGAAGGCTTTGGCTTGCGCGGCGATTTTGCCGCTGGCGGTCATGGCGATGCTGGCGCCGTCGAAGATGAGGGAGTCGTTGCCGCCGACCTGGTTGACGTAGATGACGGGGCGGCGATGGTGGAGGGCGAGGGAACGAAGCATGCCGAGGCGGAGGAAGCGCTTGTCAATGGTGAAGGGAGAGGCAGAGATGTTGATAAGGACACTACTTCCCTGCGAGACGAGTTCCATGACGGGGTCGCGGGCGTACAGGGGAGAGGCCCAGAAGTTTTTGTCGTTCCAGACGTCCTCGCAAATGGTGATGCCGAGCTGCTCCTGGCCGAGACCGTAGACGTACTGGCGATTGCCAGGCTGGAAGTAGCGGGATTCGTCGAAAACGTCGTAGGTGGGGAGGAGCATTTTGGACTGCTCGAAGACGACGCGGCCCTGGCAGATGAGGGCGGCTTTGTTGGCGATGGACTTCCCTGTTGGATGATGGTCTTTGTCCACGCGGCCGGCGTAGCCGACGATGGCGGGGAGAGGCATTTCGGCGGCGACGCTGAGGAGGGTGTCATGATTGCGTTGGATGAAGGCGGGGCGCTCGAGGAGATCGAGGGGAAGATAGCCGCAAATGCAGAGTTCGGAGAAGACCGCCAGGTCAGCGCCGCGACGCTTGGATTGCTCGGCGAGGGCGAGAATGCGCGCGGAATTGCCTTCGAAATCACCGACGGTGGGGTTGAATTGAGCGAGGGCGATTTTCATGCTGGTTAAAAGTCTAGGATAAAGGCGCGGGTGGGCAGAAAGCAAATTGCCCCAGAAGCGCTAGCGGCGACGAGCCTTAGTCAACATGGCAGCCCGGAGGATAGCGTTTAGGCGGGTTTGATAGCCCTTTCCTTGGCTCTTCAGCCATTCAAGAACGTCTGCGTCAATGCGCAAGGTCAACTGCTGCTTGACCGGCCGATAGAACTTTCCACGAACGGCCCGGACCCAGTCCTTCCTGCTGGTCAGGGGCAGGTCGGAGAAATCGATGTCGCGCTCCCGCTTGGCGGAGAGCGCAGCAAGCTCCTTGCGAACAGCTTCAGGTACCTTCCTCATAGATTTTCCTTTCCAGCCTACTGGCGCGACGAGCCGAGATGATGCGAATGTGGAATTCACCCAGCAAGGGCTCCTCCCAAGTATGAGCGACCAAAAGCAGGAGCATGCCGCCCGCCATGCCGATGGTTTGCCATCGCTGCTCCCCTTTCTCGAGGCGCTGCAAGCGGCTAATGTGAAGCGGGTCATCAAAAACCAGGCTAGCGGCCTCAAAACTGATGCCGTGTTTCCTCTTGTTGCTTTCGTTCTTCCGTTCGTCCCAGGAGAACAAATGTAACGCCTGTTTTGTAGCTACACTAGTGTAACTCCGAAAAGCTTGGGATGCAAGGCAAAAGCGTGAAGTGGTCCTGCTAAGCCGCGCCGGCGGAGGAGCGGTGGACGAACTTGACGTCGTCGGTGAGGCCGAAAGCCTGGAGCGTGCGCGCCTGCAAGGATGCGGAGAGGGCGTTGAGGTCGTCCAGCCCCAGACCGGCCGGACTGCTGATGCGATAGCGCAACTTGCGCTGGCCAACGGGAGTTTCGACGATACGCAGGACGGCATCTGCGACCTCCTGAGCGTCTCCCGCGGCAGCCCTGAGAGCGGCGCTGATCTTGGATGCCATGCCGTTCGCGGTACCGTAGGTGTCCACGCGGGTCTGGTCAGCGGCGGGAACCATGCCGCCGTGAATGGGCGTCAGATAGGCGCCCGGCTCCAAAATGCAGGATTCAATGCCCTGCCCTGCCAACTCATAGTGATAGGTCTCCGCCAAGGCCTCCAACGCAAATTTGCTAGCGCAGTAAAAGCCAAAGCCTGGAAGGACCAGGCGGCCGGCGCCGCTGCTGACATGCAGAAGAAGGCCGGCGCGCTGGCGGCGCATGTGAGGGAGCACGGCACGGTTAGCGCGGACGGAACCGAAGAAATTGGTCTCAAGAATTTCCTGAGCCTGCTTAGTAGTGGTGGCTTCCGCGAGGCCTGAGATGGCGTAGCCGGCATTGTTGATGACGACATCGAGGCGGCCGGCGTGGTCCATGGCAGAGCGGACGGCATGGTCAACGGAATCGTCGTTGGTGACGTCGAGCTCTAAGACGTGAAGAGGAAGCGATTCCCTGCTGGCGAGGAGACGAAGCTGGGAGGCGTTGTCCGCGTTGCGTCCGGCGAGATCGCGCATGGTGGCGAAGACCGTGTGTCCATGACGCGCGAGCGTCTCGGCGAAAAGCTTGCCGAAGCCGGTGCTGGAACCAGTGATGAAAATGACTTGCTTCGGATCCATAAGGCCTCCAAGGCTAGGTATATTGAACTGGGAACGGACAGGAAGTAAAGCGACCCGGGTAGCGAGGAGACAAAGAAAAGGCTCCTGAAAAGATCAGGAGCCTTTGAGATTCGGGAATTGGGGAGCACCGGCTCCGCGACAGCGGGCGAATAGCGGGGTTATTTGCCGGCGCGGGATTTGGCGAGATCGCGGTAGATGAAGAGAGAGAAAACGAAGAAGACGGTCATCACGGCGAGGAGAGTGAGACTGACTGCGCTGACGTGGACCGAGGGATCGTGGCGCTGCCAGTTGTAGAAATGGGCCAAGAGAGCCAGAACGTTGAGAGCGATGACTCCGGAAATCGTGGCAGTGGCGAGAGAGAAAAGGCCGAGAACTTTCGAGAGAATCTGATTTTGATCACGCATGATTCTAGAGTAGCAGATGGAGAGAGGCGGAGGGCGGCGAGGTCGAATCGGTTACTGACCGGAAGGACAGAGGGCGCGACGATCTGTGGAAAAGAGCACCGGGGAAAAAGGAAAGGGCGGCGTAAAGCCGCCCTGCAAATCGAAGCAGAAAGAGCTGAGTTAGACGCTGAAGGAGCTGCCGCAGCCGCAGGTGCTCTTGACGTTGGGATTGTTGAACTTGAATCCGGCGCCTTCGAGAGTCTCGATGTAATCAATCTCGACACCGTCAAGATACATGGAACTCATCTGGTCCACGGCAACCTTCAGACCATCGAAGTCCATGACTTCGTCGGACTCGTTGGTCTGATTTTCAAACGCCATATGGTATTGAAAACCGGAGCATCCCCCGCCGACGACGGCGACACGGAGAGCCGTGGGCACGGGGTTCTGCATGCTCATGATTTCCTTGACCTTACTGGCCGCAACGGGCGTCAGATGGATCATAATGTTTTGGGCCTCCGCTCGCAGGTCTGGCTGCGAGGCAATTCACTATTTGAGTATAGCACAGCGAACACGCTGAGCCACGAGTGGTGCGTAGCGGTTAATTCCCTGCCCTGGGCTCCAGGACTTCGGGCGAAGAGAGATTCTTCCCGCAGAACCCGCGGGAAGAGACAGCGGTCCTCGCTCGGCGGACTCCGCTCGGAATGACGAACGGAGAAGATTTCAGCCGGGCTGATAGAATAGATGCTGCCATGAAACACAAAGTTACGTTGTTGCCGGGAGAAGGAATTGGGCCGGAAGTTTCCGCAGCGGTGCGGCGGATTTTGGACGCTTCGGGCGTGCAGATTGAATGGGAAGTGCTGGAAGCGCGCGCGGAGAATACCGATACGAGCACGGTGAAGGGGGACGTGCTGAATACAGCGGCGATCGAGTCGGTGAGGCGGAACCGGGTGGGACTGAAAGGGCCGATGACGACGGCGATTGCGGGGGGCGCGCGAAGCGTGAACGTGGCGCTGAGGAAAAGCCTCGACCTGTACGCCAATTTGAGGCCGGTGAGGAATCTGCCCGGAGTGAAATCGCATTTCGACAATGTGGACGTGGTGATCGTGCGGGAAAACACCGAAGACTTGTACTCGGGGCTGGAACATGAAGTGGTGCCGGGAGTGGTAGAGAGCCTGAAGATCATTACGGAAAAGGCGTCAACGCGAATAGCGCGGTTTGCGTTCGAATATGCGCGAAGACACGGGCGGAAAAAGATTCACGCGATTCACAAAGCGAACATCATGAAGCTGGGAGACGGATTGTTCCTGCGCTCGGTGCGCGCGGTGGCGGAGTTCTACAAGGACATCGAGTACAAGGAATTGATTGTTGACAACGCGTGCATGCAGATCGTGATTGATCCGCGGCAGTTCGACATTTTGCTGCTGCCGAACCTGTATGGGGACGTGATGAGCGACCTGGCGGCGGGGCTGGTGGGCGGATTGGGCGTGGTGCCGAGCGGAAACATCGGGGACGAGGGCGCACTTTTTGAAGCGGTGCATGGGACGGCCCCGGACATCGCAGGGAAAGGGATTGCCAACCCGACGGCACTGCTGTTGAGCGCCATCCTGATGCTGAATCATATTGGCGAGGGCTTCACGGCCGACAGGATCGAAAAAGCGCTGCGGCAGGTGTACAGCGAAGTAAAGCACTTGACCCGGGACCTGGGAGGGAAAGCGAATACACAGGAGTTCACGGAAGCAGTGATAGAAGCGTTGCCGCAGGTGTAGCCCCTCCGGGAAAGGCAGCAGTGGTGTCAGTCCGAACCTGCCTGCGTAGGCAGGCGAAACAACAAATTGCATCCCCACAAAGAGCGAAAAAGAGAGATTCCTCGCTGCGCAGACTGTGCTGGGAATGACAGATAAGTGTGTGGCCTGAGCACTTGGTTTGGGGCCAGAGTGGCGCTGGAGGCCGAGCTAGCAGGGGGCTTACGGTCCAGGTCACGCATCATGGTGAGGAGCGTCACTGCCAAGCCGTGAGAACAAGCGTAAGTGGATGTGAGGAGGCAATGTCCTCCAGCTACTGGCTGTGGCGATGCCACCAAGGGAGTACGTCCCAGTTCCGTGTGAGGTCACTGCGCTAAGTGTCCTGCCCACGAGGGTTCCAGGCCACAAATGAGGATGGCGCGGCTCAAACTCTCAGCGGGCCCATTCCTTCTTTTCCTTTCCGACAGGGGACGCCTCCGGGCACTTCAAAAGGAGTGATGAGAAAGCGGAAGACAAGCAGGCCGACCGAGTGATTTCGAGAGGAGGACCGAAAATGGCGAAAGAGAGTTTGAGTGTAGTTGACCAGCGCACAAACGCTTCGTACGAGCTCCCGTTGTTCAAGGGAGCGGTGCGGGCCATGGACATACGGAAGATCAAGACCGAGACGGACGAGTTCGGGATGATGAGCTATGATCCGGCATTTTTGAACACGGCGTCCTGCCAGAGCGCAATCACGTTTATTGACGGAGACAAGGGGATCCTGAGATATCGCGGTTATCCCATCGAACAGCTAGCGGAGAAGTGCACGTATCTGGAAGTAGCGTACCTGATTTTGCATGGAGAGCTGCCGACCGAACCGCAATTGAAGAGCTGGATTGATGGGATCACGCATCATACGATGCTGCATGAAACGACAAAGAGGTTCCTGGAAGGGTTCCGGTACGATGCACACCCCATGGGGATGTTCATCAGCACCGTGGCGGCGCTTTCGACGGTGTACCCGGAATCGCGACGCGTGCGTGACGCGGAGGTCCGGAAACTGGAAATCGCGAGGCTGATAGGAAAGGTGCCGACGATTGCGGCGTATACGTACCGGCACAGCCTGGGGTTCCCGTACGTGTACCCAGACAACGATCTGAGCTACACCGAGAACTTCATGAACATGCTGTGGCGGATGATGGAGCCCAAGTATCACGCCAACCCAGCGCTTTCGCGGGCACTGGACATCCTGTTTATTTTGCACGCCGACCACGAGCAGAATTGCAGCGCGAACGTGATGAGGGCGGTGGGCAGTTCCGAGGCGGATCCGTACGTGTGCGTTGCGGGCGCGGCCGCGGCACTGTCGGGGCCGCTGCATGGCGGGGCGAACGAAGAAGTGCTGAAGATGCTGGACGAAATCGGGTCAAAGGACAAAGTACCGGCGTACGTCAAGGGAATCAAGGAAGGCCACGGGAAGTTGATGGGATTCGGGCACAGGATTTACAAGAACTACGATCCGCGCGCCCGGATTATCAAGTGGGCGGCGGACCAGGTATTTCAAACGACGGGCAGGAATCCGAAGCTGGACATCGCCCTGGAACTGGAGCGGATTGCGTTGGAAGACGAGTACTTCATCAAGCGCAAGCTGTATCCGAATGTGGACTTCTACTCGGGAATCATCTATCAGGCGCTGGGCTTTAAGCCAGACATGTTTACGGTACTGTTTGCGATTCCGCGGACGGTGGGCTGGCTGGCACAGTGGCAAGAGATGCTGGAGGACCCGGAACAGAAGATCGCCCGGCCACGGCAGATCTACATCGGGCAGGACGAGAGGCAGTTCGTGCCGATGGAAAAGCGGACCGCACTAGGCGTGGCGGCTGCACGGTAACCCCCAAGAGGGCGGAGCGTCCGAAAGAGATTGAGCTGTGAGAACGCTCCGCCGCCCCTTCTTTCGCAAAGACCAAAAGCAAAGACCAAAAGAGTTGAGAGAGTGGCGCAAATGCTGTAGCATGGCGCGCCATGGCCACATCTGCGAAAGCAAAAGCAAAGACAAGCTCCGGCGCAGAGTCGCTGGAGAGCGTGTACGAGGAACTGGTAGGGATGATGAAGCGGCATGCGCCTCCGTTTCGGACGGACCTGCCATGCGTGAGCGGGAAGAAGAAGGGGTGTCAGTTGGCGGTGCCGAAGCCAGTTGCGGTGCCCGGAGCATACGGGGGCGAGCCGGTGAATTTGCAGATGGCGGCAGTGATTTTGCAGAAGGGGTACGTGGGATTCTATTTGATGTGCATATACATGAATGATGGGGTGAAGAAGAAATTGTCGCCGGCGTTGTTGAAGCTGCTGCAGGGCAAGACGTGCTTTCACGTGAAGAAGCTGGACGACGGGCTGCGGAAGGACATTGCGGCGGCGTTGGAGATGGCAGAGAAGGATTATCGGGAGCGCGGGTGGATTTGAGAAGACGGAAAATAGAAGTTGGACGAGAGCGCTCCTAGGCTGGGGACAATTCCAAGACAAATCACGGGGTGAGATCCTTCGCGCGAGGCGCTCAGGATGAGAATTTGTGGGAGCAGAGCAGATTCCAACGAGTTGTAGTGCGGATCATTCCTGCCGGGGTCCCTCCGCTCCAGCGCGCCGACACCGCGCGCTTTCGGTCGGGATGACAAGTGCGAGGGTCCGCTGGACGCGAAGGCAGGAAGGGGCACGGTTAAAAGGTGGCGCGGGAGGCAATTTGGCGGATCTCGGCGTTTTCGAAGATTTGGCCGCGCAGGTTTTCCTTGGTGGCCTGGAGCATGGCGCGAGCGAGATCGTGGCCGTGGACATAGAGGCCGGGAAACGGCTTGAGGATGCGGCCGAGAGGAACGAAGAGAGCGTAGAGCTTGGGAAGGCTGGAGGAAGGCTTGGCATCAATGAAGGCGGGGCGCCAGCAGTCCGCGCCGATGAGTTCGATGAGGTCGTGCTCGGTTTGTGCTTTGACGCGGGCCCAGAGCATGCGGCCGTGGGCGTCAGTTCCCTTCCCGCTGATGAAATGAAAGGCCGCGCCGGGACTTTGGGACTTCAGCATTTGCGCGGCAGCGAGTGGGAAGGAATAGGAGATTTTGCGGTAGTCCTCCTTTGATACTTGCATCGCGGAGATGCCGAGGCAGAAGAGGCAAGCGTCTATGGAGCGGAAGGCTTCCTGCGCAGTGGAATAATCGAGAAAATCCTTGTGGACGTAGGTGCGCAGCTTAGGGCTCGTGTTCATGAGCGCGCGGCGGGTGATGGCGCGGACCTCGTCGACGATCGAGGCGGCCAGGCAGGCGTCGAGGACGGAGTTGCCGACGGAGCCAGTGGCGCCGAAAAGCAGGATTTTCATGGGAAGAAGAGTTTACACGAATTCGTTGCGGGGCGCGGGCGAGCGGCGGGAAAGGTGCTGCTGACGATGCCGGTGAAACCGATTGTAATGGTGCAGTGGTCGACGGGGACGCATGTGGAGGACTGGAGCAAGCAATTGAGCGGGATTGCGGCAAAGCCGTTGCCGGAGGTGAAGGTGAAGGTAGTACCCGTGAAGAATTGAGCCCGCGTTTCAAAGCTGCCCGCCGCAGACGCGGCCGCTGGACATCCAAACCGAAGATGCCGGCCTGAAGGCGCGGCGCTGCACATCCCGAGAAGGAATCCTAGCTGTGCCTTCCTACAGTACGGAGTGGGCGCCAGATTATGGAAGGCCAGCGTTCGCCTTGGGAGTTTCAATGAGAGTCAGACCGACGGACTTCAGGTCGCC
>Ga0187780_10001205_pt1 | contig 19501 bp, 25 predicted proteins | sample 1015_Q2_SP10_20__FD_132429 | JGI IMG/M metagenome (GOLD analysis project Ga0187780, IMG submission 132429) | Tropical peat soil microbial communities from peatlands in Department of Meta, Colombia - 1015_Q2_SP10_20_MG | ecosystem: Environmental > Terrestrial > Soil > Wetlands > Peat | place...
CAGTGGGTCCAGCCGCGTGTCGACCATGGCTCCGCAGACGGGGTCAGCCGATCGAAGCGGGATTTGCGGGAGAAGCGGCATCGGACTCCGAGGCTCGATCAGAACTAAGTTAGCCTTTTCTCTCAGCCCAGTTTCTTCGTTATCTGAGCGAGCACAACCGCCTTTCCGCCTCTGCTCTCGGCCAGCTTCCTCCCGCACCCCCTGCATCCCACATCCTTGGCCGAGTTGGAGAACACGATTCTCTCTTCGCCGCAGTCAGGACACTTTACCTGAATGAATGTGCTCCTCATCTTGGGGATTGGCTCCCTTCCTCTCTTCAAGCCGAGATCTCCGCCTTCCTTAGCCTGATTCCTTTCCTCATGACCTCCTTGTTGCACTCCTTGCAGTGAAGCTTCAGAGTGGCCTTCTTAGTGGTCTTGGCGGTCCTAATCAGTTCAGGGAACTTCTGGCCCCCGTATCCCCTCTTTCTTCCAGCCTGCCGCCTGGCGCCCCACGAAGTCGCCCTCTCCTTCCCTCTCTTGTATAGTGAAACAGTGTGCAAAGTGTGTTTGTTGCACGACGGACAATATGTGCGCATTTCCTTTGGAAGCTTCATGGTCCTTACCGAGGCGTCTGGCCTCCGTTTTTCCACCCCTTAAAAGCGTTGGCTCCCGTGAAGGCCTGCGGAGGCGGCAGACCCGGACGCCGGAAGAGTAACGCTGGGAAATTGTACAATCGTTTCAATGAAGCCCGTTGGCAAACAGCCAGAAACCAATCAGACTTTATTAACTAACCTACCCAGCCTCCATTTAGGCGAATCGAACTCCGTGCTGTTCCTTAAGACCGCTAGCTCCGTTGAGTGGAAGGCTGTCGCCTCCGCCATAAAGACGTTGGTCGAGGAAGCCACATTCGAAGCAGGCACCGAAGGGTTGTCCTTCAGAGCGATGGACCCCTCCCACGTGGCCCTCGTGGATCTCCACTGGCCCAGCGCGTCCTTCATGAAGTACGAGTGCGAGAAGCCCTACAAGTTCACCCTCCGAGTCGAAGACCTCGTCAAACTTATCGGGAGGAGCGAATCCAAGGACAGCGTCGAGATATCCTCCACCGAGGAAGATACCATCTCCGTGAAGTTCATGAATGGCTACAAGCGCGAGTTCGACATCCACCTGATCGAGAGCAGCGCGGGTCCGGCCCCACTCCCGAAACTGGAGCTCGACACGAAGGTGACACTCACGAAGTCAATCTTCGAGAAGATCCTGAGCGACATCTCGGTGGTGTCAGACCAGGTGACAATCCAGGCCACGGGCGAGAAGCTTTCCTTCTCGGGGAAGTCCGACATAGGGAAGGCCGGCATTGAGCTTCAGAAGAATGACGCCGACGTGCTCGAGATGAAGGTTGGGGCAGAGAGCAAGGCGACCTACTCTATCGACTACCTGGCGAACATCATCCGCTCGGCCGGCAGCGCGTCGGACACCGTCGTCTGCAACTTCAGCACGAAGAAACCAATACTACTGCAGTTCGCGCTCAACGACCTCGGGGCACGGATAGACTTCTTCCTGGCGCCTCGCGTCAGCTCAGAGTAGAAACCGCCCTCGTGCAGCGCTGCAACCACTAGGTGTTTATCTGTCACAGATCACGTCGCGACCCATGCTCAAGCGGGTTGTTTCCGCGGCCGTCCTCGTGTGGGACGCAAAGAAGGCTGCCGAGTGGTACAGGGACAAGCTGGGCTTCGAAGTCAGCGAGCAAGGGCATTGGGTAGAGGTGAAGCCCCCCGGAAGCACCTTTGTGCTGCACCTCTGTGCCAACTGCCCCGAATGGGGAGACGACAAACCCGGGGGTCACACTGGGATTCTCTTCGAGACAGACGACAAGGAAGAGACCTACCACGAGTTGAAGTCCAAGGGGGTGGTGTTCGACGTCGAACTGACGGAGGCGCCGTGGGGAGGTGGGAAGTATGCAATCTTCAAGGACCTCTATGGCAACATGTTCTGGATGTAACGCCATGACCCCCACACGGCCGTAGGAAATGCCGAATGCTAGTGGGTGGTCGACGCACCCCCGGCCTAGAACAAGGCGACTCCTTATCTTCTGCCCGTTGGGAAAGGCGCCCGATTGAACGACTCGACCAAGGCCTTCCTGAGGTCAGCCTACAAGCAGTACTACTTCAGCAGGGCCGACTCGATTGAATTCCCCGACGAAATCGAGTCCAGAGAGTTCGGTTACATCCCGTTTGGCGGCGGGATGGTCAGACACATCTCGTTCAAGAATTCGGGAGAGGCCGTCGCCGAGATACTAAGGCAGACCCCTTCGTCAGTGTACTGCTCGAACGCTCGCTACTCGGCGCCGACCCTGCCAATGGAGGAAAAGGGGTGGAACGGCTCTGAGCTCATTTTCGACATAGACGCAACCGACATACCGACCCAGTGCAAACGAGGACACGACGTCTGGTACTGCGAGAGCTGCGGCTCGTCTGGCAGACTTCCGAAGCCCCCAAGATGCGCGAAGTGCGGAGGGAACACAGCCGAGCTCAAAGGAACCTGCAAGATCTGCCTCGACGCGTCGAAGGACCACACCATGAGGGTGGTACGGTTCCTGACGGAAGACTTCGGGACATCCCTCGGGGACATTCGTATCTACTTCTCTGGAAACAGGGGCTACCACCTGCACGTCTACGACCCCAGGTACTATCCCCTCGACCAGCAGGCCAGGGGAGAGATAGCGGATTACCTCAGAGCAGGCTCCCTTCTCCCCGTCCAGAGTCTCGCAGCCGCTCTCAGGAGGCCAGACGCTGCGCCGGCCGCAGGCTGGATGAAGAGACTGTCGACGTACGTAGATGAGAGGAGAAGGGGCTACGGTGGCACCCTGCAGAAGCTAGTGTCGGAGGCTGTCTCCTCCCAGCGGGCACTGGTGGATGCTTCTGTGACCACTGACATCCATAGGGTATTCAGGCTCGCAGGAACTCTCCACGGGAATACGGGGATGCCGAAGATGCGCATCTCTTCCGCCGATTCATTCGACCCTCAGGTTGACGCAGTCGTCCTCAGTGCCGAACCGGTGAAGGTCAGCGTGAGCTTCTGGCCACGATTCTCAATCGGGGGGAATACGTTCGGTCCCTTCAAGTCGACGACCACGACGATACCCACCTACGCCGCGGTATCGATTTTAACGAGGGGCCTCGGAGAGGTCGCGAGTTGACGGAAACAACCCTCGAGTTTGTCAGGAGGCATCTTGACTCGGAGGCCCAGTCGGAGGGGCTCCACCAGCTCCCCGGAGACTTCTACTCTCGCATTTCTCAATACACCCAGAGGCTCAGGCGTTCGTCTGGTTCGGGTAATTCCGACGTTTCTGTCAGGCTGATTGCCAGACAGACGGAGATGATTGAATCCATGACAAGGCAGCTGCTCAGGCTGCGCGCAAGAAAGGCGGCTGTGGGTAACGCCTTCCTCCAGCTCCTCCCGGAGGAGAGGTATGTCTGTCTGTCACAGCTGAACTTCGAGAGGCGTTTTGACGTATTCATCGAGGCTCTCTCTGCCGGCAGGCCCGCCTACGTCGAATTCACCCACAGGTCCGAATCCTCGAGGAGCATGACCATCCGGTTCGTTCGTCGCACCAAGGAGCTCGTAGGGGCAGACCTGAAACGCTATGGCCCCTTCGAAGAGAACGACGTCGCATCCCTTCCAGCGGCCAGCGCGGCCATCCTAATCGAGGGTGGCGACGCGGTGGAAGTCTACGTCCGCCAGCCGCCCTAGGAATAGGACCGCCAGGTGTGGTTGCACTTCAAGCATCTGTAGAACTGCGTCGGCGGCTCATCCCCGCTTCTTGTCTGCAGGAACCACCAGCTCGCCTCGTCATGACGGCACTTCGGGCACTCTATCTTGGTGGTCGGGAGGGTGTTGAGCCTGCTTTCTGTATCCCCCACGACCTTGATTGGTGCCGCCATCGCAAGCTCCTCCTCTGTGGTCTGCGTCACAGTCTTTCCGGCCTTGTTACTGTAGCCACAGTTGTCGCAGACGTTTGTGATCACAACTTCGCGAGGGCCTTTGACTTGCTTCAGCTTGAGCCTCGTACCACATTTCGGACAGAACTTCAGCTAGACCCACCGCCGAGTTCCTTCTCGACGCTCTGGTACAGCTCCTGGGTAGTGTCCACGGCCCTCTGAACGCTACTAACAAACGCCTTCTCCGGCTTCACGCGCTGGGCCCTCACTTTCAGGACTAGTTTTTTGACCAGAGGGTGAGGCGGCAATACCCCGGCAAAAGTGACGCTCTTCTCCTCGAGGAGCTCGTGGTGGACGATTTCGGCCAACGAGTAGTCCTCTCCGATGATTTCAACCGTCAACCCCTTCTCATCCTCACTCGTGGTCTGAAGCTGCAATTTGCCTCACGTGCCGTCGGAATCCTCGTTATAAATGGTGCGCCACAACGTGATGAATTCGCCCGGTTAACCCCGCCTCGCGCCTCTCACACAACGAAAGGATGGCGGTTTGAGTCGAAGGCCTTCGGCCCAGAGAGAACGTTGGCTGAGCCTACGGCTGAACTGGAGACCTGCCGAAATCGGCTGCCAGCTTTCTTTCCTCAACGTTACCACACTCGTCGCATTTGGCCTTGGTCCCTCCCCTCAGCAGGGGCCTCCCGCAGTTCCCGCAGAGGGCGTGCAATACTCCCAGCTGGTCCTCGCTGACGGACAGGTGAATGATTCCATTCGTGAGGCTGAACACCTTGCATCTCACCATGTCTCCAAGCTTGACCGGCGGCCCCCTGGGCCCTCCTCTCCCCCGGCGTTCGCTCCGCAAGGACAGCGAGCCCGAGAAGTCCTTGTCGGTCGGCTTACCGTTCAGGTAGCAGATTTTCACATTGGCAGAGCTCGCCTGCGCTCCCTCAACCTGTCCGACTACGATGTCCCCTACTCTGATGACATCTGCCTTCGCAGAGGGTTTCACTGATATCTCCATGTTTTTCATGTCCCGCTGCACGCTCCCAACGGCTAGGGCCCTGATGAGGCCCGAGTCGTCGTAGGCGTGAGGGCCGGGAAGGAACTCCTCGGAGACGGCCAGCTTATCGCCGGGGAGCACGACTGGGGTCTTCTTCATCCTATTCTTGCCTCCTCACCTGACCCACGGTCAGTTCTATCCATTTAGGTCTTTGAAGGAACTCTCCAACCTCCCTCCCCTCCAGCAGGGCGACCAGGGCGTCTGCTTGGGGGATTGAAAGGACCGGTCGGTCGAAGTTGAAACCATCTATGGAAATCCTCGGACACGCTGTTTGCACAAATGCCTCAATGTCCCTGTGCGGGGCGAGCCGCTCGGGAGTGATGTCCCTCAGTGCCAACTGAACCACCTTGCGTCCATGAGACTTCAGCCGGTCTGATATCCACTTGCTCCTGCCGAGCATCTTTTGTCCCTCTTTCAGCCCCGTGATTACGCCGAAGACTCTGGCATCAAGCGCCTTGTACACCGCCAGCATGGCCCTCTTCTTTCTCTCTTCCGCCGCAGCCGTCATGTCGGTCACCTCGTTCATGTAGGGGTCGAGCATGTATGTGGGCTTGCCCGTGGCCAGCGCGAGCCCCACCGCGTGGAATTCACTTTCCCCGAGGAAGCAGAAGGCGTCAACGTGTTCGTGCAGCGAGAAGACGGTTGAGAAATCGCAGCCAAAGATCTGACTCGCCAGAAGGAGGCTGTTTTCCCTGCCTACGAGAACTTCGAACCCCAATTCCTCGAGCTCTGCTTTGACTGGCGGAAGTTGCTGCATGTGCTGACTGAACGTGACTAGGCCGAGTTTCTTGCAGCCCCTGAGGACAGAGCTAGCCTTTAGGACGACATCGCCGAAGGAGACGTCGTCCACGGCGTCTATCAGGTACGTGAAGTCCCCCACCGTCTTGACCGTCGCATTGTGTCCAATATGCAGCGCCATGTCGGCCTGCATGTCCTTCACATCCCGGTCCGCAGTGTCGCAGATTCCAAAACAGCTGTCTCCTGCTAGGATACACTTGACCCCGTACCTTTCCTCAAGTTTGTCCATCAATTCCCGGGTCTGCCGCAGCAGGCCGCCAGGAGCGTTCACCACAATTACTGAGGGCTTCTTCTGTTCGACGAGCTCGTAGACGCGCGTCTCGTCTATCCTAACAGTCATTGAACAACAGGCTTCTGGAGCACTATTGTTTCGGTTCTGGTCTTCATCGGGAGCTTCGTCGCGGCAGCCTTCATGGCCACCTTTCCCTTTTCCATGTTTTCGGACTTCAGACTCAGTTCGAGGACGGTGTCCCCGATATCAACCCGCGCTGCGAGACCGATGGGCTTCCCGAACGCTTTGCGCATTCCTTCTTGAAGACGGTCAGCCCCTGCCGTGGCAATCATCTTGTTCTCTCTGAGAATAATGTGGGGATACGCGACCACCTTAAGGAAAAAATTCTCCTCCCCTATGGCAGCCACCTTCTTGCTTGCCGCGACCCTCGCAGCCTCGAGGGCGTTGTGCCTGATTTGCACCTTCCCCTCGGATACTAGCTTGAACAGGTAGTCGTAGTCAGGCCTGCTCTTTCCAGTCGTGAAACGAGCTACCTTAGGGTTCGGCGCGCCTGGGGCGAACTGTTTGCTCGTGTACGCCATGCCCTTCCATTGTCGGTAGTTCTTACCGTGGATAGCTCTTCACCTAGAGAGACCGCGCTTTCTGGCACCCTTAATTAATCTTCAGCCCCCCTTTGAGACGGTTTCTCCCCTTCCCTAGCAAACGGACTTCCTCACCCTTATTACATCAGCCTGCCATTTGAGGCACCTCGGATGCCCTATCTGCTCCCACGTCCCATCTCTACATCTGAGAGGATGGCCCTAGTCCTCGCTTTCGGCAAACTCTCCAACTTGGAGGCGTGCAGCGTCATGGGAGGGGGGATTCTCAAGCTCGAGACGCCCTGCGAAAGGGTCAGCGTCGCTACTCTCAAGGGCTCCGCTTCTTCTCTCATAAGGCGCCTTTCGGGAATCCTGAAGGCGGCGCCCGTGATGGATGCCGTTGACGAGCGGAGGACTGAGCCCACGGTACTGATTAACACCCTGGCGGCAAGCATGGACTCCATCCCCACGCTATCGGTGAGCAGTTATGACGTCGACGAAGACGACCATGAGGTCATTGTCAGGTCTCTTCTCGATGGCTTCAGAGAAAAGGGCTTCAGGAAGATTCGTCTTCTCCGGCCGAAGGGCAACGAGTTGAAGGCAGACGATGTCCTTTCAAGGAGAGCTTTGGACATCATAGCCTTTGCGTATCTCTCGGGCTACGGCCTGGGGCCCACCTCTTGGGTGCCCGACTCGGCGCCCATGAGAGCAAGGGGCGTGCGAAAGCCGGAACCGCATTCAGAAATATCGCTGTCCCCCAGGCTCGCCGGGCTTCTGCTCAACCTCGCAGGTCTCTCGCCTGGGAAGGTCGTCCTCGACCCCTTCTGCGGATCCGGCACGATTCTGGCGGAGGCTCTGCTACAGTCCTGCAGGTGCTTGGGCTTCGATTCGAGCAAGGAGAGGATTAGAGATGCGAGAAGGAACCTCAGTTGGGTGGCCTCGAGCCTGCGGGGTGCCAAGTTCGACCTGCAGACTGGCGACGCCAGGGAGCTCCCCGAGATTCTGGGCAAGACCAGGGTTGACGCGGTTGTCACAGAGCCCCTTCTGCTGCCTTCGCTGGAGGCGAGGCCGAAAACCGAGGTGGCAACGTCTCTGGTGCAGGCGGCTGGGAGCGTATACGCAGACTCCTTAGCGTCGGCTGCCCAGGTGCTCTCGCCTGGCGGCCGGATAGTGATGGTCGTTCCGATAGTGCTGACCATGGAGGGGAAGGAGGTGTCGGTCACCCTTGACGGGAGGCCACTCGGGCTAAGGCTATACCAGCCGGGACCCATATCCTTCGAGTACCCGGTGAGGCCTTCCTTCGAGAGCACCCGCTGGATAAGGCGCGCAGTCTACGTCTTCGAGTCCAGGCCCTGAAGCTCACCGATTCTCAGCGTCGCCTTCTTGAAGACTCCGCTGAGCATCTGCAATTGCCTGTCCGATAGACTCGATGTTGCGGCGATTCTCTTCGCGGTCTCCCTGAGATTCCTCACTTTGTGCGGCTGCAGCATCGAGGCGACCGCCAGCTCGTAGAATCTGTCCGCGAAAATCCGCCTCGCAGTCCTGCTCTGCGCCGGACCCTTCCTCCCATGTCCTCTGGAGACCACATAGAGCATTATTGCCACCGCATGTCCCAGGTTCAGCGCCCTGTATGACGGAGACGTGTCGATGGTGGTGGTGACATCGCACATTTGGATTTCCTCGTTGGTGAGCCCGGTCGTGTCTCTCCCGAACACCAGGGAGGACGAAGCCGAAGCCTCCAGCAGCGCCCTGACGCCATCAGGCTTCACTGTCCTTCGGATGACATTCGATTTCTTCGTAGCACGCACGGCGGTCGTCGCGACCAATAACTCGTTCTCCTGCCTGACCCTCTTCAGAGAAACAATCTCTGCATCGTCCAGCACCGACGCGGCGTGCGACGCATAGACCGCCGCCGCCGATATGTCGACCTGCGGGTTGACAAGGTACAATTTCCTGATTTCGAAGTTCTTCATCAGTCGCGCCGTGTGGCCGAGGTTCACGGGATAGTGGGGCTCTACAAGTGTCACCGAGACGCCTTCGGGGACCATGCTGCGGCCTACTTGCGGGAGGATAAATCTCTCGCTGAAGGTCGCGTCCTGCAGATCTCATAGACCTCTTCGGGGGCGAGGAAGTAAACCCGTCTTCCGCCGTACCCGGCTTCAGTCCCCCTAAGACCGACGCGCGCCAAGGCCGAGGGGACCTCCCGTCTCCTCAGGGAGAAGAGCTTCTTGATGCGCGAGACTTCGTCATCATTGAGCCTAGTCTTGGGTTTGAGGCTCACCATCAGAGAGTTGACCCTTGGGGGAGGCTGGAACGCCTCCCTTCTCACCCTCCCCAACTCGTTGATTTCCGAGGAGATCTGGGCGATTGCTGAAACGGCCCTGTAGTCCCTGTGCCCAGGAGGCGCGGTGATTTTCCTCACGAAGTCCTCCTGAAGGAGGACAATCGCCCTGCCGTACTCGACGTGGCTAATCCACTCCACGAAATCCTGCGACCTCGAATAGGGGAGGCTCGACACCAGCACGTCGAAGGAGGGCCTCGCAAGAAAACCGTCGGCGAGGTGTATCACTGCGCCAGTTCCCTTGACTTTCGCCAAGGTCTTCCTGTGATTCTCCGGGTCAACCTCGTATCCATCCAGCCTAGCGCACAGTCCTGCCAACCTCTGTGTCAGGACTCCCTCACCAGTCCCAATTTCGATGACCGACTCAGTCTTCTTCACCATCGCGACTGAGACCATCCGCTGAACCACGTCGGGGTCGGCGAGGTAGTGCTGACCCAAGCTGTGCCGTTTCATTTCTTGACGAACAGGCTGATTCTGGAGCCCCCAGAAAGCTCCTCAACAATCCTCTTAGCGACCATTTTGGAAGGTTCTCGCAGGCCGACGCGATTCTGGATGTCCTCGAAACTGACGAACGGCTGTTTCTCTCGTATGGATATGATCTCCCTCATGAAGGTCTTGCCTATCCCGGGGATTAGCTCCAGTCCGTGCAGCCTTGGTGTCAAAGGCTGGAGCTCGTTAAAGTATGCAACGTACTTGGCCTCGTTGGCCTTCACGAGGTTTTCGACGACTGCGGGAAGCGCCCCTTTGGACTCAGAAGTGAGCTCTTCGAAGGTGAGCTTACCGAGGACGCTGATTATCTTCTCGCGCCCCTCCTTGCCAATCTTGACCTTATCGCCCACATCGAAGCCTTGGTTCTCCATGGCGAGAAGCTCGAGCAGGGTAAGCCTCTCTTCGCCTATCGCCTGCACAACGGGGCCCTCTCTCCCCTTGATCACAACGGACTTTCCTCTGGGGAGGAAGTCAAGCACGTAAGCGAACTCCTCGTATTTCTTGTCGGCCGAAAGCATTTTCCGGAGAAGACACCTCCAATGGATGCACTATAATGAGCAGGGTTCCTCCGAACGCAAAAGCGTCCCTATGTGCATGCGATTTCCCCCTGGTGCCTCTTTTGTGCGAAGGCCGGCTTCGTATTTAATGCTTAGCAGTTGACGGCTCCGAATGCAGTATCTTGAGTATCTTCTCAAGAGTCTCCGTTGGCAGAAGCTTCCTCCAGCCTGAGGTGAAAGTCCTTAGCTCCTCCATGGACTTAGGCATCACGTTCACGAGCTCCACTGCCTCCTCCTCGCTCAGGCCGCAGTCGGTCTCCAGCTCCCTCCGGAGCTTCTTGGCCCCTTCCGCGGCCGTCTTCGAGAATTTCGAGGTGTAGTCAAGGGTCCTCTTTTGAATCTGGTCCGCCTTCTCGACGTCCATCTTCTGAAGAATCTGCCCCGCCTCGGGAATCGAGAGTACCTTCTTGGCAGGCTTTTCCGACATCAACTGGCCTCCAAGGGAACGATGTGCTCCTTCCTGGCTATCAGAGTCTTTACCTTGTCTCCGACGGGGACATCAAGGGTCACCACTCTTCTGTCGACCTCCTTCACTACGCCCACCAGCCCGTTGAACCGCCTGTGGGGCATCCCTTTCACCTGGGAGGGGTCTATCTTGATAACCACCCTGTCATTTGGTTCGTATTCTCTCAGGAGACTGGTCAACCCCCTCTTCTTCGAGGACCTCAGAAGCGACCGAGTCCTTCTCCTATACCCGTGTGACTTTGGCAAATCCGAATTCCCCAGTTTCCTTGACTTCGCGGATGTCGAAGGTGCGGCATCTGACCTCAGTTTTTAAGACTTCCGACACGGAAGGTGAGACGAGCTCCCCACTGACAAACCTCTTGACCGGAAGCCCTCCGTCAAGCACAGCTTCTATCGTAAGTATCCTCCCACGTCTTCTGGCCCGCGCGAGGTAGACCGTCTTCATGGTCGGCCTTTCATGGGGCCGTTCGAACCTGACCGTCGTCCGCCTAAAACGCCTTCGAATCTCAGAAAGTTCCTCCACGCCGACGTTTTTCGCCGACGTGGCCTTGATTAGGGTTCTGAATCTGAACGATGGTAGGTTCACTGGTTTCGACGGGAGCATCCTCCCTCTCGAGACCGCGATGAGGCCCCCCTTGACCCTCATCCGAAACTTCTTGGGCAACCTCCTGGTGACAGGGTTCTTCACTTCTACAATGAACGGCCTGCCTGGCGGGTAAACTCTGCTATCCTTGTCTTCGCTACCCAGCCAAGTGAACTTCATTCTGTCGCTCCCGCAAGCTTGAGCAAACTTCTTCCATAGTTGCTCTTCGACACTGGGACCTCGTTCGAACCCAGTCATTATGCACGTTACGCACCCTCTGCCAGAGCACTCCTTGCAGAGTCCCCTCTTCTGCGCGACTCCGGGAGGCTTGGTGTATCTCCCGTAGAAGAAAAGAGATCTTGACGAGACCGCGATTCCACCGCCGGCCACATCGGCGACGACCATCAGGTCGGGCTTCGCTCTGTCGACGCTTTTGCCAACTCTCGACCTTACGCCTTCGGCAATCAGCCTCGCAGCCTGAGTCCTGATTGTTTCCTTCCCCTTGAGCTTCAGGTTGGCCCTCAGTTCATCTTCCCTTTCCTGGACCCCCTCCGGAATCGACACGCCTACAGAGAAGCTTCCGAATTCATAGCGCGCCACTTGCCGCGCGACCTCTTCCGCGGTGGGGTCTATTCGGTCCATCAAGCCTTCGCAGATGTAACAAGTCGATCCGTCTGCGACGGCCAGCTCACGAACCCCCACTCCCTGCCTTTCCGAGCAGAGGCCGCAAAGTCGATAGTCTTGCGCGGCCCTCGACGAGGTCACCCCCCACCCATGCGCCGGGCAAGTTGCCTGAAGTCGCGCCCTTTGCTCGTCTTGACAAGTGCCTTCATTTGCTTGTACCTTGAGAGAAGCTCCCTGACGTCTTTTTCACTCCTCCCCGAGCCCGCGGCGATTCTCCTGAGTCTGGAGGAGTTGATCTTGTCTGGGGTCTCTCTCTCGCCCTTGGTCATCGATTGAATAATCGACCTGTAGACTTTCACCCTGTCCTCAGCCTTGTCCAGCTCCGCTGAGTCCACTGCCCCAGAGAACCCGGGGATGCGCTCGAGTACCTTCTTTACGGACCCGAACTTCTTCATCTGGTCGAATTGGACTATAAGGTCGTCCATCGTAAGCTTCCCAGACATCACTCTCTGGACCATCTTCTCGTCGACCCCGACCTCCGCTTCACGCACCATCTCCATGAGCGCCTTCAGGTCGCCCATTCCGAGCAATCTCCCGACGAATCGTGTGGGGGTAAACTCCTCCAAGTCGTCGATTCTCTCCCCCGTTCCGATGAAGAAGACCTTCGCGCCGGTCGCGGCCGACGCCGCCAAGGCTCCGCCCCCTTTCGCCGCCCCATCGAGTTTCGTCACGATGATGCCTCCGACTGGGGATGCCTGATGAAACGCCAGGGCCTGATTGTAGCATTGCTGGCCTATGGTCCCATCAATGACGAGGAGTGTGGCATCGGGCTTAACTTCCCCTACAACGTCTTTCATCTCCTGGAGTAGCCCCTTCTCCTCCTTGTGCCTGCCTGCCGTGTCGATGATCACGAGGTTCTTCGAGCCCTCGAAGTGTTTTTTCCCTGCCTTGGCAATCTTGACGGAGCTCCTCTCCTTCTCATCGCTGTAGACCTCGACTTCCGCGGCCGAGACCAGGGTCCGCAGTTGTGCCACCGCGCCGGGCCTGAAGGTGTCCGCGGCGACCACCCCGACTTTGAATCCCCTCTTGGAATAGAGCCGCGCCAGCTTCGCCGTGGTAGTAGTCTTGCCCGACCCCTGGACGCCAAGCATCACGACAACGTTCAGCCTGTCTTTGCCGAGGCGAAGCACTCCCTCGCCGCCGAGGAGGCGGGCGAGCTCCTCGTAGAGAATCGAAACGATTTGGTCTTTCCGTGTGACTCCGCCAGGGGGCCTCTCTTGAAGCGCCCTCTTCTGGACGCGTTCAGTGACCTCGAGCGCCATCCTCACGTTGACGTCGGCCTGGATGAGGGTCCTCTGCAGGTCGCGTATGAACTCCTTGATGGTCTTCTCGTCGACCACCCCAGAGCCGACCAGCCTCTTCACGGCCGCTTGGAGGCCCTCTCTCAGTGAATCTAGCATCTGCTCCGCTGCCCCTCGCTTCGGTATTTATTGTCTTAACCTGACTAGCATCGGCTTTGAAACGCGTCAGGCGATGTTATATTATACCGCATCCTGCGGGCGGCGTGAAGTCTCGAGCGGCGCCTCTCATGGTTGCCGCATTGGCCATAGTTTTCTGTGCAGCGGTACTGTCGTTCGGTCCCCAACTCGCACCAGTCCACGCCCAGTCGCCACAAACCGTCCGAGTGTCCATCGTCTCAGGTGCTGCCACGCTTGGGTCGAACGCGTACTCTCCTGACACGATTACGGTTGTCATCGGCGTCAACAACACGGTTTCCTGGACGAACAACGACAACGTTGACCATACGGCGACAGGGCCCGGGTTCGATACGGGAATCATCGCCCCTGGCAGTTCCGCCAACCACACGTTCACCACGCCCGGGACATTCAGTTATCACTGCTCCATTCATCCAACCATGGTGGGAACCGTCATCGTAGCCAGTAACGCCGCCACAGCTAGCTTGTCATCTGAGACCGAAAGCAATTCGTCTGCGGCTACCCCTTCGGGGACAACGTCGGGGGGTATCCCTGAATTCCCCTATCAGTCGCTCGCCGTCGTTTTCCTTACCGCAACCGTCGTTGTGTCCTTCGTCGCGATCAGAAAGTCGTCACAAGTCAGATGACCCGGCCGGCCCTCTCCCTGGGCCAAATGGAACCAAGCCGAGGCGCTTCGAGACAATTACATCATCATCCGAAACCAACCGGTGTCAAGACTCCTACTGTCCTAACCACCAGACTCAGTCCTCGATGGACTCCGTTCGCGGCGGACTCGGCGACGTGATTCGTCAAGCCATCAAGTTGAGCACTATGATTTTGAGATTCATATCGATGGATTTCTCCTTCGGACTGCTTAAAATGGTGGCCAATATTTTGCCGAAAAAGGAATAAAATCATGCCACGCAATTCAATGAAAAATAACAAAACATGGATCGCATTGTCTTCAATCTTAGCGATGCTCTTACTATCCCCAATTCTCTCGGCCTCGGCAGCTGCCTCGACAGGGGGGGCGCTCCCTCTCAGTCACTCTTCGATATCCGGCTCGCCAGCAATATCCGACCCTCCGCTGAGCCCGACTCCGCTGTATGCCATCTCGGGTGACTACAGCTATCAAGCGGCTGGCGCCGCACTCAGAGATCAAGGCTACGGCACAATCACGGTGACGTACACAGGGTCCCTCGTCAAGGCCTACCTAATCTGGACGACTCTTGACGACACCTTGCCTGGCAATCCCACCCTACCGGCGACAGCCGCAGACGCCGACGGCTCAATCAACGGTCATGCCATAACAGGAGTGTCGCAGGGCACCGACGTGAGCCCCTGCTGGCCTTCCTCGAACATCTTCGCGTACGCTGCGGACGTGACTCCGTACGTCACGAGCGGGGCAAACTCGCTCACCGGGTTCGCTTCTGGCGACTCTTCCGGCGGAGACCCATGGTCTGACTCGTACGTCTCACCTGCAGCCGAAGGCGCAACCCTGATCGTCGTAACGACAGGCGCCACTTCGAACGACATCTACCTGTACACAGGAACTCAGACAAACTTCGAGAACCCAATCACGAGCACCTTCACCTACGGGGCAGCCGACGCGACGACAGCGACAACCACATACATAGTGGGCGACGGACAGTTCCCGGGCAATTACGCGGTCTGGAACGGCGTAACGATCGACTCGAACGCATTCCCAGGCAGCGACCCGAAGGCGTCGTCGGCCACGTGGAGCAACGGCAACCTGTGGGACACAAAGACGTACTCCGTCTCTGTAGCCCTGGGCTCGACTTCGGCGACAGCACAAATCGGAAGCGGCAGCGGTGACTGCATCACCTGGGCAGGACAAGTCCTCAGCATTCCCTCCATAGTTCCAATCACAGGAGTTCCTCAGTTCGGCCTCCCGGCGACGATAATCGCACCACTTCTGGCAGTACTCCTGCTAGCACTCCGACCTGTGCTCCTGCGCAAGTCTACACCACAAATGTGAGATTCCAGCCTTAGGCGGAACTCACAATCCCCCTGTTTTGATTAGACCCTACCTCCTTGCCCCTCGTTCCAAGTCCACTGACCGAGACCAGTTGAGGGGGCAGGGTGTAGGAGGTTATGTCGTCCCATGCAAGTCTTATACTCGCTCCCCCTGGCTTCGACAGGCGACGTCCAACGAGAATCGGCGCACTCTTCTCAGGAGGCAAGGACTCTACCTACGCCGCCTACTTGGAGTCGAAGCGCAATGAGCTTGTGTGCGCGATTACGGTTTTCCCTAGGTCTGACATGTCGTACATGTTCCACTTCCCCAACCTGAAATGGACCCGCCTTCAGTCCGAGGCAATGGGAGTCCCCCAGGTCACAGAGGAGACCGCGGGTCGGAAGGAGGAAGAACTCGCTGATCTGACCCGGGCGATTCACAGAGCTAAGACTGAGTATCAGATTGAAGGAGTCTGTACCGGGGCGCTTGCGAGTGTTTACCAGAAGAGTCGTGTAGAGAGAATCTGCAGCACTCTCGGGCTACAGTGCGTCTCTCCTCTTTGGGGGGCCGAACCGGAGTCTTATCTGCGCCAGCTTGTCTCTGACGGGTTCGTCTCGATGGTGGTCGGCGTTTCCGCCATGGGGCTCACCGAAGACTGGCTGGGGAGGACCCTTGACCACGAGGCGGTGGAAGAGCTCGTAGCCTTGGGGAAGAAGTTCCGATTCCATGCTGGTTTAGAGGGTGGTGAGGGAGAGACGTTCGTCCTTGACGCTCCTTCGTTCGCGAAAAGGGTCGAGGTACGCTCAGGGGTGAAGCACTGGAGCGGGGACGCTGGATACTACGAGATTGCCGACGCTGCGCTGGTCACGAAGCCTAGGCCGAAGGCGCGGGGGGCCTCGTCCCAAGGACAAGGTCGACAGTCATCAGGTGCCCGCCCCTGATCACTTGCAGTACCACGGTCTGGCCAGCGGTCGCGTACTCGGCCAAGTACGAGGAAAGGGAGTCCGTGTTGATGATTTTCGTCCCGTTTACCGAAATGATGATGTCCCCCCCGATTGCGTAACTCACTCCTTGAACCTCTTGGGTCCTTGCCCCTGCGCGAAGTCCCGCCCTGTCTGCGGGTCCGCCCTGAGTAAGGTTCTGAATCAGCACGCCGTAGGTCACGTTGGTGTTCTGAAGCTGCGCGAGCTGATAGTTCATGTCCACGCTCGTGATTCCCATGAATGGATGCATATCGTAACCTCCGGTCGCCACCAGAAACGGCAGCTCTCTCACAATCGTGTCGGACGGAATGGCAAAGCCTACTCCCTGCGAGCTCGCGACGACGGCCGTGGTGATGCCCACGACGGCGCCGCTGGCGTCAAGAAGCGGACCTCCTGAGTTTCCTGGGTTTATCGGGGCGCTGAACTGTACGACGTTGGCGATTGCGAAGTTGCCCGCCAGGGACTCAGATATCGTCCTCCCCAGTTGGCTAACGATGCCGTAGGTCATGGACCCAGAAAGGCCGAACGGATTCCCGATGGCGACCACAGGCTGGCCCACGACCAGTCGGGATGAGCTGACGATTTGAAGCGGGTGGAACTCGAACGAGGGCGCAGTGATGCTGAGCACCGCAAGGTCACTATATCCATCGCTGCCGACAACGGTGGCCGGATACGCATCGCCGTCTTGGAAGGTGACCGTGACATCGGTGACTCCCCTGACAACATGGAAGTTCGTGACAATGTAGTGGGCTCCAGAGAGGTCGGTCACGAAACCTGAACCGAGAACCGTCGAGTTTGCGAACCCGGAACCCTCAACCCCCTGAACAGTCACAACGCTGGCAGAGTCTTGCTGGTAGATTGCGATCGGGTTGAGCGCGATTATGCTGGCGTTGGATGCTGGTGCCTGCGATGTCAACTCCCTCTGCAGGTTGGCATTCTGAGCTTCGAGGGCGTCGACCAGCGCCTGCTGGGAGGTGGACGCGCTCGGAGGCGTCCCGAAATCAGAAATTGCGTAATACGTCAACAAGGATGCAAGCAGGACGGCCACCAGCAGCAACGCCCAGTAGGCGCCTCCGGCGCCTCTGTGTACTTGCATGTTCTTCGACGCCAGTCAGCGCCCCCACAAAAACCCTATGCTGAAAGCGCGGTCCGGCGGAATCCTTCCGTAGGGTAGCGGCAACCCTAATCGACGTCCGCAGCGGCGCGGGCGGCTTCACAGGCTCTGCTAGTGAAGTTGCACCTACCGGAGGAGTTGAGGCCTAAAGAGACGTATCGGTTGAACCCGTCAGGGAAAACTGTTGCGACGGTGTCGTAGTCCCTCAGCAGCCTCTTCGCTACGAGGAAGTTGGCGCCAGACGAGACTCCGACGCAGTAGCCGTGATTCCTCTCTATCGACTTTGAAGCATCCACCGCGTCATCGCTCCTGACTCTGACGACATCGTCGATTATGGGGTCGAGCCCTCTTTTCTTGCCCTGTATGATTCTGGGAATGAAGCCGTCGCCGATTCCCTGAATTTCGTGCGGTCCAGGGGTTCCTCCGCTCATTACTGCAGACTCGTCAGGCTCGATTGCCACGACGTGGACTTCGGAGTTGACCTCGCGCAGGGCCTTGGCGACCCCCATGAGTGTCCCGCCAGTTCCCACTCCCGCAACGAAGGCGTCTGCGACTTTAGACTCGGCCTTCAACTGCCGAATGATTTCCTGCCCAGTCGTTCTATAGTGGCATTCGACGTTGAGCTCGTTCTCGAACTGGTTCGTGCTAAAGTGCCGTCCGTCCTTGGTCATCTCGTCTCTGATTCGAATTCCTTCCAGGAAGCTGCCTTTCGCAGAGCAGAGAACGAGTTTCGCCCCGTAGCTTCTGATTAGCCTCTTGCGCTCGTCTGTCATGTTGTCGGGCATTATTATCACCGCATCGTAGCCCTTCTGTTTCGCATACCAGCTCAAAGCTATGCCAGTGTTGCCGCTGGTGGCCTCAACCAAAGTCATGCCTTTCCTTAGGAGGCCCCGCTTTTCGCTTTCATCGACGATGAACTTGACCATTCGATCCTTGATGCTTCCAGTGGGGTTGACACATTCGAGCTTGGCATAGACTCCCTCGAGCCTAACCAGAGGGGTATTCCCGACTTCTGCCAAGCTCTCCTGCTTCATGAAGCAATAAGACGCGCTTGTGGCTAATTAACGTTCGACCTAATTCCCGCCCACGGGTGACCGGTCGTTGGCTAACGAACACGTGCCTTTGGATAAGGCTATATTCCCAGGCGCCACGTGCAGTTCGCTCTAGATGAAGGGATTCGGAAGAGCCGTCTGAGTTCCACGATGAAGACACCAAACCACAGATAGAGCGCTAGTCTCCGAGTCCCAACCAATTCTGGCAGCCAATTTGATTGCGCGGTCATCGAAATCACGAACGATCGTTCAGGATGGTATGCGCAGACCTACGGAACAAGACCGCCAGCAGCGACTGGTACGCGTTGCAGGTTCCCCCTTTGACCAAGGAACATCGAATGTCTTGGTAAGTCAGGAAAGCTTCAGAAGTGACTGCCTGGCCGCTCCAAGCAGTGGCAATCCGGCTCACTCAGGAGCAGGTCAATTCGTGGCGGCTGTCTAAGCACCACCTTATCCGCAGGGCCAGCAGAAGAGAACTCGCAAGTGTAGTCTCCACCGTCTGCGGGATACAGGCGCAGGTCTTGCCCGCAGCTGGGCTGGCGGTACGGGCCCGAGTCGAGGGTGTGAATCAGCAGGACTTCCTTGACGCTCTTTGGAAGGATCACACACTGGTAAAAACCTGGTGCATGCGCGGTACCCTGCACATTCTGGCATTCTCAGATCTCCCGTTGTACGTAGCCGCTCTGCGGACGAAGCTGGAAGAGACCAAGACCTGGCTGAAGAGGGATGGGGGAGTCACTCCTTCCGAGGTGGACGCCATAGCCGAAGAAATCACGCGGGCGCTGGCAAGGGGAAGGTTGAGCCGTGAAGAACTGTCGCGTGAGGTGGAACGTCGGCTGAGTCTAAGTCCCGGAACGAGGGAGTACCTCAGGTCGCCATGGGGGGTGCTTCTCCGACCGGCGGCTTATCAGGGCGGGCTTGCGTTCGGGGAGGGCTCAGGGTCTAAGGTGACGTTTGTGGGGCCTTCGAAATGGGTTCCCCGCTGGGTCGAACCTCCGACCGACGAAGCCTTCGCGGCGCTGTTCCGTAGGTTCCTCCATTGCTACGGTCCAGCAACGACGACGGACTTCGCCCGCTGGTGGGGAAGCCTCCGAAACATGGACGGATCGGTCCTCCAGGCCGCGGAGGACGATCTGGAGGAGGTCAACTTCAAAGGCCGTAAAGGCCTGATGCTCAGACATGACGCCGAAGAGGCGAGCGGTGTCGATGCTCCTAGCGGAGTCCGGCTGCTCCCGAGTTTCGATTGCTACGCCATGCATTATG
>Ga0187780_10001207_pt1 | contig 19488 bp, 15 predicted proteins | sample 1015_Q2_SP10_20__FD_132429 | JGI IMG/M metagenome (GOLD analysis project Ga0187780, IMG submission 132429) | Tropical peat soil microbial communities from peatlands in Department of Meta, Colombia - 1015_Q2_SP10_20_MG | ecosystem: Environmental > Terrestrial > Soil > Wetlands > Peat | place...
GCGAGACCGAGCATCTCCGATCGTGATCTGGTCTGTCCGCCGATATCGTTGATGACTTGCTTAGGGACGAATGCTATGGGTTTTTCCAGCGCAAGTGCCGCATCAATGATCCCACGCTCATCCGACTTCAGATATGCGGTTCCAATGATCTTGACGTCCTGCACAGATGCCCGCAACTCGTCCAAACCGGCGTAAATCGCTTTAAGGACGACGGCTTTGTCTACACCTTTCCGCGTTCCTATGCCGATGGCGAGACGATTACCTTCTTTACGCGAAAGAATGCTGACATCATCATCCACAATGACGATTTTCGGGCCACTTAAGTGCACTATTTCTCTTGGCCTTTGGAGCAGCGAAACGTTAACTGACTTGGTGGATTCCCGATTTATCACTTTTCGATTCAACGTATCCGCAACAGCCTCTACACTCTCGATATCGTTGACTTCCGTCGCGGTTGAAATGACAGGAAGCCGCACAACCCCTCTGTCGAAGAGCTCACGCGCAATCGCGTTTGCGCCGTGATGGCCGCCAAGCATCGGAATGGCGTAGAGTAACCGGTCATCTACAGCCACGACTGGCGAATCAAGCCATTTATCTCTGAGAAGTGGAGTTACCTCCCTGAGTATGATGCCGGTAGCCATCAAAGCGACGACCGCATCGTGTCGACGGAAGGCGTTTTCAAAAGCGTTCTTTTGATAGACAACGACGTCTCCTCCGATCGCTGATTGGACACGTTCGGCTCGATCGATATTCCTATCAAAGCAAATGATCGCAACGCTCAAATCTTTGGGGAGTATAAGTAAGACCTCCGTTGGCCTTCTGAAACGAGCTCCTTACCGATCAAAATGATGGCTGATTTTGTAATTCCCGCGTCGCGGGTTCTCGCGCTGATATCTGCAACGGTCCCCCGGACTACGATCTGATCGTCCCACGAAGCGTGATAAACAACGATTACCGGAGTATCAGGCTCGTATCGTACCCGCTGCATAATATCGGAAATCTTATCGGCACCGAGCAAAATCGCCATCGTAGGTCTGAACTCTGATAGCTCGGCCAGTAGATCGCGATCCAGGGTCTTCCCCGCTGGCCGAGTGATGACGAGCGTTTCGCTCGTTAGTTGCTGGCCGAGCACCGCCGCCGAGGCAAATATCGATGAGACGCCCGGCACTATCTCGTATTCGATATCAAATGGTTCTAAAGCTCTTATTTGTTCGCGTACTGCGCTGTAGAGTGCTGGATCCCCACTGTGAAGCCTCACAACTCGGAGGCTTTTTCGTGATGCTTCGACAATCAACTCCGTCGTTTCCTCGAGCGTTAAGCCGTAACTATCTATTGTGATTCCGTTGGCGTGCCGCAAAAGCTTGGTATTTACCAATGAACCGGCGTAAATAATCACGTCCGCCTGCTCGATGAGCCTCTTGCCTTTCACGGTAATTAAATCCGGATCGCCTGGCCCAGCTCCAACGAAATACACCTTCATGTCCGTTTACCGTACATTATGCTGAAATACGCGCCCTTTGCGGGAAACTCTGTTTCATAGAGCCGTTCATCTTCGGTGAACGCCTTTTCGAGCAGTAAGAGATGCGAAAATCCTTTCTGTCGAAGCGCCCCGGCAACTTCCCGCGGTTTCGTTGCTTTGAGCACTAACGCCGATTTTATGACCGATTTATCCGACACCACAAATGATGCATCGACCGATTCATCTAACCGTGATAGGCACGCCGTGACAGCACTGACTCCTGGTATCGTTTCGATCCGAATGTGCGGCTTGTGTGTTTTCATCATCTTGGCGAGATGCGTAAACGTGCTGAAAACATTCGGATCTCCTAACACTGCAAACGCCGTCGGCCCGGTGCCGGCATAGCGTGATATTGTCTCCATATTTTGCAGCCACGCGCTCTCAAGCTGTTTATGGTCATAGGTCATCGGAAAATCGAGGACCTCCGGATCGGCGTACGGCTTCGCGAGCTCATACGACAGCTGTCCAGGAACAAATACCTTTGTCGCTGACTTTAAGACGTCCACGGCTCGTAACGTGAGCAAGCGTGGGTCTCCGGGGCCAAGCCCAACGCCAATTAACACGATCCCACCACCATAAACACGGGATTGTAAAACCGTAATCCAGTAAGACCCTCGAGCTGATATCCTTTCGCTATGTTGATAAGCAGTACCTCCTCGTAAATGCCGATCTCTCTCATATACCGGATTACCTCTGCGGCACGTTCCAGTCGCGCAGCATTGAGGACGAGGCGTTTGCAGTGAGGAATAAGGAAGTTAATGGTGCCCCTAAAATTTGTAGTCCCACCTATAAACGCCTTATCGATGACATCCTTATAAGGTGCTAAGATTTGAGGAGCTTCTCCTAGAAGCAGCGTCATTGCGCTTGAAGTGCGCGACTCCTCGAAGTTTTTGCGAGCCACTTCTACAGATTGCACTCGCTTGTCGACCGCAATTATCTTATCGGTGCGCTGTGCAGCCGCGATGGAGACGGTTCCGGTGCCGCAGCCGATGTCGACGAACGTCTCACCGTATTGTATTTCAAGCTTTTCCAAGGCGATCGCGATGATTTCAGCTTTTGTTGGGCCGGCACGTAGCATCAGTTTGGGCACTCCTTGGGTTTCGTAGTCTATCAGGTATGCACTTGCATAAATAAATTGAGTATGGGCGAGAAAGGCGCCATGCAGTTCGCGTACGGCCGCTACATCGTACAAATATCTTTAAGTCATTTCAGAAGAATAAATACATGAGAAAGAACTCCTTCTCCCGGCTCGTTCTACGCAAAATTATTTCCAGCGGATTGTTGTTACCGAGCGTACTCCCATGTCAGATCGCACTCGTAAAGAGCGAACAGTGGATTCATTGCATCCTCGTGTCAAAGAAGCCTTTGCGCATCGATTCAGTGGGCTTACAGAAGCGCAAGAGTTGGCTATCCCCCAAGTGCTAGAGGGACACAATGTACTCCTTATCGCGCCCACCGGAACGGGGAAAACGGAAGCAGCTATGTTACCGTTGTTTAGCAAGCTTCTCGCACTTCCCCGCAGACAAGGCATAAGTGCTCTCTACATAACCCCATTGCGGGCGCTGAACCGGGATATGTTGGCTAGGCTCAGTTGGTGGGCTGAGGAACTCCAGATCTCAATCACCGTTCGACACGGAGACACGCCTAAACATGAGAGGAGGCGACAGACCCTAAACCCTCCTGATGTGCTTATCACCACGCCTGAGACGCTTCAAGCGATCCTTATGGGAAAACGTCTTCGCGAGAACTTGCGAAATTTGAAATTCGTCGTTGTCGATGAAATCCATGATGTTGCGAGCTCAAAGCGAGGAGCACAGTTAGCTTTAGGACTTGAACGCTTAGCTGACTTGGTCGGTAATTTCCAACGCATAGGCCTTTCTGCGACCGTCGGCAGTCCTTGCGAAGTGGGACAGCTGGTCGTCGGTGCGGCAAGGTCGGTCTCTGTTGTCGAGGTTTCGGCTGCGAAGCTGTTTGATTTCGCAGTCGTTCAGCCAGAAACGAACGCTGCTGATGATATGCTTGCGCGCAAACGGATGATCGCGCCGGAACTTGCAAGTCACGCTAGACTCGTGCGCGATATCGTCGGCAAACACAAGTCGACGCTTATCTTTGTGAATACACGGCAAGCAGCTGAGGCCTTGGGCTCTCTTTTTCGCGGCACGCATATCGGCGTGCATCACGGCTCGCTATCAAAAGAGGCACGCATAGAAGCAGAAAACGAATTCAAGGCAGGAACTAAAAGAGGCTTAGTTTGCACGTCGTCAATGGAATTAGGCATTGACATAGGCGATGTTCAACACGCCGTACAATATAGCTCTCCGAGGGAAGCGACGAGATTGCTTCAGAGAATAGGACGCGCAGGACACAAGATAGGAGAAAAATCAGAAGGAACTATCATCGCAACGCACCCCGATGACGTTATGGAATCATGGGTGATCACCAGTCGAGCCAAGAACAACAAGATTGAAGCCGTTTCCGTTGATTCTGAGGCTCTGGACGTTCTCGCAAATCAGCTCTGCTTCATGACTTTAAACGCGCCGATATCAGTTGGGCGGGCACTAAAGATCGTAAAAGGCGCGTATCCGTATAGAAATCTCACGCTTGAGAAATTTGTTGAGGTGATAAAGCTCCTACAACGGCAGAAGTTGTTACGGGTTGAACGGGAAGGCACCGACGCTGTTATTAGAAGGATGGGAAAGACGCGTCGGTACTGCTACGAGAACCTTTCGATGATCCCTGACGAGAAGACGTATTCCATTTACGACACGATCAACGGGAAATGGATAGGCACCCTCGACGAGACGTTCGTTATCGCTTTTGCTGAGCCTGGGGCCGTTTTTATCACAAAAGGAGAGATCTGGCGAATTTTAGAAGTCGACGAAGATCGAGTAAAGGTAGAGCCTGTGGACGGCTCCACTGGAGAGATCCCGAGCTGGGTTGGCGAGCAGATCCCCGTCCCTTACGACGTCGCCACACAGGTCGGGAGGCTTAGGGAACAAATAGCGTGCTCCCCTAGCGACATCGCGACGCGTGAGTTATTGGAGGCATATCATACCGATGCGCACGCGGTCCGCGAGGTGGTAACTCTAATACATCGACAGAAGGAATTTGCCGTTCCAACCGACAAGAGGATCGTCGTCGAGGTCGACGGTAAGACCGCCCTCATACACGCTTGCTACGGCCACAAGGTGAACGAGACGCTTGGACGCGTCATCACGTCATTGCTCGCTGCGCGCCTAGGTGCAAGCATCGCGGTGGAGGTGAATCCGTACTGGATACAGCTCGAGCTTCCGAACACACTGAGCGCACCATCAATTGCTTCGCTGCTCCAGCAGGTGAAACCAGAGTTTTTGAAGCCACTAATTGAGATTACTTTGAAGCACAGCATGCTGTTGAAATGGAAGTTAGTACACGTCGCGCGTAAATTCGGCGTCGTTGAACGCGACGTTGATTACAAACACCTTAACGTTAACAAGCTCGTTGATCTTCTGAGAGATACACCCGTATATCAAGAGGCGGTTAGGGATATCATTGAAGACAAACTGGATCTTGCCCGCGCGGGCGATCTGTTGAAGCGCATTCAAGAGGGGACGGTCGAGGTTCATACGTCGAAGCCCAGTCCGCTCGGCAGAGAACGACATTACGGGACAAGGGAGCTGCTGGTGACCGAGAACGCGGACAGGTCCATATTGGTAGCGCTTAAGAACAGAATAATGAACGACCGCGTCATCCTCTTTTGTCTCACCTGCAAGAAATGGAAGTCGACACGAAACGTGGCGAGCGTGCCAGAACAACCTGAATGTCCGATCTGTAATTCAAAACTGATTGCAGCGCTAAAGCCTTGGGAGAACGAAGAAGTCGTCGTTGTGAAAAAATCTGAGAATGCAAAAACACCGGATGAAAAAATACGGACACGGCGCGTGTATAGAAATGCGAACCTCGTTCTGTCTCACGGCAAGAAAGGAGTCATCGCATTGGCATCACGCGGGCTTGGCCCTGAGGCCGCGTCACGGGTTATCAGGAAAGGGCGTATAGATGAGGCGGGCTTCTATAGGGATATACTCAAGCACGAGCGACAGTACACTTTAACGCGACGCTTCTGGCATAATTAACTTCGTGTAGTCGCTTATTCTCTTCAAAAATTCCAGCCAAACCTCGCGTGTATCTGATGACACGTTTATATAAGACAGCTCAAATACAGACTAGCATGAGCGCTCTCACAGAGGCTTCTGAGTTAACCCGACAGCGACTCGATATCATCCAGGAACTTCAGGATATACGGGGCACTGAGATCATTTGCTACGTTACCGGGGACCGGCCGACCAACGCCAACATTCCCGGTATGCTCAGCCAGGTCTCTCAGGAACACCTCCGTTTCATATATGACCACTTAGATCGTTTGGGGCCGATAGATCACCTGGATTTATTCATTTATACTCGAGGAGGCGACGCTGATGTGCCGTGGCCAATGGTCAACTTCATTCGCGAGTTCACCTCTAAGTTCTCTGCTTTGGTACCATACCATTGCCACAGTGCGGGAACGCTCATTTGCCTCGGGGCAGATGAGATTTTGATGGGGAAAGGAGGTACACTGAGCTCTGTTGATCCGACTACCGCGAATCAATTCAATCCACGTGATCCGTTGAATCCGGCTATCCCGCTTGGCATCAGTGTCGAGGATGTGACGGCGTACATCACTCTTGCGCGCGAGGCGGCGAAGATCAGCGAGCAAAACAATATAATTGATGTCTTCAATGAGCTTTCAAAACAAGTACATCCGCTCGCCCTTGGAAATGTGTACCGGCAACATACACGTATACGGATGTTAGCGACGAACCTGCTTAAGATTCACATGCGTGGTGAGAAAAACGAGTCAAAAGTGACGCAAATAGTCGAAATAATGACAGAGAAGCTATACACGCATACGCACTTCATCAATCGACGCGAAGCTCGAAAGGTGATAGGCCTGAACGTGCGCGATCCGGAAGATAAGGTTGAGAGGCTCATGTGGGATCTCTTTCAGAACTACGCTGCCGATATGCAGCTGCACGAGCCTTTTGACCTTAACATGTTTATCGGCGATGAGACTTATAAGGAGGGCGTGGTTAGGGGCGCCTTCATCGAAAGCTTGGACACAACAGACGTATGGGGGTCTGTATTCGGGGTATCGAAAACGAAAGCCGTTCCGCCGAATCTGCCAGTGCCGCTTTCCCCGGAGCGTATGCAAGCCCTTCAGGGGTTGCCTTTCAAGATCGATGTCAATATACTGAAGGTGGGCTGGGAAAGAGCAGTGCGAGACAAGCGCGCGCAATAAGCAGAACTACTTCTGCAAAGTCGAGAGCTTTGACCTTTTAGGGAATCATTCGATCCAATCTAAAGCCGCTCTATATGAGCTTCAGCGCTATATACCCGACGATTACGATTACTATCCCGATTATGATCAATCCTACTATGGTCTTGATGATTACATCAAAGACGTGGAGCCAACCGCTAAATGCTAGCATAGGAAGTATCAAACTTCCGATCCACCACCCCAAAAGGAGAAAGAGAATGATTATGACAATAATTACCACGACTAATAACGCTGATATGAGCGAGTCCTTAAATGCCACCAAAACCCTCCTGTGAAAGCGGATAGGCCACAGCTTCGATTAGTGCTTCTAATCTAAAAATGTTTCTATATCGAATCGAGATTTCACGGTCTTACCTACCTCATTCCTACGTTCCGCACGCCCTGGCGCAATTACTGGGCTCGACCAGAGCCGGTCAGGCTGATCGAGAGACGGATGCGTTCGAAGCACAATGAGCACTTTGCATCTCGCCCCGGCGACATCGTAGTTTTCGAAGTTGCGCGAAGAAGTAATTGTTTCGTTCGCTTCCGCACCGGACTAGATCAATTAAAAGGATTGGTTCGTTTACGATCGAAAATGGTTGCAAAAAGCCGATGCGTGAAACCAGAGGATTTATCTATGAGCATCTATTAATAAACATGAGTCATTTTTGAGGTGGTACAATGTTAATTCTACAAGTATCTCCGCAACTGCCAAGCAACCTGCAGATCTCACAGAGTACCGGCATCATTATTGCGCTCGGTTTGGCCGTTTTGGTGATCATTATTGCCATAGCGTTAGTATTAAGAGCCCGCCGACGGAGCATGCCAGAAGGAAGGACCGTGCAGCCTACCAGACGGGAAGTGAGCGAAACGAACGAGATGGCGGGTTTTGAGCCAGAAACGGCTAGATATAGCGAGGCAACAACGACCATACCTCTTGCGGAGGAACCCCACAAAGAAGCGTATACCGCACCATCGACCGTTCCCATCTCATCAGATGAATCCTTTGCGCAATCCGATGCTGAACACACGCCAGAGGAGCTCTCTACTCAGGAGTCAGGGGAATCAATTGATGTGACGACCCTAAAAATGCCTCAAAGAACGACGAAGATCATCAAGGGAAACGTAAATATCGCCGCGGTCACGGCTAGTGCTGATCAGGCAGCAGATATCCACAGCGAGCTCGTCGATTTGGGCTATAGTGAGGCAATCACGCCTAGTGAAGCGGTTATTGACGAAGCAAGCCTGAAAGCAAAAATCGCAGAGGTGAGAGATGATCTCGACTCGAACGAAATGCTGAGCATTATATTGCTCAAATGCATCGACATCGCAAAATCTCTGAACCAAAAAAGCGATCTGATATGGCTCCAGCGTGAGGCATTCGGCTCTACGGAGTGGGACGATAGCATGTACATACATATCGGCGATCAGACGCTGTTCCCAGCATATCGACTCATGAGCGCTAAGATGTACTTGAGCTACACACGCGAGGACGACGAGTTTCCAACAATTGAGGAATACACAATACCTGTCTTCGAAAACCGTTCTATTTACGCGCTGGAAAAAATGATAGAAGCCGCTAACATAGCGAATCAAGACTATATTGTCCTAAACACACCGGCTCCCGCTGAATGGCCTAGCACTGTCTCGCTAGGAGAGTTAATACCGCTTACGATCGCGCTACGAGACTACTTGGACATATTGTATGAAGTGAAAAAGCGGGTATATGATTTTATAAGGTCGCGATAACACCAATTCGCGCGTCGGTGGCCATTCTCTGTGCCCGCAAATTCTAGGACTGTGCTGGGTGCGAACCAACACATTTTCAAAAGCTATTTATAAGTCTGCCCAGTCACCTATTAAGCAGGCCTCTCGTTAGACACTACCTAGGGACCGAGGACTGATGACGTGACGAAAGGGGGCTCGTGCCGCAGAATAACTTCCGTACTTCTCATATCGTTTCTGTTAGCGTCGTTACTGGTCCCACTATGCGTCAACGCGCAACCATCGCTTAGATTGAATCCTGCAAAGCACGATCTAACGCCTCTCTCAGGGCATACCGTTTCCTCATCTGAAGTCGTGAAGGACAGCGTCTCTATTTCTGGCAAAACAGATCCTGGTTCGAGCATTCTCATCAAGAAGACTATATTTGGTTTCACTAGCAAAACTACTATCCCTGTGAGTCCGAGCGGTTCCTTTGCAGCCAATGTAGCGATTGAGATAGGCCCCGGGTTTACGCAAGGAGTTGAACGCGGGGATATTAAGCTGGCGGTCGCCGCGGTCAGGGGTACGGGTGCTAGAGAGGTGAATGTACCTCTCGTAAGCCAAACGTCTGGAACCGTCGCACCGCTGCACGCTGGGGCGGTGTTAAATGACGGTACCCCGGGCTATCCGCATACGTTCGTTGCTTACAACAACCCCTCGCTCTTTGCTATGGGACGGTACCAGGACGATACGGGCAAGACCGTTCAGACAACGAGAGATGACGTCGCCGCACAACTAGCTAAATTCAGCGCGGTATCGTTGCATTATACCGATAACGCAAGCAGCATCGCTTTGATTAAGCAAAACAATCCAAACGTCAAAGTGTTCGCTTACATAAATGTGATGTGTTGCTACAAATCACCCGATCCGAAGAGCGAATATCAAAAGATCGTTAAGCATCATCTTGGGTGGTTTTTATATCCTAACGCGGCTTCGCGCAAAAGCCACAAGAATCCTCTCGTCGCTCCAGGCTCCGAGCAAGTTATGGATTTGACCACAGGTTGGCGGGGTGAGGCGGAAAGACTCTCCAAAGCTGCACTACGCAAGGGATTCGACGGACTTTACATTGACTGCATCTGCGATAACCCGTCGCTGTGTTACGGAAAGGGGGCTTGCAATGCACCCTGTGGAAACATGCACGCTGCGTTAAACACCTATCTTGATCAGGTGCGGATAGCAGGGAAGACGAACTTTTATAACGGCCAATCTCCACTGGTCACCCATTCGAATCAAGACTTCATGAATAGAACGGCGGGATGGATGGACGAAGGATTTATCTCATACAAAGGATGGAAGCTCAGCGCGATCGATATGCCGAAATACGCAAGCGCGAGAAACAAGTTTATGCTGTTCTTTGCCCAGAACTCAAATAAGACCGTCCGACACTTTTACTTCACCTCTGCGCTGCTTTCAGACGGATACTTCTTTTACGCCCCGGCAAATACCCAATGGTTCTCAGAATACGGGACCGACTGTGGCAATCCTTCAGGACAGGCTTACCAGTTATCCGGTCATCCCGGCATATGGGCGCGTGATTATACAGCAGCGAGAGTGATCGTCAATCCGACTTCGAAGAGCGTTACCCTAAATATGCCTGGCTACGCAGATTCGAGCGGTACGGCTGTGTCCTCGGTCACTATAAGTCCCAAAGATGGCATCCTACTAACAAAGACCAGCGACTCGCTGTAATCTCTCCGTTAAGGTTTATACGACTGTAGGCTCATTCATGCATCATCGGTATACTGCAATCCACGAACCGAGTCGTGCTCGCAAGCAATGAGGTGTCCTCGGATCGTTGGACAATAGCAGAATTCGAGGAGTCAACATATCGCGACAAGATTGTCGATGGGGCGCCTGTTGAGGGAACGCGGTTGGCTACCGTTGTTGCACGGTTGGTAATTGGGCAGGCTCTGAGACCCAGGCCCCCGGTCTCCTTCTAAAAGCAAAAGCCCGAAATAGAACACAAAAGGCTAGAGATTCGTCCTTATCACTAGCTCGGCGGTTCCTCCGTTTTCAATGTACGAAGGGGCACTGGACTAGCTCCGCGGGTTCTACCATCCTCTTGTCTGCAGAATCTCTTCCTGGGGTATTTGAGTCGTGGATAGCCCTTTCATCGGCTGTCCAAGACCTTTAGCGATTTCAGCTAAAGCTCTCGCATCATCGTAATTATTCACAGCCTCAACGATGGCTTTGGCCATTACCTCGGGTCGCTCTGACTTAAAGACTCCAGATCCAACGAAGACTCCGTCAGCCCCTAGTCGCATCATGAGCGCCGCGTCGGCTGGCGTAGCGACCCCGCCTGCTGCAAAATTGACCACCGGCAGTCTTTGCATTTCCGCCGTTTCTACGGTTAGGTCGTACGGTGCTTCAATTTGACGCGCGACGCGGCCTATTTCCTGCTCTGATTTGCCTTTGAGCTCTCTGATCTTGCCCATAATCGCACGCATGTGCCGCACTGCCTCCGCTACATCCCCGGTTCCTGCTTCGCCCTTTGTTCGGATCATTGCCGCGCCTTCACTTATTCTCCTAAGGGCCTCTCCTAAGTCACGCGCTCCACACACGAAGGGCGCGGTAAATCTCAGCTTGTCGATGTGAAATTGACTATCAGCTGGCGTCAAGACCTCTGATTCATCGATCATGTCGACGCCCAAAGCCTCCAGGATCTCGGCTTCCATAAAATGACCAATACGCGCTTTCGCCATTACCGGGATGGAGACCACATCGATAATCTGCGATACGATAAGGGGATCCGCCATACGTGCGACGCCGCCGGCTTTACGGATGTCCGCAGGGACAGCGTGAAGTGCCATCACTGCTACAGCTCCTGCCTTTTCGGCGATTAGTGCTTGCTCAGGCGTTGTCACGTCCATGATGACCCCGCCTTTTTGCATTTTGGCGAAGCCTCTTTTCAATAGTTCAGTCCCGCGATGCAAGTTTTCAAGATCTACCATGATGCATTCTCGCTGGATGATATGGCCGCCGTAGCAGATAAAATTTGTGTAGACCCTTTCAGTGGAGTTCTACCTTGATTCTGTTCTGAATCTCTTCAACTGCAAAAACGCGGCCGTACTCTCTTTTGTATTGGCTATAAAGCTCTGCGAGCTCTTGGAGCCTCACTTTCGATATAAAAATAGGACCACACTGCGCCTCCACTTGTTGCTTAAGTCTTTTGACGACCGCTTGAGCGCCTTCTGAGCTCACATCTTCGCCCATACACTGCTAATAGGTTGCACAACTTTTTAATACTTTCCAATCCAGTTATCTACGGGAAAGGCTGTACAGCCTTTCCAGCTCGATACTCTTGTTTGATGTGTCTTGCCATGTCTGATAAACAGCTAAGCCTTGGCGCTCTTGAATATTTAGCGAATCACTTTGAAGCGAGATACTGTAGCAGCTGTGGCGGCAAGTTCTGGACTCGAGAAGAACAAGACACCTGCGGCGATGCTCCTTGTGCCCCGTACTCATTTATCGGCGCGCCCGTTTTAGATAAGCGAGACGTTGACAGCATGCGCGAGAGCTATCTCGCTTTTTTTGAGCGACACGGACACACGCGTATCTCTCCTTATCCCGTTATTGCGCGGTGGAGAGATGACGTATTGCTGGTAAACGCTTCGATCTATGATTTCCAGCCGCTGATCACGTCTGGCAAGGTGCCCCCTCCGGCTAATCCACTTACCATATCGCAGCCGTGCATTCGACTCAAGGACATTGACACCGTCGGGAAAAGTGGGAGGCACCTCACAAACTTTGAAATGATGGCGCATCACGCGTTCAACTATCCGGGATGCGACATCTACTGGAACAACGAAACTGTGATGTACTGCGACGCCCTCCTACAGGAGCTCGGCGCAATGCCGCAAATGATCTCTTACAAGGAGAGTCCGTGGGCAGGCGGCGGTAATGCCGGGCTTGCGTTGGAAGTACTAGTTGGCGGCCTCGAACTGGCCACACTCGTTTTTATGGACATGCGGCGGTCTAAATCGGGCACTCTGGTCAAAGGAGAGTATTATGAGCGCATGGAAAACTCGATCGTTGATACCGGTTACGGGTTGGAGCGGCTGGTGTGGGCTTCGAACGGGGCGCCAACCATATACGATGCGGTTATGTCAGAAGTGGTTACTTATCTGATGGAAGCCGCCGGTCTTGAGCACTCGCTAGAGGATCCGAAATATCTGAATATTCTGGCACAAAATGCTCGACTTGCAGGCTTAATGAACGTCGAAGCTTCGAATCTCTCAGCTTTACGGAAAAAAGTGGCTACTGAAATCGCCATACCTGTCGAAGAACTCGTCGAGATTGTTGAACCGGTCGAAACCGTTTATACCATCGCTGATCATTCTAGATGTCTCATGTTTATGTTAGGAGACGGGATCGTACCTTCTAACGTGCAGGCAGGGTATCTCGCAAGACTTGTGATACGAAAGGTGCTGCGATTAATAGAGGGACTGAGAGCTGGTATAACATTAGAAGACGTCATGAGGAAACAAATACGAAACCAGAGTGCCTTTCCGAGGTACAAAGACAAAGAGGAGATGATCATCGATATGGTGCAGCGTGAGACCCAAAAATATGCGAGCACCATCGACAAGGGGAAACGCCTTGTCAGGAGTATTGCTGAACGCCACAAAGGAAAGGATTTTCCGATCAGCGAGCTTGTGAAACTTTACGACTCCCATGGGATACCTCCTGAAATTGTCGCGTCGGTGAGTGGCGTCGTCGGAACGCGTGTGGCAGTGCCAGATAACTTCTACTCCCTAGTAGCCGAGACGCACGAACAAGCCGTGATGCAGAGCAAGGAAGAGCATGAGAACATCCTCTCGTTACCGGCCACGTACAAGCTGTACTACGATGAGCCGGAGCTAGTGACGTTTCAGGCGCAGGTTATCGGCATAGTTGAAGACGGTGTGATACTCGATAAAACCCTGTTCTATCCAGGCGGCGGAGGACAGCCAGAAGACACGGGTTACATAAGAACGCCACCTGGCACTAGGGTAAGGGTAACCGAAGCGCGCTTGATCGATCAGGTCATTGTTCACAAGGTGAGTGACATCAGCTCTTTTTTGGTTGGACAGAAGGTTGTCGGTGAAATCGACGCTCCAAGGCGCCTCTCGCTCGCGCGGCATCACACGGCGACACACATTTTGCTTGCCTCTATAAGGCAGGTGCTTGGTGAACACATTTGGCAAGAAGGAGCACAGAAGGGCGTTCGTGCCTCGCGCCTTGACGTCAGCCATTATAAGAAGGTGACCGACGAACAGCAGAGACTGATAGAGCGCATCGCGAACGAAACAGTCATGTCAGACATTCCGGTTGAAGCGAAATGGATGGATCGAAATGACGCTGAGCAGATCTACGGCTTCACGCTCTACCAGGGCGGCGTACCTCCTGGTGCGGTCATTCGGGTCGTCAAGGTGGGCACCGATGTCCAAGCTTGTGCAGGAACCCACATGACAAGCACGGGCAAAGTCGGACCGCTCAGGATAATCAGAACCGAACGACTACAGGACGGGGTGGAGCGATTCGAATTTGCCGCTGGAATAGCCGCAATACGGTATGATCAAAAGCGAGATAGCATTGCAAGCGAGTGTTCAAACACCCTGCGAGTCCCTCCCGAACAGCTGCCGGCTACCGTGAGCCGCTTCTTTGAGGAATGGAAGGAGAGAGGCAAGGAAAATGAAGACCTGAAGAAGCTAAGCGCGAAGTTCTTCTCCTTGCTCGCCGAACATCAAGCGGTCAAGGAAGCATTAGATGCGCTCACAGCGCGGGATCTCGACAAGCTAGAAAGCGTGCTCTCTTCCTTGGATGCGGCTTTCGAAACAGTTACGAGCTCTTTACCTGCTGGCAGAGTAGCGCACACCGTAAGAGAGGTACCGTTCGGCCAGGAGACTGTTATGGTCTCCGCGTGGAGGATTGACGCCGATATTAAGGAGCTCATGTACACCGCACAGCGACTATTGAAGGACAACTCCGTAATCGTACTTGGGGGCGTTACTGCGGGTCAGGCGCACATCACAGTCGCTGTTAGTAAGAATCTCGTTGAGAAAGGCTTTGACGCAGCCGTAATCGCTAAAGAAGCCAGTAGTATGCTCGGTGGCGGCGGCGGAGGGAAGCCTGATCGAGCTCAGGGCGGAGGCCCTCGCGTCGAAAACGTAAATGACGCGATCAATGCAGCTTCAAAGCTCACTGTCGCGCGACTCGGAAAGCTTGAGCGAGGGGGATGAGCACATGCATCTCGAATGTATTAGTTGCGGCAAAAAGCACGATCTGGCGACCGTTATGAACACGTGTAGCTGCGATGGTCTTCTAGAGATCAAGTACGATCTCTCTGAAATACATTTTAAGCTGGAGGAACGAGCGACCGTTGCGCCGCACGTATGGAAATACGGAGACCTCCTCCCGATATCCGGAGTTCCTATATCCTTAATGGAAGGAGGAACACCTCTCTATAGGTGTAAACGGCTCGAGGAACAATGCGGCGTGAAAGAGCTTTACGTCAAACACGAAGGAATGAATCCAACGGGCTCGTTTAAGGATAGGGGAATGACTGTGGGCGTGTCGCGCGCCGTCGAATTAGGGATCAAAACCGTCGCGTGCGCGTCTACTGGAAACACATCGGCCTCCATGGCTATTTATGCTGCGAAAGCAGGCTTGGCAGCGCTCGTGCTGCTACCCAGCGGTCACGTGGCATTAGGGAAGGTTGCCCAGGCACTTATGCACGGCGCCCAGGTGCTCGCTGTCAAAGGGAATTTCGATGACGCTCTTGCGCTGATCCAAAAAGTCTGTTCGGAACAAGGCTTTTACTTGCTTAACTCTGTCAACCCGTACAGGTTAGAAGGACAAAAGACCATCGCTTTTGAGACAGTCGACCAGCTGAATGCGTATGGAAAGGAAAAAGCGCCTGACAGGGTCATTCTGCCCGTCGGTAACGCTGGCAACATCAGTGCGATCTATAAGGGATACAAGGAGTTCTATGAGCTTGGTCTTATCGAACGAATACCCATGATGACGGGGATTCAGGCAAGCGGATCTGCTCCAATCGTCCACGCGTTTGAACGCGGCACGGCCGAAATTGAGCCTGTCACCGAGCCTGAAACGATCGCTACTGCCATCAGGATAGGGAACCCCATAAACGCTCCAAAGGCACTAGAGGCGATAAGAAAATCAAACGGCCTCGCCGAACGTGTTACGGATGAGGAGATACTTCAAGCTCAAAAAGACTTGGCACGCTTGGAGGGTATCGGGGTCGAGCCAGCAAGCGCTGCGTCAGTCGCGGGGTTAAGGAAGCTTTCTGCGAAAGGAGCAATAGACGGAGACGAGACGGTCGTCTGTGTCGCAACGGGCCACCTCTTGAAGGATCCGGAAACCGTGATAAGATCGTCACGGCCCCCTATCGAAGTGCCTGCCGATTTCAAATCGCTGTGTGAGGCAATCCTCCTTCGCGAGCTGCATTGACTAGCCTCATAACGCGGCACATTATGCGCAGATGCCTGCTACTTGGTCATTCGCATCTACGTGCAGTATCGATACAGAAAGAGCATCGATTATGCTGCTCTACTGGGTTTCAAGCTCACGAGCCGCATCTTGAGCGACGATATTGTACCTTTCGGCATTGGAGTCAGCGTACTCTTGGATCAGCTTAATTTGAGCCTCTCCCCCTGGCATCTTGAAGAGATGTGCGAAGCGTTTCTGCTGCTGAAGATACTCGGCAACAGGCTTACGCCGAGCTGTTTTCATGACGTTCGTGAGCTGGCCATCGACGATTTCGTACATCATCCAGAGACCTGTTTCCACAGCAAGTCGTGCAATTTCTATGGTTTTCGCGCTGTCGAATCCCCACCCAACGTTGCAAGGCGCGTGAATCTGTAAGTACGCGGGACCGCGCACCGAAATACCTTTTTGCACTTTTGCTGTCAAATCTTTCGGGTAGCCGACCGATGTCGTGGCGACGTATGGGATGCCGTGGGCGGCTGCAATAGCAGGCATATTCTTCTTTGGCCTGTCATTTCCGAACGATTTCTTCCCTGGAGGGCTCGTTGTAGTAAACGCGTCAAGGGGGGTTGAACCGCTTCGTTGGTTGCCCGTGTTCATGTACGCCTCATTATCGTAGCAGATGTAGCAGACTTCATGGCCCCGCTCCAGCATCCCGGAAATAGCTTGCAAGCCAATATCGACCGTCCCTCCGTCACCAGCTATCACTACCACTTTCCCTTCTTGTTCTCTGCCTAGTGCTTTGAGCGCTATTTCAATCCCAGATGCGACCGCCGCTGCGTTCTCAAAAAGCGAGTGTATCCAAGGTACTTTCCACGCCGATTGCGGGTATTGAGAGGAAATGACTTCCATACATCCGGTTGAACTTGCAACGATCACGTTTGAGCCCGTTGCTCTTAGAATCGCTTGTATCGTCAGCGCTGGTCCGCATCCCGCGCACGCTTTATGCCCTGACGCAAATAGATCCACCGGTCGTTTCTCTTCTCTGTCCTGCATGTCTAACCTCCTTGGAAATTCAGCGCTTCTGCTCTGAGATCGAAAAACTCGCTCTCTTGACTTTTCTTGCTCGTGCGAATAGATTCAAACATCTTTGCGAACGTGCGTTTCGGCACATCTCTTCCACCGAGGCCTGCAACGAAGCCGAACACGTTGGGCATATCTTTGGAGCGATATAAACTCGCTTTTACATCAGTGAAGAGAGCTCCTTCGAAACCGAGCGAGATGTTTCTATCTAAAACGCCTACGGCGTTGACACCTGCTAAAGCTCTCCGTATCTCGTCCCCAGGAAACGGACGATACGAGCGCACTTTGATCGCGCCGACCCGCTCGCCTCGGTCGCGCAGATCGTCGACCGTATCTTTGAGAGTGCCGACAAAGGATCCCATCGCCATGAGCACGCGCTCAGCGTCGCCGCAACGATATTCTTCGATAAGTCCGCCGTAATCTCGTCCAAAAATCTCGCCAAATTCGACTGAAACTTCGGTCATCACCGCCTTCGCATCCTCAAGCGCCTTATGATTCTGATATCTGAACTCCGTGTAGTAGTTCGGGTCAGCAAACATCCCAAAAGATTCCGGATTGTAGACGTCCAGAAAATCAGTGGGTTGGTAAGGCGGTAGAAACTCGCTCACGAGGTCCTGTTCGAGGATGTCGACAGGTTCATAGGTGTGGGTGAGCGTATAGCCGTCCATGCAGACCATCATCGGTAGTTGAATTCGGCTATCTTCGGCAATTCTATATGCTTGCACCGTCATGTCACTGGCCTCGGTGTTATCTTCCGCGTAGACTTGAACCCAGCCAGAGTCTCGTTCGGAAATCGAATCCTGGTGGTCGTTCCATATGTTGAGAGGTGCTGAAAGCGCCCTGTTAGCAACCGTCATAACTATAGGTAGTCGCATCCCTGCCGCGTTAAACAGCACTTCGTGCATCAGAGCAAGACCTTGCGACGTGGTGGCCGTATATGTTCGTGCTCCTGTCGCGCTCGCACCGATGCACACCGACATCGCCGAATGTTCGGATTCCACTTTCACGTACTCGGCGTCAAGATCTCCATCAGCTATTAGCTGGGAGATATCCTCCACAATGTGCGTTTGTGGGGTTATAGGGTAAGCTGCCACAACGTTCGGCCGCGCTGCTTTGACCGCAAGCGCGATAGCGCGCGAACCCTCCATTATCTGCATCATGGTTACTTCTCCTCCAGCTTCATTCTAATGCCTTGAATCGGACACTCATTCGCACATATGCCGCAGCCTTTGCAATATTCTGGGTTCAGCTCGTATCGAATGTGAGCTTTCTTCGCAGCGGCCTTTTTGATCTTCCCAGTTTTTTCGAGCTCTTCGGCCTGTTTTTTTGCTTTTTCGGCCTGTTTTCCAGTCAGGACGCGTTCTGTAACAGCGGCATCAGGACAGTTTTCGAGGCATCTCCCACAGCGAATACACTGTTCCATGTCGAATTCGGGATAAAACACGCGCCAATCCCCAGTTTTTGTGGTCTCCGACGTTCCAGGCTTCCCGATTACGCCGGGCAGGATCTTCTCTGATGTGGTCGTAGCTGGTGCTGATGCCATACTCATCTTTGTTTGGAGTCGTGCCTTTGTCTTTCGACCTCGATGCTTTTTCTTAGCTTTACTCATCAGGCTGTGAGCTTTTTCTGCTGCTTGGACGTTCGCTTCCCCTATTTTTCCCGGAAATCGTGCCAAGACCGACTTCTTTATTGATTCGAAGCTGATCTCTTGAGTAGCACCTGCAAATGCGCCGAGGAGAGTCGTGTTAACGATAGGCCGGCCGATGATTTCAAGAGCTATGCCGGTGGCATCGATCGTCCTAACGTCAATCCTTGCATCTAACCCTACGTCTCCTGCAGACTTCTCTGAATTGACGATTACAACTCCTTCAGGCTTGAGGCCTGCCGTTACGTCGACCGCAGAAATCAGTGTCGCATCTTGAACGATCACATAGTCGGGTTCATAGATTTGACTTCTGAGGCGGATTTTTTTATCGCTAAGACGCGTGAACGCGGTGACCGGTGCCCCCCGTCTCTCAACGCCAAAAAAAGGGAATGCTTGGCTGAATTTTCCGTCCTCGAAAGCTGCAATTGCGAGTAGTTCGGCAGCAGTTACAGATCCCTGTCCCCCCCTGCCGTGTATCCGTATCTCTTTCACGTGTTGGCCTCCATTGTTCATCATTAATCATTCAATCTGACTTAATCCTTTCGAAGTCAGCGATTTGTCCGCAAAGCCTAGTTTACCTTTTTTAGATCTATTCGAGTGATTCCCGCGTCGAAGACGCCAGACGTGTGCTGAGAAAGAAGCACAGTGCCGAGGCGGAAGCTGCCTTCCATGGCGCGTTTAAGCATTGACGGGGATGCCCACAATGCCGGTGGCGCC
>Ga0187780_10001208_pt1 | contig 19478 bp, 17 predicted proteins | sample 1015_Q2_SP10_20__FD_132429 | JGI IMG/M metagenome (GOLD analysis project Ga0187780, IMG submission 132429) | Tropical peat soil microbial communities from peatlands in Department of Meta, Colombia - 1015_Q2_SP10_20_MG | ecosystem: Environmental > Terrestrial > Soil > Wetlands > Peat | place...
CACGCGCCGACGCACTATTACTGGAGCCGCTACGACGACTATCTTAAAAACCCGGGCTTCGGCTTTTTTGATCCGCTGGCCAGACTTGGTTTAAGGATGCTGGTCGGCCCGATGCGCCGCTGGGATTACAAAGCCGCTCAGCGCCCCGATTATTTACTCGCTAACTCAACTTACACTAAAGAACAGATAAAAAAGTACTACGGTCGGGATTCGGTGGTTGTCCATCCTCCCGTTGACATTGAAAGGTTCGCTTCAAAGGCCGAAGAACCGCGTCGCGGTTTTATAACCGCTGGCCGCCAGACGCCGTATAAACGTATCGACCTAGCAGTAGCGGCTTGCACAAAGCTAAACCTGCCGTTAGTCGTGCTGGGTAGTGGACCAGAACACCGCCGACTAAAAGCCATGGCCGGCAAAACAATTACCTTCCTACGCGGCAAAAGCGACGAGGAAGTCGCTCGATACTTTCAAACTTCACTGGCTTTTATCTTCCCCGGCGTTGACGATTTCGGCATCGTGGCGGTGGAGGCTTTAGCCGCCGGCACACCGGTCATCGCCTACAAAGCCGGCGGCGCCCTGGACTATATCCAGCCCGGCAAAACTGGCGAATTTTTTAACGAGCCGGATGCCAAGAGCCTTTCCACGGTCCTACAAAAATTCAATCCGGAAAAATATAACCATACTCAAATCCAGAAATCAGCTGACCAATTTTCCGCCGCCAACTTCCGCTCAAACTTCCAACAATTTGTGAAAAAGTGCTTAAGTAACCTGTAGAATGGCTTCGATGGCCAGGGCGGTTTCTTGCCAGTGGTCGATGGCCATGCAGTCTACGCCCATGGCTTTGACCGGGTAGTCATTGCCGCCCTCTTCCAGACGGTCGCCGATAAAAAAAATATCCTTTTTAGAAATACTTAACAAGTCAAGTAATTTCTGCATCCCGTAGGCTTTGTCGATTCCCGGTTTAGTGACGTCTATGGACGTGCCGCCGCCGATTCTTACTTCAAACTCCGGGATAAGATTTGCGACATAATCGCGTAGTTTTTTCTTTTTCTTAACGTCTGGATCCCACGCTTCCTTAAGCCGCACGCCTTCCTCGCCCAGCTTGGCTACGATGTCCTGCCCCAACGCCGAAAAAGTTATCTGGCTGCCGCGGTCTTCTATGATATCTCCCCAGGTTTTTGGCTCGCGAAAACCAAAGTGGTCGATGCCTGCGTTCAGGGCTTTGATGATTTCGGTCTTTTGAGAAGCGGTGAAATCTTCGGCGTATTTTTGCTTCCATTTCCCCTTTTCATAGCGATAATAGCGCGTGCCGCAAGTCGGCATGATATGCAGTCTGGCCAGTTTGGACGGTTCGGATTTAAGATGGGCCAGGAACTGCTCCTCAAACTGTTCAAACTTACCGCCGCTCATCACACAGACCTGGTACTTATCCAATAAACGGTCTATGAGTTCCGCCATGCGGTCGGTTACCGGCGACTTGCTGGCAGTCAGCGTGCCGTCCAAGTCAAAAGCTATGACTTTACGTTTTGCCATTCCCTTCGTCCCATTCTTTAAGAAACCAGCTGCTGGACCATTTTTTGTCTTCGCCGACACCGTAAACGGTTTTGATTTTATATTTATCAATCGCAGCCTGCTCGGCCTCCGGCAAGTGGGCCTTGGCTAGCCGGTCGCCACCTTTGGTAAAAACATCCGGCTTCAAGGCTTCCAGGGCTTTGGCGACCGTTTGGTCGCCATGGATCTCAAATGGGATAACGTAATCTACGCCAACGATACCGCTGACTATCAAGCAGCGCGTTTCCAAGTTTTGGAACGGCCGGCCTTTTTTGGCGGTCAAAAAGGCGTCGCCGTTGACAATCACCACCAGTGTATCACCGTACTTTTTGCTATCGATGATACAGCTGATATGGCCGGGGTGAATCGGATCAAAACCGCCGCTGGTGGCAACTACTTTGCCCAATTTTGGCCGCAGTTTGGCAAATTCTTGGAACGAAACAATCGGCGCACCCCAGTCTCTGTCTACTGTGTCGTTGACCAGCTCTTTCGGTTTTTTCATATTGCTACCAAAACAGTATAGCAGGCGCAAATCTACAGATTGACATAAGAGATAAGAAAGTCTTAGAATAAATGCACAACAAACACGTGCCACTTGGCACGGTAAAATAAAGACATGGCCAGAAAATCCAGAACATTCAAGCTTACTAGAAAAGCGGGCCTGATATCCGCGGCGGCGCTGGTCGTAGTTATAGCCTCCAGTCTCGGCGCTTGGCATTATCATGACCGTACTAATCAAGAAACTCTCCCGGTGGCTCCAGCTACAAATACCACTTACAATCAGACCAATTCTAATAATCAATCCGTTGGTTCGTCAGATAAGCAGGCTGCGCCAGCTGGTGGTTATAGCGCAACAACCACTTCAAATAGTCCCAGCAATAACACTGGACAGCCGCCGCTTACTCCAAGCCCTCCCTTTGTTAGCAACCATAAACCTGGACTAAATGGCACGCCGACTACTGAGAACTCGGTATGTAACACAACACCCGGAGCCAGCTGTTATATAGAATTTACAATGGGTAACAAAACTATAAAGCTACAAGCTGGCACAGCGGATACTAATGGCTCCGTATACTGGGAGAACTGGGATGTTAATAATCCATCTTATGGATTCAGCTCGGGTAGTTGGACTATCACAGCCGTAGCAACACTAAATGGGCAGACACAAACAGCAACGGATAGTCAGAATCTGGTGATCCAATGATGAAAAAAATCTTGCTTTCGTTTACTACAATGCTCGCTCTTTCAGTCGCTGCTGCTCTCATCTTCCATCCTGCTCCAGCCCATGCGGACTTTAATGCAAATAACCTGATGGATGATGACATCTTTACAGCTGTAAACAGTATGAGCGCAGCAGGCATCGATTCGTGGTTAAACCAGTTCCCGAATAGCTGTATCAGCACCAACAACGGTTTCTCTGCGCCCGATCCGACCGGCTACACTCCGTCAAATGGCTTTACTTACGATGGCAATGTATCTGCTGGCCAAGTCATTTATGATGCCGCACAGGGCTACGGCATTAACCCGCAGGTGCTGTTAGTAACTCTTCAAAAGGAGCAAAGCCTAGTAACAGGCAGCGCAGGCTGCAGTATTTTGCAGTACGCAGGCGCTACCGGTTATGGCTGCCCGGATGGCGGTACGACTTATAGCTATAACGGAGTCGATTTATACAGTATCAACGGCAACGAGGTGACGTCAGTCAGCGGCACCTGTGTGAACAGCAGCGCCAGAGCTGGCTTCTCTCAACAGGTGATTCATGCGGCCTGGCTACTAATGTTCGGCGAGCAGCGCTCAAAAGGGAATATCAGCTGGGATGTTCAAAAAACTAATTCACCAGAACAGGGAGATGTGTATGACGATTCAGATGATCCACAAACCTGTTATGGCGGCCCGATGACTCAGGGCACCTGGGTAGTTTGTCCCGGAGGCAGCGCTACGTTTTACGACGGCTCATACACTATCGATGGAACTACTGTCCAGATAACCACCGGCGCCACCGCGGCACTTTATTGGTACACTCCCCACTTTGCCGGCAACCAAAATTTTGACAGTCTTTTCCAGTCCTGGTTCGGCTCATTTTATGTTCCTCAGTATAGTTGGCAATTGCTCGGATTTTCTTACAGTACTAATACTAATTCATTCGGAGCGGGTGTTGCAGGTACGGCGACTCTCACAGCCAAGAATACTGGCACGGTCCCTTGGTACAACTATGGCGCCAATCCAGTTCGGCTTGGAACCTGGCTGCCTGGCAGGGTAAGCCCTCTGTATTCGCCTAGCTGGCTGTCCCCGACTAGACCGGCTAACATGAATCAGGTCGAGGTTGACCCCGGGGGGACAGCTACGTTTACTATCCCTATTGACATTACTGCCTTGGGAACTTATGTAGAGGGACTGAATCTAGTGGTTGAAAACAGCCAGTGGATGCCCTGGCCCGGTCTTAGCCCAACCATCAACATCCAGCCGGCATACCAGTGGCAGGTTAGTTCCGTAACCTATAGTGCCGGTACTGGGCTTATGATTCCCGGAACCACTCAGCAAATTACCGTTACGGCGATAAATTCTGGTTTTGCCACATGGTCTAATAGCAGTGGGCCGCCAATACGTCTAGGCACCTGGCTGCCTGGCAGGGTAAGTGGTGTAGCTTATAATTGGCTAGGTTCTGCCAGAGCCGCCGGTTTGACTGAAGCGAGTGTCGCTCCAGGTCAAACTGGCACATTCCAATTCATGGTACGTACGCCTGGCTCTGGTATTTTCTATGAGCGCATGAATTTAGTGGCCGAGGGCCAAACCTGGTTTAATGATGCCGGTTTAACATTGTATCTACAAGGTGGAACTTATTCATGGAAGCCACTATGGTCGACCTACAGTACTGGCGGCAATGCTAATCTGCCGCGTGGCACCACCATGACTGTGACCATCAAAGCATTAAACACCGGGAATATACCTTGGACTAATACTACCTCTGCCAGTTTCCCGTGGCCAATTCGCCTAGCTACTGACGATCCAGAAAACCGGGGCAGTTTTTTGTACGATACAAGCTGGATTAACGACACCAGGCCGGCAACTTTGCAGGAAAGTACAGTTCAGCCTGGTCAACAAGGCACATTCGTTTTCACAGCCGATATTCCCAGTAGCGCGTCTACTGGACAGCACTTTGAGTACTTCAATTTGGTCGCCGAGGGCATCCTTTGGTTCAACGACCCAGGTTTCTATCTGTATCTGAACGTGCTATAGCCATAGACCTTCGTAACAGATGAAACATGCTATACTCTAAGGAGTAAATGTTTTGGATGGATAAAACAGTCTTAGTCACCGGTGGGCATGGCTTCGTTGGCACGCACTTGGTAAAGCGGCTCAACGAATTAGGGGCGAAGGTCATTGCGCCAACTCAAGCGGAGTATGATTTGGTGGATGGAATCCAAGTACGAGCCATGCTCAAGGCTAATCCTTGCGAAATTGTCATACATCTGGCAGCCGTCGTCGGCGGTATTGGCGCCAACCGTGAACACCCTGGGAAGTTCTTTTACGATAATCTGATGATGGGAACCCAGCTGATGCATGAGGCCTACAAAAGTAAAATCCCTAAATTTGTAGCTATCGGCACCATATGCGCTTACCCCAAATTTACGCCAATCCCATTTAAGGAAGAGGATTTGTGGAATGGTTATCCGGAGGAAACTAACGCGCCCTACGGCCTAGCCAAAAAAATGATGCTGGTCCAAAGCCAAGGCTACCGCCAAGAATACGGCTTTAACTCTATTTTTTTGCTGCCGGTAAACCAGTATGGCCCGGGTGATAATTTTGACCCGTCCAGCTCGCACGTTATCCCTGCCCTGATTCGCAAGTGTGTTGAGGCTCAAGAATCAAATGCTGAGTTTATCGAAGCATGGGGCGACGGTTCGCCAACCCGCGAATTTTTGTATGTCAAGGATACAGTCGAAGCCATTGTGCTGGCCGCCGAAAAATACAACAAAAGTGACCCGGTAAATCTTGGCTCGTCTTTTGAAATTTCCATCAAAGATCTTGTGGAGTTAATTGCCAAAGAAACCGGCTTTGAGGGCGAGATCAAATGGGATACCTCCAAGCCCAACGGCCAGCCGCGCCGCAAACTGGACACTTCGCGCGCCGAGAAAGAATTTGATTTCAAATCCGAGACAACTTTTCAGGATGGCTTGCGTGAAACTATAAAATGGTATAAAGAGAATAAAACAAGTGCGTAGTCTAGACGATACAATAGTCATTGAGGCTGGTAAGACTAGCAGGATCAGTATCAAAGAGCTCTGGCTTTACCGCGAGCTTTTTTACTTTTTTGCTTGGCGCGACATCAAGGTCCGCTACAAGCAAACAGTTCTGGGCGCCGGCTGGGCGATTTTACAGCCTTTACTGGCTGCTGGAATTTTTACGTTGTTTTTCAACCACGTGGCTAAAATAAGCTCCGGCGCATCTAATGTCCCTTACCCTGTTTTCGCATACCTGGGCCTGATGTACTGGAACGCTTTTGCCGCCGCGCTAGGTACGGTCAGTAATTCACTTTTATCCAACTCCGGCGTATTGACTAAAATTTACTTCCCGCGGCTTATCCCTCCGCTAGCAGCCACGGCACTTAGCATCGTGGATTTCTTTTTTGCAGCAATTGTATTTTTCATTATTATGCTAGGCTATCGCGTATCGCCTGGATGGCAAGGATTCGCTTTGATAATTCCGTCCTTGGTATTATTAACGGTTATAGCTTTAGGCGTTGGCCTTTTCTTTGCCGCCTTAAACGTAAAGTACCGCGATGTCCGTTCAGCGTTGCCTTTCATTATCCAAATTTGGTTCTTTGTTTCACCAGTAATTTACCCTGTTTCTTACATTCCCGCGCGTTTTCAGTCACTTGTCTATTTAAACCCGGTAACCGGCGCTATCAGCTCCGTTAAGCAAGGACTTTTTCATGAAGCCAATGATTGGCATGGTCTTCTTATCTCATGGGTTGTAGCCTTAATAATGCTGGCGATAGGCTTATGGTACTTTAAGCGAACAGAAAAGAATTTTGTGGATATTATATGAACCCTGCCATTGAAGTTTCCGGTATTAGTAAGAGTTATCAAATTAGCCACCAGGCTAAGCCGGCATACAATACACTAAAAGATGATTTTGGCAAGTTGATCCGCCGGCCTTTTGGCGGCAGTCCGGAAGAATCCAAAGAACTATTTTGGGCGTTGAAGGATGTTTCATTTGAGGTTAATCGCGGCGAGGTTTTTGGGGTCGTCGGCCAAAACGGCTCGGGCAAAACTACGCTTTTGAAAATCATTTCGCAAATCGTTGATCCAACTTCAGGCTCGATCCGTTTACGAGGACGTACTGCCAGTCTTTTGGAGGTTGGCACAGGTTTTCATCCGGAATTAACGGGCCGCGAAAATATTTTCTTTAACGGTTCTATGCTTGGTATGAGCCGTCAGGAAATAAGAAAAAAATTTAATGAAATCGTAGAATTTTCGGAAGTAGAGAAATTCCTGGACACGCCGGTCAAATTTTATTCTTCGGGAATGTATGTCAGACTGGCCTTTTCAATCGCCGCACATTTAGAGCCTGAGATACTCATTTTAGACGAGGTGTTATCAGTCGGAGATGCCTCATTCCAGAAAAAATCCCTGAATAAAATCGCCACGACAATGGAAGAAGGGCGGACAGTGCTATTCGTTAGCCACAGTATTGATACCGTCCAATCACTATGTACACGCGGTTTACTGCTTAAAAAGGGTAAGGTAAAGGCTATCGGGCCGATAAAAAATGTCCTGGACGCTTACGCCGGCTCGCTGCCAATCCTAAAGCCAGAGAAAATAAAAGAACTCGAGGGCGTAAAAATTACAGGTGCACAGCTGACTGATGCCCATAAAAAACTCACCGCCAAATCCAGCCTACAAGGCGAACTCACTTTTACCACTGGCCGAGAATTGCCTGATTGCTACATTAATTTACATGTTGAGGATCGCCGTGGCCAAGTAGTAATACATTCGCGGACTGACTTTGTAGGTAAGAACCCCAGTTTTAAGCCCGGTACTCACAAGGTTTCTATTAACATACCACGGCTGAGCCTTAACCCCGGGTCTTATTCAGTTTGGTTTAGGATATATGCAAAGTATAAAGACGAAACCCACTTAGCGGATTCGGACCGGATAATGATTGATGTGGGCGGAAAAATTAAGGACAGCATGTCTACTTTGGAGATACCGTCGTCCTGGCAATGGTCAAAGGTAGATGATAAATCATAATGGCCAAATCAAGAATCCCAGTATACCGGCCGGATTTGAGTGGGAATGAATTAAAGTACGTAACTGAATGTATAAATTCATCTTGGATTTCGTCTAAGGGCCAGTTCGTAAGCAGATTTGAAGAGCAATTTGCAAAATATTGCGGTTTAAAATACGCCGCGTCAGTTAGTAATGGGACAGTAGCATTGCATACTGCCTTGGCAGCCCTAAATATTGGCCCAGGTGATGAAGTGATTGTCCCTACCCTTACCTACATAGCTTCGGTTAATGCAATAAAATATACCGGCGCTGTTCCGGTTTTTGTAGATTCCCTGACCGATACCTGGCAAATGGATCCGGTAGATGTTAAAAGGAAGATTACACCAAAGACCAAGGTAATCATGGTAGTTCATCTTTACGGCCAACCGACTGACATGGACCCTATAATGAAACTCGCCAATAAAAATAAAATTAAAGTCATCGAGGACTGCGCCGAGGCCCTCGGGAGCAAGTACAAATCAAAGCACGTTGGGCAGTTTGGCGACATCGCCTGCTTTAGCTTTTTTGGCAACAAGACCATTACTACCGGTGAAGGCGGTATGGTAGCCACCAACTCCAAGCAGTTAATCGATAAAGTAAGACGAATTAAAGGCCAAGGGTTGGCTGAAGGCCGCGAATATTGGCACGATATCTTGGGATATAACTACCGCATGACAAACATCTGTGCTGCAATCGGATTAGCCCAGCTTGAGCGCATAAACTATCTGATGGAATCAAAGCGCAAAATTGCTAATAAATACCAGCAACTTTTTGCCAACTCCCCTATTACTTTTCATAAAGAGATCGGGGATGTGGTGCATTCTTTCTGGATGTGCTCAATCCTTGTTCCAGCGAGTAAGTTTCGTGATCCTTTGCGTAAACGCCTGAGTGATAATGGCATTGAAACCAGGCCGTTGTTTTGGCCAGTGCACCAAATGCCGGTTTACGCAACCGGCGAAGAATTTCCGGTTGCCCAGGATTTATCATCAAGAGGTCTAAACCTTCCTAGCTGGCCGGGCCTTTCCGACGGCAATATCGAACTTATAGCTTCATTAATTAACAGTTTTGTAACAGCTGAATCATGAGCAGGGAGGTAGTAATATTTGGTTGCGGTGGTCACGCGGTTAGTGTAGCTGATGTCCTGCTGAGTCGAAGCCCGGGAGCTAAACTAACATTCGTTGACGATAACGCACGTGAAAACGAAAAATTGTTTGGTTTCGAAGTAATCAAATTTTTGCCTTCCGAAGAATATGCCAGTAAAGAATGCTTTGTAGCCATGGGTGATAACGAAAAACGCCAAGCTCTCAGCCGCAACTTGGGCCAAAGCGCTTTGATAAGAATCGTCTCGTTCAGTGCCAATTTGCGGCGCGACGTTCGAATAGGCCGCGGTGTTTTCGTCGCTAACGAGGCTTATATTGGCCCGCTTTCAGATATCGGTGAAGGAGCTATTGTAAATACCGGGGCACAACTAGATCACGAGGTTGAACTCGAACCATACAGCCAAATAGCTCCAGCTGCGGTTATAGGCGGAAGAACGCATATTGGTGAGCGTGCCTTTGTAGGAATCGGGGCGCGGGTAATTGACGGTATAGATATACATTCAGACGTTATAATTGGCGCTTCGGCGACCGTTGTTGATGACATTACCGAGCCAGGAACCTATGTCGGCACGCCAGCAAGGAAAATTAGTGGCTAAAAAGTTGCGCGTAGCAATAAATTCAAGGATTTTTATGGACTGGGGCGGCGGCGTTGATTTTATAATTTATGTTGCCAATGCCCTCGCGGCCAATCCAAACTTTAAGGTCTTCTTTTTGGTGGCCGATTCCGCTGGTGCAGCTGAATCATACTTTGCTAGCGAGGATGAGCTTGAGCGGTATGAAAAGGGTGTTTTGGAAAGGATGAAATTATTTTACCGGCCGCTGCAGATTTCAGAAAACTATCGAATAAATCCGGCCTTGAAAGACTTGTCAAAAGACATAAAGGTGGTTGCATTTCCTAACTCCACACAGGGGTTTTTAAACGCTCTGGCTAAAGTTAGGGCCAGTGTGGTTCTGCCAACAACCGCATCCTTTGGACCGGCCTTTCCATACCCTTGGGTTGGCTATATTTGGGATTACCAGCATCGTTATTTCCCCGCATATTTTAACGACAACGAGTTAAGCAATCGGGACAATATTTTCAAAAAGATCATGCAAGACGCACCGGCGGTTATTGTTAATTCCAAACAGACCGAAAAAGACATACGTAAATTCATCCGTTCTTTCTCACAAACACAAAAAATTATTTCTCTGCCCTTCTCGCCCTACCCATTAAGTTCGTGGTTTTTAAGTAGACCGCGATTTGTCCAAAAGAAGTACGGCATCAATAAACCGTACTTTATCGTTTGTAACCAGTTTTGGATGCATAAGTCCCACGATACGGTTATGAGAGCAATGGCTATAGTAGCTAAGAACAATCCTTCAATTGATCTGGTATGCACTGGTAAAATGGAAGAGCCGCGCTCACCAAAATACATTGATCAAATAAAAAACTTAATAAAGAGTCTGGGGCTAAGTAAGAATGTTCACCTGCTTGGTCTAGTGCCAAAAAGCGACCAGATCGCACTGCTGCGCGGTTCGATTTCTCTTGTCCAGCCTACTTTATATGAAGGCGGGCCTGGCGGCGGAGCTGCCTACAACGCAGTGGCGCTGGGAATACCTGTGATTGCTAGCGATATACCCGTAAATTTGGAAATGGAACACGAGAACGTGATCTTCTTTAAAGCAAAGTCGGCTGCGGACTTGGCCGGTAAAATGATTTGGGCGCTAAAGCGTCCGGCATCGCCGACAAAAGATAGTCTGCTCATAGAGTCCGGCGAAAAGCGGCTGGATAGGCTTTGCGCAGCTCTGACGATAACCGTTGATACGGCTATAAGAAGTTTCGGAGCGAAACATGGATGACCCTCAGCTTACCCCAGCCGAGGCTCGAGTCAAGCCTTGGTTCGCAATTGATGGCGACAAGAATTTGCGCATTGATTACCCACTTAATAAAAGCTCTCTTGTCTACGATGTAGGCGGTTATTTAGGAGAATGGGCACAGCCGATCTATAAACGTTACGGCTGTCGAATCGAAGTATTTGAACCGGTTGCAAGCTTTGCAAACAAAATCGAAAAAAAATTTAAAAATAGCCGCAAGGTCAAAGTCTATAATTTTGGACTTGGGGCAAGCGACCGCAAAACCAAGATCAACCTCGAAGGAGCATCATCTTCAACACTTAAAAGCACCTCCGTCAAAGAAACTATTCAAATCGTGGCTGCCGATAAAATAATTAAAGTTACAGACAGGATTGACTTGATGAAAATTAACATTGAGGGTGGAGAATATGAACTCTTGGAGCATCTCATTGAAACAGGCCTTATAAAAAATGTTGCCGATATCCAAGTCCAGTTCCATATCTTTGTTAGAGAAGCACCGCAAAAGCGTCAAAGACTGCAATCTAGACTATCCAAAACTCATCATTTGACATATAACTACCCTTGGATCTGGGAAAATTGGAGACGAAAATAATGACAAAGCCGCTTGTCTCTGTAATTTTACCGGTTCACAGCGCACAGGAATTTCTGAATATTACCGTAGATAGTGTCTTATTACAGTCATACGTCAACTTCGAATTACTGATCATTGATTGCGCTTCTGATGACCAAACTAAATACATAGTTAACCGCTATCGGGATCCAAGAATAAAGTACTCAGCCATTAAGAGTAGTCAGCTTAAAGATGGAATAGCGACTGGAATAAAGCTAGCTAGGGGCAAGTATATTGCCTTAATGGGGCAAACCGACATTTCGCTACCCAAGCGCTTAGAAAAAGAAGTCGAATACCTGGAGCGGCACTCCGAGGCAGAACTCGTCGGTACCAACTATAGCGTCATCGACGAAAACAGTCGTATCATTAAAGCTCAGAACAGAAGACAAGAAAAAAGTTTGTTAAATTGGCTACTGTCTCATCCTTTTGCTGTCGGTACACTTATGGCCAGAGCAAAAATCTATAATACAGAAGCCAAGATATACCCCGAGTGGTGGCGGGTAGCTGATCGACACCCGATTGCTATACTGCCTGGAAATCTTTACCGATTAAGGCAAGAAGCTGGTAAGAAGCTTACAGGCAAAGACAGTATTGATGACGATTATGAACTGTGGCTTAGGGCGGCTGGTGACTATCCGAAAGCTGTAAAATACCCAAGCGAACCGATAAAATCTTTGCTGGCATCCAAAGCTCGGCCAATTGAGATGCTTGACCATGTTGAACATTTGCTAAAGTCGGCGAATCAAATTTGGGCCAAAACTGAACTTAGTCCGACCCAGCAACAACTACTTGAAGCGCAAATAAACTATCTTGCTAAGCAATGGGCCGATATTAAAGACAGACTGGAGGCTCCACCAACTATTTCTGTGGTAATGAGCATATATAACGGCCAAAAATTTTTAAAAGCTGCCATCCAAAGTATTCTGGATCAAACTTTTGTTGATTTCGAATTTATTATTATAGACGATGGCAGTAGAGACTCAACAGTGCGAATAGTAAATTCATTCAATGACCCTCGAATAAGACTAATAAGCCAAGCTAACCACGGATTAATATACTCTTTGAATAAAGGCATAGATTTTGCGCGCGCTTCTTTGATTGCCAGGCAGGATGCTGATGACATTTCATTGCCCCAAAGGCTGGAAAAAGAACTAAGTGCGTTATTGTCACTGCCTAAGGCCGGAGTGGTTGGCGGGTTCTGGCAATATATCAATAGTCTTAACCAAAGAAGCATTATTATGGTCACCCCTACCAAAGATGTTGATCTTCGAAGAAGTCTGTACGTTGAAAATCCGTTTGCTCACGGTGCAACGCTGATTCGAAAGAGCGCTCTGAAAGCGTCCGGCGGCTATGGTCAAAAGTTTGTGCATGTCGAGGATTACGATCTTTGGCGGAGAATTGGCGAAAATTGGCAGTTTTACCAGGTTCCGGAAGTCCTCTATTTATATCGGATTAGCGAAGGAAGTATCTCCAGCAGCAATAGCGCTATACAAGCTGACATTTCAAGTCGTATCAGAAGAGACCAGTGGCAAAAACCGTTCTTAGCTAAGTCCCTGAGGTCGATTATCAATGACGGACATTATTATAAGAAGCTGAATTCGCCGCTGGCTAGGCAAACTTACCAAAAATACTTAGATCAACAACACTCAATCACTTTAAAATTATTTCATCGCGGCGCTTTTAAGACCGGACTTATAAACTTATTAGCAGTCGCTTTGCTTAATCCCAAATATGTAAAGTCCTTGCTTAAGCCAGCCGCTGGCGGTTTTCTGCGCCGTCTAGGATTAATGGAGCTCCGTGATGACATCTATTAAAAAAGCTACGACAGAAATCCAAGCGCTGGAGAAAAAACTGATCAGACATCGACAATTGTGGCAAAATGGTAAATTATCGGCTCAAGGATTACTGGATTTAGAAAGGCAAATAGAGGCTGATGAAGTTACCTGGTCTTCACTCAAACTAAAGTTAGACAGAAAACCGATAGTCTCGGTTGTGATGAGCGCGCTGAATGCTCAAAGATTCATTAAGGCTTCCGTGACTAGCATCCTTGACCAGTCCTTAAAAGATTTTGAGGTGATTTTTATCGATGACGGTTCTTCGGATGACACTGCCGGACTTATCCAAAGTTTTAACGATTCCCGTATTAGACTCATCCATCAGACTAATCACGGCCTTGTTCATAGCTTTAACAAAGGGGTGCGGCTAGCCCGTGGTGAATTCATAGCCCGCATGGATGCCGATGACATTTCCTTGCCCAGCCGTTTCGAAAAGCAACTGGCGTGGTTATCGGCGCGTCCAAAGCGCGCGCTAGTTGGCACATTTTTCAGCCGCGTTGGTGAAGACTTCAATCGACCTTTAGACTCAGTAATGTTTGCTCCTTTTAAGCATATTGATCTGGTTAGAAGTTTTAGGTTAGTTAATCCCTTTGGGCATGGTAGCGTAATGGTTAGAAAGTCTGCAATTGATAAGACTGGCGGCTACCGGGCTGAGTATGAGCCGGCTGAAGATTTCGATCTTTGGTGGCGCATAGCTCAAGAATGGGAAATTGGTTTAATACCGGAGGTTTTATACTTATGGCGCTTTCATAAATCGAATATTTCGATTCGTAAAAGCCGTACATCAAACAACTCGGCTTTAAAATCAGTCAATAATGTTTGGGCACATCTTGGTGGTTTTAAATCGCCCCTTAGAATAGTCTGGGATGCCCACTTTTACCGGCAGTACAATATTCCCATGGCAAGTTCAGTATATAAAATGTATGTGAAGCAGCAGGAAATTTTAGCTGCTGAATTTTTCCAACATAAACGTCTCTTGAACGCTTGGAGCACCACTTTGGCCTTAATTTGGCTAAAGCCAGAATTTTTGTCTAAAGTATCGGATCTTAAGAAAGGAATTGTTGATCGGAGGATTGAACTATGAAAATCTTACACGCTGTACAGCTCTATTATCCTTCTACTGGTGGCGCACAAGAAGTAGTCCGCCAGCTCAGTGAGCGAATGGTCAAGGCCGGCCATGACGTTACCGTCGCTACTACTAAAATTCCCGGCCGTCCGAGCCTTGTTCATAATGGCGTTAAAATTGTTGAATTTGATATCTCAGCCACCAGCCATTTCGGGGCAGGCGTTGTTACCGGTATTAAAGGTGACATCAAAAAATACCAAGAATTTTTGCGGAAAGAAAAATTCGATGTTGTGATGACTTATGCTGCCCAACAGTGGACGACTGATTTAATGCTGCCAATCCTGGATGATATCAAAGCCGTAAAAGTGTTTGTTCCTTGCGGCTATTCAGCCTTGTATGACCCTATATACAAAGGCTACTTTGCCGAAATGCCCGAACATTTACGTCAGTTCGATGCCACAGTATATCTCTCTAACAATTACCGTGACATTAATTTCGCTAGAGAGCACGGCCTAAAGAACATTCACATAATTCCTAATGGTGCTGATGAGAACGAATTTAACGACCCAATCAACCCGCAAATTAAAATGCGCTTACGCAACCAGTATGGTATTGGCGGCTTAACCATAATGACGATCGCCAATTATACCAGCGAGAAAGGGCACAGGGAGTTATTGTATGTTTATAAACGCCTGCCAGTTAGTAAGGCCACCTTAGTTAGTGCCGGTAGCTTTACACCCGGGCTCGGCGATTACGACTTATTTGAGCAACAAGCAACGCGTATAAACTTAAGCCGGAAGTTCTTGGGCAAACGTGTAATCATGGTTGATGGCAGTAATCGGCCGCTTGTTAGAGACTTATTGAAGTGTGCTGATATCTTTGTCTTCTTATCGAATATTGAGGCTAGCCCTCTCGTGCTTTTTGAGGCTGCGGCGGCCGGTGTGCCGTTCGTGACAACAGCCGCCGGTAACAGCGCTGAAATCGCTGAATGGACTGGTGGAGGCGTGATCGTTAAAACTCTCCAACGCGAGAATGGACGAGTCGCGGCGGATCTAAAAAGTGCTTTATGGCAAGTTACGCGCCTAGCGCGTAATCCTGAGCGTCGTCATGCCTTAGGCGCCGCCGGTCATAAAGCCTGGCAGAATAAATACACATGGCAGAAAATAACTAAGCAATACCTGGACTTATATGAAGATCTACTCAAGGACAAGGCAAGCAAAAAATGATTATCACTAAGCTAGAAGGCGGCCACAGCAACCAGCTTTTCCAATACGCTGCAGCTCGGCGTCTTTCGAATCATTTGGGTGTTGAGCTTTTCATTGATAAATGGTGGTTCGAGAATGTCGTCAATGTCGATAGCCCGCGTTTTTATGAACTCGGCGGTTACAACTTCCCCCAGCGGTTCATCAACCGCAGTGAATTCGCTTTAGTAGAAGATAAACCCGAAAACTTAAAAGCCAAGCTTTACAAGCTTACCAAGGGCCGCGCCAAACCTAGGATTAGGCATGTCCGGCAAAGAGACAACGGTTTTAATAAAGAAGTCTTAGCATTGTCTGATAATGTGTATTTGGACGGTTGGTGGCAGAGCGAAAAATACTTCAAAGACATCCGTTCGATACTATTAAAAGAAATCGAGCCTAAGACTAAGCCCAATGTTAAAAATGCCAAATGGCTGAATCAAATTCAAAATAGTAATTCTGTCTCGCTGCACGTTCGCCGCGGCGACTACGTGGAAAATAAGCTGACTAATAAATTCCACGGCGTTGTCGCGCCTGCCTATTATCAAAAGGCCCTTGCCTATCTGGCTAAAAAAGTTGGTCAAAAAGACTTCAAGCTATTCGTGTTCTCCAATGATATCAGATGGTGTAAAGAGAATCTAAAATTTGATTATCCGACAATTTTTATCGACGGCAATAATCCCGGTGCCGAAGATATGCGGCTGATGAAGCATTGCAAACATCATGTTCTGGCCAACAGTAGCTTCAGCTGGTGGGGTGCGTGGTTAAACCAAAACCCGGATAAAGTCGTTATCGCACCCAAAGTCTGGTTCCAGGATAAGCAAGCCAACCGCGAGACCGATATCGTGCCCAGTGATTGGATACGCATATGAAGTCGCCTGCAGTCAGTGTAGTGATGGCCGTCTATAACGGCGGCGATTATCTAGCGGATGCTGTTGAAAGCATTCTGAACCAAACGCTCGATGATTTTGAATTCATTATCATCAATGATGGTTCGAGCGATAAAAGTTTGGAACTTTTGACCGGCTACGCCAAAAAGGACAAACGCATAAAATTGCTGAGCCAGAAAAACCAAGGGCTGGTAGCGTCTTTGAACCGCGGCATCAAAGCCGCCAAAGGCAAGTACGTTGCCCGGCAGGACGCCGATGACCGCTCAGGGCCCAAACGTCTGGAGAAGCAAGTTTGGTTTTTGGAGGCACACCCGAAAGTCGTAGTTGTTGGATCAGGAATAAGCATTATGGATGATAAGAGCCGCATTGTACATAGGCACGCGGTGCTGCTGGACGACCCGGAACTGCGCCAGGAACTGCTGGTGCGCTCGCCGTTCGCCCACGGCACGGTGATGTTTCGGCGGGAAGCGGCTGTCAAAGCCGGTTTGTATGACCCAGGCAGCTGGCCGGCCGAGGATTTCGATCTTTGGCTGCGTCTTAGCGCCTACGGTCAGTTAGCTAATTTGGATGATTCATTATATATGTACCGCGAGCACCCCAGCGCCATCTCAGTCAAAAATGCCCGGCTGCAAGTGGAAAAGTTGGAAGCTGTCCGCCAAAAAGCCTGGCGAGAACGCGGTCGGCTACTACCCAAACGCAAAATCGACCTGTCAGCTTACAAGAACTTAAATATGGGGCAGCTGCGTATTGAACGCATCATTGATAATAACGTCATGGTTTCTAAGCTGGCCTGGAAACACGGCCAAAAAAACCTGGCTTTGAAAAACATGGCCGTGCTGGCCGGCAACAAGCTGGTCTACAAAAAAGCCGCTGGGAAATTAAAGCGTAAAATAAGGAATTGAATGACTAGGCCCGACATTTCCGTCGTTATACCGACCTACCAGCGCGAGAAGGAACTAGTGAATACGATGCGCAATATTTTGAGCCAGTCGCATAAGAACCTAGAGTTGATAGTGTTGGATCAAAGCCGCGGCCACAAGCCGGAAACCGCGAAGGCTTTGCGCGCTATCAGAGACCCGCGCTTCCGGCTCATTAAAATCGGACCGCCATCGTTGCCGGCCGCTCGCAATTTCGGCCTAGCCGCCGCTAAAGCGCCGATCGTACTTTTTTTGGATGACGATATAAAGGCCGTTAAAAACCTGGTGAAATGTCATTTGGAAGCCCACCAAAAACACCCGGAAGTCAGCGCCGTCGGCGGGCGCGTTTTGCAAGACGGCTTCCCCGTTAAAAAAGAAGTCTTGCGCTTTGATAAGCACGGCGTTTCGCATGGTGTGTTCACTGCTTCGCAGGCCGGCTTCACTAACGCTTTTCCCGGCGGCAACCACTCAATAAGAATTAGTGACGCGCTGGCGCTTGGCGGTTACGATACCCGTTATTACCGCATTGCCTTCCGCGAAGAAAGTGATATGTCACTAAAAATGATTCGCGCCGGTATGAAGATTTACTATGAACCGAAGGCTGAGATTTACCATTTAAACACAGTCGGTGGTGGTCTAAGACATTATGATAATCTCTTCGATACCCTGGACTTTTACCGCAATGACCTGTTCTTTGTGATGCATTGCGTCGGGTTGAAGAACATCCCCGGCGCGCTGCATGCCAAGTTCATGGAATACTGCCACATCCGGCCACTAAGCAAGGGACTGAAGCGCTCGCTTTATTTTGTTATCGGTTTTTTGACCGCTCTGCGGCGCCTGTGGTTCGGCCGGCAAATTGTCGCTAAGGAGACAGCGGGATGAAAATCGGCATTGACGCCCGGCCGCTGCAGCACGAGACCCAATACCGGGGCATTGGTAAAGCTTTGGAATTTTTCCTGCTGGCCTTACCGGATTGCTTGGAGCCCGATGACAGCCTGGTCTTTTACCTGGACAGCGGCTTGCCCAGGCCGAAAATCCTGGACAATTTTCCCAAAAGCCGCACCGTCAAGATTGCCACGACGCGTCTGGGGCGCAAGCGTTACTTCCGCTCGTTTCTGCCCTCATTCAGGCCGCTGAAGCCGCGAGCCGGGGACGTGGACGTCATTTTGCAATACGACGCCTCGTTCGGTGTGCCCAAAAATGTGCCCAGCGTGGTGACTTTTCTGGACCTTATCCCGGTACTGTTCCGCGGCCAGGAAAAACAGCGGCCGGTCAAAGGCTTCCGCAAAGGCAAGGATGCCTTGGCGCGCAGTTTATATTGGAAAAAATACCTGCGGGTATTAGAGCTTTACAAGAACGCCAGCAAGATTGTCGCGATCTCAGCATCATCCAGAAACGACCTTCTGAAACATATGACTGGCATAAACCCTGACGATGTAGCGGTAGTTCACCTTGGCGTCAACGCTGCCGCCCAAACCGGTAAGCCCGGTGCCAAAATAAAAAATCTTGCCGCTCAGCCGTATTTACTTTATGTAGGCGGCATCGATATTAGAAAAAATGTCGTCGGCCTGTTAGAAACCTTCTATCAGCTTAAGCCCAAGCATCCAAGGCTCCGACTCATTATGGTAGGTAAGGAATTTGAACTGAAAGAGCGCCTGGAGGATTTAGGCTGGTTCACTGTCCTTGATAGCCAGCCGGCTTATGCCAAAGATGTTATCATTCCCGGATTTGTATCGCATGACGACCTTTTTTACCTTTACCAGCACACTGAGGCTTTTGTTTTCCCTAGCCGCTACGAAGGCTTCGGCCTGCCGGTGCTGGAAGCCATGAGCGCCGGAAGTCCGGTTATCGCCTACGACAATTCGTCTATCCCGGAGGTTGCCGGCGATGCGGCCTTGTTGGTTGAAGACGGCAAGTCCTTGGCACCGGCTGTTGAAAAACTTTTGGGTGACCCGGCCCTGCACCGCCGGCTAGTCAAGAAAGGACACCGCCAGGTTTCTAAATTTTCCTGGCACAAGACTGTTACCGACACGCTTAAGATTATGCGACAGCTGGTTGATCAATAGGTTTTGCAAAGAAGTTTCAGACTACTTCTTGGGTCTGATCAAACTTGCCGCTGAGTTTTCTGTTGAGTTCTTCAACGTCGGCGTC
>Ga0187780_10001209_pt1 | contig 19471 bp, 26 predicted proteins | sample 1015_Q2_SP10_20__FD_132429 | JGI IMG/M metagenome (GOLD analysis project Ga0187780, IMG submission 132429) | Tropical peat soil microbial communities from peatlands in Department of Meta, Colombia - 1015_Q2_SP10_20_MG | ecosystem: Environmental > Terrestrial > Soil > Wetlands > Peat | place...
CGATTTTGGCGAGCGTCCTGCACATGCAAGGCGCTGACGCCGCGATCACGAGCGACAACAAAGGCATCGATGAATTGTTGGCGCCCATCCGTGACCAACTTCAACAACAACAAGCCGACCCGAGCGAGCCTCGGATTATTGAGGCAACCAAAAATTACTCTAGGCAAATTCACTCGAAGGGTGTTTATGAAAGGAGCGGCTACTTAAAGTCTAACATCTCGGCGGGCAGCACTGCAGTCAAACCGGCCAGCGGCACCGCCGTGAAGCCGGTTGGCAGTAGCAGCGGCGGTCACCGTTAGGACTATCGTGAGTTCGGGCAATGCATCGCGATGAGTGAGTAAGCGGTTTATAGAGTGACGATTTTTAAATTGCGCATGGGAGATTGACCTTGGCCATGCTTCCGGAATTTCCTGATAGCCCGATTGCTTATTTGCTCGTTAAAGTGGCTACACGGTGTAACATCGATTGTTCGTATTGCTACTGGTTTCGCGATAAATCCGTCTACGCCAAGCCGAAATTGATGAGCTTAACTGTGCTCAGTCAATTGCTGAAGCGCATGGAAGAACAGATCACACGGTTTTCACTGCCCGATTTCTTGCTCCTGCTTCATGGTGGCGAGCCAATGCTATGGGGAATTGATAACTTTCACTATATCGGCAAAGAGTGTCGCGCCATAGCTGCTCGAACGGGCTGCAAGATCGAACTTTCGGTTACGACCAACGGAGTGCTGATTGACGAAGCGTGGCTGGATTGCTTCGAGCAAAACAGCATTCAAGTTACGCTCAGCATCGACGGCCCGGCGCAAGTTCACGACATTTATCGGCGCACTTTCCAAGATGGCCCGACGCACGCGCTGGTCGAGAGCGCAGTACAACGTCTTCAGGCGCGGGGTATTGCACCGGGGGTACTGGCAGTCTGCAACCCGGCGCACTATCCGAAGGAATACGTTGATTATTTCGTTGGAACCGGGATCAACACTTTCGACATCATGTTTCCCGACGCAACATTTGAAGATAATGATCCGCCGCGTCTCGCCAAGTTTTATTGCGACCTATTCGATCTCTGGCTCGAGGCTAACCGCGATAAGCGTACAATTAATATTCGCTCGACCGAAAATATGGTTGCTGGATTGCTGGGCGGTAGCTCGAGAACCGAGGAGATTGGTTACGGCCCGCAGGAGGTCTGCACCATACTCACAGACGGCAGCATGGAACCGTTGGATGTCATAAGAATCGCCGGTGATGGTTCGACAACAACAACCTTCAATATTTTTGATAATGAGCTTGAAGACATCAAGATCGAACCGCACTGGAAAGCAGCCCGAGATGCATCGTTGAATCTTTGCGAGAAATGCAGGCAGTGTCAGTTTGTATTAGCCTGCGGGGGAGGTTATCTGCCGCATCGCTTTTCCAAACATAACGGCTATGATAATCCTTCAGTGTACTGTGATGATCTGTACGCAATCTTCAGCCATATTCAATCGGTACTTGGCAAGCACGTGTACGTCAGCAAATCCTCGGGCGAAAAAATCGGCATAAGCGAGGCGATGGTGGAACAATGCCAGTTGCAGCCGTCGCCGAATCGGGTCCACGCCCGCTAGTTACCGCCGGTTGCGGTGGCGCGGCGTGCATGAAGCAAAAAATAGAGGACAACTCAGGGAGAGCGCCGATGAATGCGACCTTCATGAAGATATTTGTGAGTGCAGCTCTCGCAATGACAATCGCCGTGGCGGTTTCGTTGACGCCTGCTGCTGCTGGTTCCGGGGGCGGCGGTGGCCGTGGTGGAGGTGGAGGTGGTTGGCATGCGGGGGGTGGTCATGAGCCGACCCCGCCTCCGCCCAGCAAAGTAACGGGCACCAGCAAACCGATAAACTGCAAGGCCGGTGGTGCAGGGTGCATGAAGCAAAAATAGTGATCGACCGTACGCCGACCAGGTAATCGAATAAGCTTTCTTTTGGTTGCAGCGCAGAATGTCCGAAACTGGCCCAAAACGGAAATGGCGATCATGCCGGCAAATGTCTGCTTTTGAGCGAGCGGCAGACATTGATCGGGGCTGTGAAGGTGAGACGCTTCAAATGGTTTTTTCGCTTAGTGTCGTGTCTGTCAGACAGCACGGTGACTATGACGGTAAGCGCGTGTCAGACATCGAATTACCGCACGGTAACAACCCTTCGCCCAGGTCGTGCAGCGGCGGGAGTCTCCAGTGACTCACAGAAGCCCGCAGACTCGTTTCCAGCCCTTAGTCGCTAGGAGGGTAGCCGGGCGGTACAAAACGCATCGGCGGACTCGCTGGAGTCACTGCGGGCCAGTGGCCCACCGCGCCATGCGGAAACGCCCTGCCATTACGGCGCACAGGAAAGTCAGTTAAGATTGGTTAACCCGCCACGTCCATTACCGAAGGTAAAGGGTGTCAGGACTCAAGACGGTTTGCTTACCGGGGTGGAAGGTGAAAATTTTACGTCGCTCTCACACGTCACACCTTGCCACCTTGATCGGTAAGACAGTGCAAAGGTGGCACGGAAGGGGTGCCCGGACGTCAAATTACCGCACGGTAACAAACTGAAAATCTTACGCTCCTCAGACGCCGCAACGTCGCTTGTTCGGCTGAAACGCCGCCGCGGGGTTCTGCCGCTTACAAGGTGATAAGGTAAGACGGTTGCACGCCGGCGCACTGTTAGGTGCTGTCACCAGCGAGATTGGTTTCTCTTTGTTGCAGACTACGCGGCAGCATACCTCCCCCAAGGCGTTGATGCATTAAGCACGTTGAGATTGATTCTTGCGTTTGCTGATTGACCTCCTATGTATGCGCGTCGAGCAAAAAATTAGATCGGAAGTTTGCTCGACGACGCTCCGAGCGGCATGATCCAAGCGACCAATCGGCTCGTCTTTCCAAGGCACCAAGTAGCTTGGAATTTCGCCAATGATGGCAAGGAAAGGAACCTGATCATGCGTGCCTTAGTATCGAAGCAACGTCGGTCGCGTCGTCTCAGCAAAATAGGTGTGTCGGAAGAAAGTGCGGACCGAACCATTGGACTTGTAACCCAGGCAATCCAGGAGATCGCATCGGCTCTCGACGCCGCGTCTCACGCGATCATGTACTACGTTCCATCGAAAAGGGCGGAGCCGGAAGAAGCTTCGCGTAAACTCGATCGTGCGAAGGGGCATCTTGCGCTAGCGCAAGAACTTTTCGACGAAGTAGATCAGACCATAGAGGATCTGCGAAGGATACCCGCGGCAAGCACCACGCACGACGTAAAAATCGACGAGCTGCATTAGGGTGGCGAACAGCATGGCGCGCTGCGCGGTAGTTTTGCCGACTTGCAAGGCGAAAGGGCAAAAGCCCTCGATCGCGGACTGCGGTCTTCCGGGAAACCCAACAAGGCACACGATCCTACCACCCTGTTACCCAGCGAGACTGGTTCGATTACTAACGGGTCTTCTGCTCATCGGAATTTACGGTTCAATCCCGGCGTGGGACAGCACTACTTCTGCTCGCTGTGTGGCATCTACACGCACCATCGCCGCCGCTCCAACCCGAACCGGTACGGGGTCAACGTCGCGTGCCTGAAAGGCGTGAGCCCGTTTGATTTTGCCGACGTGCCGGTGATCGATGGTGTCAACCATCCGGCGGACAATGGCCGCGGCGATGAAATCGTTGGCCACCAAATCGCATCCAAAATTGTTCCGCGGGCGGAGACTGACGAGGTTATTGAATAGCTCGTTAATGTCTACTTTTGGCAGAAAGCGGACATAGAACCCGCTGCGGCGCCGGTCACTCAGGCGCTTGGGCTGTTACGCGCTTATAGCCTCCGACTATCGGGCCGTCGGTCGGTCCAGTGTGTTTATTTGCGGCATTGACCAAGGCTGTAGTGAGCGGACAAAATCGCCGCGAAAATTGGTTTCTGGAGGAAACATGTTTCATCGTCGTGCCCTAATTGCCACTATCGCGCTGAATGTCATCATCGTGGCGACACCTGTCTACGCGCAGGACAAATCCATCATAGTGGCATCGACTACATCGACGCAGGACTCCGGCCTGTTCGAATACCTACTGCCGATCTTTAAACAAAAGACTGGAATCACCGTCAAGGTTTTGGCGCAGGGCACGGGCCAAGCGCTCGATACTGCGCGCCGCGGCGATGCCGACGTCGTGTTTGTGCACGCCAAATCAGCCGAAGAACAATTCCTTTCGGAGGGCGAGGGCGTGAAGCGCTTTCCGGTGATGTACAACGACTTCGTACTGATTGGTCCGAAAGACGATCCCGCAGGCATCAAGGGTATGAATGATGTTGCCAAGGCTTTTCAGGTCATCAAGGAAAAGCAGGCATGTTTCGTCTCGCGCGGCGACCGTTCCGGCACGCATATCGCTGAGCTAAATCTCTGGAAGGTTGCTAAGATAGACATCGAGAAGGACGCGGGCCCTTGGTACAAATCAATTGGTCAGGGAATGGGAGCCGCACTCAATTTTGCCAACGCCAGCAACTGTTATGTTTTATCGGACCGTGGGACGTGGATTCATTTCAAGAATAAAGGTGACTTGCAGATACTGGTTGAGGGTGACAAGCGTTTGTTCAATCAGTACGGCGTTATGTTGGTGAACCCGGCCAAACACCCGGATGTTAAAAAGGACCTCGGCCAACAATTCATTGACTGGCTCATCTCACCAGACGGTCAGAAAACAATCGCCAATTACAAGATCGACGGCGAGCAATTATTTTATCCTAATGCTAATGATCCGAACGCATGAGATGTGCGCCGGGGACGCTGGCCTTGCTGATCTGTGCCATCACGAGGTCAGCGACGGCAGCAGAGACGACGACTGTCTACGCAACTTCTGACGGCCCCACTGACCGGAAACCAATAGCCAAGGACTATGGGTGCAATATGCAAATGTCTATGCAATTTGTCAGTCATGATTGGGAATGCCATAGTCAAAGGCTATGGGTGTTGTTCCGTTCCCAAACTTGCAACTGTTCAAATCATGCTTCTGACGATTTTTTCTCGCAACTTCCCGCGCCGCGCCTTACGTACATCCGGCGTTGATGCGGCAGGACTTGTTTTACCGATTCCTGAGAAAACAATCGTGTCTCAACACAGAACCACGGGATGGAAGACTGTGACGGTACTGCAATCACAGGCGCTGGGTCGCCCGGATGGGCGGGTGTCAATCGGGTTCTGCACGAAAGAGCTAGGGGCCATTGCATTCGAGGTGGACCAGCAAGCAATTGACGTGCTTCGGGAGCATTTGGTCACCGCAGAAAAACTGCTCCATCAGAAAGCTGGTAGAGCATAATTTCCTTTCCTTGAATGAGCAGCGCCAGTGTCCATCCAGCATTGAGTCGGCCCTTTCTCTCCGCTGTGCTATCGAGAACCGGTTGCGTGTTTAATCAGCAGCAGAATTACAGAAGTCAGGAGGATGTCCTATGAAACTCAGCGCGCGCAATCAGCTTAAAGGCAAGATCACCGAGGTGAAGAAGGGCGCAACGACGGCCCATGTACGCCTCGAAATTGCTCCGGGCCAGATCGTCACCGCCGCGATCACCAACGAAGCGGTCGAGGAACTCGGACTCAAATCTGGCGGTACGGCAATGGCGGTGATCAAGGCCTCCGACGTCATGATCGGGATCGATTAGGACACCACCGTGAGATTTTTATCGCTCGTATCTGTCGTGTGCGTGATGGTGGCACCAGCCCTGGCGCAGGAACCGATTGGCTGCGACAAGTTCAAATGGCCGCTCGACAAGGAGCGCGCGACCCTTACCGGCACTGATCTGCCTAAAGTCACGTCAGGTAGTGAGGTAAAGTGGCCACTACCTTTCGCAACCATGGTTGCGCTTGTGCCCCTTGCCGATGCCAAACTTCCCGTCGCGCCGGAGCGCACGCCGAAATCGCAGGACCTATTTGGCGGCTTTATTCAAATCGCCGCGCCGGTGAAGGCGGGCACGTACAGGATCACGTTATCCTTGCCCGGCTGGATCGATGTCGTGCAGGATAATCAGAGGATCAGATCAACCGCAGCGACCGGCGCGACAGGCTGCGAGGGCGTCCGCAAAAGCGTGAAGTTCGAGCTCGCCGCGTCGCCCTTTACCGTTCAGCTCAGTGGCATCGAGGCGCGGACGATCGGGCTCGCTATCAGCGGCGACTGAACGGCTGCGAACCTCGATGCTAATTTTTATGACCGGCAGACAGTGCAAAGACCAGGAATTTGGTAATGGATGCGCCGACGAACGTGGTGGACCTTCGCTGGGAGCAGGTGGACTTGAAAAACGCCATTCTGCACGTCCGCAGGGTCAAACAGGGCACTCCCGCGACGCATCCCTTGACCGGCCGTGAGTTGCGCACCCTGCCGCTGCCGCTGATCGACGGCGAGCTGGACGATGTGGTCACCCAGAGCCGTGCGGTGCATTGATGCGCGAAGATAATCGCGGGCGCTGACTCTCGTCCCCGTCGGCATAGCGCGATCGAAGGCTGGCTAGTCGCAACCGTGATGGCGGTGATCGGACGAATGGTCGATGATCCTGTCGTCGATGGCATGGCCCAGTCACTGGCGCGGCCGGGTGGCAATGTCATCGGCATTTATACAATGACTGAGGAAATGAACCCGAAACGATTGGCGCTGTTGAAGGAAGCAGTCCCACAGATGCTGCGTGTCGGTGTTTTGATGCGCCAGGATTTTCCGAGCGTAAGCATCGCAAAGCGTGATTGGCAGAATGCTGAATTGGCGGCTCATCAACTCGGAGTGAATTTGCAGCTTCCGCAGCCACTTCGACTATTCCAATAGTATTCACTGTCGGCGGCGACCCGGTGAAGGAGGGTTTGGTTGAGAGTTTTAGTCGGCCGGGCGGGAATGCCACCGGGATTACCTTGCTGACCAATCTGTTGGAGCCGAAGCGGTTTGGTTTGTTGCGCGAGCTTGTGCCGTCGAAATCAACGATTGCCGTGTTGCTCAACCCGAAATTTTCGGCGGCAGCCCAGATACTCCGCGATGTGCGGGCTGCCGCCAAAGCGACCGACCTGCAAATCCAAGTTCTACAAGCGAGCACAGATGGCGAGCTCGATGCGGCATTCGCGGCAATCTCTCGGGGACACTTTGCTGCGCTTGCGACAACCGCCGATCCTTTCTTCGATACCAGGAGAGAAAAGATTACGGCTCTGGCAGCGCGTTGCGCGGTGCCTGCGATGTACCACGCGCGTGAATACGTTTTGGCGGGCGGCTTGATGAGTTACGGGATCGACTTTTCCGAGGCGTATCGCCAGACCGGAATTTATGCTGGACGCGTTCTCAAAGGCGAGAAGCCGGCGGACTTACCCATGATGCAGGCCACAAAGTTCCTAATGGTGGTCAACTTGAAAACCGCCAAGGCGCTGGGCATCAAGATTTCCGACAATCTGCTTTCCCTCGCAGACGAAGTGATCGAATAGCGATCTTTTGCTGCATTGCACTTTGTCTGCGTTTGGCACTTAGCGGTGAACTTTGCGAAGCTGTAGGAGCTGCTCCGAAGATAAAGTGGGCTGCGTCCTAAAGCGACATTCACGTTCTGGCAAGCTTCACTACACTGACCTTTTGTAAAATCTTGATCTGTTAGGCCAACGTGACCGGGGGCGGCACGATGAGTACGACGGAAAAGATCCTCGCTGTTTGGGGGATCATAACCCTAATCGGGGCCATACTCATCGTGAGTTCGTACCGCAGATAAAATCCGCTGCGCGTTTACCCTGCGCCCCAACGGTCGCGTCATGGCGACGGAGAACGCCGTGATGGATAAGTTGGAGCTTGGAATTTTCTTTGCCGCTATGATCGCACTTGTAGCCTGCGGCTGCATCTTCACGCGGAGGCCAACAAGAAAACCTGCGGCCCAGCATAATGAGAGCAAACCTATCGAGCCTTCGCCAACTGCGGGCCAAACGAAAAGCCTCGGGGAGAACGGTATAAATATCCCTGCTGTCAGGCCAGCGCGGAAGTTCTAAAATGGACAGAAATGCCCTCGCACGAGCAGCTGTCATCCGTGAATGGGACAGCTGGGCTAAGAGCCATCCAGATGATGCCAAAGAGCTATCTGAAGCTGGAATGCACTTCTTCACCTATTTGCGGAAAGAAAGGCCGGAGCTTTTGGACTTTCGGTATGCCGGCGACAAGTGGCGAGCTATCCACGCCTGGCTACTTCGCGAGGGCCGTGTAAAGTCGTAGTGTCCTAAGCTCGATGAACGAGTGCCGTGCCTGCCGCAGTTAAACGCCCGGCGCCCTGGACTGTTCGAAAGGGTGGCAGCATAACGAGAGCAAACCTATCGAACCTTCGCCAGCCGAAACTGCGGGCCAAAAAAAGCCCCGGGGAATAGACCGGGGCTTTGTCAGTGAGCTTTTTTACTGTCTTATTTGATAGCGTTCGAAACAGCCGTAAACGTGCCGTTCAGGTTTGGCACCGGTGGCCTGCACCGCGGCGATGATCGCCGACCATCAGTCCGAAAAGCCGTAGCACTCATGCATCCGAGCTCACTCAACTAATGCAGTGCGGAACTCGGTGGCACTGTGGAAATAATGGCTCGTCGGATGCGCCGTTAGGTCGCGGAAATGGAGGCTTACCTCAATGGACAAACTCGGCGATTTGGGAAGAATTTGGATATCGAACAAGAAGATATCTGATAGGGGCGAAACATGACGACAGCAACCATTCACTCCCGATCGGCGGCAACGGCGACAACGCGCTGGACTCAGCTCATCTTCTGCATCCTGTGCATGATTCTGATAGCCAATCTGCAATACGGTTGGACCTTCTTCGTTAATCCGATCAACAAAGCACACGGCTGGTCGATCGCGTCGATTCAGTTTGCTTTCAGCATCTTCATCGCACTTGAAACCTGGCTCACACCGATCGCCGGCTGGATTGCCGACAGCTTCGGCACGCGGCACGGACCTAGGCTGGTGGTGGCATTTGGCGGCGTCATGGTCGCGCTTGGGTGGATCATCAACTCGCGCGCTGACTCCCTCGAAATGTTGTATCTCGGCGCGGCTGTCGGCGGCACGGGAGGCGGGGCCATATACGCGACCTGCGTCGGCCAGGCCGTGAAGTGGTTTCCCGACCGGCGCGGCCTTGCCGTGGGCTTGACTGCGGCCGGCTACGGTGCCGGCACGGCGCTCACTGTTGTTCCAATTACCGCCGTCATTAATTCCGCTGGCTATGAAGCGGCGTTCTTCTGGTTCGGACTGGTTCAGGGCGGGATAGTCTTCCTTCTGGCTTGGCTGTTGCGGGGACCCGATCCAGGCGAAATGGCGGGAATCGCCACGTCTAAAGTGGCGCAATCCGCGCGCAGCTACACGCCACTGGAGGTGCTGAGCACGCCAGTGTTCTACATCCTCTACATCATGTTCGTCATGGTGTCGGCGTCGGGCCTCATGGCGACGGCGCAACTCGCGCCCATCGCCGGGGACTTTAATGTCGCCAAAGTGGTAATCCTAGGCGGACTTACGACACTAGCCTTGGCGGGGATTGTCGACAACCTTGCCAACGGCGCCGCGCGTCCCTTGTTTGGATGGATTTCCGACATTATCGGCCGTGAGTTCACGATGGCACTCGCCTTTGGCCCTGGGCGGCCTATCCTATTGGCTGCTCGGGAGTCTCGGTCACGCGCCGTGGGCCTTCGTGGTGTTCGCTGCGTTGATCTTTCTGACCTGGGGTGAAATTTTCAGTTTGTTCCCGTCGACCTGCACGGACACCTTTGGCACCAAGTTCGCGACGGTGAACTTGAGCCTGCTCTACACCGCCAAAGGCACGTCGGCTTTCCTGGTGCCGGTGGCCAACCTGGTCAAATCCGCGACCGGCGGCTGGCACATGGTGTTCGTCGTCACCGCAATCATGAATTTCGCGGTGGTTGGCCTGGCTCTCTTCGTGCTCAAGCCATTGCGGCAACGGCTAATGGCCAACGACTGATGATGGTGGCATGGATCTTTACAGCGATGATGAGGAAGCGCCCGAGGCCGCGAGCGCCTTACTCCAGAGCGAAGTCAAGTTTTGGGGTGAGATGGTCCGCGCCAATCAATTGCAGCGCAGTAGATCGCCGGGAAACGAGGGAGGCTGACGTGTTGTCACGACGCATGTTCGTTGGTGGGATACTAGGCGGTGTCACCATCAGTCGATCCGTGTTCGCAGACACTCCTTACCCGACAAGAGCAATAAGGGTCGTGAGTCCATTCCCGCCGGGCAGCGCCTCCGACACCACCGGTCGCGTTGTCGTCGACGCACTCTCAAACGTGCTGGGTCAGCCGATGGTGGTCGAAAATCGACCGGGGGCTGGAGGCGTACTCGGATTTGCCGATGTAGCCAAGGCCGATCCTGATGGGTACACGCTGGTCACCAGTTCGTCCTCTATGGCGACAGGCTATGTGCTGCATAAGCATCTTCCTTACGATCCGCTTCGCGATTTCATTCCGGTGGCTTTGTTTGGCACTCAACCCAACGTGTTGGTGGCTTCAAAACAAAGTGGGTTCAAGACGGTTGCCGATCTTGTGGCGGCCGCAAAAGCTAAGCCTGACACGCTCACTTTCGCCTCCGCGGGCATCGGTTCCACGTCGCACATGGCGGGCGAGAAGTTCCGGCTGGCTGCTAAGATTGAGGTCCGTCACGTTCCCTTCCGCGAAAACGGCCTCGCTGAGGTCATGGCAGGGCGTATCGATTATTATTTCTTGCCGCTTGCGGCCGCCGCGTCGGCATTAGCAAGCGGAAAGCTCACAGTGCTCGCGGTAAGCACCGCCAAACGCGCAGCGTTATTGCCAGACGTGCCGACGGTAGCGGAAGCCGGCTATCCAGCCGCAGAGTCCGATTTTTGGGTTGGACTGTCGGCACCGGCGAAAACGCCCGGCTTTATCGTTAACAAGTTGCACGACGGTACCGAAGAGGCGCTACAAATGCCGGCGGTTAAAGACAAGTTGGCAAAACTCGGAGTCGAGCCGCAACTAATGAGCGTCGCTCAGTTCAAGAAGTTCTTTAAAGATGATCTGCAAACCACAGTGCAGCTCGCCCAACATGTAAACATTCACCCGGTAGATTAATCCGAACACAATCGACCGCTCGAGCGCGACCGGGGCGTTCCTGGTTGAGACCGGCAGGTGTTCGTGAGACTACTAAGATAATTGGTTATAAGTGCCCTGTTCTCAGCTTGTCGGCGCAGCTCCGGTGAGAGGGGATACCCATGCAGATGAAACCACTTTGGTGCCTTGTCACGGCCATGCTGATGGTGAGCTCGCAGGCCAACGCGCAAAAATTTCCTGAGCGTTCAATGACCATGGTCGTCCCGTTCGCCGCTGGCGGACCGACCGATATCCTGGGTCGCGTCGTAGCCGGGCGGATGAGTGAGGTGCTAGGCCAGCAAGTCGTGGTCGAAAATGTCACTGGCGCGGGCGGGATGACGGGCTCCGCGAGGGTCGCGAGGTCTGATCCTGACGGCTATCAGTTCGTCCTTGGAACCGTCGGCAGCGCTGCACAGGGACAAACTCTCTATAAGCACCCGCTCTATGACACTGTGACCGATTTCACGCCGGTCATTCTGATCGCCGAAGTACCGCTCGTGCTGATCACGCGCAAGGATCTCCCAGTCAGTAACTTTAAGGAGTTCGTTACTTACGCTAAAGAGCACCAGGCGGAGATGCAGTTTGGCTCAGCTGGCGCCGGCTCGGCGACGCATCTCGGCTGCGTGCTGATGAACTACCTCATCGGCGTCAAGATTACGCACGTGCCCTATCGCGGCACGGGCCTGCAATGCAGGACCTGCAGGGTGGCCGGATCGATTTTCTGTGTGATGTTATGACCACTGCTAAGCCGCCGATCGATGGCGGCTCGGTCAAGGGCCTTGCAGTCTTCGACAGCAAGCGTTCGTCGGCATTACCCAATGTGCCTACCGCGGCCGAGCAAGGCACACCCGATCTCATCGCCTACACATGGAATGCCATCTTCTTGCCGAAGGGCGCGCCAGAGTCGATCGTGAAGACATTGCACGATGCGGCGCTCGCGGCGATGCATACGCCTGCGGTGCACGATCGGCTTACAGCGCTTGGCGCCGAAATCGTTCCTGACGATGAGGCTACACCGGAATATCTCGGCAAATTCGTTAAAAGCGAGATCGCCAAATGGGCCGTCCCGATTAGGGAGAGCGGTGTTAGCGTAGAATGACGCTCAGCCGCCAAATCCAGAAGCTGGTGAGGGCGATGTCAGCTTACCCCACAAAGATGGGGTAATCGGCCGGCGTTTTTGTGGATAGCTGAAAATTTAGGGTGCTGCGCTTCAGGCTGATGGTGAAACGAGGTCACCGTTGTAACGGGCCTCAAGCATCAGAAGGAGAAGCGCAGCATGAACAATGAGCGTCGTCGTGCCCGCTTTGGCGCCGCTATGCCCCTGCCGCGAGCCAAACGCGACGCAAGCGAAGAGCGTTCAATTCGACCGCGTGGGTGTGTTGGCGTCTAAGCCTGCCCGCTCCTGTCGGACCGGAACCCAATCCGGCTATGCGTACCGTCACAAAACGGCTTGCTCTTGGAACCGCCGCAACGGCACAAGGACATCACCACTGTCGTCGCAATTGATTCGCCCTTCTCTCCTTTGAGCACCACTGGTCCCTTCACCATGTAGGGCCCGTTCTCCACGCACTGGATCGTGGTCTGTGTTTCGCCCCAACTGCTCGGCATATCTGCGTTCTACTCGGCAGCCTCCTTGACTGCTTCGGGGACCTCCGCGGCGTCCTTGAACACCGCGGTGCTGTTGGTCGTCTCCGGCATAACCGGGAAGTGGAACTGGCAGTTCGGACACGGTTCCGCGAGGGTCTCCCGCTCGTGAGCCAGGTCGAAGGTTTTGTCCTGGACATGACCGCAACAGGGGCACACCCGAAGTAGGCGCGTGTTCTTCAGCTCGAAGTTGTAATGACGTCCTCCATGATGGCACCTCGCGCTGCCCATGCCTTGGCATGCTTGTGATAGATCGACATGTGCCAGTCCTCCAGCGCCTCCTTGCTGGTCCAAAAACTGACTTCGTTGAACCAGGTCGGATCGTCGGGATGGACCCACCATGTCAGATGCAGGAAACCCGGCAGCGGCTTTAAATGGCGCCGCACATCCGCGAACAGGACCAGGAACTTCTTGTAGCCATCCTCGCTCGAAAATCGCACCCGCTGCATACTTTGATAAATCGCCATGGGATATCTCCTCGGTGGTGAGCTGCTGACCCTCTCGCGCCATATTCACCAACAAAAAGACCGAAGTCTTTGATCTAAATCATTTGCTTAATCGTTGGCGGCCGCGCAACACGGACCCGAAGCACTCCGAAAACTGATGCCCCCCTGACTCGAGCGTGGACAGAACCCGACCAGCTTATCAGTGCGCATTGTTTTTGCGCGGCTGATGAACCTGCGCCAAAATGTGCCAGCGCCCGGTCAATGCGGCCGCCACAAGGCTCATCAACGCCGCCGCTCGGACGCGGAACGCAGGTTGCGGCGGCATGACTCAATCTGAGTGCGGCAATCTGGCTGTGCTGATCAACCCAGCGCGGTTGTAATTGTCGAACGCGATTTCGCAGCCGCCGTGAAGCGCGCCGTGGTGAGGTCATGGTGAGCCTAACTGAGTTGTTTCGTAATCCCGCGCGATGTGCCAAAAGCCGTGCGGAGCAAGACGGCGTTCCGAGAGTGACGAACGTGAGAGCTGCAACAATGTATTAGACCTCTGAAGTGGAGCATTTTGCTCCGGGCCAGCATGGGTATCCGCGCGCATCCAGGCTGACTAGCGGAAAGACCTCATCGGGCCATTTTGGCACCCAGTCTCTTGGTTGCGCCGGGCAGACCGTTCGTCCATCTCTTCATTCCATCTCGCAGACCTCGGCAGGAAAGTTGTTAAACGGACCTTTTTGACGTTCTGCTTTGTCAGTGGTGTAGGCTTGTGTCACGCCGCATCAGGCATAATCCTCGGCTGATATGCGCGACCGCGTGCGAGCACCGCCCAGGCGATGCGGGCGAGTTTGTTGGCCAGCGCGATCGCCAGCATGTTGCGGTGGAGCCGCTTTGATGCTTGCTCGATCCACGGCCATAACCTTGCATTGCCGCACTCGGCCGCCGCGCCAGGACGACGTGGGCTGCCTGCACGAACAGCGTACGCAGGTATTTGTTGCCACGCTTGGAGATCTTGCCCAGGATCGTGCGATCCCCGGTCGACTCCTGCTTCGGCACGAGGCCGAGCCAGGCACCGAAGTCGCGTCCCTGCTTAAAACCGGTGCCATTGCCAATCGCCGCGACGACGGCACTCGAGATGATTGGTCCGATCCCTGGTACCGTCATCAAGCGCTGACAGGGAGCGTCCTGCTCCGCCAGCGCCGCAATCTCGGTTGACACCATTGCGATGCAAGCATCCAACCGGCGCCAATCTTCGGCCAGATCGGTAATAAGACGAACCAGCCGTGGCGAAAGCATTGGTGTGCTGGAGCTCAGGATGTCAGATAGCGCCTTGCGTAATGGCGCCGGACCTTGCCGCACCGTGATACCGCGTTCGATCAGGAAGCCTCTGATCTGGTTGATCACGCCGGTACGCTGACTGACCAGACGTGAGCGCACCCGATGCAATGCCAGCAAGTCCATCTGATCAGGTGTCTTGATGCTGACAAAATGCATGGTTGGCCGCTGCACGGCCTCGGCAATCGCCTCAGCGTCGCGATAGTCGTTCTTGTGCCCCTTCAGGAACGGCTTCACATACTGTGCCGGGATGAGCCGCACGTCGTGACCAAGGGCTTCAAGCTGCCGGCCGATATGGTGTGAGCCAGAGCAGGCCTCCATGCCGATGAGGCATCGCGGAATGTTCGTAAGCCGCCGTTCAAGCTGTTCGCGCGAGGCCTTCAACTGCAAAACGATGTTCCCGCGCTGATCGACACCGACCAGGTGGAATGTATTCTTGCCAAGATCAATTCCGATGGTGGCGAGAGCGGATGGCGTTGATTGAGGTGACATGGGATGTGCTCCTTGCGTTGCTGATTCCCCGCAAGACTTTATGTCTCACGGGGTAGGAGCACGGCCGCATTTGCCGATCTCAACATTACAGGTCATTCGAGGCGACCAGTGTCCGTAACCGTGGGCTCGACCGGCAGAGCGATTTGGAACAGGGCTCCTTTGCGCTCCGACGACACAGTAAGTCGACCGCCATGACGCTCGATAATTTTGCTGCAGATAGCCAATCCTAATCCCGTTCCGTTGGGCTTTGTCGTAACGAACGGCTCGAATATGCGGCCCAAGTGTTCTGGTTCGATGCCATGTCCAGAGTCTTCCACTTCTATGATAACTGCCTTGTCGCTATCGCGCTTAGTCCGCACTTTTAGCGTCCGACGACTGACTTCCATGGGAGCCATTGCATCAATCGCGTTTTGGACCAAGTTTAAGATGACTTCCTGCAATTGAATCCTGTGGCCCATGACGAGCGGTAATTCGGATACCAGCTCGACATCAGTTTTAATACCATGATCGTTCAGGTCTCCGCGCAAAGTCCGCAGCGTTTCAAGGGCCAGATTGTTAACGTCAATCGGTTGTTGTTTCTGATCGGCCTCTCGGAACAACCTACGAACATTTCTCAGTACCTCGTTTGCGCGTAGGTCGGAGTCTTCAATATCACCAAGCGCTCGCTTTGCCTCGTCCACATCAGGCGGTACTTGTTCCAGCAATATTCGTGCCGCCGCGGTATTTGCTGCGATCGCCGCCAAAGGTTGCCTCACCTCATGAGCAATTGACGACGTTGCCGCGTCAATATTCATCAGCTTGTTCTCTCGTTCACGCCTCAGCATCATGTTTGAGCGAGCGAGGCGCGCTTCGCTTTCATTCCGCTCGGCAAACAGCGCAGAAAGAATGAATGCGCCAAGCGCCACGACCAAAATGGTGGCCTGGGCTTGCAGGTTTCTGTCGTCGACGGGGAGTTCAGCGTTTCCAAAATGACCGATGCCGAAGACCGTCGTCCAAACGACAGTTATCGAAACCATACAAGCGCCAGCCGCGGTGAAAATCGGACGACAGCGGGCTGCAAGCCAAAACAGGATCGGAAACAGCCAGGCGACCGGCACCAATGTTTGCCAGACTCGTGGCGGTTGCGAAATAACAATTGCGGTCATCAGCGCTAATACCAGGAGTGCCGCGGTGCCTTCGATCAATTCTCTCCACCCTGGCGGTTGCCGCAGGGCAACGAAAAAGCCAATGACGAACGGTCCAAGTGCCACGAAGCCGACCATGTCGCCCATGAACCAGTGCTGCCAGGTTGTCAAAATTGGTTCCGTAGAATTTTGGAACAGCATGGCCGCAACTATCCACACGGAAAAGGAGGCCATACTTCCACACATCGCTGCCGCAAGGAGACCAAGCACGTGGCTCAACCGATCAAGGCTGAAACTCGCACCGAAGAAATGCTGAACCAATCCAGCCGTAACCAGGGCTTCCGCTGCGTCCGATAGGGCAAAGGCGGGACCGAGCCAGCGGGGATCCCCGATGATGAGATGGGCGACAACGATCGCGGCTATGATACCAATCGCCACCTGCTCTCGTTCGGTTTGTCATTCGCCGCAGCGCTGGCGAATCTGGTGTTCGGTCCGGTCGTGGCGTGGGCGCTGGTTCGCTACCGCTTCCCGTGCCGCCGCTTGCTCGATGCCATCGTCGACGTTCCGTTTGCGCTCCCGACTGCAGTCGCAGGCATTGTACTGACGACACTCTATGCCGAGTCCGGCTGGATCGGTCGGGTGCTCGCGCCGCTCGGTATAAAAGTGGCATTCACGCCGCTCGGAATTTTGATTGCGCTCGTCTTCATAGGACTGCCGTTTGTGGTCCGAACGGTGCAACCGGTGCTCGAAGATATCGAAGGCGAATTGGAAGAAGCTGCCGCCTCGCTCGGCGCGGGGCGCTGGATGACGGTGCGCCGCATCGTGTTTCCCACCATCCTTCCAGCGCTATTGACGGGGTTCACACTCGCCTTCGCGCGCGCGGTTGGCGAATACGGCTCGATCATTTTCATCGCCGGTAATCTGCCCAACTATTCGGAAATCGCGCCGCTTCTTATCGTCATCAGGCTGCAGGAATTCCGTTATGCGGATGCGGCGGCGATCGCAGTCGTGATGCTTGTCGCCTCGTTCGTCTTTTTGTTCCTCATCAATGGGCTGCAACGTTGGTCCGAGCTGCGTACGGGAACACGACAATGAGCACAATGCCCTTTGCCTACCGCAACCAAGCCATGCCGGTTGCAGTGTCAAAGAGCTCTGCAGGCGGCGCGCGCGTCGTCAAGCAGTGGACCCTTGGCCGCGTCGATGCACGCGCCGATCCGGCATGGGTCCGCGTGCTAGTGATCGCAGCGGCGGTGTTATTTCTCTGCTTGTTCATTGCGCTGCCGCTCGTCTGCGTCTTTACCCAGGCATTTGCAAAAGGCGTCGACGCTTACTTTGCCGCAATCCGAAATCCCGACACCTCGTCGGCGATCCGCCTCACCCTCATCGTTGCTGCCATCTCGGTGGTTGCGAATGTCGTTTTCGGCCTATTTGGCGCCTGGGCGATCGCCAAATTCGATTTTGTGGGTAAGAATCTCCTGATCACGTTAATTGAATTACCGTTTTCGGTCTCTCCCGTCATTGCTGGTCTTGTCTTCGTCCTCTTGTTCGGGTTGCAGGGCTATTTCGGATCGTGGCTCGTTGCGCACAATATCAAAATTATCTTTGCGCTGCCCGGCATCGCGCTGGCGACGATCTTCGTCACTTTTCCTTTCGTCATCCGCGAACTCATTCCGCTGATGCAACAGCAGGGTACCGAAGAAGAAGAGGCGGCACTGTCGCTCGGTGCCTCGGGCCTGACGACGTTTTTCCGCGTCACGCTGCCGAACGTGAAATGGGCGCTGCTATACGGCGTGCTGCTGTGCAATGCACGCGCGATGGGGGAATTTGGTGCGGTCTCGGTCGTGTCCGGGCATGTGCGCAGTGAAACCAATACCATGCCGCTTCACGTTGAGGTTCTCTACGACAGCTATCAGTTCCAAGCCGCTTTCGCAGTCGCATCGCTTCTCGCGCTGCTCGCCCTGCTAACGCTTGTCATCAAGGCCGTTCTCGAAACCCGTCTGACAGAGGAATGAGAAGATGAGGATATCCGCGATCGACGTGGTCAAGCGCTTCGGCAACTTCACGGCCCTCGACCATGTCAGGCTCGAAGTGCGGTCTGGTGAACTGCTGGCGCTGCTCGGACCGTCCGGATCCGGCAAGACGACGCTGCTTCGAATCGTCGCCGGTCTGGATTGGCCAGATGAGGGCGCGGTGCAGTTCGACGGCGAAGACGCACTCTCGCGTCCGGTCGGCCAACGCAATGTCGGCTTTGTGTTCCAGCATTACGCGTTATTTCGGCATATGACCGTATTCGAAAATGTAGCTTTCGGCCTGCGCGCGAAGCCGCGTCACGAGCGGCTTAGCGAGCCGGAAATTCGTGACCGCGTCGAGAGGCTACTGAATCTGGTGCAGCTCGGCTGGCTGGCGCAGCGCTATCCGGCGCAACTTTCCGGCGGCCAACGCCAGCGTATCGCGCTCGCCCGGGCGCTCGCCATTGAGCCGCGTGTGCTCTTGCTCGACGAACCGTTCGGTTCGCTCGACGCCAAGGTGCGCAAGGATTTAAGGCGCTGGTTGCGCAATTTGCATAACGAGATTCACGTCACGTCGATCCTCGTGACGCACGACCAGGAAGAGGCGCTCGAAGTCGCCGATCGCGTGGTTATCATGGATAAAGGTCGCGTCGAGCAGACCGGAACACCGCAACAGGTCTATGACGAGCCTCGAACGCCTTTCGTTCATGAGTTCATTGGCGAATCCATCGTGCTGCCTGTTACCGTTCACGGTCACGAGGTGCAGTTTGCCGGTCGGCCGATTGGCATCGATCCTCAGGGCGTTGCCGAAGGCGCGGCAACTTTATTTGCGCGCCCGTTTGACATAACGATCCTGCCGGCTTCCGCCGAAGCTGATCTCAAGGGTGTGGTGAAGCGCATCCACGGCATCGGGGCAGCGCGCAGGGTCGAGATCGCGCTCGGCAGTGAGCCGGTCCAGACGATCGTCGAAGTCGATGCGCTGCACGACCTGCAATGGCGCGTCGGCCAAATCGTAGGGTTGCGGCCTGAGAAGTATCGCCTCTTCCAGCAAATTACATGAAGTCTAAACCTACGATGCTAATGTCCGCTTCTTTAATCGGCCGGGTCAACTTAGACAGCGGTGGTCACTCGCGGGCTCATAACTAGCATCACATAGGCTCTTCCAGCGTGGGATCCGGGGGTACTGTGGCGGCCCAATCCTACTAGCCTCTCATTTTCAGTCCCCCTCAAAATCAAAAAGCACCGAGTTGCCACCTGATACGGTCACCGCGGTAGGCAAACACTCCGCAAATCAATCGTTGTTTCAAGAAGCGTAGCCGCGCGATGTCGGAGTTGAGTCTGAATTGCGCACCATAACGGAAATAGCCGGACA
>Ga0187780_10001210_pt1 | contig 19456 bp, 20 predicted proteins | sample 1015_Q2_SP10_20__FD_132429 | JGI IMG/M metagenome (GOLD analysis project Ga0187780, IMG submission 132429) | Tropical peat soil microbial communities from peatlands in Department of Meta, Colombia - 1015_Q2_SP10_20_MG | ecosystem: Environmental > Terrestrial > Soil > Wetlands > Peat | place...
GTCGCCTGCAGGAACGCGTCCGTCGAATCGAAGGCCGCCGACTCGAGCCCCGCCGAGGCCAGCAGGTTCGTCAGCGCGTCGCGGACCGACGCGTCGTCGTCGATCACGTAGGTGATGGAAGCCGTCTCAGGCATCGTCGCCGTCCGGAGCAGTGAGGAGGGGAAGCGTGAATTGCAGCACCGCGCCCTGGGGCGCGCTCGGCGCGGCCCAAAGCCGGCCTTCATGCGCCTCCACGATCGACCGGCTGATCGCGAGGCCCATGCCGATGCCCTGCGGCTTGGTCGTATAGAACGGCTCGAAGATCCGTTCCGCGGTCTCGGGCGTGAGTCCGACCCCGCCGTCCTCCACCCGGACGAGGATCTCGGCCGCGCTCGGCGCGCACGTCGAGATCCGCACGGTCCGCAGCCCGCTCGCGACGTCGTCCATCGCGTCGAGCCCGTTCATCACGAGGTTCAGCACGACCTGCTGCAGCTGGACCCGGTCTCCCCTGACCAGAGGGAGCCCCGACCAGAGATCCGTCTGGATCGAGATGCCGCGCCTGGTCGCTTCCTCGCGCAGCAGCACCGTGAGGTCCCGGACCACGTCGTTCATGTCCACCCAGTCCCGCGTCGGCTCACGCCGCTTGAACAGGGCGCGGATCCCGTCGATGATGTCGCCGGCCCGCGTCCCCTAGGCGATGATCCGCTCGGTCGTTTGCCGCGCCCGGGCGAGGTCGGGGGGCGTGGCGTCGAGCCAGCCGAGACAGGCGTACCCGTGAGCGACAACCGCGGTGAGAGGCTGATTGATCTCGTGCGCGATCGAAGTCGTCAGCGCGCTCATCGTGAACGCGCGCGATAGGTGCGCCAGATTCGCCTGCGTCCGCATCAGGTCCCGCTCGGCCTTCTTGTGCTCTTCGATGTCGGTGTTCGTCCCGTACCAGCGAATCACCCTGCCGTCCACCCGGCGCAGCGGAACGCTGCGGCTGAAGAACACGCGATAGCGCCCTTCCGCGCCGCGTACCCGCCACTCGCCTTCGAAGGGCTGCCCGCTGCTGAGCGCGGCCTGCCAGCGCTGCCGGAATCCGTCCCGATCCTCGGGATGCAGCGTCGCGAGGAATCCCGCCCGCCGCATCTCATCCATCGACAGCCCGACGTAATCGAGCAAGCGCTGATTGCAGTAGTCGATCGCGCCGTCGGGAGTGCCGCTCCAGATCTGCTGCGGGATCACTTCCGTGAGAACGTGTAGCTCCCGCTCGCGCTCCCGCAGCTCGCGGTTCGACGCGTTGATCTCGGCGGTCCGCTCCGCGACGCGCACCTCGAGGTCACGGCGCGCCTGGCGCATCACCGCTTCACTCGCTCGCTTCGTGGCGCTCAGCCAGCACGCGACCGACGCGCACACGGCGAATGCGACGAGGTACGACTGGGCCGTCGCGCTCACGGTGAAGGAGTAGTACGGGGGAACGAAGAAGTACTCGACGCACAGCGTCGACAGCACGACCGACAGCGCGCCAGCAAGCGGCCCACCCATCCACGCGCTCGCGATCACTGCGCCCAGGAACAGGAACAGGAACGGATATGGGAAGAAGTGCTGGAGCCAGAGGCTCGACACCAGCGCCACTGTCACCCACAGCGCCGCGAGGCCCCAGCCGCCGTCCGTCGCGCGCGCCTGTTTGAGGACTGTCCTCGCTCCGTGCGCGAGCACACCGCGCGCGCTCTCGGCGACGTCGACGTCCCTTGGGTTGCCGAACCCCGCATGCGAGAACGCGAACTTGAGCCAGCGGTTCATCCCCCACCCCTCCTGCGGTCGTATCTCGGAAATCCAAGCCTCGCACCAATATGTGCAATATACGCTCATTTTGCATGTCGGTCTACCACGCTTTGGCTATTAATGTGCAGGTCGTTGACAATAATGTGCACTTCGTGCACATTATTTATGTCAGTTAAGCAAAGTGCGCCCTGGGCGGCCTACCCAATCGCCCAGCAATCCCCAAGGAGGATGTGTGGCCAACGAAGCCGCAGCACCCAAAATGAAAGCCAGTCTGGGCCTGACCGGTGTCACGGTGAACGCCATGGCGCTCATCGCTCCGGGGGCCTTCCTCTGGATCACCTTTGCCGTGCAGGCGGGATACGTCTTCCCGTCGGGTCTGGCGATGTGGTCGGGAATTCTCGTCGCGCTCGTGCTCGCGTACGCGACGGCCGTTTCCTACGCCGAGCTGGCGAAGCTCTACCCCGGCGCCGGCAGCTCGTATCTGTTCGCCGAGCAGGCGTTCTTAGGCAAGGCCAAGGCCGCGAAGTTCGCGCGCGTCGCGAAGTTCATCATCGGCTGGTCATCGCACCTGTACTACTGGGTGTACCCGGCGATCATGGTGGCGATGATGGGCGTGATGCTCGGCTACATCTTCGGCACGCTCTTTCCGTCGTTTGGCAGCGCTTCGGTTCCCGGCCCGGTGTTCATGGCGGCGATCGCGGTGGTATTCTCCTTCGTGGTGTGCTGGATCGCGTACCGCGGCGTGAACTCCTCCACGCGGGTGAACCTGGCGATCAACATCATTCAGATCGTCGCGCTGTTGTTCTTCGCGGCGCTGGCGATCAGCTTCCGCCTCTCACACCCCGAAGGATCCGCCGGCCTCACTTTCGATGCCTCGGGCAACGTGACGGCGGCAACTTTGCATTACACGCTGACCGACACGCTGAACGTGTCGCATCCGAGCGCGATGTCCGTGATCGCGCCGCACCGGTTCGACTGGATGATGCTCCAGGCGACGATCGCGATCCTGCTGCTCGTCGGCTTCGAGTCGGTCACGGCCCTCGGTGAGGAAGCGACGAACCCCACCCGGGACATTCCGCGCGGCGTGCTCCTGTCGCTCACCATCCAGGGGCTCGTCTGCTACATGATCGAATACTTCGCCGCGAACTACTACATGAGCAGCGGCTACAGTCTGGGCGCCGCCAAGGGCTCGGCGGCGCCGCTCGGCGACATGATGGTCCTGCTCGGCAATTCGATGCTCGGCGGCCGCGGCAGAGCGTTCATGCTGGTCGAAGCGGCGACGGTGTTCCTCGCCCTGATAGGCACGACGCTGAGCTGTATCAACACCGGCGCCCGGGTCACCTATGCCATGGGCCGTGACAAGGAAGTTCCGGAGCACTTCGGTCTGCTCCATGGCGAGAAGCTGACCCCGCATCGCGCCATCTGGACCCTCGGGCTCATCTCGGCGGTCCTGGGCGCGTACGGCGCCATCTATTACTTCGGCGGCGGCTCAGCTCCTGACCAGCCGACCATCGCCGCGCTGCCTCACAGCATTTGGTACTCCATCGGGATGAGCTCGCACGACGCGCTGGCGAAGCTGCCGAACGGATTGCTCCTGATCACGCTCGTGTCGAACTTCGGCACGTTCGTGCTCTACGGGCTGACGAACATCGTCTGCATCGTGGCGTTCCGCGAGCATCACACGTTCCACGGGTTCAAGCACGTCTTCGTGCCGATCTTCGGCGCAGTCGCGAACTTCGTCTGCCTGGCGTTCTACATCATCGGGCCGATCGAAGGGCTCGGCAGTGTGAAGGAGCCGCTCATAGCGGTCGGGGTGTCCGTGGTCTGGGGTATCTACGGCATGATCTACTTCGTCCGCAGCTCCAAGAAGCAGGGCAAGGACATCCTCATGAAGCCCGCGGCCGCCTAAGCTTTCTTCGGCCGATCGACGCTGGGGGCAGGCGCAGCCAGGGCCTGCCCCCGGCCCGCCCAGCTGCACGCAGCACGGGCGACGGCCCAAGCCGCGAACCGTGGACGACCTGTTCGAACTGGCCATGCTCTCCGATGTCGGAGGCGGCTGGCCGACGAATGAGGACAGTTTCGGACATTGGGAGTCCGAGACCGGGGAAATCGTGTTTGCCATCGCCGATGGCGTGGGCGGAAGCGCCGGTGGCGAGGTCGCGAGCAAGCTCGCGGTCACCACCACCCTCGAGGTCTACCGCACGAGCCCCGACGGATGGAGCCCACGCCGGCGGCTCCACCGCGCCGTGCAGCGCGCCAATACGGTCATCCACGACACCGCACTCGCCGCGCCCGAGCTGGGCGGTATGGCGACGACGTTGACCGCGGCGGTCGTGACCGCAGGCGTCCTCCGCGCGGCGCACGTCGGAGACTCGAGACTCTATCTCGTGCGCGGCGACTTCGTCCGTCAGCTCACCAAGGATCACAACGTCGCGAGCGAGCGGGCGCGCCTGCGCTTGATCAGCGCGGAAGACGTACGCACCGATCCCGAACGGTCACACCTGACCCGCAGCCTGGGCCTGGACCTCGTCGCCTCGGTCGACCGCGTCTCCCTGCGGCTCGTTCCGGGCGACCGTCTGGTGCTCTGCACGGACGGCGTGCACACCTTGCTCCAGGACCAGGAGCTCGGGGACTACTGTCGCGAGCAGTCGCCCAGGGCGGCGTGCCGCAGCCTCATCTCGGCGGCGAAGCGCCGCCGGCCCACCGACAACCTGACCGTCGCGGTCATGGCGATCGGAGGAGATGCCGCCGCCGGTGAGGCGCGGCGCAGCTGGGGCGCACGGCTCCTCGCCTTTCTCGGCCGCGCTGGTTGACCGCCCCAATCGAAAAAACTACGTTTCGCGCCCCATCGGCTGACCGCTAGGCGGGACGCGTGCAAGACGTCAAGGTCGGGGACGTCCTCGATCAGTACCGGATCATGGGATTGATCGCGCGCGGCGGGATGGCCTCGATTTTCAGAGCCATCGACGGCGCGACCGGCGCCACTGTCGCCATCAAGATCCCCTACCTGAGATACGAGAGCGACCCCGCCTTCCACGCCCGGTTCGTCCGCGAAGAAGAGATCGGCCGGCGCCTGAACCACCCGAACATCATCCGGGTGCTCAAGCCGCGGAAGAAGAGCCGCATGTACATGGTGACGGAATTCGTCACCGGGCAGCCGCTGCGAGCGCTCCTGGAGAAAGGCAAGCCGCTCCCGACGGAGCAGGCCCTCGACATCGCGCGCCAGATCGCCGGAGCCATCGTCTACCTCCACGACCAGCACGTCGTGCATCGGGACCTGAAGCCCGAGAACGTGCTCGTCAACAGTGACGGGAAGGTGAAGATCGTCGACTTCGGAATCGCCATCGACCGGCCCGGACACCTCACCTGGCTCGGCTCGACGGCGATGGGGACGCCCGCCTATATGGCGCCAGAGCAGGTGAAGGGCATGCGCGGCGACGAGCGAAGCGACATCTACGCGCTGGGGATCATTCTCTACGAAATGCTCACCGGGGCGCTCCCATTCGCGGGAGACGACCCGAACGCGATGATGCAGCACAAGCTCGGCTCCGATCCCCTCCCCCCGACGACGTTCCGCCCGGATCTCCACCCCGTGCTCGAGGAGATCGCCCTGCACGCGATCGAGCGGAACCCGGGCGACCGGTACGCCACCGCCGCGCAGTTCCTCGCCGACCTCGAAGAGCCGAGCCGCGTGCGACCGGCCGGCCGGGTAGAGCGGATGCGGCCCCGGTCGGTGGAGTCGGTGAGGAGGCGCCGGCTCGTTATCCGCGTGCTGCTGGTAGTCTTCGTGCTCGCCGGGCTCGCGACGCTCGTGTGGCTCGCGAACCGGTTCCCCGCGAGCCCGCCGCCGATGCGAGGGATCCCCAAACCGGCCGCCCCCGCCGCTCCTTCCGAACCCGCTCCGCGCAGCTAAAACCTCCCGTCGCGCGTGGTGTATCCTCTACCTACGTACCCAATACGGGAGGGACAACCGATGAAGCGCTTGATCAATGAGCTGATCGCCCGGGGTATCGTGGGCGGCATGCTCGCCGGCTTGGTGGTGGTCCTGTGGTTCCTCGCCGTCGATTTCTTCTCTGGTCAACCGTTCCATACGCCGGCCGCACTCGCGGCGGCGCTGTCCAACCAACCGCTCGAGGCCCCCTCGCTGCGCCTCGTCGGGACGTACACCGTCGTTCACTTCGCGGTCTTCGCGGCCCTGGGCGTCGCGGCGATGTGGGCCCTGAACGCGTTGCGCTTGCGTCCTAGCCTTCTCCTGGGCGTCGTGTTCGGCATGGTCGTGCAGGAATGCGTCTTCTATGCCGGACTGTGGCTGAGTGGAACCGCCCCGTCCGAGATCGTTTCCTGGATACAGGTCGTCGGTGCGAATTTGCTGTCCGGCATCGTTCTGATGGGTTACCTGCACCGCGCGGCGCGGGACGAGGGGCCGTTTGGCCTCTCCGTCCTCACGAGTCACCCGCCTCTCGCTCGCGGCATTGTGACGGGCCTGATCGGGGCGACGGCGGTGGCCGTGTGGTTCCTGATCATCGATGCCATCGCGGGCGAGCCGCTGCGCACGCCGGCGGCGCTCGGCACCGCGGTCCTCTTCGGGGAACCGCACAGTGATGTCGGAATCGCCTTCGGAGTTGTCGCGGTCTACACGATCATGCACGTGCTCGCGTTCGTGGCGGCTGGAATCCTGTTCGTCGCGATGGCCGAGCAGGTCGAGCGGTCCCCATCCCTGCTGCTGCTCGCCGGGATGGCGGCGATCGTCCTCGAGGCGGTTGCCGTTACCGCGATGGCGCTCGGTGCCGAGTGGGTGCTGGGCGCCCTTGGCGTCTGGTCGATCCTCGGCGGGAACGTGCTCGCCGTCGCCTGCATGGGGGCGTACGTGTGGCGCACCCATCCGCTGCTGAGGCGCGAGCTGCGTGGTGAGCCGTTGAGCATCCGGATTTGAGCGCGGGCGGCCGCGCGACCCGAGGCGGGCCTCGCCTGACGGTGAGGCCCGCCTTGACGTTTTTCGTCCTCGCACTCTCCGCGCTCGGCATCCAGCCGCTCGAGGCGCAGCGCGACACGCTGCGCTGGCGGGACGGCGTCGGCGTGGTCGGTGGCCTCGCACTCGCGAGCGTGTTCGATGAAGCCGTTCAGCATGCCACGCAGGAAGCCCGCTCGCCTACGGGCGACCGGATCGCGGCGACCGCGCGCCACATGGGACAGCCGGAGGTATTCGTCACCGTGCCCGTCGCCGCGTATCTCGCGGGCGCGCTGAGCAAGCGCCCCGCCCTGCGGCGCGCGGGCGAACGGATCGCGGGCTCGCTCGCGTTGGCGGGGGTGCTCGTGACCGCGGGGAAGTTCACGCTCGGGCGGGTCCGCCCGTTCGCATCCGAAGAGCCGTACGACTTCCGGCCGTTCTCCGGCGCCGACGCATTCCCGTCCGGGCACACGACGATGGCGTTCGCCCTGGCCACCGCCATCGCGAACGAGGTGCGCCGACCCGCCGCGACCGTCGCGCTGCTGGCCGCGGCGTCGGCCACCGGGTGGTCCCGTCTGAACGACAACAAGCATTGGTTCAGCGATGTCGTCGCCGGCGCGGCGCTCGGCGTCACCTCCGCCCAGTTGATGGACCGCCGCTGGAGTATCGGCCGCGTCCGCCCACCCGGGCTGGTCGCGGCTGGAGGGAACTTTGGCCTCGGGTGGCAGGTTCCGCTCCGCCTGCGCGAGCCCGCGCAGCGATTCCAGCCGTGACGGCGTAGCTGTCCGGAGGGTCCCCTCAGCAGACACCGATCTCGAATAGGAGGCTGGAACCATGAAACGCCACGGATGGATGCCGCTGGCCCGGGCTTGCGGCGCGATACTCGTAGCGGTCCTGACTCTGCCGGTCGCCGGCGCCGCTCAAGGCGAGTACCGCGAAGGGCACGATCTCGATCGTCTCGTCGCGCGCATCGCGCTCTATCCCGACCCGTTGCTCGCCCAAGTCCTGACCGCCTCGACGTACGCCGACGACATCCCCGATGCCGACGCCTGGGCGAACGATCACCGGTATCTCCACGGGGACGCATTGACGGCCGCGATGACCGACGACAGCGTGCCCTGGGACCCGAGCATCCTCGCGTTGTTGCCGTTCCCGTCCGTGCTCGACCGGATGAACGGCGATATGCAGTGGACGCATGATCTGGGCGACGCGGTCCTCAACAACCGCGCGGAGGTGATGGACGCGGTCCAGCGGATGCGCGCCCGGGCCCGCGATTACGGATACCTGCGCTCGTCGCCCGACGTGCGTGTAGTGTTCGGTGTCGGCGCGATCACCATCCTCCCGGTGCGGCCCGGCTATCTCTGCGTTCCGACGTACGACCCGGCGGTTGTGTTCGTCGCGCCGGCACGGCGCGTGTACCGCCCGATGGTCGTTTTCGGGCCGCCGATCGTCATCGCGACGGGCTTCATGCGGTTCGGGTGGGTGGGCGCGGCGTTCGACTGGCGGGCGCATTCGATCATCATCGATCGACGGCCCTGGGAGCGGACCATGGTGAATCGCGCGACCTACGTGCATCCGTACGAGCGGCCGTGGGTGCGGCCCCAGCGCGGCGTAGGCGCCGAGCATCGTGTCGAGCGTCATGAAGTTCACCACGATGAGCACGTGGAGCATCACGACGAGCACAACGACCAGCGTCACGACGACCACCGTGACGATCACCACGACGACCACCACAACTAGCGGGCGCGCACCCCGGCGGGCCTAACCCCCGCGCTCAGCAACAGCGACGATCGCGATTCCTCCCCGGACGTTCTGGTTCACCTGAACCCGGAGCGTCCGGGGAGCGATTGCGTAGACCAGATCGTCGGCGATCCGGGCAGCCAGACTCTCGCAAAACGCTCCTTCGTCGCGGAACGACCACAAGTAGTACTTCAGCGCCTTCGATTCGATGCACCGCTCCCGCGGCGCATACGCGATCGTCACCGTGCCGAAATCGGGTTGTCCCGTCCGCGGGCAAATCGACGTGAACTCGAGCGCCGAGAGCGTGACTGACTGGACGTCGGGGGCGGGGAACGCCTCCGCCCGGAGCACCTCCCGCGCGTCGGCGGGATTGGTAGGACGGGGCAGCGGCCCGTGGCGGGGTAGCTTCGGCTCGTGCGACGACATGGGAACTCCGCGTGTACCTTGTTCAAGGTAATGGGAACCGTGGCCTCTCGCCCCAGGGCCGTCGTGCTCGTCAGCGGCGGCATCGACTCGACCACCACGCTCGCCCTGGCGCGACGTGACGGCTTCGAGCCCTACGCGCTCACCTTCCGGTACGGCCAGCGTCACTCCGCCGAGCTCGAGGCGGCGGCGCGGGTGGCACGGGCGTTCCACGTCGCCCGTCACGAAGTCGTCGAGTTCGACCTGCGCCGGTTCGGCGGATCCGCACTCACGGACGACATCGCTGTTCCCAAGGACCGCACGGCCGCGGAGCTGGCGCGGGGTATCCCGGTCACCTACGTCCCCGCCCGCAACACGATCTTCCTGGCGTTCGCGCTCGCCTGGGCCGAGGTCCTGGGCGCGCGCGACATCTTCATCGGCGTCAATGCACTCGACTACAGCGGGTACCCCGACTGCAGGCCGGAGTACATCCGCGCGTTCCAGGCGATGGCCGATCTCGCGACTAAGGCGGGCGTCGAGGACGGCGTGCGCCTGCGCATCCACACGCCGCTGATCGCGCTCTCGAAGCGGCAGATCATCGAAACGGGCCTCGGGCTGGGCGTCGACTACGGGCTCACGCTGAGCTGCTACGATCCGTCACCGGACGGTGAGGCGTGTGGGCACTGTGACGCGTGCGCGCTCCGCTTGAAGGGATTCGCGGAGGCGGGGCTGCGGGACCCGGCGCGCTACCGGGCGGGCGCCGGAGCAGCGCGATGAGCTACGCCGTGAAGGAGATTTACTACACGCTCCAGGGGGAAGGCGCCAACACCGGCCGTCCTGCCGTCCTGCTCCGCTTCGCGGGATGCAACCTCTGGTCGGGACAGGAGAGCGGGCGCGCCACGGCAATCTGCGCTTTCTGCGATACCGACTTCGTCGGGACCGACGGGCCGGGCGGTGGCTCGTTCGCCACGGCGGGCGAGCTGGCGCGGGCCGTGCGAGCGGTCTGGCGACACGACGATCCAACGGCGCGTCCGTTCGTCGTCTGCACGGGCGGGGAGCCCCTGCTCCAGCTCGACGAGCCACTCGTTGCCGCCCTGCATGATGCGGGGTGTGAGGTCGCCGTAGAAACAAATGGGACGTTGCTCCCCCCACCGGGGCTCGATTGGGTGTGCGTCAGTCCGAAGGCGGGAGCAACCCTCGTGTTACGGGAGGGCAGCGAGCTGAAGCTCGTCTATCCGCAGATCGGCCTCGAGCCCGAAGAGCTCGAGCACCTCGACTTCCATCATTTATTTCTGCAGCCGATGGACGGCGCCGAGCGGGAGAGGAATACCGAGCTCGCGATGCGGTACTGCATGGCTCATCCGCGCTGGCGGCTCAGCCTCCAGACGCACAAGCTCCTAGGAATCCCCTGACGGTCAGTCGACTTCGAACGGCAGGAACATGAACGCCCCCTGCCGCTCGATCTGCAGCACCGCGGCCGCCCCCGACTTGAGATCGCGCAGCGCCGACCGGAGCTCGTCGAGCGTCGTCACCTGCGCGCCGTTCACAGCGTGGATGACGTCTCCCGCAGTGAGTCCCGTCTCGATCGTGCCGGCGTAGAGCGCGCGAGCCACCACCAGGACGCCGGAATTCTGCCGCAGCGGCGGGAGCGATCCGCCAACGGTCGGGTCGATCGTCACGCCGAGGATGCCAAGCCTCCGCACCAGACTCTTTTCGGGATCGAGTGTGCCGACCAGCCGGTCGAGGTTGTCGGGGCGCTCGACCACCGGCACGTCGACCTTCAACGCCTGCGTCCCCCGGACGATGTCCAGGTGCGCGGTGCGGCCCATGTTTCGCAACGTGAGATCGGTGATGAACTCGGCGAGCCCGCCGACGGGCTTGCCGTTGAGAGCGACGACCACGTCGCCGATGGCGAGCCCGGCGAGGGCCGCCGGACTCCCCGGCGCCACGTCCTCGAGCACGAGTCCCCAGTCGCGCGCCAGGCCCAGTCCCGCCGCGAGCACCGGCGTGATCTCGTCCGCTCGCACGCCGATGATGCCGCGATGTACCCGGCCGGAGCTCCGGAGCTGATGATAGACGAGCTCGACGATGCCGCTCGGGATCGCGAACCCGAGCCCCTCGCTGCCGCCGCTCTGCGTGAGGATGAGTGTATTCACCCCGACCAGAGCGCCCTCGGCGTCCACCAGCGCCCCGCCGCTGTTCCCCGGATTGATCGATGCATCGGTCTGGATGAAGACCACGGGCCGGTTGGGGTCCACTTCTCTGGCCACGGAGCTGACGACACCCATCGTCACCGAATTGCTCAAGCCAACCGGGCTTCCGAAGGCGAACACGAGCTGGCCCTTGCGGAGCTGATCGGAGTCACCGAACCGCAGCGCGGGCAGCCCGGTGGTATCCACCTTCAGGAGCGCTAGGTCGGTCTCGTTGTCCACGCCCACGAGGTGAGCGTCCCGGGTGAGGCCGGTGGACTGCCGCCCGGCGGCCGGCGTGAATACCACGCGGACGCGCGCGGCGCCCGTCACCACGTGGGCATTCGTGATGATGAATCCCGCGGAGTCGAGAATCACCCCCGACCCGATCACCCGTTGGCGCTCCACCACCCCCGTGCGCTCGGGCGTCGAGCCCGACCCAAGCGCCGCGACGACCACCTGAACCACCGACGGCGAGACGCGATCCGCCAGGCCCTCGATGGCGGTGTCCAGCTGCTTGAGCGCCGCTACGGGGGGCTCGGTGCGCCCGCGAGCCTGCGCATGGAGTCCCGGCGTCGCCGCGGCCAGAATGCCGCTCACGACGACCCATGCTGGAGTTCTCATACCAACCTGTCTGGTGTGGGAAGCGGACCGATCAGCGGATCCTGATGACGTTCAAGCGCGGACCGACCACGGCCGGCAGCGCCTGATTGGTGCCCGAGAGGAAGGCGACGGCGAACGCCCCCTCGCCCGGGGCCTGCACGGCGCGCCAATAGTACGCGCTCCCCGAGCGCAGCTTGTCACCAATATACACCGAATCGCCGGCGCTCACCTTCGGCAACAGCGGGAAGGGACGCGGGAAGTCGATCGAGTCGCCCTCGGCCAGGAGGTTGTTCCGCAGCGTGTCGAACACCGTGCGGAACTGCCACGACTTGTACTGCAGCGCCGGGTTCGCCGTGAAGCCCGGGACCGAGAGGTCCGAGACCCAATTCGCGAGCGCCCAGTTGGACAGCACCGTGTGGTAATCCACGCCGGTCTGGGCCGTGATGTTCGCCGATCCGATGAGCGTCGTCTGGACGAGCTTCGCGGCCAATCCAGGCCCGTACTGATCCATCATGTATCGCACGAACAGCCAGCTCGCACCGATTTCCGGAATCGTTCCGTCGTCCTGCGGGATCATCAAGTAGGAAGAGCCTGGGTCGTACAGATACTGGTACGCGTCGAACAGGTCCCCGGACAGGAGCATCCCGTTGTAGCGCGGCACGTCTCCCATGATGAGGTACTTGTCCGCCGCCAGCTCCTCGGCGTAGGTGGACAGCCCCTCATCGAGCCAACCCTCCTCAGACCCGCCGGCGCGCACCACCGCGTGTTGCCCGAAGTTGATCATGTGCTGCAGCTCGTGCACGAAGGTGCGCGGCTCTTGCCGGATCACGGTCGCCACCGGGTGCGCGCAGCTCAACGTGCTGTCGGGATCGGCGACGAGGGTGTAGTAGATCTCGCCGTGATTGAAGATGAAGCTGGTCCCGCGATAGAGGTCACCGCCGAAGAAGAACCCCAGCACGTAGCCTACGGAGTCGCAGAACGCCTTCGTGACCAGCTGGTTCACGATGCCCGTCATGAGAATCTCGACGACGCCGTTCGAGTCCAGGTCCGACGGTTGTCCGAAATTCGCGAGGTCGAGGCCGTACAGCAGTGTGTCGAAGGTCGGCTTCAGCGAGTCGAGGTTCGCCGTCGTGAGGCCGTTCTTCGGCGCCGTCGTGTCGACGAAAAACGCGATATGCGTCCCGATGCTTACGAGCTGCGCCGTCACCTGCTGCGTCGTGGCGCAGGTGACCGTGTCGCACACCCGGAACGTCTGCATGCACCCGAGCGAGCTGGCCAGGGAGCCGGACGCCGGGCAATTGGGCGCCGCGCCCGCAATTGGCGCGCGCGCCGCCCGGACCGGATATCTCGGTCGTCCCATGCCCACGAATCCCGTCTGCTCCGCATGGCGCAGGAAGGAGTCGAACTCGGTGGCGACGTTGCGATGCCGCGCGGGAGGTGGAGCGCGGTTGACGCGCACCAGCTGCGCGCTCGGCAGGCGGTTCGCGCTGATCAGGTTGAACGTCGCGGAGTCGTTCGGCGCGGAGGCGGCCGACTGTGGGACAAGCAGATACTCGACCGAATCCTTGGTCGAGGCGTTCGCGGGGAAGCGGACGCACCCGTTGTTCGTCGCCGGATCGATCGAGAGGTAGTCGCCGGGGTTGAGGGTCAGGAGCTGTCCCGAGGCGAGTGTGCACGCGACCTGGGGCTGCGTGGCAGTGTCGCCACCGCAGGCTGCGAGACCCACCACGAGCAAGCTTCCGAGCAGAGTGCGAGCTGTTGACCGCATGGGACCCTCGGTGAGTACCGACTGCGCGGGCCGACGCCGAAATCTCGCACGACCCGCCCCGCGGCGCCAAGGCCGTATGGACGCAGTCAGTGCGTGCCGCCCGTGAGAGGATTGAGCGCCGCGCGAGCCTCGCCGGCGTTGGCCCAGCGGCGCCCCGCCTCGGGCGCCAGACAGCGGCGCACGAGCTCGCCGAGCCAGGACGGAAGCGACCGAACCTCTTCGAGCGCTTCCGACTCCGGCGCCGGGGGCCGGCCGGTGAGCATCTCGTGAGCGAGCACGCCCACGGCGTACATGTCGCTCCGCGGACTCGCGGCCCCATCACCCTCCCTGCGCTCGGGGGCGAGGTACGCCGACGCGCACAACGTGGCGGCGGCCGCCGCCCGCCCACCGCTCGGAAGGGAACGCTCCACCGCGCCCACCACACCCGTGTCGGCGACGAGCGCGTGCTTGCCGTCGAGGAGCACGTTCTCCGGCCTGAGGTCGCCATGCCCCACGTCACGGGCGTGCGCCGCGGCGAGGGCAGCCAGCACGTCGCTGAGCACAGCCACCACCTGGCGCAGTGGCAGCTCCCCGCTCTTCGCGAGGAGCGCGTGCAGCGTGGTCCCTTCGACGAACGGACGCGTGTGATACACGAAGGCACCCGCTCGCCCCGCCGCCTTCGGCGCCACGAGTCCCGGCGCCTTGAGCCGGTCGGCGAGGAGAATCAGCTCCCGCTCGAACGTCGAGAGATCCACCCCAAGCGACAGCGCGCTGGGAAGCACCTTCACCGTGAGATCGGGCCCGGTGGGGAGCTCCACCGCGATGAACATCCTGCACTCGCCCACCGGGCGAACCTCCCGCTCGATCCGATACAGCGGACCGAGTGCGTCACCGAGCAGGCTGTGCAGATCGGACATTGGGTGGAACATATCGCCGGTTGGAGCGGCGCGCCCCCCTCCCCAACCATTCCGTTTCGAGCCAATTTCCTGAAGAACCGCACCCCAGAAACCTGCGCTGCTGGAGGGTGCTTGATCGCGACGTACCGCTGGGGGTAAGAGACGCGTGACGAAGCCGGGTGGGCCCCCGTCGATCCCGCCGCGCAAGCTGGCCGCCGAGCTGGTCGCCGACATTATGCAGGGGAAGGCCAAGCAGGCGCAGGAGGCGAGGCTCGCCAAGGCCGCGCCGCCTCCGCGGCGTCGCGGCCGGCTCCTGATCCCGCTGATCCCGCTGCTCGTGGGATTGACGATATGGAACGTGCTCCGCATGCAGGCGACACCGACCGTGTTCACGCCCGCCCAGCAGGAGGCGTCGCTCCGGATCAAGATCTTCCTCGCCGCGGGCGCGGTGGAGCACTTTCACGACTCCACCGGCGTCTTCCCTCCCAGCCTGGCCGCGGTGCGCATGGCCGACCCGACGCTGCTCTACATGCCGGGCGCCACGACGTATTCGCTCGTTGGGACGTACGGCGCGACGTCGCTCAGCTACCGGCACGGCGATCCCCTGGCCCCGTTCGCCGCGGGGTTCACCACCGTGCGGGCGAGACCGCAACCATGAACCGGCGCGGCATGACGCTGATCGAGCTGATGATCGTGGTCGTGATTCTCGCGATCCTCGCGAATCTCGCCGTGCCCGCCTTGAACGTGCTGCGCGTGCGAGCCGACGCCGCCCACATCGTCGGAGACTTCGAGGCGGTGCGGGTCGCCGCGTTCGACCGGTTTGCCGCCGCAGGATCGTATCCCGCCACCGGCGCGTGGGGACAGATTCCCCCCGAGCTCGTCGGCTCGCTGCCGAGCAACTTCCAGTTCACCTACAAGGACGCCACATACCGGTGGCACAGCTGGCTGCTCCCGAGCGGACTGCCGAGCAACCCCACCCAATCGGTGCTGCTCGGTCTCGACGTGCAGTCCGCTGATCCCGATCTGATGGCCGCGCTTGCGGGCGCATTCCGGAGCGGCGTCGCGTTCGGGACGCCCACCGAGATCACGCTGGTCATCGAGTAGGCGCGCGCAACCCCTTCCGGCCGCGCGAGATGTCGCATTTCCGCCCGTAGATGCCGCAAAAACGCCCTAATTCGCATTTCGGGGGAACGGCATCTTGGGCCCGTGCGATATAGCTTGGTTTCAGTGTGAGCCAGCCCCGTCAGCCTCTCGAACCTGCTGACCGGCGCACCTCGCAGGGGCGCCGAACCGGTCTCGACCGCCGCATTGGAGAACGCCGCAGCGGTGCGGCCTCCGTTCCTAAGGAAGCGCGGCACGGAATAGATCGGCGTCAGTCCGGGGACCGTCGCCAGCTCGCCGGCCGGCGCCGACCGGAGCTCGCGGCCGGTGGTCCCACGATGGTCCTGTTCGTCGGCGAGGACCCCGCCGACGTCGAGCTGCTCCAGGGCCTCCTCCACACGTCCACGGCGCACGACCAGTACCAGGTAGAGGTTGTCACACGGCCGCGCGCGGCGCTGGAGCGCCTCGGCCGCGGCGATGTGGACGTGGCGGTGGTCGACCTGGCGCTCCCCCGCAGCCTCGAGACGTTCGCCGAGCTGTCCGCGACGGGACCGACCGCTCCCTTCCTCGTGATCTCTCGCACCGAGGATGAGCAACTCGCGATCGAAGCCGCGCGAGCGGGTGCGGAGGATTACCTCGTGCGGGGGCGACTCGACGGGCAGCTCCTCACGCACGCACTGCGCTACGCGATCGAGCGGCACCGCCTGCGCACGGCGTTGCGAGACCTCCTGCTGCTCGATCACCTGACGGGGCTGTACAATCGTCGCGGGTTCGTGACGCTCGCGACGCACGACCTGCGACTGGCCCGTCGCTCGAAGCAGCCGCTGCTCGTCGCGTTCGCGGACCTCGATGACCTCAAGATCATCAACGACACGCTCGGGCACGCCGAGGGTGACGCGGCGCTGCGCGACATGGCGGGAATCCTGCGACGCACCTTCCGCGAGTCGGACCTCATCGCCCGCATCGGCGGGGACGAGTACGCGATTCTGCTGCGCAGCGCCGACGAACGGCACGTAGAGCTGCTGCGCCACCGGCTCGACGAGCGACTGCGCGGGTTCACGCAGCGGGCCAAGCGGCCCTACCGCGTATCGGTGAGCCTGGGCTTCGCCCACGCGAGCCCGGCGACGACGACGTCGGTCGACGGCCTCCTAAAGCGCGCCGACCGCGCCCTGTATCAGGAAAAACGGCGTCGGGACAGTGGCCCGCGGCGGCTCGATTCCCGCGTTGTCGAAGCGGACTCGCGCCAACCCTATGAGGCGCGGCCGATCGACATTCTGTTGGTGGAAGACGACCCGAATGACATCGAGCTCGCGCAGCTCGCGTTGCGCCGCGCCAGGCTCCAGAACCGCCTCTTCGTCGTGCGGCACGGCGCTGACGCGCTCGCGTACCTGCGAGCCGAGGCTCCGCACGAAGGCACTGCGCCGCCGGACGTCGTGCTATTGGACTTGAACCTGCCGGGCAAGGATGGCCGCGCGATTCTCCAGGAGATGCGCGCCGATCGAGAGCTGCAGGATATCCCGGTGGTGATTCTCACCGCGAGCAACGCCGAGCATCGCGAGCTGGAGGAGCTGCGCCCCGACGGCTTTCTCACGAAGCCGGTCGATTTCGAGCGCCTCGCCCAGGCCATCCACAGCGTTGCGACCCTGGGCTTCACGATCGTCAAGCTCTCGGCCTAGGGCTCCAACAGGCCGAGACAGAGTCCTGCGAGCTCGAGCGTCAGGCGCTCGGGCGTGCGGCGCTCGAGTCCCGGCGGCGGCGGCGCGGGCAGCGGGCGCACCGGCGCCACGCACCACCCCTCCGAATCGCTCAAGCGGCACCCGACCCAGCGGCTGCCAGGCGCCACGGACGCGCCCCAGCGACGCAAGGTGGCGTCGAGGTCCAGGTTGGTCGCGTGGTATGGCGGGTTCTTGACGCTGCAGAGGAGCGGCACGGGCTGGGAGTCGGCAGACATCTCCCAAAGGATGACGACGCGGCGCCGTAGGGCTACTCCCGCCTGCCGCAGGACTTCCCGGTGCTCTTCCGACCGCGGCCCCTCACCCATCTCAGACTGCCGCGCTTGGTTCGTCCTCATCCGGTCCTTGGGACTGGCGTCGTGCCCGAGTTTAATAACGAAGGGCCAATTGCGACATAGGGAAACGCCCTGAGGGCGGGCCCGGCGTGGGGTTTGACAGGCAGCGACGTGCGGAGGCAATATCCGTCGTCTACCATCTATGTAGGCGTCCTTTGCGTCGATCCTCGGGCAAGATGGCCATGCGCACCCTCGGCGGGGATGGGGGTGATGCGGTGCGCGTCCTCCTGATCGAAGACAACCCCCGCCACGCCCAGCTGCTCGAGGAGATGATGGGCGACGCGGGCGTTGCATTCGCCGGCGCTGCCCCGTACGAGCTCACCCACGCCGATCGCCTGTCGAAGGGCCTCGAGTACCTCGCCCAGGGAGGTATCGACCTCGTGCTGCTCGACCTCTCCCTGCCGGACTCCCAGGGCCTCGAGCCGATCATGCACGTCCGCGAGCGACGTCCGGACGTCCCCGTCGTCGCGCTGATGGGAGCGAACGAGAGCGAGCTCGCCGCCCAGGCGCTGCAGGCGGGCGCACAGGACTACCTGACGAAGGGGAGAATGAGCGGCGCCGCCCTGGCGCGCAGCGTGCGTTACGCGCTGCGGCTGAACCGCCTCGAGGAGGCGCTCCGCAGCCGCTCCCTCACCGACGGGCTGACGGGGGTGCACAATCGCCGGGGGTTCATCGCGCTCGCGGAGCCCCACATGAAGCTCGCCCGCAGGATGAAAGGTCGGTTTCTCGTCGTGTCCGCCGACGTCACCGGGCTGGGCGAAATCAACCGCGTGGCAGGCTATGAAGAGGGGGACTACGTGCTGCGGGAGACGGCGGAGATGCTGAAGCGCACCTTCCGCGACTCCGACCTCGTCGCCCGCCTCGAGGGAAGCGCGTTCGTGGTGCTTGCCGCTGACGCGCCGATGGAAAATCGCGGCATCATCGCGGATCGTATCGCCCAGCAGGTCCGCGCCTTCAACGGCATGACCCTGCGCGCGTACACCCTCGGCATCACGACGGGCTTCGCGCAGTTCGATCCGACCGCGTCCGCCACCATCAACGATCTGATGGACGTCGCGGCCGCCGACCGCGGAGGCTCGGTGCCCAAGTCCCGCAAGTCGCGACCGACGCCGGCCCGCGTGCGCGCCTGAGTCCGTCTCGCTGAAGACTGGCTCGAGCGCCCGCCCTTCACCACATTACATCATGCCGTCGGCCAGAGAGCCTTCACCCAGTAAGTCGAGCCGCGTGTTCGCCGAGCGCCGGCGCGGCGTGGATCGACGCGAGCTGCCGCGACGCCAGGCACTCATGCTCGTTTCCCTGGAGCGGCGGCGTGTCGTCGACCGCCGGATGCTGGGCGAGCGCCGCAGCACGATCGAGCGCCGCGGTCGCGGTCACGGCCGGGCCAGCACCGAATCCCCCGCCGAGCATCTTCGCAACGCGCTGCAGCTGCTGAAACATCCGGGCCTAGAAGAAGAGCTGGGGAAAGAGGCCCGCGCCGATTTCAGCGCGGCCCTCGAGCGCGTTCAGCGCGCCCTCCGCCTCCTCGAGCGGAAATAGCCTCGCTCACGCTCGCCAGTTCATTTTGCGGGCGGGGCCGGCGGGGCAAGCACCTGACCCACCGCCGACACGATCACCTGACGTTCGAGGGGCTTCTTCAGAAACAGCCGGGCTCCCGCCGCCATCACGTCCGCTTCGAGACTGGGCTCGGTCAGCGCGGAAATCACGATCACCGGAACGCGACGCAGCTTGCTCGAGGCCGCGAGCTTCTTCAGGAGCGGTATCCCCCCGCCCGCCGGCATCGCGACGTCGAGAAACAGCAGATCGGGCAGCTGGCGCTGCGCCGCCATGAATCCCTGCACCGGATCGAGGGCTACGATCACCTCGTAGCCCGCCTCGCGGAGAAAGGTCGAGACGAGATCAACCACGCTCTTGTCATCGTCGATGACAAGGATGCGGCGCTTTGCCACCTTCGCAGGCATACTCGCACCATCCCTATGAGTCGAAGGGCCGCCCCGCTCCCGGAGGATGCCGGGACGA
>Ga0187780_10001211_pt1 | contig 19455 bp, 25 predicted proteins | sample 1015_Q2_SP10_20__FD_132429 | JGI IMG/M metagenome (GOLD analysis project Ga0187780, IMG submission 132429) | Tropical peat soil microbial communities from peatlands in Department of Meta, Colombia - 1015_Q2_SP10_20_MG | ecosystem: Environmental > Terrestrial > Soil > Wetlands > Peat | place...
ATTCTTATCTTCATCCTGGCCTCTCTCTAACTCACTCGCTTCGAAACGTCGGCCCATCTGAAGTACGCAAGAGCGAAGGCCGTGGCGACGGCGAAGTACGCTCCGACCATGACTGCTGCGGAAACCTCAGATGGAACCCCCATGGTCGGTCCAAGTATCAGCTGGAATAGCCTCCCGGCGGCAGAGGGGAGCAGGGGCTGCTCGTACTGGGGCGGGAGGGACCCCGCAACGGTGGTGGGGAGGTACGCGTGTATCGACTCGTAGAAGCCGTTACCTGTGAGCTCGTAGGCGATCGAGAGGTACGTCCCTATGATCTGACTGGCGACTATGAGGGCCGACGACAGGATGTATGCGAGAGAGGAGCGCCTTACCAGTTCCCCGAGCATGAAAGCCAACGAAAAGAAGAGGGCAGACGAGTAGATCTCTACCAGGAAGACCCCGGGAATGGTCCCCAGCCCTGACTGTGCCCCAAATGTCAGGCTTGCGGCTACCACGCTTAGCAGGGTGTTCAGAAGTATCAGGAACCCGAGCAGCACGTACCCCCCGAGGAACTTCCCCGCGAAGAACTCGGCCCTCCCAACAGGCTTGGCCAGGAGCAGCTCGGCCGTGCCTGATTCGTACTCCTCGGACATTGACCCCGCGGCAATCAGTATTGCCAAGAACTGCATGAAGAAGGGGAAGAGGACAATGACTACTCCCACCCAGAGGTATGGGTAGATCTCTTGAGGTATCGCGGCTGTCCTGAAAGTCGAGAATATGTAGTATGGGACCGTGTCCAGGAGGATTATGAACGCGACCATGGCTAGGACCTTTTTCCTGGCCAAGGCCCTCCTGACCTCGTAGGCCGCGAAGGCCAGTACCCTACTGGGCCTTATCCGCACCGTCCCTCAGCGCCTCGATGTACGCCTTCTCGAGCATTCGATCCCCTTCTCTAATCGTGAGGAGTTCGGCTCCTCCCTGCATGATCAACCTCGAGATTTCGGGTCTGGCTTCTACGCCGTGTCTTACTCTCACGGTCAGCCCTCCTCTTGTCTCTTCGAGCGAGAGTACCCCTTCGATCTTCCGTATCGATTCAACTATCGAGTCGGACATCCCTTTCGCTTCCACGCGCACCTCGCCCGCGTCGAGCATCTTCCCGACCATTTCATCGGGGGTCCCTCTGAAGAGGAGCCTGCCGCCGTGGATTAGCCCTACGGAGGTACACATGTCCTCCACCTCTGACATCATGTGGGAAGACATCAGTATCGTTCCCCCGCCCGTGGCATACCCTACGAGTACCTCCCTTAGGTGAGCCGTTCCCGCCGGGTCAAGGCCAATCATAGGCTCGTCAAGGACGAGAGTCTGGGGGGACCCAAGGAGCGCCTGGGCCACGCTCAGCCTCTGCACCATCCCCTTGCTCAGCCTGCTCACTCTCGAGTCACCATATTCAATGATCCCGACTTCCTCAAGCACCCGGTCAATCTCCGTCCTGACCCCCGAGGTCAGCCCAATCTCTTGCGCCGACAGTGCGAGGACCTCCCTGGGTGTCATGAACGACTGTATGTTCGGGAGCTCTGGAGAATAGCCAACCCCCGTGAGCGCGGTGACGTGGTCGCGTAGCGGGTCCAGACCTCTCAATCTTACTCTCCCGGCCGAGGGTCTAACGAGCCCGAGCAGCATCCTGATGCACGTCGTCTTGCCCGACCCGTTCGGGCCCAAGAAGCCGAAGACCTCACCTCTCTCCACAGAGAAGTGGACTGGACCTATCCGCTTCTCTCCGTATACCTTGACGGCTCCATCAAATTCGATGACGGAGGAGCTCATTTCAGTGGCTTCAATCTACCCAGTGTAGCGGCTTTTGTTCCCGCTGCTTCGTCTTCCTTTCTCTCCTCCTCATCAGGAACGCCCCTCCCAAGGCTGCAGCGCCCACCCCCATGCCTGCCCCGACGTAGGTTGCACTGGTGACCTGAGTGCCTGAGGAAGTCAGCGGGAGATCAGTCGCCTGTAGAACCGCGTTTAGCTGGACCATGTCACCATCGATACTGGCTGAGTAGACGAGGGAGGAGGGAAAAGTCTCCATGGCGCCGCTCGCCTTGACGCTCCTGTTTCCATAGGAAGCGGAAACTGATATGGTCAGCAGATTCATGGTGTATTGGTTCCCTTCGAAGGTCACCTCCTCTGTCCCGGATGCTGTGACGTTCACATGGAGGCTGTAGCCCGTGCCGTTGCTGTAGTCCAGTGATTGGGGGGCTACGCTGGGCAGATAAGGCAGAAAGTCTTCCGATGCGTTCACCAGTCTCGAGTAGGTGAGGTTCTGTTGAGTTCCAATGAGCTGCAGGACGAGATCAGAGTAGCCAGACCTGTCTGATGGGCCGATGCTTTCGTTTACAAGCATTGAACGCTGCCCCATGGGATACGACAGATTGATTCTGTAAGCTGCGAACCCCCTGACTGGCTGGGCTGCGGTGACCGAAGAAGCGAGGAGAAGCGCCGCCAGGGCCAGTCCAATAACCGGGATACTGCTCCTTCCGCCCACACTCCGAATTGCCGTTCGCTCGATATAAAGCCAGCGCATCTCTTTCGGTCGAAGTTCTTCCTCGGAGCGAATCCTCGCCGACTCGCAAGTCTCGTACCTAGTGCTGTCGTCCCCGATCCAATCGCGTTTCACTGCGTACGGTCATTGTAGAGTCTACACGTCTTCTCGGTACATTGGCTCCGTTTGGTCAGGAGAAAAGGCGCTTTAGCCCGACATACAGAATCCGTAGGACGACCGTGGCTATTGCTGCGGCGACTATACTGCCTACGAATCCGTACGTCACTGCGAAGTCGAAGTTTGTCGCAGTTGGCAAGTAGGGGGCGCTTGTAAATGCGCCAACCGGCTGAGTGGTACTATAGAGGATGGCTGCATAGAAAAGTGCGAACAGAAACAAGAAGAGAAACAGCCACCTGCGGTGCACGTTCTCTATTGAAAGCAACCTGCGATATAAATCGCCAGAGGATCCGACCCGAGAGTCCAACAGCCACATAGGTTGTCCAAAGAGCAGAGCCAGGTCGCGAATTCGCTATCTGACCGCCACCGCGTCTATCTCAACCCTAGCTCCCTTCGGCAGGGCTGCAACCTGGACCGTGGAGCGTGCCGGAAATGGGGGAGAGAAGTGTTTCCCGTACTCCTCGTTCATCTGGGCGAACTCTGCAAGGTCCACCATGAAAACTGTCGTCCTCACGACGTGGTTGAGCCTCAGTCCGGCGGCACTGAGCACAGCATCGAGGTTGGAGAGCGCCCGGCTGGTCTGCGCGACTATCCCCTCCACCAGGTTCCCCGTCGATGGATCGAGGCCTATCTGCCCTGAACAGTACACAGCTCCAGCTTCGACACCCTGCGAGTAGGGGCCGATGGGAGTTGGTGCCAACTTCGAATTCACTGCTGCCTTCATGGCTGGTCCAGCTCCCTTGCGACCCTTAAATCGGTTGTGCGGCTCTGACCGGTCAGGCCATCTTTTCGAGCAACCGCTTCAGACCAGGGTACACTTCGGACTCAGACTCATACTCGAGCGTCACCTTTCCGGCCATGTGCTGGAGCATCCTAGAGGTCAAGTTCCCCTTTTTGGCCACCAGCACGACCTTTCGTCCCGCCTTGTAGGCCGACATTATCTCCATGCCCACGCCGATACTCGGCTCGGTCACGTCAGCCACGAGCATATCACACGTTTCAGAGCCGATCCTGTCCCGATCGAACACGTTGACAGACGACATGGACTTCTCGATTTGTCCAAGGACCCAAGGAGACGTAACCACGTTCCCGCTGTCTTCAATCGCCTTGGCCATCATCTTCGCCCTTTCCAAAGACCTGTTGGCGATCATGGGGACAGAAAGGTAAACCTTCAAACACCTAGGCTACCTAGTATCAGGAGTTTATCCCTATCTCGTCAGGGGAACCTTTCGGGCTGCCTGCTTGAGTTTGGCGTGATCGCACTTGGCGGGGGCGTGAGCATAGCAGAAGCTTGCTCCGCAAACATGGCATGTGTAGTAGAATCCAACTCCCAGTTTCCGGCCACACACTCCGCAGGTGGGTGCCGTCGTCTGTTCCGCGCTGGTGTACATGCCTCTATCTGCCGATTATACGAAAAGCGCCCTACTATTAAGGGAATGGACTGTAAAACCAGATAATAATGTGGGGGAAGTGCGAAAGTATACCATATCCCTCTTTCAAGGTCATTTTACTTGTCCCCTTCGGAGAGGTGTGAAACGTCTCGACCTCGCTGAAAGTCTATCGCACGAGATACCACACCAGGCAGATGACGCCTTCGAAAGCCTTTCCGAGACCAAGACGAGTCGTTTCATGTTGGTCTCTTGGCATACTACTATGTGGTGTCTTTGGGGGGTCTGGTCTCCAGCGATAACCGGATTGGCCCCGGCAGAAGAGAAGTAGAGGAGGCATATCCCCTTCAGTTGGAATATCGATTTTACTTCTCTGAATTGCGACCACAAAGGTAATAGATGCGCATGAGAAGAAATGACTTCACGTAGATCTTTGAAAATCCTGACCGCGTCTGTGCTCATTCTGCTTGCCCTGGCGATAGGCAGCTCACCAATGGCCCTAGGCAGCTCGCCGATGGCCTTCGCCCCTCACACTCACACAACCCACTTCAGAGCGACCGTAGTCGGAACGTTTGCCTTCACTTCCTCATCGACGATTACAGCCTCTGGCAAAGGCACAGCCAGCCCTCTCGGACGCATCACTGTGACGGCGACGGTTAGCTTGACGTCCAACAGTGGAACTCCTTCCGTAACAATAACCACTGCCAATGGCGACGAACTATTTCTGACAGCCGCGGGAACCGCTACGTTCACTTCGTCAACGACTGCGGTGTTCAGCGGCACCTACACGATAACAGGCGGGACTGGACACCTTGCGCACGCCGCGGGTCATGGGAATCTCCACGTAACGGCCGATTTGACTGGCTCTTCCGGCGGGAAATTCACCGCAGCACTCAGTGGGAGCATAACGAGATAGGACTCGGCCACGAGGACCGGCCTCGCCCGATAGTTGTCGGAAGGAGCGAATCCACTATCAGAATGGTATTGGGCCTGGAAAAGTGTGTGAAAGCGTGGGGCCCCAGACGCTAGGGTCGCCAATGTTTCCCCCCTCTGCAATTTACGGGAAGTGCCCCTCTGAAGCGGCGGCGGCTAACGAATTGCAAGCAACCGCTATCTCTTGTACCCTATCTTCCTCAGGAAGTCGTGCCTCTCAGCCGCGTCCGCGGCCGACTCAACCCCTTTGGGGACCACTCCGTCGATGACGCCAAGGACCCCCCGCCCCTTGCCAGTGTCTGCAACAACCACGGTAATGGGGTTGGATGTAGCGCAGAATATCTGCGCGACTTCTTCAACCGCCTTTATCCTATTCAGGACATTAATGGGGAAAGCTCCGGACAGGACCACAAAGAAAATGTGGCCCGCTCCAATCCTGGCGGCGTAGCCGCTGGCCAGCTTCGCAAGCCCCTCGTCCGTGCCCTCGAACCGGATAAGTGCCTTCCCTGAGGCCTCGACGAACGCCACGCCGAACTTCAGGCCGGGCATGGACGTCACGAGCGTCTCGTAGATGTCCTCAACGCTCTTGATGAAGTGCGACTGGCCGACGATGAGCTGTTCCCCCTCTGCAGGCTCGATGTTCACTTCTTCGATTTTCATCGGCGGAGAGGGGTGGCCCCGATTTCAAATCCTTTTGCCCTGGAGAGAGCCGTCCCCACTACCCCAGGTTGTGAGACTGTGGCCCGTTATAAGACGGATTTCCGTGAACGTGGGAATGTCGAAGGTCTGGCAGATCTTCAGGCGCGGCAACAGGTCGCCCCCGGTCGATGAGGGAGTCCATGCACCGCGCATTGTCGAGCCCCGTGAAGTAATCGAGGGCGTACTCGACACCTATAGGGTTCCGGCGGATGCCCGGCCTGACGCTTCTGCAGAAGTGTTCATCGTGGAGGAGGACGGTGTCGGCAAGTACCTTGTCCGCCTCCCAAGACTCTCCGATGAAGAAGGGAAGGCATTAGAGCTGTTGAAGGCGAACCTGGTCGATTCTATCCCTGCCGACGCAAACGGAGAACCGCGGGACGTCGTCGCGGAGTACATGTGGAAGACCGCCGAAGGGGCGGGGCTCGCGCCTCTTGTGCAGCGGTCGAATGAGAAGCTCTTGTACTATCTGATGAAGGACTTTGCAGGGTTCTGGGAGGTCGACCCCCTCGTGAACGATGACAACCTGGAGGAAATTTCCGTAGTCAGGTACGACCGCCCTGTGCGCGTCCTGCACCGGAACTTTAGCGAGTACATGTTTATGGAGACAGACGTGGTCTACTCGTCCGAGGAAAGGCTCCAGGCCTTCGTGAGGAGGCTTGCCCAATTGGGTGGGACGACCGTGTCTCTCGCCCAGCCGTCCCTTGAGGTGACCCTACATGGCGCTTCGGACAGACGTGTGACCGCCACCCTGGGGGACGAGATATCCAGGCCGGGTTCCACATATGCCATCAGGAAGCAACGGGAGCGACCAATCACTCTCGCGCAACTCGCCTCTCCGGAACTAGCGCGCTGGCCGGCTCCCGAGCAAGGGACCATGATGGACACATCATCCTCCTATGAGGAGGATCATTCACACAAGACTCTCTCTGTCTTGATGGCCGCTTACTTCTGGCTCCTCCTCGAACGGACGACAAACGTCCTCGTTGCTGGAGAGACGAACTCGGGGAAGACCACCCTGATGAATGCAGTCCTCGCCCTTGCGAACCCGAAGTACAAAGTTGTCACTGCTGAAGATGTGCTTGAGATCAACCTCCCGGACCACCTGCACTGGCAGAGGCTTAAGACACGGGCACACCGGGCAGGCCTTTCGCCTACCGCAGGGCGATACGAGTATGGGCTCCCCGAACTCCTGAAGCTGGCCCTCCGGTTCTCTCCGACCATCCTCAGTCTCGGGGAAATGAGAGGAGAGGAATCAGAGACGTTGGCAGCGGCGATAACTCTGGGGTTCTCGACGATGACGACGATACATGCAGAGGACGCAGAACGATGTGTCCAGCGCCTGACGACCCCACCCATGAGGTTCTCGGCGGGGCACGTCAGGGACATAACGGCCATCATCACCATGAGGAAGGTCGTGCTCCAGGACGGGCGCGTCGTCCGTCGGGTGGTGAGCGTTGATGAGCTCAAGCCATTTGGCAATGATGGTCACGAGATCGTCAACGTCTTCAGATACGACCCCGCCACCGACTCCTTCTCTCCGACGACCCCTGCCGAGGTCCTTGACAGTTCCTACAGGCTCAACGAAATCGCTGAGAGTTTTGGCTGGTCACCCGACGCGGTGCAAACGAGCTTGGCCGCAAGAGCGGCACGCATTTCGGGCAGGATCGCAGGAGGGGAGTTGACCCCCCAGGCGCTTTCAAGGATGGTAAGGGAGCTCGCCGCAGAGGAAGCAGGGCGGAGACCACTCAAGCTTCGGGGAAATGAGTGAGCTTGCCAGCGGTTCTGTCCTTCATGCGTCCACGTAATGTGGCCAGGTTGGTGCATTGGAGGCGGACCAGGCTCTCCCCTCTGCTAGCCCGAAGCGGATGGATCACCAATCCAGCGGTCCTGGCGACGAAATCCATGGCTGAGACCCTCGTATCCGCCATGGTGTCAACCCCGCTGGCTTTCCTGCTCGCTCTGCTGGTCACACCCCTGGGTGTGCTGCTAGCGTTTACGCCGCTTGTCTTCCTATTCTTGCCCGAACTCAGGCTCAGAGACAGGATCGCCCAACGACGGGAGGGAGTTGAACGGGAACTCCCTTTCTTCTCGGTGGTGGTGAACGTTCTTGCCGGAGCAGGTATTCCGCTCTACACTATTCTCTTGGACATGGCTACATCGGACATGTTCCCGTCGATAAAGCAGGAGGCCCTACTCGTCAGGAGAGACGTGGCCATTTTCGGGTCGAACCCCAACGACTCCATCGAAAGGTTGGCTTCGAGTCACCCGTCCAGCAGGTTCGGCGATTTCCTCCTGGGATACACCAGCAAGGCGAGGAGCGGCGGAGACGTCGCGTCATACCTGACGGGAGAGAGCCGTTCACTCCTCAGGGGGCTCGAGGAGGACTGGGCCAGATACGTGTCCAGAGTTGGGATAGTCGGTAGCACAATGATTACTGCCTTCGGAGTCGTGCCCCTCCTGCTGACCGTCGTTGGTGTGTTTTCCCCAAGCTTCGCAGATGCCAGCCTGTTAGTCTTTACCCTGGTTGTGGTTCCTTCGGTTGCAATAGCGCTTCTCTCCATGGCGGGGAGGATGCAGCCGGTGCGAGAGGAGCCAATCAGGGGAAAGGCAGGAAGAAGCATCTTGGTGTCACTCCCCGGCGCGTTCGCGGCCGCCTTCCTGGGAGGATTCTGGGCATCGGTGGGAACGGCGTCTCTCATTTTCTTCGTCGCGTATGGGCTGTCGGTCAGAGGACAGATCGCTGAGACGAAGGCAATCGAGGCGGGGCTCGCCCGTTTTCTCAAGGACCTCTTGGAGTACAAGCGTCAGGAGTACGAACTGGCAAGGGCAGTCCTCGCTACCCAGGCAAGCACAAGATACAACAACCGGTTCGACCGGCTCCTGTCCCGCGTGGCATCCCAACTGAAGGCTGGCATCCCTCTCGACGAGGTCAGGGTAGAATGCAGGAGCAAACTGGGGGCGCTAGGCTTCCTCTTGCTCGGACAGATGAGCAGGTCGGGGGGCGGTACTGTCGACACGGTCTACCAGATCTCGAGCTTCGCTGACAGGATGACTGAAATGAAGAAGAGCGCGGCAATCGAGATCAGACCATATGTGATTCTCTCTTACATCTCCCCACTCTTACTTGCCTTCGGCATAGCCTTTGTAGGAGGCGTGCTTTCATCCATCAACAGGACGGCGAGGCCAGTCATCGCGGGCCTCGGCGCCAGCGCAGCGCAGGTGGGCGCCTCACCCGTTCCCCTTGGGCAGATCTCCGACCTTCTGATCATCGTCTCCGCGGCGGCCCTTGGTTTGATCAGCGCCAAGATAACAGACTTCACGGTGAAGAACACGCTGAAGGCCTCTGTCAACGTTGCCCTCGCGATCGCGGCCGTTGCGGCCGTCTCGACGATGGGTTCACATTCGCTCCTCCAAGGTCTTGGGCTATAGCCAGTTGGTTGGCTGTTAATAGGCCGGGGCCACTAGTTGGACAATGAAAGTGAAGAAAGATCGCGCAGCCATTTCACAGAGTATGGACCTCTTTATCATTATTGCGGCCGTCCTCGGGGTCGGGGGCGTCGTAAGCGCGTCCATCTACAACCTCGTTAGTAGTGCGACTACGAGCACCAGCATCATCGTGGTAGGTGCCGCGATGAGAGCAGGGGCGGCCGTAAACGACTCCCCGTCTGCGGTCTCAATCTCCATCAAAAACAACGGCGGAAGCCCGATCTCCTGCACCCCGTCCGCCTGCCAGGTGGTTTTCGCAGACACGAACACCGGCACGGCTACACCTCCTGCATGCGCGGCGCCCTGTAGCATCACATCAGGAGGCCCTGCTATCTGGACAGTAGGAGGGCCCGCCGGCGAGCCCGAAGCCAACTACCCCCTGACGTTCGAGACCAACACTTTCACTCTCCAACCGGGCGGACAGACGTCCTTCGTCCTCAACGCACCACTTTCCTCGGTGGGCACATCACCGACATTCTGGGCCGTTGAATCTCCCATCACTGTCAACGTACTTTTCGGCTCGACTTCGGTCCAAGTCGTGGTCACTTCCCAGTAGGGGGCTCGATGTGAGCCTCTCCCGACATTTTGACGCGGCCCATCGGTGTGGCATCAGCGAGCTCTACGCTTCGGTTCTGATGGTGGGAGTGACACTGACAGTTGGGGGCTTGGTGGCGTCTTCGGCCTTGGGGCAGTTCGTCATGACAAACGATTCCGCCTCCCTAAGTGCAATGACCCAGGAAGCCTCGGCCGAAATCCAAGTAGGGCTGGTGTATTTCGTGGCTGCACCCTCTGGGTCGTGTCCCGTGTATGAGGGCTACCACGAGGGAACTCTAGTTGAGATCGCCATCTACAACTACGGTGGTGCGCCCTTCGCCCCCGCAGAAGTGGCCCTTAACGGCACCATGTACCCCGGAGACTACGCCCCTCTGGCTCCGGGAATGTTGGGGACATATGCGCTCAAGACAACAACTTGCTCGCACCCCTCTGGGCAGACGATGATGGTGGCCGATTCGGCAGGGAACGAGGTCCAATTTGAGTCGTAGAGGAAGGTGCGGCGTTTCTGCCTATGTCGAAGTTTTCGTGCTCATCGGTATCGCGGCCGGGGGTTCGGCTGTTGTCCTTGGGGCAACTATTCCGTTTGTTTCGAGCCTCGGTGGACCGTCCGTGTCGGTCCAGGATGAAAGCATCCACCAAGGAGCTTACCTCGCAATAGTGAGGTTGACAGTCATGAACCCTGGGATGATTCCGATAGCTTCCTTCGACGTCTCGACGAGCCAAGTCCCCAAGTCGTCATCGTATTGCTACGCTGTCTACGACCTTGCAACCGGCGCACGATCGGCCGGAACCTGTCCCACCACCTTGGGCAACCCCGCCTCTGTGACGATAGACTACCCCGTCAAGCCGGGAGGAGCAGCAGGTGTCGTCATCACAATCTTTGGCCAGGTTTTCGGAATCGGTTCGACCTGCACAGTAACGGTGACTACACCGGCAGGAGCGCAGCAAGCTGTCGACGTGTTGGTGGCACCAGGGTAGGTGGATGAATGAAGCTGCGTCCACGGGGTCGTAAAGGGGTAGCCTCGGTGGTGGGAACCGTCTTCTTCATCCTCGTCTTCGTTATGGCACTGGGCTCCCTTGCTTACGCCTCGGGTCTGCAACAGCAGACTGCAGCGGCCCAAGAGTCAGCTCTTCAAATGGCCTCTCAGAGGGGCGCCGAGTCCCTGGTTCTCGTGGTTACCGTCGGGGGCCTACTGGCGACTAATGAGGGCCCTGCGACGGTCTCGGTGAACCACGTGTTGCTCAGATACTCAAACGGGACCGTTTACACGATTTCGGCAGTTGCTTCTATTCCGTCTGGAGGGTCGGCCGCGGTACAATCCCTGATGCCGGACGGCGTCTGTTCCCCCGGGACCGCTACGTGCGGTTCGAAACTATCCCAGATAGTCGCTGGAAATCCTCCGGGAAGCTCAGTAGGGCTCGTGACTGGGCTAGGCAACACGTTCTGGTACACCCGCCAGAACGGTGAGGTGGACTGGAGGTCCATTGTGGGCTTCCCCCCTCGGTGCCCTCCTGGCGAGGCCGTCAGCCAGGTAAACACGACTCTGGGCTGCGCCATGGAAGAATACGTCGCCTCCTGGGACAGAAACCAGATTTCCACCAGCATGGCCGGCGAGTACTTCTCCTCGGGCCTTGCGGTGAGCCTCCCGGCCAACGGGACCTTTGCGTTCTACGTGTTCACGGTCATTGAGCCCTCCATCGGCATAGAGCATTACAACTTCGAGGTCCACCCCCTGCCCGCCGGTGCCTCGCTTGTGATCGCCTGCGCCCCACTGTCCGGCCCCGAAGGCGGCGGTGGCCTCCCCACTAACTGCGTAGATACTGCGGGGACTCCCATTGCCACGCAGAACAGCCTCTCTTTCGGGGTCGCGCCCCCTGTCTACGCAACCCCTGGGCTCTTCGGCGTGGTGTCTTCCGGGCCAGAAGGAATGAACCTTCAGATCGACTTCGCCTGCACCAGTAACTGCGGGAGCGTAACTCTGTTGGCGGGGTCGTTCATGATCGTGGAGGTCCTGGAGTAGCTGAGCCCAGGGTCCATGCAGAGGCGGAGGGCAATCCAAGCTAGTTTTGGAAGAACCTCCTGGTCAGTCCTGTTGCTGGCGAATCGAAAGGATCGATCGCCACGACCACCGGGAGGTTCCTCACGGCGTAGCCCAGGAGAAGGCACATGCGCGGAGGGAGGGTCCTCACTATGGCCCTCACTGTGTCCGTGTCTGCCATGGATGCCTGGGAGACCAGGTTCAGGTCTGCGTCGTTGCTGAAGCTGTAAAGGAATATGTTGTCGACCTGGCGGTATATTTTCTGGTCGATGGCGTCTGGCTGATTGGTCACGAATACGGTGAACACGCCGAAATGGCGCATTCTCGTAATCAAATCCTCCCAGTAGGTGTCCCTCAGGTACAGGTGGGCTTCCTCAGCGAACAGGAATACCGGGGGGATCTTTTTCCTCTCGAGCAGCTCGACAAGTTTGGAAAGCATCAATTCTACAACCATCCTTCTGTTCAGGGGAGAGACGCCGCTCAGCGAGACGATGAGTGCGCCGCCGGACCGGTTCAGAGAGAAGAAGTCTTGTAGGTCGAACTGCTGGTGTTCCGAATCGGTGAAGAGCCCGCAGGAAGCAAGAGTATGGTATCTTGCGAAGAGTGCGTCTCTAACGAACTCGTTGCACCTCCACTGTTGAATTGCCAGCTCCAAAGAGGACAGGGTGAGCTCGTCGCGGCTGTCCAATTGTTCCCATATCTTAGTGAACTCCCTGAGGGATGTGCCCGGCATGTCGAGTGAGTGGGAGAGTAGATTCGTTATGGGGCGCAGCCCAACGGAGGCCAACGAGAACCTGAGATCCCGCCCGGGGCGAAGCACCTTGACCTTGTGCCCTACGGCGATCTCAGTCCCGTCCCTCCTTGTACCCACCATGCCGTATTCGTCGTTGAGGTCGAAGACTACGGCGTACGCGCCGTTCTCGAGCAGCCCTCGGAGAAGGATTTTCGCTAAATGAGATTTTCCTGACTCCTTTCTTCCAGTTATCACGGTGATCCTGCCGTCGAGGGCCTCCGCGGGGATGCAGAACGCCGATTTGGAGTCGACGGTGCCCAGGCGGATGTCTCTCGCGCCTAAGGGCTCGACGGCGCCGGCAAGCTCGTCAACCATGAGACGGGTCACCGTAGAGCTCGTCCTCGAAGGCATCCAGTTGGCCCTCGGGGTAAGCTTCTTGTCGGAAATGGTCCCCCTCGCCTTGCAGAGGAGTATCCTCATGTCACGGATCAGGGTGGATATGGTCGTAAGCTCAATAGGATCGGATGTTATCCCAGGAGCCGAGGCGGAAAGGACCTCTTCGCGGGCGATTTCCTCCTCGATGCCCTCTACGTCCAAGTATCGTTCGTCATATACCTGCATCACTAGGCTCCTCTGAGGCTCAGCCGCGATTAGGTAATCTCCGACCCTCACCCTTTCCATGGGCGAAGCGATTACGAGGATGTCATCCGACTCCTTCTTTAGGATCTTCAGGCGCTAGGCACTCCCCCTGAAGCTCCCCAGGACTATTTTCCTGAGCGGGAAAGTATGGAGCTGATGTACCCGGAACCGCTTGGTAACGAACGCCTTGAGCGCCTGGTCCTCGGCCCTGGAGAAGATAGATAGATGATGGGCGACCTTCAGCGAATCGGGGTAGCCTGAAGAGAAGGCGTCATTCCACATGATCCTCCCCAGCGTCGTCCCCGGAGCCTCCTGGCAGGCGAGGTCCAGCCTGAACACGAGGCCGTCATGAGTGAACTTCGCAAGAACGGTGCTAATCGGGCCACCGTCAATGGCGTGGAAGGCGGGGCCGTTTGCGTGAGACATCGCGCGGACCACGTCCTCGCTCAACAGGAGGTTGGTGGACTTCGAGAAACCAACCAGGCATCTTCCAGAGCGACGGCCGTACAACGCCGAAGCTGATAGCTGCCCCAACGGGTGCTTCAGGGAACCGTCGGCCATGATGATGGTGTCCCCCTCTGCCTCGGCGAGAGTGTCTATCACCCGCCTCTCCACGGCGTTCCTGATGTACCTCTCTGCCACTGCGTGATCGGAGAGAAGGAGGTCCATCTCTGCGGAAGGGAGGTTCGGCGAAAGTCCGGACAATCCCGAGGAGTTGGCGTAGACCAGAATCGGGCCGAGTCTGAAGAAGCGCCTTAAGGCTCCTTCGAAAGAAATCCCCACCGCCGTTCTAGCAGCGTAAAGGGCGCCCTGGGAGGTTTCACCGACCAGCACGCACGTCGAGTCGACGGACGCGACCGGCCGCCCTTCTTTGACGGGAATTATGCACCCAGGGGCCAGGTCGGCGTCTGTCGCCTCGAAGTACGGATACAGCTCCCTCCCGTAGCTGCTGAAGACGAAGGTTCTGCCTACCAGCTCGCGTTCGGCGCTCTCTGAGAGCTCCGCGAACGCCTCTTCAAACTCCCTAGCAAGGGTGTCGAGGATTGAGAACCGCCCGTCTTCGAGGACTGGGGAGGTAGCGATGGCCATCTTGCGCGCATGGTGGGCATGTTGCGCACTATATATAAATTGCGCATGTTGTTAGTGCGCAATATCCCCTTTTCGTTCGTGGTGACAGTACCCAATGAAACTGCGCGACACGTTGCAGTTGTAGCAGAGCACGCGAATTTCCTTGGGGAGCCGTTCTTGACAAGCCAATCATAGAAGACTCGCGAGCCGGCATTGGGGTGCAGCACCTCTTCTCGATGCCTGACGCCCCCTCCGTTAACATGATCAATGCTTAGGGACTCAACTCCTGTCTCGCCGCAGCATGCACAGACGACATCGTAGTGCTGAATCACACTCAAGCGAATGCGGTTGTTTCGCTTCCTGTAGTATGCCATCATCCTCTCAGAGACCAAATATGGCAGCTGTCGTGCAGGCTATTTGGCAACCAAGAACCGTAAACGCCGCGGACGACAACTGTTCAAATATGGGCATCTTGCCCAACAGGAACAACAAGAATCCGAATTGTCAGCAGAACAGAACAGAGTCACAGTCCGACTCAAACGCGGTTCGTGGGAGGTCGAAATTACCACCGCAGAAGATAAGTTGCAGCAGGCTGTAGAAAGTGTTCTCGCAGGGATGTCATCAAGAGAGCCGATGTTAGTCGAATCACAAGTATCGGACCTGGACGAGCACAAGGGAGAGACCAGCAGAAGTGTAATCACCACCATGTGGAAGGAGGGCTGGTTCGCCACCCCAAGAGCCCTCTCTGAGGTTCACGAGGAGATGAGCAGGAGAGGCTACCACTACGACAGGACCGCCGTGTCCCACACGCTGGTTGACCTTGTCAGAGAAGGATCGCTCTTCAGGGACGGCAGCATGAGGAATTACAGGTACGTGCAGAAGTACCCCTTCAAGGGGCAGGCCTGAACTTCTTCGTCAGCTGCTCGCCGAGCCAGCTGACCCCGACTGTCGTTATCCTGTACTTTCCACCCTGGTCCGAGTCCACCCTTTCGACGTTGGCCGACTTTGTCAGCTCGCTGAGCCTGGAGCTAATTGTCTTGGGGTAGAGTCCCGTCGCCCCCTCGATTTCGGACACCCCCATGGCATCCGTTCCTGAACTGCCGCTCAGGTGGGAGATACGAGAGGCAACAAGCTGCAGGAGTATCACGTCCCTGTCGCTCAGCTTCTTGTCCTGGGTCCACACTCTAGGTCCTTCTGGAGTGACTCTGACGTACTCCTTGAACATCTGGATCAGGTCGTTGAGCGAGTAGTTGACGCTAATCATCCGCGCAAGGTCCATGTTGGGGATGACCTTGGAGATGAACTCGTGAAGCGACCGCATCACGACCTCGGGGGACCCAGAGAAGTCGACCTTCGTGTCCCCGTAGGTCACCGATATCTGTAGCTCTCTCTCGCTCGACAGACTGCTGTACAGCTCCGCGGCGCACCGATTCCAAGTCCGCTTAAATTAGTATGGGTGCGGTAAATGTCCTGACCAAAATCACTCTGTCGCCATGAAATGCGGAAGGAGACCCACGACATGAGGAGCCGAACCACCCTGACTGGCGCGTCTAAGAAGGGACGGCTAAGATCTTTAAGCCGAAGCCTTAGGAAAAAACGCTAGCCTGACGAACTGACCATTTCGATAAGTGCCGGCACGCGTTCAAGTGGGAAGTCTGGCTCGGTCGTAATCAGGACCGTCTTTCTGTCTTTCCAGGGCAGAGCCATAAGCATGATCTTCTCTCTATGGACAATCACGTAATTGGTTGCCCCCAGGTAGGCGCCTGCTGCTTCCGTCATCCCTCTAATCAGAGCGACCTGGATGTCGACCCTGTCGGCTTCATCCTTGGGCTCCAATGAGCTCAATCCCGGGCGCATCCCCCCTTCGACGGTCCTTCCCAAGGAGTCGAGAATCGAGACGTATCTGATTCGGGCGTCGAACCCGAAGAAGAGGCTAGCAAGGTCTTGCCCTGCTGCTTTCATGTTATTCAGGCGCTCCTGGCAACTTCGATTGACGGCATCGTTCTATCCGAGATAGGCTTGGGCACAGTTTCGAATCTTCCGATGATGATGTTGTCGCCGAGCTCGGTCACCAGCTCGAACCCGAGGATGTCTTCGAACACTTTCCTCAGACTGGCCTCATAGTAAATCGACCAGCTCCTCCCCATACCGTGGTTCAGGATAATCGTGTGCCTTACCCCGTCCGACTCATGCCTGAACTTGAAGAACCTAGAATACTTGGAACCAATCGATTGGTACGTTTTTAGGACTGAGTCAAGATCCATCTTCTTCTGATAGAAGTTTATCGACTCCCGACCAGGACCGCCTCCGGTCCACTTTCCGAATTCTCTGATTTCATCCTCTGACAGGTATGCAATGAGCCTCGTCAGCCACGCCTTTCTGACTACCGCATACTCCAACTCGTCTGCGAACCTGTCGAATTCTACGAGCTTCTGGAGTTCGGCCTCAGCGATGGCATTCACGCTCGTCCCTCTTTCTTCGGCAAGGTCCCTCAGCTCTTCGTCGAGTTGGCAGGATATCCGGAGCGTTCGTATCACATGGCTGGATCGCATGGTCTGGTCTTCACTCGATGTAATGATTGACCTTCATCCAGTAGGAGACGAATTCCTTCACCCTCTCTTCGACCTTCTTCTCATCAAGGCTAGTATCGATGGTCAGAAGGATCGCGGCGTTGCTGCGCTTTACCGGGAACCCCAAGATCTTGAAGTTCTGATACGTGATTGATACAAGTACGATCTCCCCGCCTATGGTGGTGACTCTTTCAAGGTCTGACCACACGCCAGCTGCGAGTTGATTGAAGTCCTGCCTGAGCTTGTCGTCCATCACGATCGGGCCGAAACTCGCTCCAAGGAGCTTGCCGTCCTTGTTGAAGGCGTAGCACGCCAGGATGTCCCCCATCTGCTGGATCTCGTCGCACATGGTTTGCAAGGTGGGCTTCAGCTCCGTCCCTTTCTCTCGAAGCATTTCCTAGACCTCGACCCTGCCGTTTCCCCCGCAGCGTCTGCAGGTGAATTGACTCAGCATACGTTTCTCGATTCCTGTCCCCGCGCAGAGCTCGCATTGCTTCACTTCGCGGTCGACAGTCACAATCGCCTGTTTGCTCTTCATCAGGCCCGAGCGGGCTCGGAAGTTATTAGTGTATTATGAAGTAATACTCCGTATTCAAAGGCCATAACGTATGTTATCCGACCAGAGGAGCTCCGTCGAAAGCAGCAACTCCCGGACTAACTCCCGCTTCACTTCCCTGGTACCAATCCAGGCCCACATCTCTTCCCCCCAAGAGCACTCGATAGCAATGGAGAAGAATTGGACCCGCACTTGGCATTCTGCGCGTGCGTTACGGCTCTCGAGACCTCGCACCACCCGCCCAAGATCAATCATCCGCAAGGTTCGTCTAGCGTCAGTTCGTTCCCTACCAACTGCTCAGGTGCGCAGGTGCCCGCGGATTGCGCGCTGGATCAGTCGGCCTGGGGGGCAGCCAGTTCCCCTTCTGCAGGCCCCTCTGGGGCGCGGGGGAGGCTGGGCAACGTAGTTGCGGAAGTGTAAACATACTCTCCATCCTCAGCCTTGAAACGGCGCAACTTCGTGGTCTTGGCGAGTCGTAGGAGAGCAACCGCGACGGACTGCTTAGGGTAGTTCAACCCGTAGGATTGAAGCGCCTCTCTCACGTCCGAAAGCTTCCTTCTCTCTCGCCCCCAGGGACAGGAGAAGAATTTCCCGATCACATCTGCCAGAGAGTCCCCCTTCTCCAGGGTGACTACAGGGAGCTCGGATTGTGATTGAAGTGACGCATCCCCCTGTATACCCGGACTAGATTCCTTCTGCTCAGTGGCGACATCCTTTTGCTGGCGAGGGAGCTTCGCGGCAAGATCGGGCACCAGTTCAATGGCCTCCCGTATGTGCTCCGCGTCTGCCTCGACCTCGGCCTCTGCCTGGCCAAGCTTGACCCTGATCCTCGTCATCCGCGGAGTTTCTTGACGACGTGTTGCACATTTAAGGTTGAATCGGCAATCTGAAGTCCTCCTTCACCGTCGTCAGGACCACGTGGGAGTTGGTGCGCTCCACGAAGTGCATCGCCAACAGCGACTTCGTGAAGTGGCTCAGTTCCTCTCTGTTGCGGCACTTGGAAATCACGATGGCGTCGATCTCGCCGGTGACGTCGTACACAGCGCAGACGTTGGGGAGCCTTGCGATCTCCTGTTCCATTTCGACAAGCTTCCCCTTGGAGACATGTATCTCCGTTACCACGGTGAGCTCGTATCCTAGCCTCTGGAAGTCGACCAATGCAGAGTATCTCCCGATGACCTTCGCCTTCTCCAGCCGCGCCACTCGTGATGCCACTGTCGTAGTGGAGACGTGCAACTCAGAGGCAAGCTGGCGGAACGAGACTCTCCCCTCTAGTAGGAGGCGCCCGAGAATCCTCCTATCAAGGTGGTCGATGCGCGTTTGTCCAGATGCCGAATGGAAGTACCCCGCCTGGGGACCTGTTTCGTCCAGTTTTTGGGTATTCTTTGGCATCTTTGTCCAGCAGAACCGGGACGACGCTTATATCTTTTCCAAACGATGCTCTGGCTCTTGACTTTCAAGGTCGCATCGGACGGCAGCTTCGTCAATCGGACCTTCACTCCTGCGCAGGTTCTTGAGATGATCAAGAAGGAAGGGGTCAAGTTCGTCGACCTGCAGTTCACCGATGTTCCCGGGAGGCTTAGGCACGTCTCCCTCCCTTCGGAGATGATGCAAGAGGAAATGTTCACCGAAGGGGTCGCGAAGCTCGACGGGTCGTCAGTCAGGGGGTTCGTCGAGATACACGAATCTGACATGCTCCTAGTGCCAGACGCGTCGACGTGGGGGGTAATTCCTTGGATTGATGATAAATTGAAGACTGCGCGTCTCATCTGCGACGTGAACGTAGGTTATGGCGGTGGAAGATTCAGCAGAGATCCGAGACACGTGGCCCAGACCGCCGAAGCGAAAATCAGGGAGGCGGGGTTCACTGGGTCGCTCTGGGGGCCCGAGGTAGAGTTCTTCGTTTTCGACAGCGCGACCTGGGAGGCGAACGATCCCTTCGCATCGGGGTTCCGAATCACATCGAAGGAATCGGCCAATGAAGCGAGGGGGACGAATTTCCCAATACGGTTCAAGGACGGCTACTACCCCGCTCAGCCCGTCGACACTCTAAGCGACTACCGAAGTGTGTGCGTTAACTACCTGAGGGACGGGTTCGGA
>Ga0187780_10001213_pt1 | contig 19450 bp, 19 predicted proteins | sample 1015_Q2_SP10_20__FD_132429 | JGI IMG/M metagenome (GOLD analysis project Ga0187780, IMG submission 132429) | Tropical peat soil microbial communities from peatlands in Department of Meta, Colombia - 1015_Q2_SP10_20_MG | ecosystem: Environmental > Terrestrial > Soil > Wetlands > Peat | place...
CAGGGGACTTCCGGGGAGGACGGTGCCTCGCGCTCCCAGTGAAGCTCGTCATCGCAGAGTGCCCGCACCGCCACCACGGTTGAAGCGGCCATGACGAGCAACGACGTGTACAGCCCGAGAGCGATGCGCTGCGGCATAGCCCCTCCGCTACACGTCGGAAGGGTAACCCAAAGAATATGGGTTGGCCGTCTCGCCTTCTGCACAGCGATTGACTATCCATTCCACGAATGACCCTGCTGAGCATGGGTTCGATCTCGCTCCGTATCCTCGACTGGACCGCACATCTTGGGCCATCTTGGCGAAACTCTCAAAGGCCGCGGCGCCCGTCGAGCGAAGCTGTTTTGCACAGCGGCGAGGCTTCTCCAACCGACCGGATTGCTGCTACCTCGGTGAAGATCAATGAAAAGACGGGAGAAATGAGCTATGGGCCCGGCAGCAACGGCGTCGATGGTGTTTGTCTGCGTCTTCGGAGGTGCCCTCCTCGGTTTGGTGCTCCGCAACATTCTGCCCGAGGATCACCTGAGCCAGGACACAAAAGATGTCGTGAAACTGGGAATGGGCGTGGTAGCGACGATGGCAGCCCTGGTTCTCGGTCTGCTGATCGCTTCTGCAAAGGAAGCATACGACGCGCAGAGCCGCGCTGTTACACAGATGTCTGCCAACTTTATCCTGGTCGATCAGCTGCTGGCGCACTAGGGACCCGAGACCAAAGAAGCCTGTCATCGGCTTCGCGGTACGGTAGTTCTCGTACTGGACAGGATCTGGCGAAAGGGTGCTCGGAAGGCCGCCCAGCTCGAACCGACAAGCGGCGGAGAGGGCTTCTTTGACGAAATCGCGAAGCTCGAGCCCCAGAACGATGCCCAGCGGTCCCTTCGAGACCGCGCACTCCAGCTGAGTAGCGACATTCGACAGACACACTGGCTGCTCGTGGAACAGACAGCGCATTCCATCCCCAATCCATTCGTGGCGGTACTCGTGTCATGGCTCTCTTCTTTTTTCAAGCTTTGCTCTCTTCGCACCTCGCAACCTCACCGTACTCGCAACGCTGTTTCTGTGTGCTCTTTCGGTATCCACTGCGATCTTCCCGATTCTGGAGCTGGAGCTGCCTTTCGGAGGTCTCATTCAGATCTCCAGTGCTCCCCTCCAGAACGCCCTCGCGAATCTCAGCCAGTAGGTCCGCCTGCGATCCATAGCGAGACATAGGTGCTCCCTTTCCGTGGAGGAGAGAAACGACTAGGACCGGCTTTCTTGCACCGATGGAGGGATGCAGTCAAGATCCAGGGCGCGGTCACCCAGGAGGCTCGCCACCGGGAGGATCGTGGCCCGCTCCCCGTCTCGCGGCTCCCTTTCCCTTGAAAGTGTAGTCAGTTGATGGATTGCCTATCACTCATGTCGGACATGGGTTCGAAAATTCCCCCGCCTTCGGGTTCCTCCGTGTCGGTTTCGCTGACGATGCTCGATGAAGGCCCAAGTCCCCCGGAGCGAGAAGGTGGGTGTCCCTCGGCCCATACCGTTTCTCAAGAATCTCGAGACGATCTTCTTTTAGTACCTGGCTGGTGCTACGCCGCGCGCTGGAAGAGCCAGACTCCCGTGAGGACCAGCGCGATGCCAGCGATCCGCCAGGGGTCGAAGGCTTGGGCTTCATAACCCCCGAAGCCGATCACGTCGGCAAGTGTTGCGGCGATCATTTGGCCGGCGATCATGCAGACAAAGAGGAGCGCTGCGCCGAGGATCGGAGCCAGCCAGAGCGTGCCGATGACAAAGATGACGCCGATCGTCCCGGCGAGCCAGAGATACCAGGGCATCGCTAGTGCGGCACTCCAAGAGACACTCTGTCGCGTGAAAAGGTATAGAACCAGGACCAGGGCAAAGCTGACGAAGATCGAAACCACCCCGGCGCCGAACGGATTGCCGAGACGGCGTGCGACGTCGGCATTGAGACCGGGCTGAAGCGTCAGTATGCCGCCGATGGAGATCGCCGCGAGGATGAAGGGGAGCTTAGGCAATGACTGAACCCTCGTGTGTGCGCTGGCGGATGCCAACGACTGCGGGGTTGCTAGCCGCTTCCGCTGCAGTCCGCCATGGGCACGAAGAGCGGTCCTGCTCGAATGTCGATTGCCTGCCTTCGGGAGATTAGGAATCTGGTAGCAACTTCATTTGATGGGCCCCGAGCCCCTTCGTGCCCATGGGTTCAATGCACGTCGGGTCGTCGTGACGTACGTCGTTCACGTGGGGACTTACGGCATAGGAAACAAGCCACGCGTCGGGGCACGGGCGGAGCAGCCCGGAAAGTTCCTCCAGGTCCCGCGCGCCAAGCCACAACTGGTAGTCTCGAGGATCGAGGATTGCAGGCATGCGGTCGTGTATGACGCGTACGAGGTCATTGGCCTCTGTCGTTACGATGGTGCAGGTCTCGAGGGGCGCAACTTCACTAGCGCCCGTCGACCAGGGCACCCAACGATCCCAAAGCCCCGCGATCCCGAACACGCCACCCTCACCCAAACGGTAGTAGTGAGGTTCACGGGTGCCTGGCTTGCCGTGCCATTCGTAGAAGCCGTCGGCTACGAGAAGACAGCGGCGATCACGGTACGAGTCGCGGAATGCCGGTCTCTCGGCAAGCGACTCGGCGCGGGCATTGATCATGCGACTTCCGATTCTTGGCTCCTTCGCCCAAGACGGCACGAGGCCCCATCGGAGCGGTACGAGCTCTCGCCGAGTCCCATGGTGTGTTGTGCGCACCACCCACACATCCTGGCTGGGAGCGATGTTGTAGCGGGGTGCCACCGTGATTCCGGTTGGGTCCACGTCGAACAAATCGGTCCACTTCTCGGTCGGTGTACTCAGTGTGAAGCGTCCGCACACGGCATCCCCTCCATTTCAGCGCCGAGGCGAGTCCGGCCGGGGACAAGCCTAATCTCTTCACGGACTTCGCCGGGGAGCCAAACAAGACAAATAGGCCGAGGTTGACTGCGACGGGTTGGAGTGGGTTGCCGCGAGCCTGATCACACCGTCGTCAGCTCGAACACATGGTACCGCCAGGGACGCAGGTCGAGATAGAGGCCTCGTGACAAGAGCTCGCTGCCGTCTCGGTCGTAGTTGGGGCCCCCCATCTGGTCGCTCAGCCGGACCCTTCGGCCGCCGAGATCCGCATACGGAAGACGGACATAGCACTGGCTCTGGTTTCCTGCGTAGTTGACTGCCGTGAGGAACCTCTGGCCGCCCTTCGCTTCCCAGGACCACGCAATGAAGCAATCCGAAGTCCAGTTCCCGTCCCATGCAGGAACGCACGGGAGAAGGCGCCATTCTCCGTTTCGCAACACCGGACGCCGCAGCAGTGAAAGGAGGGCGTCGTAGAAGCCCTGCAGCTCCGGGTTCGTGGGCTCGAGCGGAGCGCGAACCAAGTGCGGTGAGATGCGCCTTCTTCGGCCTTCGAGCTGCCCCTGATGGAAGAATCTCATGCCCGGCGACAAGTAGGTGACGACCGCGGCGGCTTCGTGCATACCGGGCGCAAAGGCGGTTGCAGCCCGGGGCTCGTCGTGGTTCTCCAGGAAACGCGCGAGCTTGGATTGGTAGTCGAGTCCGGCGAGCAGGTGGTCGTGGACTGGCCGCGCGTGTCCCTCGCGCAAACGATCGTAGAGCCGCTTGTCGTAGGCGTAGTCGAAACCTTGCTGCAGCATCGTCCACTCGAGATCCCAATACACTTCGGCCATGAAGCAGAACTGGGGAACGCGTTTGTGGACCTGCTCGGTTGCGGTCGGCCAGAACGCTGGAGCCGCACGTCCCCAGGTGCGTTCGAAGACGTCCGGCAGCACGAGCATGGCCATGTCGCAACGGATGCCGTCGCATTGCGCGCAGATCTTCACGAGCTCGCCGATCATTGCCTCCTGCGTGGCCGCGTTGGCGTAGTCGAGCTGGAGGGTATCCGGCCAGCCGGCGAAGTACGGGTCCCGGCCGTATGCCAGGATGAGGTCCCCCCGCGCTCGCTTCACCCAGGTGTAGTTGTGCGGTTCTCTGGTCAGATCGAGCTCGCTCCCGACAATGTAGTACTCGGGGTGGTGTTCTACCCAAGGATGATCCAGGGCGGTGTGATTGGGGACGAAGTCCAGCATCAAACGCAAGCCGCGGGCGCTCAAGCGACTGCGCAATCGAGCCAGTGCGGCGTCCCCACCGAGCGCGGGATGCACCGTGTAGCCGGAGATGGCGAATCCCGAGCCGGCAATGTCGTCCTGGCAAAGGTCCGGCAGTGTCTCCTCGAACTCCCGACGCCAGTCGCGGTGGGTACGTGAGACCTGCTGTCCTGCAGGCCCGGTGCGCCAGACGGAGAGGAGCCAGACCCAGTCGAACCCGCGTTCCGCCACGTGATCCAGGTCGGCGTCCGAAATGTCCTCCAGTGTGGCCGGCCGGCCGAGAGCGCGGGACCGCTCGTTCAGCCACACGCGCGTGTTGATCTGATACAGGGAGGGGTAGAGGGGCGGGGTCATCTCAGCCTTCGCGAGCGGCGCGCTGCGACTGGCGAGACCTTGTGCCTTCTCCTTCGCCTGCAGCCCCGGCTTCGCCAAGGTTCACCTCCGTCCTTTGGGTTTGCACACCGATTTCGAGGAACGGTTCGGTCCCGGCTTCCACCAGGGAACGCCCCGCCTCCTGGGCTTCCTGGAGCCGTCGCTTCTCTTGATCGCCTCGCGCTTCCCTCGGTACTCCGGTGCCCCTGGTCCCGGCCCATCCAGCGCCGGTCCATGATCTTCGTCTTGTGGCTCGAGAGTTTGCCAGGAACGGTCGGGATCGTAGGTCGCCGCAGCGGAAGCAATCGTGTCGCCATCCGGGGGCGAGATCTCCTGCATCCGGTCTGATCACGAAAGTCACAACTCCACGACGTCGAGCGAAGGCGGACAGCGGCGTAGCCATAGTAAGTTGAGCCTCCTGAATGATCAACCGTGCTTTTTGAGGAACGCTCGCGCAGCGCGTGGCGTGATCCCTTGTCCGTAGGCATCGATCACGGGTGCACCAGAGCCGTCGCCCTGGGCTTCTCCGGCCTGGGTCGGTGCTCGATCCGGGACCCCCATGCCTTGGCAAGCCAAGCAAACGCCGAGGGGTGCGGTCTTGTGGCTTGGCCCGAGACGCTCGGGCCACATTCTCGGCACTCACGATTGGGAATTCGCTAAGGGGTCCCCCTTCCTCGAAAAGGCCCGTGCCGAAATCAACACTGCCGCGATGTGCGCCGCGAGACAGAGGGCGGCAGGGCGGGAATCTTTAGAACGCGACGAGGGTGTAGTCTTTGGGGCGGAATCGGCGTGCGCGTAGCGCATATTCTCCCGCGAACCCGGGGTAGAGCGCGCGGTTCATGCCGTCCTCCGAGAGGTACCAGCTTTTGCAGCCGGACGACCACACCATGTACTTCATGCGGCGTTGGATCCGCTCGTTGTAACGGTCTTGAACCTCTTGCCGGACCTCGACGTACTTGAGACGGTCCTTTCTGAGCCTGTCGATCGCCTGGAGCGTGTGCGAGATCTGTGCCTCCGTGTAGACCAGCACCGAGGTGTGCCCAGGACCCGTGTTCGGTCCCATGAGGATGAACCAGTTCGGGAAGCCCGAGACCGTCATTCCCTTGTAGGCCACGGCGCCATGGCTCCAGGACACGTCGAGCGACCGGCCGGCCCGACCCGTCACCGGGAAGGGCGCCTTGGCGAGGCCAACCGCGAAGCCTGTCGCGAGCACGATGGCATCGAGTTCGTGGGTCATGCCGTCCCTCGTCCGGATGCCCTCGGGCACGATCTCTTCGATCGGCTCAGTCACGAGGTCGACGTTCTCGCGCTCGAAGGCGGCCCAGTAGTCGTCGGAAACCAGGATGCGCTTGCACCCGAATTGGAACTTCGGGCGGAGTTTCTCGCGCAGCTCTGGACTGGAAACCTGTGCGTGCAGATGATGCGCGGACATCCGCTCACCGATGGCGGAGAGACGGGGGGCGTCGAGGAAGATCATCGGCCCGAAGAGCTCACTCGCCGCGTACTGGAGGAAGCGGCTCGCGCGGAGAAGAAACGGGTAGCGCGCGTAGAGGCGCTTCGCCCGCTCCGAATAGCGCTTGTCGAGCTTCGGTACGACCCACGCCGGGGTACGTTGGAAGACCCGGAGCCGCTCGACCTGCGGTGCGATCGACGGAACCACTTGGACCGCGCTTGCGCCGGTACCGATCACGCCGACGCGCCTGCCCGCGAGGTCGTAGGAGTGGTTCCAACGGGCCGTGTGGAAGATCTCGCCCCGGAAGGTGGGAATCCCCTTGATGTCCGGAAGCGCGGGATCGACGAGTCCGCCAACCGCTGAGACCACAACGCGTGCGTTGAAGCTCTGGTCGTTCGCAGCGCTGAGCGTCCAGACTCCTCTTCCCTCGTCGAAACGGGCGCCGACGATCTCAGTCCCGAAGCGCAGGTGGGGGCGGAGCTGCCACTTCTCGACCAGACGGAGGAGATAGTCGTGGATCTCCCGCGACGGAGAGTATCGATAGCTCCAATGGGGATCTTGCTCGAATGAGAGCGAGTAGGCGTGGGATGGAACGTCGCAGGCAGCGCCTGGGTAGGTGTTGTCGCGCCAGGTGCCGCCGATCTCGCTCGCGCGCTCAAACATCGTGAAGGAGTCGATGCCGGCCTGCTTGAGCCGGATTGCCATCCCGATGCCAGCGAAGCCCGACCCGACAATCGCAATCGGAAAGTCAGGCTGGGTCACGGAAACCTCCGAGCTCTGTCGGGGCAGCGCGAGGAGAAGATGCCCCGAGCCAGACCGGAGAACGAGGTCTCGGCAAGCCCAGGGTCAAGAGTGGCCGTCCGACTCATCATTGGAGTCGCTCGCTCCCAGTCCTGTCTGCTTGGTGTTTGGCCTCCGCCCGCGGGGGATCGGCCAGGGGCACGCAAGGAGCCTTGCTGGCACTCGAGAAAGAGCCCTGCCGGCTTCCTTAGGGCGAGCCTGCTCAGCATCCCGCTGCCACTCCGCGCGAGACGCCTTGGACCCAGGTTCTCAAGCGGACCCCCCTATATCGCCGATGTAGAGGCGATGCCGACCCTGCCCTCCATCAAAGGTTCCATCTTCGGCCGCGCGGTCGAAGACGTCCTGAAACTCGTGTCCGCGGGTACCCTTTCTCGAAGCGAGCTTCAGCGCTGGCTCCGGCCGGAGGACATTGCGGTTCTCGACAAGCCCCTCCTTCCGAGCAGTTGGTGCGACGTACAGGCCTACGGTCGAGTGCTTGAACTCCTGAAGGATGTCGAGGGAAAGGGACGCACCGAATACCTTCGGCAGCGGGGCGCTGCCTCCGCCGAGATGCTGCGCCAGACCGGCATCTATCAGCAGATGGAGTACTTGAATCGGACCCAGGCTTCGCAGCAGAAGGACCCGCGGGCGCGCTCTCTCGCATTTGGACGGGATCTGCGGCTGCTGACCACCATCTACGGCAGTATCCTGAACTTCGGTCGGCAAGTGGTGAAGGACGATCCCGAGCACGATGACCGCTATCTCTTGGAGTACCAGGACGTCGCCTCTTACCCGGAAGCCCTCTGCTGGACGACCGATGGTTTCGTGAACCGAATGGCGAAGCAGCACGGCCAGCCCGATCTGTGGACATGGGAACGCCGGGCGCCGGAACTCATCGTGTATCGGATGACGCGCTCGATCTAGTCTCCCTTGTGCCCCCAGCCCGGCGTTAAACTCCGCGGACGGAGTGAATCCATGCGCTCGGGATCCCCGTGCAAGGGGCAATCGCTGCCGAGGCAACGTACTCCGGGAAGCCAGCCTGACTGCAGGCCCGCATCTTGTTCGGAGCGCGCGCCCCATGGGTTCGCGCACGCTCTAGGGATCATCCGGGCGCTCCGGACAGCGGTCATCGTCAAAGACTTGGCGCTGCGCCGGTCCCTCAAGGTCGTCGAACTCGCCCCGCTGCACTGCGCGAAGGACGAGCCACACCAAAGCGGCGGTCAACAGCAGTGTCGCGGGAATTGTGATCACGAGAAAACTCATGCCCCTTCCACCTCTGGCTCTCGCGTCCTCGGGCGCCAGCCGAGAAGCCGGAGCGCGTTGGCGGTGACCGCAAGGGACGAAAGCCCCATGGCGACCGCCGCGGCGAGCGGATGGAGAACTCCACTCGCTGCAAGCGGGACCGCGACCGTGTTGTAGAGGAGGGCCAGGGCGAGGTTTTCGCGAATGCGCCCAAGGGTCGTACGCGCCAGCTCGACCGCGTCGGCGAGTGCGCCGAGACGCGGCGCATGCACGATCACGTCCGCCGCGTGGATCGCGACGTCGGCTCCCCGGGCGAACGCAACGCCTACATCCGCCGCGGCCAGTGCCGCGGCATCGTTCACGCCATCGCCCGCGACGAGCACAACGGGGGCCTTACTTCCGAACGCTCGCCGTGCGCGCACTGCATCGACCTTGCCCGCCGGCGGGACTTCGGCGGCGTATTCCACGATGCCCGCACGCGCGGCGGCTTGCGCGACCGCAGCTTGATGGTCCCCGCTCAGCAAGGCCACCTCGAGGCCGAGATCCCGAAGCCGCTGGACCGCACTCGCGGCATCGCTGCGCGGCCGATCGCTCAGGCTGATGAGCCCGAGCGCTCTTTCGCCAGCAGCGCCTGTTCGCGCGACGAAGGCCACGCTCTCCCCGCGGTCCACGGCCTTGCACGCCGCCTCTTCGAGCTCGGGCTCCAGCGAGATCCCGTACTCCGAAAGGAGCGCCCGCGAGCCCACGAGTCGTCGTAGGGCGGTATGCGGATCTCCCGCCACCACCCCTCTGCCGGGAATGACCTCGTGCGGTGTTGCTTCTGCTTGGGCCAGGCCTGCGCGCTCGGCCGCCTCCCGGATCGCAGCCGCGATGGGATGCGTAGAGGTGCCCTCCACGGCGGCTGCCGCCGCAAGCACGGCGGCAGCATTCGCACCCCGGCCCGGCACAATCTCTGCGATCGAAAGTCGAGCCTCCGTGAGGGTCCCCGTCTTGTCGAGGAGAGCCACCCCGGCATGCGCGCAGCGCTCGACCGCCGCTCCGCTCTTAAAGAGAACGCCAAATCCCGCTGCGCGACCGATCGCAGCGACGATCGCCACGGGCGTTGCGAGGCCGAGGGCACAGGGGCAGGCCACGATCAGCACGGAGGCGGCGGTGAGGGCAACCTGGACCGCCGGGGCGCCCGCGAGGGTCCACACCATGGCCGTGGCGGCGGCGGCGGAGAGGACCGCCGGCGCAAAGATTCGTGAGACGCGGTCCACCAAGCGCTGCACGCGCGGACGCTCGGCCTGGGCACGCTCGAGCAGAGCTGCAATGCGCGCCAGGGTCCCGGTTTCCACCCGAGCACTCACCGTGACCTCGACTTCCGCCAGGAGGTTGCGGGTTCCCCCGGTTACCGATTCGCCGACCCGACGCAGCACAGGCTGCGACTCGCCCGAGAGCAGGGACTCATCCACCTCGGTGGCGCCCCGTGCTACGCGTCCATCCGCCGGGAAGGCTTGGCCCGGCGCGACGACGACGCAGTCTCCGACCTCGAGCGCGGTCGCAGGGACCGTCTCTAGGCCGTGGGCCGTACGGCGCAGCGCAGTTTCTGGCGCCAGATGCACGAAGCGTTCCACGGCCGTTGCGGCTCGTGCCCGAGCGCTGCCCTCGAGGGTGCGTCCGAGAAGAATCAGAAAGACGATCATCGAGGCGGAATCCGCAAACACATGAGTGGTTTCGGCGAGGGTTCCGGCGATGCTGACCACGAATGCGGTGCCAAAGCCCAGGACGACCGGGACATCGAGCGTAAGTTCCCGGCGCCGCAGGCCGGACCAGGCTCCTCGCCAGAAGGGAAGGGCACACCAGGTGACGGAAGGAACGGAGAGCGCAATGGCGAGCCAGCGCAGTGCCCGGCGCGTCGTCTCATCGATCGAATCCGTCCCGAGATAGAGTGCCAGTGAGACCAGCATGACATTCGCAGCGAGGAACGAGGCGGCGAGAAGACGGATCAGGGCCTCGCGCGCGTGGGCGCGTGCGGGACGATCGACGACCTCCGGGTCATAGGGCGTTGCGGTGTAGCCCAGGCTCTGGATGCAGGCCACAAGGTCAGGCGTGTCGATGCGCTGGCGCTCGTGCTCTACCCACGCCCGGTGGGTCGCATAGCTCACCGAGGCACTCGCCACACCCGGAAGAGCGCGGAGTGCTTGCTCGACCCGATGCACACAGCCCGCGCAGCGGAGACCCTCGAGTTGAAGCCCAGTCTCCGCGAGGAGGAGAGGAGGAACTGCCGCTGTCATCGAGGCATCTCGAATGCAATGCGCTGCACGAGCGCGGCCCCTTCGTGTTCGACCCGTGCCTCAAGCCACCAGCGGCCGGGGAGAGGAAGCGGCACGTCCGCGGCAAAGCTCGTTCCATCCGAGACCAGCGCCACGGCCTGATCAAAGCCGCCCTCCGCCGGCCGCTCTCGCCGCAGAGTCGCGCGGTCCACCGCGAGGGCACGGCCCTCGATGTCGACGAGACGTACCACGACGTGGGCCCCGAGAGGCGTAGGTACCGCCCGTACGTCGAGGCTCCAGCCGAACGCGGCTGCCCGATTTGCGGCACGCAGCTCCTCGTTGTAGCGCTGGCCGGCGCTGTAGGTGTCGCCCACAAGGACGGGGTCGGGATGAGAAATCGCCACCCAGAGGAAGGCAGCCAGGACAACGCCCATCGCGAGCAAGCAGCCTGCGATGAGCCAGGGCCACGGCTCGCGGCCCCGGCGCTCCCTGGCCAGCTCGTTCGGGATCTCAAGGGCCATCGCGAGTTCCGAGGCTTGGCGCGTAGAGAAAGCTGATGTTGCGCACGATACGTTGGCGTGGATCGTCCATCCGCTCCAACACAAACCCGAGGCCTCTCTCTCCCGACGCCACGGCGCGTTGCTCCGGACTGTCGACTTCGCGGGACGCGAGGACAAAGACCCGCGCCTCGAGTGCACTCGTGGCCTGCACGCGCACGGGGTTCACGCCGGCCACGAGCTCGAAGCCCTGCGGTGCGTCCAGCCGGATGCGGTAGTCATGGTCTTCTCGGTCGCGGTTCTGAATGTGGAGGACGAAGGCATTCGACGGTCGCCCGTCCGCCGCCGAGCCGAAGAGCAGGCTCGGGTTGTGCGCCACCTGCAGATCGAGGGGTTTGCGCGCGGAGAGGGCAGCCACGAAGACTGCCGTGAGGGCCACGAGGAGCGCCCCGTAGAGCAGGACGCGCGGCCGCAAAATACGCGCCGCGCGCACCCGCTCCAGCCCGACGAGCGAGCGGTACCCGATCAGATTCTGCGGCCGCGCGATTCGTTCCATCACGCCGTTGCACGCATCAATGCACTGCGTGCACGCGATGCACTCGAGCTGAAGCCCATTGCGAATGTCGATACCGGTCGGGCAAACGGCGACGCACAGCCCGCAGTCGACACAGTCGCCCTCGGTTGTGCCGCGCTTGCCGCGCGGTTCGCCGCGCTTTGGGTCGTAGCCTATGACCAGGGTATCGCGATCGAAGAGCACGCTTTGAAAGCGCGCGTAGGGACAGAGGAATTTGCAGAAGGTCTGGCGCACGAAGGCGAGATCGAGGTACGCGAGTGTGGTCGAGGCGAAGAGGAAGCGGGTGGTGGTCGGTGTGAGCGTGCGAGAGAAGGCTTGGGCAAGGAGCGTGTAGGGCGAGACGAAGTAGCCGACCAAATGGAACCCGAGGAGCGCGGCCAAGCCCAGCCAGACAAGGTGGGTCGCGAACCTTCGCCACGCAGCGACGTGCGGGGGGGCGCTGCTGCGCGACCAGCCCTGGATGAAGCGCCCCACTGCCGCATACACGTCCGTGAGGACGGTTTGGGGGCATGCCCAGCCGCACCAAAGACGGCCGGCCAAGGCCGTGAAAAAAAAGAGCGCGAGCGCAAGTCCCGCGACGATGAGCCACAGGAAGTAGAGCTCCTGAGGAAAGAGCACGAGGCCGAAAATGTGAAACTTGCGACCGGGCACATCCAGGCGGATCAGCGGCTCCCCGTGAATCTCGACCCAGGGGATGACGAGCAGGATCGCGATGAGGATGCCGTCGGCGGCCCAGCGAAGACGCCGGAACAGACCCTCCACAGGGCGGGCGCTCCACACCGCTGCCTCCTACCCCCCCGATGAGGGCGCCGCCGCCCCGGGTGCTTGGTAGCCTGGCGCCCCGAGGCCAGGAAGCTTGGATTTGGGCAGCGTCTCCAGGTAGGCGAGGACGCGCCAGACCTTGTCGGGCCCGAGCTGGCTGCCCCACGCGGGCATGCCTCCCGGCCGCCCGTACATCACGGTCTTGAATAGATCCTGATCGGAGTTTCCATACTTCCAGTAGGGATCAATGAGGCTCGGACCCACGAGGCCGGAGCCGTCGGGCTTGTGGCAGGCGGCACAGATCTGCTCAAACACGACCTTCCCGTCAGCAATGGCGGCTGCATTGTGGTGGTAGGGATTTGCAGCGGGCTGGCTGGCCTGGGTGGCCTGTGCCGCTTTGTTGGCGGCCGCCACTTCGGCCTCGTATTGGCCACGCGCACTCCAGCCCGTGGCCGTGTAGTAGAGCAGGTAGACGAAGGCAAAGACAATCGTTCCCAAAAACGCGGCATTAAACCAGGTCGGAATCCGGTTGTCTTCTTCAACGATTCCGTCCTGCTCGGCTCGGTCGGCTCGCGGAAGTTCTGCGACCTCGCGCGGCGGAGGCTCCGTCTTCATCCTTCGTCCTCTTCCAGCATGCGCCGCGCGGCCAGCTCGAGTCGGTTGCGTCGCTTCCGCGCGAACAGGTAGAACGCAATCGCCACCAGACCGAGCGCGAGCACCGCCAGCCGTCCGAGCTTGTAGGCTGCGATGTAGTCCATTACGGCTTCTCTCCAAGACTCGCGGTGGATACGGGCTTTTCGCGCCAGGCGATGTCGCGGCCGAGGCGCTGCAAGTAGGCGATCAGCGCGATCGCCTCACTGTGCGCGCCCACCTCCGAGAGCTGCACTCCATCCCTATGGAGTGCACTTGCGACCTCGTCGGACTGCTGGCGGAGCGCGATCACGGCGTCTCGGATTTCGTCGTCCGTATAGGGCGTTCCAAGGCTGCGCAGCACCTGGAGCTTGCGCTGCGTGAGGGAGGTGTCGAGCTCCGAGCTCGCCAGGAAGGCGAAGGACGGCATGTTGGAGCGGGGTTCGATCTGGCGTGGATTCATGAGGTGCAGCCAGTGCCAGGAGTCGGGGTACTTTCCGCCCACGCGGGCGAGGTCGGGCCCCGTGCGCTTCGAACCCCAGAGGAAGGGCCGGTCGTAGATGCCCTCCCCGGCCATGGAGAAGGGTCCGTAGCGATCGGTCTCTGTCTTGAAGGGCCGAACCTGCTGGCTGTGGCAGTTGTTGCAGCCTTCGCGGATGTAGAGGTCCCGACCCTCGAGCTCGAGCGGAGTGTAGGGTTTCACGCCGGCGATGGGCTCGATCGTACCCTGCAGAAAGTACGGCGGGATCAACAGCACGAGCCCGCCGATCAACACGGCCACGAAGGCGAGAATCGAGAGCGTGAGCTGCTTGGCCTCGAGCGGCCGGTGCCACTCCCACGCCATCACTTTCCTCCCGCGACTGCGACCGCTGCGGTCGCACTCGGCGCGGGCACTTCGGCGCTGCCTTGCTGAATCGTACGCAAGACATTGTAGAACATGAGAAGAGCGCCCGAGAGGAAGAGCGCACCCCCCAGGGCACGGATCACGTAGTAGATGTGAATGGCGGCGAGCGTTTCGACAAACGTGTAGGTGAGGCTCCCGTCCGGATTCACCGCTCGCCACATGAGCCCTTGGGTCACCCCCGAAATCCACATCGGCGTCACATAGAGGACGATTCCCAGGGTGGCGATCCAGAAGTGTGTCTCCGCGAGGCGGACGCTGAAGAGCTCGGTGTGCCAGAGGCGGGGGACGAGGTAGTAGAGCGTCGCAAAAGAGGTGAGCGCCACCCAGCCCAGGGCCCCGGAGTGCACGTGCCCGATGGTCCAATCGGTGAAGTGCGAGAGGGAGTTCACCGTCTTCACCGCCATCATCGGTCCCTCAAAGGTGCTCATGCCATAGAACGTGAGCCCTACGGCGAACATCTTGAGGACCGGATCGGTGCGGAGCTTGTTCCACGCACCACGAAGCGTGAGCAGGCCGTTCAGCATCCCGCCCCACGAGGGAAGGATCAACATGATCGAAAAGACCGTCCCCAGGGATTGTGCCCAGTCGGGGAGCGGCGAATAGATGAGGTGATGCGGACCCGCCCAGATGTAGAGAAAGATCAAGGACCAGAAGTGGAGGATCGAGAGCCGGTGCGAGTAGATCGGCCGGCCCGCCTGCTTGGGCAGGAAGTAGTACATGAGGCCCAGGATCGGTGTCGTGAGCAGGAAGCCCACCGCATTGTGTCCATACCACCACTGGATGTTTGCGTCGTGAACCCCTGCGTAGATCGAGTACGACTTCCACAGCGAGACGGGCCGCTCGAGATTGTTGAAGATGTAGAGCATGGCGATCGTGAGAACGGTCGAGATCCAGAACCAGAGGGAAACGTACATCGGCTTCTCGCGTCGCCGGGCGATCGTGCCGAAGAAGTTCACGGCGTAGATCACCCACATCACCACGACAGCGATGTCGAGCGGCCACTCGAGCTCCGCGTATTCCTTGGACGTCGTGTATCCGGCGGCGAGCGAGAGGGCCGCGCTCACGATGATGGCGTTCCAGAGCCACAGATGTGCACGCGAGAGCGCGGGGGAGAAGAGTCGCACCCGGCAAAGCCGTTGGACGGCGTAGTAGCTCCCTGTAAACACGACGCCGAGCGTAAAGCCGAAGATGACGGCGTTCGTGTGAATCGGCCGGATCCGTCCAAAGTGGAAGTACGGCGGCACGTTCAGGGCCGGCCAAGCGAGCTGAAGGGCCGCGACGAGGCCCACGCTCATTCCGACGATGCCCCAAACCAAGGTGGAGAGCGCAAACCCGCGCACCACCGCCATGTCGTAGAGCTCACGAGAACTCTCGCTGCCGGGCGAAGCCGCTGCCACTCCGAACCCTCCGTCGCTCTGGAGAAAGCGGGCGCCAGCGGGTGCACAAAGGGTGCCACTGCCGCTTCCCCTCACTGGCCCGCCCGGCGTGCAGGCGCGGGACCGAGGGTCACATTGGGGGGTTGGAAGCGAGGCGTATTGACACGCCCGGTGGGGGACACGCGGTACATCGCGGTTGTGGGTGTTCGATCCGACGGAGTCTTCCGAGGGTGGATGTGAGACGCCGCCGCGGTTGCCTCGAAGCGAGGCCGCCACACTGCCCACTCCGGACCCACTTCGCACCGGACTCGAAGCTGGGCTCGTAGACGCTCTACCCTAGTCCCGGTCCCGGCATTTGAAACGGTCGGTGAGTGCAAGCAAGACCAAGTTCGCGGCCGTGACCCGCAGCCGATCGGGATGGGCCTTTAGCCACTTCAATACGACGCGCTCAATCTCCTCCATCGCGAGATCTTCGGGCAGGCAGAAATCCCTGGGAGATCCAAATCGCGATAGATCGAACTTGTGCGCATCGAGAACACCTGAGATGTACCGAGAGCACTCCGGCAAATGCGCAGGATCTTCGCAGGAGGCGAGGAGCTCTTGGCCGGTCAGATATCCAAGCTGGCTGAACGCTGTGGACGAGGTGAATAGGAAGACAGCGAACACGGTGATGGGAATCGCCCTCATGCAAATCACCGCAGCCTGTCGAAGATGCGGGGATGTCGCGCCTTCATTTCTTCTCCGTTCCTTAGTTCCCACACGTCGCGCGCTCTTCCCAGGCCGTGACAGCGCGGCTTTATCGCACATAACTTTCGCACAACATCTGTAGCCGGCTACGGCGACCAATCACTCGAGCGGGAGAGGCGCGGCGGAGCCATGCCGGTGCGGACAGCTACGCGCGTTAGGATGAAGCTTCACTCGGGTGCTCCCTCTGGAAATTTGGTTGGTCTGGCAACCCCATTTTTCCAGAGGGCCCTGAGTGAACAAGGCTCATAGAATTCACAGGCTAGCCTGTGAAGACCCCACCCGGAGCGAGGGTGGCCCCAGCGCGCAGCCGGCGACCGAGCTCAGCGGCCCGCTCGGCAACAATCTCGTTCTCGAGGATGGCGCCGAGGGCTGCCCCTAGAGTTTTCGCGGAGAAGCGCTTTTTGGGAATCGCGGGCGCTCCGATGCCGAGGAGTTCGACCCTTCGTCCCCAGTAGTGCTGGTCGGCAATGTGGGGCACAACGATCTGGGGGACTCCGGCCCGCGCGGCCGCGGTCGTCGTTCCCGCGCCTCCATGGTGTACCACTGCGGCCAGGCGCGGGAAGAGTCGTACGTGGCAGACCGCCCCGATCTCGAGCACGCCCTCGGGGAGCGGGATCCCTCCGAGCCCGGCCCATCCTCTCGACACAATTGCGCGACAGCCGGCGGAGGTGAGTGACTTCACGATCTCCCCCGTGGTCCCGGCCGCGTCCGTGTCGGTCATGCTGCCGAAGCCCACATAGACTGGTGGAGGCCCCTGCTCAAGAAAGGACTCGAGCTTTTGGGGCAGGGGATCGCCGGGCGAAGGTTGGAGGGCCGCGATCTGTCGGACCCGCAGCGGGCAGTCCAAAGGCAGCGGAGCGAGTTCTGCGTCCGCGGCGAGAATGGGCCGTTGGCCCACGAGGTAGTCAAGAACATCGTGCACGGGAGGGAGACCGAACTCTCTGCGCCGCGCGCTCAGGGCGCTCTGGAACACGTGGTTCAAGAACGCGCGTGTGGCCCGCCAGCTTAGTCGATTCGCCCAGCGCGGAAGGGTTTGCTGCGGCAACACCATGGACGGATAGTCGGCGGAGGGAAAGAGCAGCGGGCAGTAGGCGATGTAGGTGTAGGGCAGACCCCGGAGTTCGGCGACGGTAGGTCCCGCAAGTTGGATCCCGGCACCGATCAGGCTTTGGGAATCGCTCGTGGCTTGGGGAAGGTCCTCGAATTGCAAACGGAGACACTCTCGCGCGTAGCGAGCCGCCTCGCGCAGCAGGTGGAAGGGTCGCCCCTGGAGGGCATGGGCGTGGGCGGTAAGCCAGGCCCGCACATCCGTCCCGACTGCACGGAACTCGAGCCCTGCGTGCAGCACCGCCGCTTGAAAATCAGGCGGGGCGCAGAGGCGTACGGCATGCCCTTGCGCGGCGAGCGCACGGCCCAGCACGAGCATCGGCTGCACATCGCCGCGCGTTCCGTCGACCACCATTGCAATACGCATAGGTCCCCGGCTTGCTGTCCTCATCGAGCCACCGGAGGAGGAGCTTGACGTCGGTGAGGGGCGACCCCTAGCCGCTGCACGAGGAGCGGGGGTTTGCGGGCTGTGCCGCCGCCGCCCGCCGTCTTTTTTGGCAATCCGCGATCTCGGGAACGAGGTCCATGAGGCGGTTTCCGGCTGCTTGGGACACAGTACGATGGACCCAGGGGAGGGAACTCGAGTGACCCTCGCAGCCCGGCGGCGCGCGCACCGCGCACTCTCCCGAAGGGGCGCACGCGGACCGGGGCGGAGGCTTCCCTCGTGACGCCGAAGGCAGGGGAGTCCCCCGAGCGCGCCTCCCTGACGAACGCAGGTGTGCCGGCGACCTCGTCCCTGCTCCTTTGGCTTGCCGCGACGCTCCTTCTTCTCGTCGTCTATTACCCGGCCTTGCGCGGCACCTTCGTGTCCGACGACCTTGGCTACCTCGTTTCGAACGGCTGGATCCACCGTCTCAATCTCACCGATCTGCGGGAGATCCTGGATCCGTGGGGAGGGCCCGCGAACTTCACCTTGAACTTCGCGCCGGTGAATCTCTTGCTTCTTGCCTTGCAATGGTCGCTCTTCGGAGCCAATCCCCTGGGCTATCACGTGACGAACATCGCAATCCACGCTCTTGTGTCGGTGCTGCTCTTGCTCCTCTTCCGGAGGACAGGGATAGGCCCGCGGGCCGCGTTTTTTGGGGCGACACTCTTTCTCCTGCATCCCGCAAACGTCGAGGCCGTGGCATGGGCCAGCCAGCAGAAGACCCTCATCGCGCTGGCCCTTGCGCTCGGCGCGCTTCTCCTCCACCCGCGAAGACCCGCACTCGGCGCGCTCTGCTTCGGCCTAGCGATCTTGACCAAGGCCCTGGCGGGGTTCGCGCTCCCCGTCGCGGCCTTCTGGGCCTGGGCGGGGCGTGACGAAGAGGGGGCTTCTCCGCCTCGAGGCGGATGGCTCGCGCTGTGGGCGGCTGCGTTCTGCCTCTACGCAGTGCCGGAGTGCGCCGCGTTCAGACAGGGCAACGAGGTCGGAGCGACGCTCGGCCACGACGTCGCGACCCATCTGCGTACGATGGTTGCGTTGGGCGCGCGCTATGTCGTCATGGCGCTCACGTCCTTCGGGGTGGGACCCTTCCACCAGCCCCCCCTGGTCACGTCCTTTAGAGATCCGTGGTTCTGGGGTGGACTCGTTGCCGGCCTGCTCTTGGGCGGGCGCACGTTTGTGACGCTGCGGCGCGGCCGTGTCGAGGGTGGATTCTGGATCTGGGCTGCGATTGGCTATGCCCCGATCTCTCAGATCGTACCCTTCATCTTCCCCCTGGCCGACCGCTACCTCTATTTCATTCTGCCAGGCTGGATCGGCGCGGGGCTCCTGGCTTGGCAAGAGGCCATGGGCCGCTCGCTTCTTGCTCCGCGTCTGCGCGGATGGCGGCTCATGCACAGCCCCATCCGGGATCGCGTTGCGCTTGGATTCGCGTTGCTGGCAAGCACAGGCTTGGCCCTGCGCTCAAATGCGCAGGCCTGGCTCTGGCGTTCCGAGGCTGCGCTCGCGATCGCAGCGGCCCGCGGCTCGCCGGACGGGATCTCTGCGCATCTGTGGGCCGCGCGCGAGGCCGCGGCGCGGGGGGACGGCGCCGCCGTCGCGAAGGAGCTTCGCGCGGCCGCCGACCACGGCTGGAACGATGTCGTGAGCCTTCCCGATCAGGTCGCTTTTGCGCCCGTGCGGCAAGATCCACAGTTCCAGGCCGTGCTGGTCGAGCTTGCAGGACGCCTGATCGACGACTCGAAGGGGATCCCTCCGTCCTCTCAACCCGCGCTCCTCGTCCTTGCCCGAGCCCACGAGCTGCGCGGCGAGCGTGCCGAGCAACGCGCGCTCCTCAAGCAGGCGATTGCAGTCGGCGGACCGATGACCGAGGGGGCACGCAAGCTACTAGTGGAGGCGGAGCGGAACGAGGCCGCGGCAAAGGCGCGGGAAGAACGCGGTGGATCTAAGACGCCGAACTAGCCCGCGCTCGCTAGCAGCTGCAAGAGCCCTTCGCCGACGGCAGGCCCAATCCCGCGGCCTTCAGGAACTCCTTCACCCCGCTACCGCCGCCCAAACGAACCCAGAGCGGCCCACGCTCGGCCTCGATGCCGAGTTCCATTCGAAGAAAGGGACAACAGCGGCTCTCGAGGAGAATCCATTCCAGGGCATGACGAGCCACTTCGGGTTCAAAGGCAAGCCGGAGGGCGTAGCCGTCGTC
>Ga0187780_10001214_pt1 | contig 19418 bp, 17 predicted proteins | sample 1015_Q2_SP10_20__FD_132429 | JGI IMG/M metagenome (GOLD analysis project Ga0187780, IMG submission 132429) | Tropical peat soil microbial communities from peatlands in Department of Meta, Colombia - 1015_Q2_SP10_20_MG | ecosystem: Environmental > Terrestrial > Soil > Wetlands > Peat | place...
CACATGGTCCCGCTCGCGGCCTGGATGGACGAGGCCATCACCGCCGCCACCAAGGACGACGAGTCCGTCCTTGACCGGATCGCCGCCGAGGTCCGCGCGCTGCTGGCGTCCTTCCCCGCTCCCGGCTGGATCCCGTAGCACTTGACGGCCCAGCCCGAGGATGGCCAGGCTGCGCCGGCGGACAGGCCGCCAGCGCAGCAAGCGTGGTGCCAGGGCCGCATCCCGCTGCACCTGCGTGTCGGCGTCACCGGCCATCGGTACCTCGACTCCAATGACCCGGCGCTCGTCACGGCGGTCCGCGAGAACCTGAAGCTCATCGAATCGAGATGCCGGAAGGGGACGGCCGCCACGCCGGTCGGCCTGACCGTCGTGTCCGCGCTCGCCGAAGGCGCGGACCGGATCGTGGCGCGGGAAGGAATCGGGCGCGGGGCCAGTCTCGAGGTCGTTCTTCCGCTGCCGCTGGACGACTACCTGACCGACTTCAAGTCCGATACGTCAAGATCCGAGTTCTGCGCCCTGCTCGTCGATCACGCGTCCGCGATCACCGAACTGCCCGCCGCCGAGCGCGACGAGGCTTACGAGCGGGCAGGCCGGGTCATCGTCGATCGGTCCGACGTGCTGCTTGCCCTCTGGGACGGCGAGCCCGCACGAGGCCGAGGCGGGACGGCGGAGATCGTGGCCTACGCGCGGCAACAGGGCGTACCCGTCCTGCAGGTGACGGCCGAGCGGCTTGATCCGGGGCCGGCTGAGCCGCAGAGGGTCGGCCAGCCAGAGCTACCCCAGTTCTTCGGCCTGATCAGCAACGACGCATTCAGTCAGCTCGACCAGTACAACTCCAGCTCGCCGCGCACCGGGCGCAACGGCGCCGGGACCCCGCTGCTGCCGTCAGGGTCCAGCGCGCCCGTGCCGGCCCACGTGCACAGCTTCGTGAACTATGCGCAGCCCTATTTCGACCGGGCCGAACAGCTAGCAGGAACCTTGCAGCGGCTGTTCATCTGGCTGGCGCGGCTGCTCTACTCCCTGGCCGCCGCGGCGGTCATTCTCGTTGCCACGCAGATCATCTTCCTCAACAGTCATCCTCAGTTCGTCTGGACCGAGGTTGCCGCCCTGGTCGCGGTGATCTTCATCCTGGTCTTCGGACGTCGGGCCCACCTTCACGACCGCTGGATCGCGGCCAGGTATCTTGCCGAGCGCATCCGCTCCGGCGTGTTTGTCGCCGCGGTCGGCGCCGGCGAGGATCCCCGGTCGGTGCGGGGCGGGACGCAGCCCGCGAATTCCGGTCCACCGGGCCCCGACCGGGAGCAGCCGACCCGCGCCGCCCTGCTCGGGCGGTGGGCCCGCGACCGCTGGATCGCGGCGCGCAATGGTCCCCAACGCGTCCGAGACGTCGAGCTTCCCTCCGATGCCGGTACGCCCCAGCTGGTCCCAAGCGGAATGGAGCTGGCGGATTTTGCCCGGCCGGACCCGAACCAGGAGTGGGTGGAGCGTGCCTTCAGCGAGATCTACTGGGGCGCCCGCAGGTCTCCGCCCCCGGAGACCGAGTTTCCCGAGCTGAGGGACTTGCTGATCGATGCGTGGATTGATCACCAGGCGCGCTATCACCGCGGGGTATACCGGCGCCTGACCAACCGGCAGCGCTGGCTCCACTCGCTGGCCATCGTGCTGTTCGGGGTGGCCGTGGTGGTCGCGGTACTGCACAGCACGAGCTTCCTTGAGTCAGACTTCCGGTATGACGTCTGGGGTTACTGCTCCGTGGTGATCCCGGCGATCGGCGCGGCGATCGCCGGCTACAGCGCGCAGCGGGAGTACACGCGCCTCGCCGAGCGCTCCTGGGCGATGGTCAGGCGGCTCAATGAGGCCAGGTACCAGGTCAAGTGCTCCCAAGGGTTGTCGTCACTGCAGGATGCAGCGCGTAAGACGGAATTGCTGATGCGGTCAGAGACGGCCGAGTGGTACGAGGTCATCCGGCTGAAGGATCTGGAGCTTCCGGCATGATCGGCCGAGGGCGCGCGTGGCCGACCGAGCGGGGGGGCCGCTATCCCGGGCGCCTGGCGGTTCCGTATACCACGTCCGTGCACAGCACTGTGATGCGGTCTGCGTGGAGCCTGCGCAGCAGCTGCTCGCGGAGCTGATCCTGCTGGTCCGGGCGGAGAGCATCGACCGTGGCCCGGTAGCCAGACCCGAGCACGACGTCCCAGAACCGGTCCGGCTGATCGAGGTCGTGCCGGCCGGGGACTGCCTCGGCGGTGGCGCCAGGCACGCCGGCGCGCGAGAACAGCTCGATGAGGCTGCCGGGAGTGGTGATTTCATCCCACGGGTTGAACGCCTTGAATAGGGCCGGCTCGACCTCGCGGACGCAGTCCCAGAAATGGGTGTTGGCTGGCTCGAACAGGCGCGGCCCCCAGGTGGTGATGGCGAGGACTCCGCCCGGCCTGACCAGCCGCCACATGCCCGCCGTGAATGCGGCCATGTCCGGCGCGAAGAACACGCCGAACACGCACACGACCGCGTCGAAGCCGCCGTCCGGCAGGCCGGTGCGGGTCGCGTCGCCGCGGCGGAACTCGATGTTCGCCAGCCCCGCCCGCGCCGCCCTGGCCCGGGCCAGCTCCAGCATCGGCTCGGCCAGGTCGACGCCGACCACCCGTCCGCCCGGGCCCACGGCGCGAGCCGAGGGGATCGCCGACGCGCCGGTGCCGCAGCACAGATCGAGCACGGCGTCCCCCGCGGCCAGCGGCAACCGCGCGATGGTGGCCGCTCCGTAGCGGTCCCAGAAGCTCAGCGCGGGCCAGTCGTAGTGGTCAGCCGCCGCCCCGTACGCCCGCTCGGCTCGCCGCGCGTGCTCGCTCAGCGGCTGGTCCGCCTGCATGGAGCCAGGCTAGCCGACCCGCCTGCGGCGTTCCGGGGGTTCCCGGGTGCCGAGGACCGGCTGGCCGCCGCGGACGCCCCGGTACTGACCGTCCCACGGCCAGCGCCCGTGCCTGTCCGCGTGTACCAGCTGCAGCGCGCGGATCCGGCCGCCGTAGAACTCGACCGCCAGGTTCAGGTGCGCCCAGGGCGCGGTGACCTCGACCACCTCGACCAGCGGGCCGTCGAGCAGCACCGCCTGGGTTCCCGGCTCTGGCGCGTCCGCGTGCAGCACGTGCGCGGCCACGCCGTTGAGCACCCTGGTGGCCCGGGTCAGGCCCATGCCGGTGACGATGAGCTCGGGCCGGCGGTGCGCAGTGAGCCCGACGGTATACGCCCACGGCGGGTGGACGTGGTCACGTTCCACCCCCTGCACCGCCCAGCCGAACGTCCGGATCAGCTGCCGCATGTGCTCGGCATAGTCGCGCTCGGTGGTGCCGGGGTGATCACAGATCCAGCACACGTTGCCTCCCTCGCCTGGCGGAACTATCACCACTATGCCGAGGGAGGCTGACATTTTGAGTCAACGACTCCCAGCTAGATTACCAGATTTGCATCTTTGTACGAACGAACATATATTCGATCACGACGCCGGGACCGGTCGGCCCCGACCGCAGCTAGCACTGCTGTCTTTCCCGCACGGCAGCAACCACGGGAAGCAGAGCGTGAACATGGTCTACGGCGAGCCGGTCAACGTCCAGGCCAGGGACGACGGCCGGCCCGTCCGGTTCGTGTGGCGGGGCAGGCTGTACACCGTCAGCGCCATCCTCGAGCACTGGGTCATCAACCGGGAGTGGTGGGCCGATCCCACCCCCCTGGGATCTGAGCCCGGTCAGCCCGAGCTGGAGTTCTGGCGGGTGGAGGCGTCGCCGGGACCGGGCATGAAGGCCGCCGTCTACGAGCTGCGCCGGGAGACCGCCACCGGCGCCTGGACCCTGCGCCTGGGCCTCGGCTGAGGCCCCAGGAAAGCGACAAACCCGCCCGATCATGTATCTGGCGGACAAATCCCGGCTCCGAGCCGGTGAAGCGCCAGCTCTACCGAAAAGGAAGGTGCGTTATGAGTCATGGCGGAAACCCGGAGGCCGGCACGAATCCCTTCATCGGGATCGATGGCACGGACCTGAAGATCCAGAGTCCCAACGGCCCCGACTCGTGGGTCATCCCGTCCACCGACGCGTTCACCGTGTCGATGAGATGGAGCCTGACCGGCCTGTTTGCCCTGTATCTGGTCGGCATCCCCATCACCTACACGGTCACGTACACCTTCGCGGGGCTCGGCAACGCCGACGGCACGCCACTCACCGTGACGACCACCACGGTCCCCGGACAGACCAGTTACGGGGACCCGGCCACCACGGTCACCGTGCCGGCCGGGTCGCTGCCGGTCGGTCAGTATGAGCTCCTGGCCACCGTCACGTTCGCCGGCAACCCTCCGATGTCGGCCTACGTCGAGATCCCGGTCCTGCAGATCTACTAGTGACCACGGTCCCGGGCCGGCCAGCCCAGGCCGGCCCCGGACCGCCACCCATGTCCACCCAGCTGGCCCGCGCCGGGGACCTCAGTCCGGGGTGCCGTCCCAGTCGATGCCGTGCTCGCGCAGCCACTCCTGGTCGCCCCCCCCGGCCACCCGCTCGGCAGTGAGGCCGGCCGCGCGCACCCCGCCCTTCCCGCCGACGTGCACCGCGGTGACATCCCCCGGCTCCAGGACGAGCTTCTCCTGGCGCGGCGGCCACCGCAGGAGCAGGCGTCGGCCGCACCGCGGGCAGGCCCATTCTTCGGCCTCGGCTTCCGCGCGGCCGCTGAGGATCATCTCGTGCGTATCTGCCACGGTGTTTCACCCATCCAGTTATCCGCCTGGGTGTCCAGGTTCAGGGTACGCCGTGCCGCGCAGGTGCTCGATATACCGCAACGCGGACCGGCGGACCGTCTCCCACGCGCCCGCCCGCAGCACCGGGGCCCACCAGCCGCCGTAGATCCGGTCGAACGCATACGGCCGCACCGCCTCGGCCACGCCCAGCACCGCCGCCTCGGACAGCGGCAGCCGATTCGGCGCCGACCAGACGAACGTCACCCGCTCCTCGCCCGGCGTCACGAAGATCGTGTCCCCGGCGAGCAGCACGCCACGGCCGTCCGCCCCGTGGGCCCAGTGCACCACGGCACTGCCGGGGAAGTGCCCGCCGCATTGCACCAGCGTCACCCCGGGCAGCACGTCTAGTGTCCCGTACCACATCCGCACCCGCTGGCCATCACCTGCCCGCAGCCACGCAGCGTCATCCACGGGTACCAGGATCTCCGCCCCGAACTCGCGGCCCCACTCGGCGATCGCGCCGTAGAAGTGCGGGTGGCTGGCGGTCACGAAGCTCAGCCCGCCCGCCTCGCGGACCGCCGCCACCGCGGCGTCGTCGATGAACCCGGACGGATCCCACAGCAGGTTGCCCGCGGGCGTGGACACCAGCAGCGACCGCTGCCCGATCGCGAACGGCGGATCCACGCCGATCCCGGTCAGCCCCGGCTCGATCATCCTGATGTCGGACCGGTGCCCGGCCGCGGCCAGTTCGGCCAGCGTGGTCCAGCGCTGCCCGCCCGGCGGCACCCACTGCCGCTCGTCCGCGCACACGACGCAGACCTCGGGCCGGGGGTCGGGAAAATGGTTACCGCAGGTGGCACACACCCAAAGGATGGCCATGAGCTCCTCCCGCCGGAACCGGCACACGCGCCACGGCCCGGACTAGCACCGTCCGCGCCGGTGCGCTCCCTAGCCGTTCGCTGGCGACCGCCAGTTCACCGTCGGGCGGAGCGCCTCGAGGCGGACCCGGTGGGCGTACCGCTTGGTGATCTCGAACAGCGACTCGATCAGCGTGTCCGACAGCAGGTGCGGCTTCAAGCCAAGCTCGACGAGCTTGGTGTGCTTGACGTTGTAGTAGTGCTCCGGCGCCTCGACGCGCGGGTTGTCCAGGTTCTCGACCGTGGCGTCGCCGGGATAGGCGTCGGCGACCGTGTCGGCGATGTCCTTGACCGACATCCACTCGGTGATCTGGTTGAACACCCGGAACTCACCGCGGTTGGCCGGGTTCTCGCACGCCAGCTGGATGCACCGCACGGTGTCCCGGATGTCGATGAGGCCGCGGGTCTGCCCGCCGGACCCGTACACGGTCAGCGGGTGCCCGATCACGGCCTGAATGGTGAACCGGTTCAGCACCGTGCCGAATACCGCGTCGTAGTCGAACCGGGTGGCAAGACGCTCATCCATGGCCGTCTCGTCGGTCTGCTGTCCGTACACCACGCCCTGGTTCAAGTCAGTGGCCCGCAGGTCCCAGATCCGGCAGGCGAACTCGATGTTGTGGCTGTCGTGCACCTTGGACAGGTGGTAGAACGACCCCGGCCGCTTGGGGAACAGCACCCGGTCGGTCCGGCCGTTGTGCTCCAGGTCCAGCCAGCCCTCCTCGATGTCGATGTTCGGCGTCCCGTACTCGCCCATCGTGCCCAGCTTGACCAGGTGGATGTCGGGGTTGGTCTCGGCGATCGCGTACAGCAGGTTCAGGTTCCCCACCACGTTGTTGGCCTGGGTGTACACCGCGTGCGCCCGGTCGATCATCGAATACGGGGCGGCCCGCTGCTCGGCGAAATGCACCACCGCCTCGGGCTCGAAGTCTCGGATGATGTGGTAGGTGAAGATCGCGTCGGTCAGGTCCCCGACGTACATCCCGATCTGCTTGCCGGTCAGCTCCCGCCACACCGCGATCCTGGTCCGCAGCGGCTCGATCGGCACCAGCGACTCCACCCCGAGCTCGTCATCGTAGTGCCGGCGGACGAAGTTGTCGGCCACCGCCACCTGATGGCCCGCCTGCGACAGATGCAGCGCCGTGGGCCAGCCCAGGTATCCGTCCCCGCCCAACACCAAGATCTTCATGCTCCGGCTCCTACCATGTACGTCGGTGAGATTGCTGTGAGTTTGTCCTGCCGTGTGCGGAATGCCGCACGGGGGCGGTAACGTGCTCTGAGTGCGGATGCTGAAACACGCTCCTTGAGGGTCGTTTCGCGCGGCTCTGCCAGGGTAGCTTCACCGGCCTGCGGTTTCCGTACTGTATACCCGCTCCTCATGTTGGTCGGTTAGCTAACCTAGGACATATATGGCTGTGGTAACGAACCGGCTCAGTGACACGCTGCACCGCAAGGCACGCAGCAAGCTGGGCATCCGCTTCGGCCGCTTCACGATCGCGGCCATCGCGGCGTTCGCCACGACCGAGCTGGTACTCACCATCTGTGCCGGACCGCTCGCGCTGAGCGCTACCTGGGCCAGCCTGATCGCCTGGTTCTCTGGCGCCCTGGTGAGCTACGTGCTCAGCCGCTGGGCGTGGAAGCGGAAGGGCCGCCCGAACCTGCTGAAGGAGACCCTGCCGTTCTGGGTGGTCTCCGCCATGGTGATCGTCGTCCTCACGCTGGCCACCAAGTTCGCCTACCACTCGGCGAGCTGGATGGGCCTGACCGGCGCCGCCCGTGTGCTCTACGTGGACCTGGTGTACGCAGTGGCCAACCTGGGCACGTTCCTGCTGCGGTTCCTGTTCTTCCACTACGTCCTCTTCGCCGGATCACCGGACGCGGACGCGCCCGCGGTCGCGGAGGAGGCGCTCGTTTCGACCGACCCCGGACCCGAGCCATTCGTCCGGGCCGCGGAATCGACCGGGCCGATGCGTGCCGTGCCCGACGCCGAAGACCCGGCCGACTCGGACTGACCGGCAGCCTCCGGCCCGGTGGCCCGGCCTGCCGCCCCGGCGGGCTCTGACTCTAGGGGCCGCCCGCTGCGCCGGCGCTCGCGCCACCAGGTGCCGTAGATGACCCGGGCGAAGCGCATCCCGTAGAATAGGTTGTTCACACCCGGCAGGTGCAGCCGATAGAAGGGGTTCTGGCCCTTCTTGCTCTCGCCGACCCGCCGCCGGTGAATGGTGGCGGGCACTTCGGTCACCTTGTAGCCGTGGGTAATGACCCCGATCAGCAGCTCGGATGCCTGGTACTGCGGCTGTTCCAGCCGGACGGCGTCGGTGATCTCGGCGCGCATGGCCCGCAGCCCGAACGTCGTGTCGCTGATCTTCTGCCCGGTCAGCACGCTGAGGGAGCCGGCAAAGAAGCGGACCCCGGCCCGCCGGATGAGGTCCTTGGTCTCCTGGCTGCCCAGCCGCCGGGACCCGGTGACGAAATCCGCCTCGCCGGCCACCACGGGCGCCAGTACGGTCTGGATCTCCGCCGGGTTGTACTGGCCGTCCGCGTCGGTGGTCACGATGTAGGCCGCGCCGCCGTCCCGGGCCAGCCGGTAGCCGAGCCGCAGCGCGGCGCCCTGCCCGCGGTTGACCGGCACGTCGCAGACCATGGCGCCCGCGGCGGCGGCTTCCTTCACGGTGCCGTCGACGCAGCCATCGGCGACCACGATGGCCGCCGTGGCCAGCCCGCACACCTGATCCGGCAGCGCCTCAATGACCGGACCGATGGCGCCTTGCTCGTTGTAGGCGGCGATCACGATCGCCACCGGGGGGAGGCTGGTGGCGCGCTCGCCGTGGGCCCCGGTGAACGCGGCCACGGCCGCGTCGTCCGTCGCCTGGTCCCTGGGGTTGCCGTAGATCATTCCGGCATCACCCGGCCCGCGGCGTTCTCCGGGTCGAAGTCGGGCCAGACCGTGGCCATGCCGGACTCCAGGTCCACCGTCGGCTGGTAGCCGATGGCCCGGGCCGCCGAGATGTCCAGCACCACGGCGGGCATCTCGCCCTCGGGTACCGGTACGTACTCGACGGGGATGGCCGCGCCGGTCACCCGGCGCGCCGTCTCCACCATCTCGTTCACCGATACCGACCGGCCGGCGCCGAGGATCAGCGGGCCGGTATACCGGGCCCGCCAGGCCGCCAGGATGCCCTGGATGACGTCATCCACGTGCACCAGGTCACGGACCATGCTGCCGTCACCGCGGACCTGGACGCCCTCGCCGTCTCGCGCCGCCCGCATCAGCCTGGGCACGAAGCTGTCCTTCTCGGCCATCCCCGGGCCGTAGACATTGGAGAACCGCAGGGCCGCGCCCGCGATGCCGTAGCAGTTGGTGTAGCTGCCGAGCAGCATCTCGGCCGCCGCCTTGGTCGCGCCATACGGAGTGAGCGGGTGCAGCACGGTCCGTTCGGTGATCACCGTGCTGCCGACGTTGCCGACGACGGCGTTGGTGGACGCGAGCAGGAAGGCCTGCACGTCGTTCTCCCTGGCCAGTTCGAGCAGACGGGCGGTGGCGTCCACGTTGAGCCGGTAGGTGCTGACCGGGTCCTGCACCGAGGCGAGCACATAGGTGAAGGCGGCTAGGTGAATGATCACATCGGTTCCCGGCCGGACGGCCCGCCCCGGCATCTCGGGATCGCACAGGTCACCGGTCACCGACCGCACCTCGGGGTCGGGGAACGCCCGGTCGTCGGCCACGGTCACCTCGTGCCCTTCGGCCAGCAGAGCACGGACCACCCTGCGGCCGATGAAACCGCTGCCGCCGGTCACCAGGACCCGGGAACGATTCGCCATGCGTGCTCCGTTCAGCGTGTGGCCACCTGTCATGTTGTCGGCCAGGCCGCGCCGCGTCCCGCGCCACCAGGCACGTTAGGTCCGGCTGCCCGCAGACGGCCTGATTCGCCATCCGGTTCTACCGGTTTCCGTTGGCTCACGCTACCCGGACCCGCTGAGAGTTCGCTGGTGAATGCCTGGCAACGCACAGCCCGGAGGGCGCCGGAGGATCAGATCCGGGCCAGTGTACCCGCCTCGCTTGCCTGCCCCGGTCCCGCCTCGGCTGCCCCCGCGCTGGCCGCCAGCCCTGCCGACGCGATAGAGATGATGACGTGCACAACGCAGACCCGGTCGAGGTCGAGTCGTACCGCATCTTGCGGTCCAGGCTCGACCTGAGCGCGCTGCCGCCGCTCAGCCGCGCCGTGACCGAGCGCGTCATCTATGCGACCGCCGACTTCGACTACGTCACCGACCTGGTTTGTGAGGAGACCGCGCTGGCGGTCGGCCTGGCCGCGCTGCGCCGCGGAGCCCCCGTGGTGGCCGATGGCGCTGCGGTCGAAGCCGGGATCACCGGGTATCCGGTGATCTGCAAGGCGGGCGACTCCCTGGCGGCCAGGCTGGCGCGCACCGCGAACATCACCGTCAGCGCCGCCGCGGTCCGGCTCGCGTTCAGCGCGGCCGGGCCTGGCGCGGTCTGGCTGGTCGGTTGCGCGCCCGCTGCGCTGGCCGAGATCATGGCCCGCGAGGTCGAGCCCGCCCTGGTTATCGGCGTGCCGGTCGGGTTCGCTGGCGCGGCCGAAGCCAAGGACGCCTTGCGCCGCAGTGGCTTGCCGGCCCTGAGCAACGTGTCGGAGAAGGGCGGTCCGGCGGTGGCCGTGGCCGCGTTCGAGGCGCTGCTCCGGATGGCCCAGGATCCTGAGGAGGACGCCCATGCCTGACGGACACCGTTACCCGGCCGAGCAGCGGGATGCCGTATACCGGGTGATCGCGGAGCGCCGCGACGTCCGGCGTGGCTTCCTGCCCGACCCGGTGCCCGCGGACGTGCTCGGGCGGGTGCTCGCGGCGGCGCACCAGGCGCCGTCGGTAGGTTTCTCGCAGCCGTGGGACTTCATCGTGATAACCGACCGGGCTCGGCGGGAGCGGATCGCCGCCCTGGCCCGCAGGCACCGCGACGAGTTTGCCGCCGACCTGCCCGGCGCGCGGGCTCGGGCGTTCGACCGGCTGAAGATCGAGTCGATCCTGGACACCCCGGTCAACATCGTGGTCAGCTGCGACCGGACCAGGGGCGGCCGCCACACGCTCGGCCGGCACGTCCAGCCGCGGACTGCCGACTTCTCCAGCGTGCTCGCGGTGGCGAACCTGTGGCTGGCGGCCCGGGCAGAAGGCCTCGGCGTCGGCTGGGTGAGCTTTTTTGACGAGCGCGAACTCGCCGCCGAACTCGGCCTGCCCGCGCACCTGGAGGTAATCGCCTATCTGTGCGTGGGCTACGTGACAGACTTCGCGGCGGAACCAGAACTCGCGATGGCCGGCTGGGCGCGCCGTCGGCCTGTGTCCTGGGCGGTGCACGCCGAGGAGTTCGGCCGCCGTGGGCTGCCAGGGGAGGAACCAGTGGACCCGCTCGCTGAGGTGACCGCCGCTATCGCCCCGCCAGACGCGGAGGCCATGGCTGCCGCGCGCGAACGGCAGGACCGGATGACCAAGCCGCGAGGTTCGCTCGGCGTCCTGGAAGATGTATCCGTCCGGCTGGCTGGCCTGGCCGGAAGCTGCCCTCCGCCGCTACCCGAGCCGGCCTGCGTGGCGATCTTCGCCGCGGACCACGGCGTGCACGCCCAAGGGGTCAGCCCGTGGCCGCAGGAGGTGACGGCCCAGATGGTGGCCAACTTCCTGGCCGGCGGGGCGGTGGTCAACGCATTCGCCGCCCAGGCCGGGGCTGAGGTCGCGGTAGTGGACATCGGGGTAGCCGCCGAGCTCGATCCCGTTCCTGGCCTGCTCCCGCGCAAGATCGCGCCGGGCACTGCGGACTTCACCGCGGGACCGGCGATGACCCGCGAGCAGGCGACAGCCGCGCTGACGGCCGGCATCGAGATCGCCAGGGACCTGGTCGCAGCGGGCAACCGGTGCCTGATCACCGGCGACATGGGCATCGCCAACACCACCGCTTCGGCCGCGCTGATCTGCGCCTTCACCGATGCCGACCCGGCCGTGGCGACAGGCCGCGGTACCGGGATCGATGCGGTTACGTACGCCAGGAAGATAGAGGTCATCTGCCGCGGCCTGCAGTTGCACCGGCCGGACCCCGCCGATCCGGTCGGCGTGCTCGCCGCGCTCGGCGGCTTCGAGCACGCCGCTCTGGCTGGGCTCATCCTGGGCGCAGCCGCGCTACGCGTCCCGGTGATCCTGGACGGGGTCATCGCGGGTGCAGCCGCCCTGGCCGCCGCCGCCCTGGCCCCCGACGCGGTGGCCGCCTGCTTCGCGGGCCACCGCAGCGCCGAGCCGGGGCACGCCATTGCCCTGGAATACCTCGGTCTGCACCCGCTCGTGGACCTGGGCCTGCGGCTCGGCGAGGGCACCGGGGCCCTGCTGGCCCTGCCCCTGCTGCAGAGCGCGGCCCGGGCCCTGCGCGACGTCGCCACCTTCGACTCCGCCGGCGTATCCGACAAGGCCTAGCCGCCCTCCGCCCCGCCGCGTCGAACGGGCGCCAGGAACCACGTCGTTGTGACAACCACGTGGTCAGGTGCACGTCGTTGTGGCAACGACGTGGTTGAGCCGGAAGACTGAGCGAGTCTGGTGCACCGATCAACCTAAGAGGCCGGAATAGCCGGGACAAGCGGAGCCATCCTCCGGACCTGTCGGCATCCTCGCCGGGCGTCCGACCGCCGCGATGCCTGGCAGGCTTGGTACTACTTGATCGATGCCCGGCACGAGCGGGCCCTGAAGAGGACCGTGAAGAACGGGCACGCTTGAGCAGACCGAGGAGGCCATGGACCCGTACCTGCTGGGGCTGCGCCTGCGGGGACGCCGGGTTGTCGTCGTGGGCGGGGGAGCGGTCGCGACCCGCCGGATTCCCGCGCTGCTCGACGCCGGAGCCGATGTCCTGCTGGTGTCCCCCGAGGTCACCGCCGGGCTGGAGGACCTGGCCGCGGTCGGCCGGATCCGCTGGGAGCAGCGGGCCTACCAAGGCGGCGACTGCGCGGGCGCCTGGCTGGTCTGCGCGTGCACGGACCGCCCCGAGGTGAACGCGGCGGTCGCGGCGGAGGCCGATGAGCTGCGGACCTGGTGCGTCCGCGCCGACGACGCCGAGGCGTCCGCCGCCTGGACCCCGGCCTCTGGCCGGGCCGATGACGTCCGCGTCGGCGTGCTCAGTGGCGACCCGAGGCACAGCGCGGCCATCAGGGACGCGATCATCGCCGGGCTCCGCTCCGGCCAGCTCAGCGCCCGGCACGGCCGCGGGCGCCGCAGCGGCGTCGCGATCATCGGCGGCGGGCCGGGTGATCCCGGGCTGATCACCGTGCGGGGACGGCAGCTGCTGGCCGAGGCCGACGTGGTGCTGACTGACCGGCTGGCTCCCCGTTCGCTCCTTGACGAACTGCCCGCTGACGTCGAGGTCATCGACGTCAGCAAGATTCCCTATGGCCGTGCCATGGCGCAGGAGCACATCAACTCGACGCTGATCGCTCGTGCCCGGGCGGGCCAGTTCGTGGCCAGGCTCAAGGGCGGTGACCCCTTTGTCTTCGGCCGGGGTGCCGAGGAGGCGCTGGCCTGCCTGCGGGCCGGGATTCCGGTTACCGTGGTGCCCGGGGTGAGCAGCGTGGTCGGCGTGCCCACCAGTGCGTGGGTGCCGGTAACCCACCGCGGAGTCGCGCAGGACTTTCATTTCGTGTCGGTTCACGTTCCGCCCGGTGACGAGCGGTCCACCGTTGACTGGGAGGCGCTCGGCACTGGCTCGGGAACTCTGGTGCTGCTGATGGCCCTGGAACGGATTGGCTCAGTAGTGGCCGAATTGCTCCAGTACGGACGCAGTCCGGGTACACCCGTTTCTGTAATCGCAGACGGGACTCTGCCTACACAGCGCACAATTAGCTCAACACTGGAACAAGTGGAAAGCGTGGTGAGACAGGAGGGGATCCGGCCGCCTGCGATTGTCGTGGTCGGCGACGTGGTGGACGTCGCCGCGGAGATAACAGAACTGATCCGCGATGTAACCGCGTGATGGAGCGGTAAACTCCGCGTGCTAGGCGACTGACCCGGAGACCCCGGAAGACCCCGGTCCCTGAGGAGCGCAGGGAGTTCCGGAGTTTGAGGAGGCCGTTGGAACAATGGAAGGTCAGGGTGTAACCGCGTCCGCTGCGTCTGCATCCGGCCGGAAACGCGAGTCCGGCCGGGGTACCGTTGCGGCTGCTGAGTTTGATGACCCTGGCGCGAGCCGTACGGCCGGTGACGGTATGGGCGATGGTGAAGGCCAGCGCGGTCACGAGGATGACACTGTGGTGATTCCTGCCATAGGCCAGTCAGAAGCGTCCGTGCCCGGTGCCGCCGTATCGCCCGAATCGCCCGAGTCGCCGGTAACGTCTGAGCCGGACGTACCGCATGAGCCACCGCGATCAGCGGAGCCACCGCGATCAGCGGAGCCACCGCGATCAGCGGAGCCACCGCGATCAGGCAAGCCGCCGCGACCAGGCAGGCTACCGCGACCAGGCAGGCTACCGACCTCGACCGAGCCGCCCACATCGCCTGCGCCGTCGCAATCGCCCGAGCCCTCCGGATCACCCGAGCTGCTCGAGTCCTCAGGAACTTCCCATGAGCACCAGCCTCCCCAGGAGCCTGAGCCGTTCCAGCCGAATCAGCAGGCTGACCCGGGTGGGTCGCCCGATCAGCCCGTACGGCCACCCGAACATCTCGAAGACACGGCCGCCATGTCCCCCTCGGCCCCGGCTGTCGCCAAGGCCGCCGCCGTCCCCGAAGCCGCCGCCGTCCCCGAAGCCGCCGCCGTCCCCGAAGCCGACGAAGCTCCCGAGGCCGCCGCGCCTCCAGAAGCCGAGGAACCCGCCGCACCCGCCGCACCCCCGCCCGCCGCGCCCGGGCCGCAAGCGCCGGCCGCGTCCGAGGCTCAATCGCCCGCCGCACCGCAGGCACCGAGCCCGCAGCAGCCCCCGCCACCCGCGCCGTCCCACGTGCGGGTGGACGGCCGCCTGCTGGAAGCCGCCCTGCTGAACCTGCGGAAGCGGATCGCGGCCATCCCGCTCGTGTTCGAGATCGCCGGTTCCGCCGAGGTGAAGGCCGAACGCGCCAAGCTTCTCAGCCAGATCGACGACTACCTGCTGCCCAGGGTGCGCCGTTCCGCCGCTCCTATCCTGGTCGCCCTGGTCGGCTCGACAGGCGCCGGGAAGTCCACCCTGGTGAACAGCATCGTTGGTGCCCATGTGAGCACGACGGGCGTGCGCCGCCCGACCACCAACAGCCCGGTCCTCGCCTGCCATCCCGACGACATCGAATGGTTCGCCGAGAACAACTTCCTGCCGACGCTGCCCCGGGTCAGGCAGGAAGGGCTGGCCAGGCCCGGCCGGGACGGCCTGCTCGTGCTCGCGCCGAGCGAGGGCATGCCTCGCGGCATCGCGCTGCTGGACACGCCGGACATCGACTCGGTGGTCCAAGCTCATCACGAGTTCGCCCACCAGTTCCTCGATGCCTCAGACCTGTGGCTGTTCATGACCAGTGCCAGCCGGTACGCCGACGGGCCGGTCTGGGAAATCTTGCAGCACGCGCGGGACCGGAAGGCGTCGCTCGGCGTGGTACTGTCGCGCATCCCGCAGACCTGGCGAACCGAGCTGATAAAGCATTTCACGGCGATGCTCGACGCGAACGGGATCCCGGCGGAGAACCGGTTCGTCATCCTGGAGACCCCGCTCATCGACGGCATGCTGCCGCCCGATGCCTACCAGCCGGTGCGCGACTGGCTCGCCGACACCGCGGCGCGGGCCGACCGCAGGGTCGCGGTACTGTCCCAGACGATGTCGGGCGTACTCGATACGTTCAAGTCACGGGTTCCGGTCGTGGCCGCCCACGTCGAGGCTCAGGTCGTGCTGGCCGGGGAATTGCGTCGAACTGCGGAGGCCGCCTACGAGCGCGCCTTCGCCGAGGTGAACGCGGGCATGCGGAACGGCACGCTGCTGACCGGCGAGGTGGTCGCCCGCTGGCAGGACTGCGTGGTCGGCGGTGACCTGCGGCCGCGCCGCGGAAAAAGCGGCAGCAGGAAGGGCAAGCGCGCCAAGCGTGGGCCGTCGAGGCCTGCTGCGCTCAACGCGGCGTTGCGCTCGGCGATCGAATCGTTCATCGTGTCCATCGCGGACCGCGCCGCCGAGCACGTGGACGGCAACTGGCGCGGCAATCCCGCGGGCGCCGTGCTGCTGGCAGACGCGGTCGCGGAGCAGGCCCGCGGTGACTACGCCAAGCAGGTGTTCGAATCCGCCTTCGGAGCCGGAAGCGCCGACCACGCCGCAAGCGGCGGCTGGACCAGCGCGGCCGGGACCGCACCGGCAGGAACCGCGGCGGCCGGGACCGCAGTGACCGGAACCGCGGACGCCACCCATGCCACCGCGTTCAGCCGGTCCTCACCGGACCTGGCGCTGCGTGCCGCGCGTGCGGTCGGCGCCTGGCAGGACCACCTGGCCCGGATGGTGCAGACCGAGGATCTGCGGCCGGGGTCCAAGCGGAGCGCCTTTGACGACGAGGCACTCGGCCTGGTCGTCCTGGCCGCCATGCTCGGCGAGGACACGTCGCGCGCGGACGCGGCCACCGAAGCCGAAGGCACCAGCATCTACACAGAACCGCGGCGGCTGCTGACCTCGGTGTACGGCCCGGCGGTGCTGGTCAGCATCCTGGCCAAGGCTCGCGCGGACCTGCTGCACCGGGTCCAGTTGCTGCTGAATGAGGAACTGCTCAGGTTCGCCGAGGTGATCGAGGTGGCCGGGCCCTGCGAGGACGTCGCGGCGATCCGGCTGTACCAGGCGGAATTCTCGCTCGAGGCGGTCAGGTGACAACGAACACTCTGGGGGTGACCGGGCTCGCGCATTCGCGCCTACCGGCCAGGCTCGCCTCGCTTACCGAACTGACCAGGATCGGGGCCGGAAGGGCCGGATCGGAAGGGTTCAGCCAGGACCTGCTTACCGACGCGGACGCGCTGCTGCGGCGATCGGGCGAGCGGCTGCGGATGTCCGCCTCGCACACTGTGGTGGCGTTGGCAGGCGGCACAGGGAGCGGCAAGTCCTCGCTGTTCAACGCCCTGTCAGGAGCGAGCTTCTCGCCCGCGGGCGTGATGCGGCCGACCACGAAACACACGCACGCGTGCGTGTGGGGCATGGAGCGGGCCGCCCCGCTGCTGGACTGGCTCGGCGTACAGCGCAGGCACCGCTACGCGAGGGCGAGCGCGCTCGATGAAGGCGAGGCGTCGCTGACCGGACTGCTCCTGCTCGACCTGCCGGACCACGACTCGGTGGTCACGGGCTCCGCGGCGCTGGTGGACCGCCTGGTCAAAATGGCGGACATGCTGGTCTGGGTGCTCGACCCGCTGAAGTACGCGGACGACTCCGTGCACCGGCGGTACCTGATACCGCTGGCCGGGCACGCGGCCGTGATCTCCGTCGTGCTCAACCAGGCCGATACCCTGACCGCGGAGCAGGTCAAGGACTGCGAGGGCGACCTGCGCAGGCTGCTGGACGCGGAGGGACTGACCCAGACCCCCGTGGTGGTGACCTCGGCGCTCACCGGAGCCGGGCTCGATGACCTGCGCCGCATGCTGGCGCAAGCGGTGGCTTTCAGGCAGGCGGCGACCGACCGGATCGCGGCGGATATCGATGACCTGCTTGATCGGTTCGAGGTCTACGCTGGCGACCCGGTGCCCGGCTGGGCGCCGCAGCTGTCCGTCCCGCCCGAGGCCGGTGCCGTCCTGACCGCCGGGACGGCCGGCCAGACTGCGGCCGGGTCCGATCCGGCCGGCCGGCCGTCTGTGGCGCGGCCGCCGTGGGAGCAAGAGAGCCATGACGGCGAGGCCCGCACGTCCGGCCCGCCATGGCAGGACGCGGACCTGACCATCCCGGCGAGCCTCGACGGTCCCGCGGACGGGCTGGCGGGCGGCACCACCGGCTGGCAGCCCTGGCAGACCACGGCCGCGCCCACCGTCCCGGCTTCTACGGCGCGTCCACCCTGGGAAGACGCGACCGCGGACGGCCACGGCTCTGCGGCGCCGACGTTCGATCCCTCGAGGTATGTCCCCGCGGCTCCCGCGGCCGAACTCACCGCCGCCTTCGCCAAGGCCGCCGGGGTGGCTGCCGCGACCGAGACGCTGAACGGCGCCCGCGAGCGCCGGGCCGCCGAATACATCGGCTGGCCGCCCGCGCGGCTGGTCGACCGGCTGCGCGGTTCCGGCCCGACGCCGGCCCGCAGGCTGCTGGCCAGCGACACCGCCGATCCGGCCCAGGCGCAGCGCTCCGACATCGACAACGCGATCACGGTCTTCGCCGATGAGGTCGGCGGCTCGCTGCCCGAGCCCTGGTCGCTGACCGTCCGCGCGGCGGCCAGGTCACGGGCAAACGATGCCCAGGCAGCCCTGGGCGCGGCCGTGGCGCAGGGCATTCCGCCGCGCGACAAGGTGATCGGCTGGTGGCGGCTGGCCGCGCTCGCCCAATGGCTGCTGATGCTGCTCGCGGTGGCTGGCGTGATCTGGATCGCACTGATCCTGGGGCTCCAGGGTGGACATAAGTCGTCCCTGATCAGCGACGTTTCGCTGGTGCCCTGGCTCGGGGTCATGGTGGTCGCGCTGTTGGCGCTGGGCTGGCTCATCGCGTCGTGGTGCCAGAACATGGTGATGCTCGCGGCCGACCGCGAGCGTGACCAGGCCAACCGCGCCATCATGTCCCGGATCGGCGCCGTGACCAGCCAACTCGTACTGGCCCCAGTCGCCCGCGAACTCGCCGAGTACGAGCGCTTCCGCACCGAACTGGCCGCCGCCCGCCGCCACGGCCCGCCCTTCTGACCGGACCCCTGGCCGCCGCACGGATCCCCAAACGGCCTCTCAGCGTTTTATCTTCGGCCGAACGGATCGTGGCTGGCGCCCTCCACAGCTGCGGCGCGGGCCCCGCGAGCAGGAAGGACACGATGGCAGAAGACGGGCATCCGGAGGCTGAGGCCGGCCTGGCCGAGGACAACGTGAACCTCGAGCAGATGCTCGACCTGGCCACGCCTTGGTGCCTGCGCGTCGCGGCCACCATGCGCATCCCGGGCACGGGCAATCCCATCGGCCTGGCCGGCCACGCCGTCCCGCGCTGAGGCCGGAGCCGCCCGAGCCGATTCAGCTGCGGGCGGACGAGGTCAGGGTATGCCATCTTCCCGATCCGCGGTTACACGGTAATACTGTAATCAAGCTTGTGGATGGTGCCGGGAGACGTGATGGACGCAAACCACCCCCTGGATGCGTACTCGCAGATCGTCTCGGACGTGGCCGCCCGGCTCACGCCGAAGGTAGCGAGCCTGCGGGTGCCGCTCCGGAGAGGGCCGGGGGAAGGCCTCGGCTCGGGTGTGGTCTTCACCGGCGACGGGTTCCTGCTGACCAACGCGCACGTGGTCGGGCCCGCTAACACCGGCACCGCCGCGTTCTCCGACGGCACGTCCGTCCCGTTCCGGGTGGTGGGCGCGGACCCGCTGTCCGACCTGGCGGTGCTGCGCGCCAACGGCGACACCCCGGAGCCGGCCGAACTCGGCGAGGCCGACCAGCTGATCGTCGGCCAGCTCGTGGTGGCGGTCGGCAACCCGCTGGGCCTGGCCGGTTCGGTGACAGCCGGGGTGATCAGCGCGCTCGGCCGGTCCCTGCCGGCCCGCGGGCGGGTGATCGAGGACGTCATCCAGACCGACGCCGCGCTCAACCCGGGCAACTCGGGCGGGGCGCTGGCCGACGCGGAGGCGCGCGTGGTCGGCATCAACACCGCGGTGGCCGGCGTGGG